>Ga0105044_10011332_pt1 | contig 12163 bp, 9 predicted proteins | sample MAT01_FD_78092 | JGI IMG/M metagenome (GOLD analysis project Ga0105044, IMG submission 78092) | Freshwater microbial communities from Lake Fryxell liftoff mats and glacier meltwater in Antarctica - MAT-01 | ecosystem: Environmental > Aquatic > Freshwater > Ice > Liftoff microbial mat | place...
AAAAGTCGCCATCGGCGGTTCTGCCTGCCCGCCGGTGATGATTCAGAAGTTCGAACAGAACTACGGCGTTGAAGTCATGCACGCTTGGGGCATGACCGAGATGTCGCCGGTCGGTACCATCGGCTCGCTGCTGTCGCGGGACCGCAAGCGCCCCTTCGACGAACAGCTCAAACTAAAATCCAAGCAGGGCCGCCCGCTCTTCACGGTCGACATGAAAATCGTTGACGACAACGGAAACGAACTGCCGCGTGACGGTCAGGCGTTCGGCCACCTTGTCGTGCGCGGTCCAGCGGTCTCCAACGCGTATTTCAGGAACGAGGGCGGCGACATTCTCGACGGTGAAGGCTATTTCGATACCGGAGATGTCGCGACGCTCGACGCCGACGGCTATATGCAGATTACAGACCGCGCCAAGGACGTCATCAAGTCCGGCGGTGAGTGGATCTCCTCCATCGACATCGAAAACATCGCGGTCGGCCACTCGTCCGTTGCCATCGCGGCGGTAATCGGCATCGTTCATCCCAAATGGGATGAGCGCCCGCTTCTGATCATCCAGCTCAAGCCCGGCGCATTGGCGACCAAGGACGACATCCTCGGCTATCTCGACGGCAAGATCGCCAAATGGTGGACGCCTGACGATGTCGCCTTCGTCGATGCCATCCCGGTCGGCCCCACTGGCAAGATCCAGAAACTCTCGCTGCGCGAGACCTTCAAAGATTACACGCTGCCGACCGCGGGGCGCGCGGCGTGACCGGCCTTCAGAAGGCGCTGGCCGGCCTTGCTCTGCTCGCCGGCCTCGTCGCCGGCGGCCTCGTAGGAATTGCCGGTATCGGCCATAAATACGGCGCATGGGATCTGGCTTTCGCGAAGGATTCGCTGCTGCAATACGGCTTCATCGTCGCGGCATCGGCCGGCGGCGCAGCGATCCTCGCACTGCTGCTCGGCGGTATTCGCGGCAAGCTGGGCGGCGCTTTCATTGCGGTCATCGCACTCGCCGTCGCTGGCGGCGTCGCCTATGTGCCATGGCAGATGCGCGAGCAGGAAAAGGCCTCGCCCGCGCTGCACGATATTTCTACCGACACCGTTAACCCGCCGCCCTTCATCGCGCTGGCCGAGGTCCGCCGCGTCGCCCCGAACGGCGTCGACTACCCGGTTACCTCTGCGCCGTTGCAGAAATCGAGCTACCCCGAAATCGCGAACTATCGTAGCGGCGGCAACGCAGCGGCATTGCATGGCAAAGCGGCACAGATTGTGAAGGATATGGGCTGGCAGATTGCCGCCAATTTGCCTGAGGAGGGACGGATCGAGGCCACATCCGTCTCGGAGTGGTTCGGTCTCAAGGACGATATCGTCATCCGCATCATGGCGGGCGAAGACGGCGGTGCTGTGCTCGATATCCGCTCGGCCTCACGCGAGGGCGCCAACGACCTTGGCGCCAACGCCGCCCGTGTCCGCGACTTCATCTCCAAGCTGCGCTAGGCGGGAATGCCGGTGACACCGCTCAATATCGCGCATCGGGGCGGCGCCGATCTCTGGCCGGAAAATACTCTGCCGGCCTTTGAGGGGGCTATCGCCTGCGGTGCCGACGGAGCCGAACTCGACGTCCATCTCTCATCCGACGGCGAACTCGTCGTCTTCCACGACGAATCGCTGAAGCCCGAGATCGTCCGCCGCGGGGGCACATGGATCACCGACCGCACGCCGCTGAAAAATCTCACAGCCGCTGAACTGGCGTCACTCGATGCCGGCACGCTGAGGCCCGGTTCGCGCTATGCTGCACGGCACCCAAAACAGGCGAAGTTTGACGGCATCCCCATCCCACGCCTCGCCGAGGTGATCGCCCTCGCGAAGAGCCGCAGCGAGACATTCCAGCTCTGGATCGAGCTGAAGACCGATCTCATGCATCCCGAGAATGGCGCCGACCCTATCGTCCTCGCGGAGACCGCCGTTGCACTGATCGAAGATATGGACTTCGCCGCCCGCACTGTTTTCGTCTCGTTCGACTGGCGCAGCCTCAAACGGGTGCGCGACCTGGCGCCACACATCCCCTTCTATGCCACGACGCTCCCACAGAGCTGGTTCGAGCCCGGAAATCCGCCTTCAGAGCATGGCCCGCCCCCGGAAAACGAGCTCGCTGCATGGCGCGCGGCGCACGAATCTGGCGCACCGTGGGAAGCGGGATACTTCACCTCTCGGCACATGGCCCGACACGCCAGTTTGCAGCATGCCGTCGCGGCCCTGGGTGCCGCCGGGTGGTTTCCATTCTGGCCGGATCTGAACCCAGAAACCGCTGCCCGTTCCCGTGCGCTAGGGTTGAAACTCGCCGCTTGGACACCGCCCGCCGGTCAGGCGAGCTCGCTCATGGAACTTGGTTGCACCGCGATCTGCTGTGACGATCCTGTTGCACTGCGAAATAATATTTCGACACCAGAGTCCAAAACAGACTTTTAGAGTTGACGAAGCGCCAATTCCGCCTACGACTCCCGTTACGGTATCTACGGCAAATCATAAGCCAAGAACCAACAGGGGGAATAAGTTCCATGACGTCACACGTGCGCCTGACGCAACTTTTGCTCGCCGGAGCGTGCCTTTCGCTCTTGGGAACGGCCTATGCTCAAGCGCCAGTTCCAGCAACGCCTGCCACTGAGGCTGCGCCGGCAGAGGCCCCTGAAGCTGAAGAGGAAGTGATCGTCACCGGATCGCGTATTCGCGGCACGCCAGAGAACGCGGCCCTGCCGGTTGATGTCGTCGGTCGCGATGAGATCCTGAAGCGCGGTTCGCCAAGCACGCTCGATCTGATCAAGTCGCTGCCAGTCGTCTCATCGATCCAGGGCGAAACGAATCAGTTTTCCGGGTTCGCACAGGGCATCCCCGGCGTGGGCTCGATCAATTTGCGTGGTCTCGGGCCGCAGCGCACCCTGATCCTTCTGAACGGCAAACGGCTTCCTCTGACGCCGACGCCCCAGACGACCGGTGTCGATACGAACATGATACCTCAGGCGGCGATCGGACGTGTCGAGGTGCTTAAGGATGGTGCCGCGGCCGTTTACGGTTCGGACGCGATCGCGGGCGTTGTGAACTTCATCACGCGCAAGAACCTCGAAGGTTGGACGGCTTCCGCCGACTATCGCTACATCAAGGGATCGAACGGCGACTATACGACAAGCGTCGCCTACGGCAAGAACTGGGACAACGGCAACCTGCTGATCACCGGCGGGCTGCAGCATCGCTCCGAACTTTCGACACTGGAGCGCGACTGGGCCAACCAGCCTTACAATGTGAATCCATCCGGCTGGTCGGTCTACAGCACACCTGGAGCGTTCATTCCGCGTTCGGGCGTCCTTCCGGCTTACCCGACGATCCTGCCGAACGGCGCTGCCGGCGGCGTGCTCGGCGCGCCGACGGGCGGTGTCACCCGCGATGCCAACTGTGCCGAGTTGGGCGGCGCGCCCGGCTTTACCGGCGCGACCCCGGTCTGTCGGTTCAGCTTCATCCCGTTCGACAATCTGGTCGAGAAGGAGCGTCGCTTTCAGCTCTACGGAGAGGTGAATTTCGAGTTCGAGGGCGGCACCAAGTTCCACGGCGAAGTACTTTACGGGAACACGCTGACCCCTGCTTGGCGTACGTCGCCAGCCTACCCGCCCTTTACCGGCCTGTCGGGCCCGTCGACATCGTTCACATTCAGCGTGCCGCGTGAGAATCCGGGCTTCCTGACCGCCTTGCAGCAAGCTGGCTTCAGCAATGCGGTGATTGCGGCGACAAACAATATCGGTCTCGGCCTTTATCGTCCGCTCGGCTGGCTTGGCAATCCAAACACCGGCGGCAGAGGCGGCCAGACGGATCGCATTGATCGCGATCTGTGGCGCGTCGCCGGCACGCTGGAAGGCGAGCTCGGCGGTGACACCCGCTGGAATGTCGGCCTGACATACTCGCGCTACCAGGTATCCTCTCAGATTCCTGACATTCTGGCTTTCCGTCTCGATGCAGCACTGCGCGGCTTTGGCGGTCCGAGCTGCACGGGCGCTGTGGCCGGCGCGAACGGATGCTTGTGGTTCAACCCGTTCTCGAATGCCGGTCCCGGCAATCCGGCGCTTGGTTTGACCAATCCCGGCTACGTACCTGCAAACGCGAACAACCCGGCAGTGATCGACTGGCTCTACGACCGTCAGCTCACCACCTCGACGCAGGATCTCTTTGTGGCCGAGGGCGGCCTTGATGGCCAATTCGGCTGGGAGCTGCCGGGCGGCAAGATCGGTTGGGCCGTCGGTGCGCAATATCGCACGTCGGATTTCGTTCGGACCGTGGGCAGCCAGTTCTACGATCCAAACGTGACGCCTTGCGCGGTGCCCGGCGTGACGACGTGTACGGTCCGTACCGGCCCGTACATCTTCCTCGGCCAAGCGGCACCCGTGAGCGTCTCCCAGAAGGTCTGGGCCGCGTATGGCGAGTTGAACATCCCGGTTTCGACCGATTTCAATGTCCAGGCGGCCGTCCGTTACGAAAGTTACGGTGGCCTCACCGGGTCAACTGTGAACCCGAAACTTGCCTTTAAATGGCAGGCTCTCGAGTGGCTTGCCTTCCGCGGATCGGTCGGCACGACCTTCCGCGGCCCGACGTCGCTCAACACTGACGGCGGCACGGTCACGGGTCTGGTATCTCTGCCGGGTACCGGCGGCGGCTTCCGGGCTGTCGATACGATCTCAAACCCTGCGGTTGCGCCTGAGAAGGCCGATACATTCAACTTTGGCGCGATCGTCGAGACGTCCGGCTTCCGCTTCATTCTCGACTACTGGAAGTTCAAGCTGAAGGACCAGATCGTGACGCCAGGCGGCGTGCTGATCTCCAACGCCATCTTCCCCGGAACCATCGGTGCTGCGTCGCTCGTCAACTGCGCGTCGCCGATACGTCCGAACATCGTTTTCGATAACAACAACACCTGCACGCAAGGCGTGACGAATGGTGGCAATATCAGCCGCGTGCAGCAGTTTGTCGGCAACGGTCCCAAGGTCGATACATCGGGTCTGGATCTGCAGATCGACTACACCCAGGACGATGTCTGGGGCGGCACGCTCGGCCTCGGTATCTCGGCGAGCCACATCCTCGCGTATGACCAGGACGCTTTCGTCCTGAACGGCGTTACCCTGTCGCCGGCGTTCTCGGCAGCCGGGAACACGAACTATGACCGCCCGGTGCAGGCAATTCCGGAATGGCGCGGATCCTTCTACGTGAACTTCCAGAAGGACATTCACAACATCCGCCTGACGGTGAACTACGTCTCGGGCGTGACCGACAACCGCCCCGATACATTCGCCTCGATCGGTTCGGGTTGTAACAACACGGTCGCGAACCCGGCCTGCCAGCTCATCACCTTCGGCAATAAAGTGGAGAGCAATACGACGGTCGACCTCACTTATCAGGTTGAACTGCCTTACGACTCGCAATTGTCGCTGTCGGTGTTCAACGTGTTTGATCAGGATCCGTCGGCGGCCCGCCTCGAAGTGAGCTTCGATCCCTATTTCGGCAGCGCGATCGGCCGCTCGTTCAAGATCGGCCTGACGACCAACTTCTGATCTCTTCTCGATCGGATGCAGAAACGGCCCGGGGAAACCCGGGCCGTTTCACTTTGGGCGGGTCGTTGACAAAACATTCTATAGCATGTATCGAAGCATTCGATAGAATGTAGGTGACCTCATGGCTCTTTCGCGGCGCAGTTTCGTTCGGCTTCTGGGAGGCGGTGCCGTGGTGGCGGCGACTGCCAGCATCGGTCTAAACCGCTGCTACCGCATGCCGGAGGCAGCGATTACCGGCTGGGCCGGGCCTGGAGCGGAGACCGAACCGCGACGGCGGGCGCTGAGCTTCGCCTTGCTGGCGCCCAACCCGCACAACCGCCAGCAATGGATTGCCGACATCGGCACGCCTGAAATCATTCGGCTGTTTGTCGATACGACACGGATGCTGCCCATGACCGATCCGCCAGGGCGGCAGGTGACGATCGGCTGCGGCTGCTTCCTGGAGACACTGGTTCTGGCTGCCAACGCGGAAGGTTGGGCGACGGAGGTGGTCTCGTGGCCCGAAGGGGTGGATGAGGCAAATCTCGGCGCGCGGCCGTTTGCGACAGTGCGGTTCGCCAAAAGCGAGCCGCGTGACCCCGATGGCCTGGCAGCGCAGATCCTCAAACGGCGTTCGTTCAAGGTGCCTTTCGATCCGGCGCGAGCGCTCTCCGCCGTGCATCAGGATGGGCTGGCGGGCGTCGTGACCGACCCCGAAGTTCGGCTGACGCTGGCGCGTGATGCGGAAATGGTGGCAGCGCTGCGCGGCATTGCGACGAAGGCGTTCAGGATCGAGGTCGATACGGACCGGACGTTTCGCGAGTCGGTCGAACTTATGCGCGTCGGCGCGGAGGAGATATCGAAGCACCGTGACGGGCTGGAGCTTCATGGACCCTTCTATTGGTGGCTCAAGCAGTTCGGCATGCTGAGCCCCGAAGCGCAAATGGAGCGTGGCGGCGTGGCGCGCGAAACCGGAATGGCGCTTTTGGACGACGATGCCGCATCGACGCGGGGCTTTGCCTGGATTTCGACGGAGACGAATACCCGCGAGATGCAGTTGAAGGCCGGTCGCAGCTATGTGCGGATGAACCTTGCGGCGCTGCGCGACGGGTTCGCGATGGCGCCATGGAGCCAGGTTCTGCAGGAGTATCCGGAGATGGCAGCGCTGCAGGCCGAGTTCAAATCTCTGATTGGCGCAGGGCCGCAGACGACGGTGCAGATGTTCTTCCGGCTTGGCTACGCCGATGCGCCGGGACCGACGCCACGGCGGGCGCTTGACGAGATCGTCCGCGCCTGAGATGGCGGGGATATGAGCGATGTCGATGCGCGCGTCCTGGCCGGCTTCAAGGCGATCACCTGGATCGCGATCATCGAGCAATTGTCGCGGACGCTCGCCACGCGGGCGTTGAAGCCGCTGAAGATCGGCTATCCCGAATTTTCGATGCTGAACCATTTCAGTCATGGCCATCCGTCTGAGAAGACGGTGACCGGCATCGCGGCTGCGATGCAGCAGACGCAGCCGACGGCGACCAAGACGGCCCAGAAGCTGGTTGCAAAGAAGCTGATCAAGGCGTCGGCCAATGCCGAGGATGGCCGCTCGCGCCTGCTGACGCTGACCGAGAGGGGCAGGGCCGTTCACGAACAAGCGATAGTCCTGTTTGCGCCCTCGTTTGCGCCGGCGCTCAAGGACTGGAGTGCAGACGAGCTGGCGGCGTTTTTCCGCCAGCTCGATCGCCTGAAGACTCACTTGGACGAGAACCGTCAGGGATAGACGAGGCTGATCGTCTCGGCGATGCAGGCCGGGCGGTCCTTGCCTTCGATCTCGATGGTGATCTCGTTGGTGAGCTGGAGCCCGCCGCCCTTGGGCTCGACACCCAGCAGCTTCTGCTTGGCGCGGACCTTGGAGCCGACGGGGACCATGTTGGTGAAGCGCACCTTGTTCGAGCCGTAGTTAATGCCGCGGCTGACGCCCTCGATCGCCATTATCTGCGAGCCGAGGAAGGGAATGAGCGAGAGCGTGAGATAGCCGTGCGCGATGGTGCCGCCAAGGAATTCCTTGGCGCGTTCCACATCGACGTGGATCCACTGATGGTCGCCGGTCGCGTCGGCGAAGGTGTTGACCCGCTCCTGGGTGATCTCGACCCAGTCGCTGTGGCCGATGTCCTGGCCGACGAGGCTTGTGATGTCGTTGTAGTGGACTGTCTTCATGGTGCTTTTCCTCCTGCGTGGGGTTCCCCGGATTCTCCGGTGATTGCGGTGACGGCCGAGAATAGCGCCTCGACATAGGGGTCCGCCACGCCCATGCGCTGGAGCTCGGCGTGGCAGCGATAGAGATAGTCACGATTATTGCCGGCCTGACCTTCGGCGTGGGCGATGCGGCGGGCCTGTTCGGCGACGGGCAGGGCGCCGGCGTAACGCTCGTGCGCCTTGTTGATGACGAAGGTGACGGCACGGAGCGGGCCGTCGGGCGTGACGCAATCGACCCAGCTGGGGATGTAGGCGCCGGAGAGCATCTCACGCATCCAGAGGATCGAGGTTTCGCTTTCCACGGCCTGGCGGTCGATGCGGTGGACGACGCCCGTGAGTTCCTCGCCCGGCTCGATGGCGAGCATGAGGCCGGGTTTATCGGGCATGGCGCGGCCGATTATGAGCTGAAGGCAGAAGCTGCGCGTCCAGCCTTTCACCAGCGCCGGGCGGCTTTCGGTGACGGTAAGGGCGGGGTTCCACATCAGCGAGCCGTAGCCGAAGACCCAGAGGTCTTCGGCTTCGGGATGCTCCGCCAGCGTTGTCTGACGCGAGGCTTCGCGGTCCTCGGCGCTGATGAACTTCCACAGACCCGATTTGGTCACCTGTTCGGTCAAATAGGCGACGCGTTCGGGCGTGAAGGCCTCGCGGCGCAACATGCCGTCCGCATCGCGCTGGAAGGCGGAGCGGTTTTCGTCGAAGCCTTCCGGCAAAGCGGGTTTGGCAGGCGGCTTGGTCATGTTCCGCACCATGGAGCGCGCAGGTGAGACCATGCAAGCGCCGGACGGGTGCGCAATCTTATGAGCCGTTCGCGACATAAAATTTGTTCGTTTGTCGCTTTTTGCGAAGCGGCTTCTAGATTTGGTGCCGACTGGATCGGACACCACAACGACTCGTTTTGCGGTTTTTCGTAGCTCGCGTGTGGATGGCATTCGTTTGTCGCTTTTTTGCAATTCCCTCCCACGGCGGTGATTTGAGAGTCGGTTTTTCGTGCCCTGTCCCTCCCTCCCATCCGCGCGGTGGATAGCATCACGGTGATAGGACTATAAGCATAGTTCATGTCGGGTTCAAGATCTGCGCGGTTTTGTCGCTATTCCTCGCGCGGTGAGTCGGGTCACATGCGCCGCGAACAATTTGGGAGACGAAAATGACAATGCGGACTGCGCTGCTGAACGTGGCGGCACTGATGGCGATGACGACGGGCGTTGCGATGGCCGCAGATGCGGCGCCGCCGGCGGCCGCCGCTTCGCCGGACACCATCACCTGCGGCACACCGATCGCCTGGGATGCGACCGAAGAAAGCCTGAAGGCCCAGTTCGGCGCGGAGAATGTGGTGCACAAGGATCTCGGCGGGCCGGAAGGCACCGAGCTGTTCGGCACGCAGATCTACGGCAGCGACCCGACCAAGACCTTCGACGTACTTTGGGCCGACGAGGAGAAATGGGCCAACCCGGCGGCTATCACCGTTAACCGGGTGTGGAGTGAGGACGGCGAGACGGCGACTAATCCCGTCTGGGCATCAGCCGAAGGCGTGAAGGCCGGGATGTCCATCGAAGAGGTCGAGAAGATCAACGGCAAACCGTTCAAGCTCTCGGGTTTTGGCTGGGACTATGGCGGCAACGCGACAAGCTGGGAGGGCGGGAAGCTGGAGCCCGCCACTGACGCCAAGTGCGGCATCACCATGACCTTCGGCGACACGTCGGACGCGACGCCCGCGAGTGTGCTGGGCGATACCGAGCTCGTCTCCGACGCCAAGGACGTCCGTGCCGCCAAGCCGGTGGTCGGGCGCTACATGATCTACTATTTGCGGCCCGACCCCGAGGTGACAGGGCCATCAACGCCGTAACGGCGCGCAGCACGATCAGACAGGAAAAGGGAGCTTCGCGGCCCCCTTCCGCAGATCAGACGATTTTGCTGTCGCGCTTGCCCCAACAGGCATCGCGGATGAGGCGCTTGTAGAGCTTACCTGTGGGGTGGCGCGGGAGTTCGGCCATGAAATCGATGCTGCGCGGGCATTTGATGGCGGAGAGCTGGCCGCGAATGAATTCCAGCAGTTCGGCGGCGGTTTCATCGTTAGCGTCGGCCCAGTTGGCAGGCTGGACGACGGCCTTCACCTCTTCGCCGAAATCCTCGTTCGGCACGCCGATGACCGCGACGTCTGCGACCTTGGGGTGGCCGATGAGGATGTTCTCGGCTTCCTGCGGGTAGATGTTCACGCCGCCGGAAATGATCATGAAGGCCTTGCGATCGGTGAGGTAGAGAAAGCCTTCGGCGTCGACCTTGCCGACATCGCCCAGCGTCGACCAGCCTTTGGCGTTCTTGCTCTCGGCGGTCTTCTCGGGTGCGTTGTGATATTCGAAGGCGGGGCCATTGGCGAAATAGACGACGCCTTCTTCGCCTGTCGGCACGTCCTCGCCGTCCTCGCCGACGATGTGGAGTTCGCCCAGCATGGCGCGGCCGACGGTGCCGGGATGGGCGAGCCAGTCGGCGGAGTTGGTGTAGACGAAGCCGTTGCCCTCGGTGCCGGCGTAATATTCGTGTATCACCAGACCCCACCAGTCGATCATCTTGCGCTTCACCTCGACCGGGCAGGGCGCGGCGGCGTGGATGGCGGACTGGAGCGAGGAGACATCGTACTTGGCACGGATCGCCTCATCCATCTTCAGCATACGGACGAACATGGTCGGCACCCATTGGGCGTGCGTGACCTTGTGCTTCTGGATGAGGGCGAGCGCCTGCTCGGGATCAAAATGCTCCATCACGATGACGGTGCCGCCGAAACGCCCGACCGCCATGCAATAGCGCAGCGGCGCTGCGTGGTAGAGCGGAGCAGGCGAGAGATAGATCATCTCCGGATTGAAGCCGAAGAGGAACTGCGTGAGGTTCAAAAGCGAGTTCGGCTCAGTGAGGGGAAGGCCGGTGAGCGCGACCTTCACACCCTTGGGGCGTCCGGTGGTGCCGGAGGAATAGAGCAGGTCCGAGCCGGCGGCCTCGTCGGCGATGGGGGTTGTCGGCTGGGCGTCGAGCGCGGCCTCGATGCTGGTAAAGGGGGTGGCGGCACCGTTCGCCATGAAGAGCGTCACGCCGGGGATGAGCGGCGCTGTTTCGAGCGCGATTTTTTCCAGATAGGCCGAGGTGATGAGAACGCGGGCGCCGCTGTCCTGAACGATGTAGGCGATCTCGCCTGAGGTCAGGCGCGAGGAGACGCAGGTGAAGTAAAGCCCAGCCCGCTGTGCCGCCCAGCAGAGGGCGAGATAGTGGACATTGTTCTCCATGAAGATGGCGATGCAGTCGCCGGTCTTGAGCCCGAGGCTGCGAAACAAATGCGCGCCCTGGTTGGAGCGGGCTTCGAGTTGGCCGTAAGTCATGCTCTCGCCCGAGGCGGCCATCATGAAGGCGAGCTTGTCGGGACTGGTCTTGGCGTGGGCGCTGGGATGGCTCATCGGCGTTTCCTGGAATTTTTTATATGCCTTTCCGATAGCCGAGGCGGGCAGCGGGGTTAAAAAAGCCCGTCTTTCCTATCCGGGCGGGGCATGGGTAAGCTGGCGCCATCAGAAAACCAGGAGGAAATGATGGCCTACGAACAGATCACCTATGAGGTCAGCGAAAAGATCGCGACGATCACACTGAACCGCCCGGAAAAGATGAATGCGTTCACCGGCCTGATGATGTCTGAGATGATCGATGCGCTGGATGTCGCCAACAAGGACGACGAGGTGCGCGTCATCATTTTCACCGGCGCGGGCAAAGCCTTTTGCGCGGGCGCGGATTTGAGCCAGGGCGCCAAGACCTTCGACTATGACGCCCGCACCGACCGCCCAGAGAAGCAGGGCGCGGCGGCGGCAGATGGCAAGGTTGACTGGTCGAACCCGGCGATCCGCGATGGCGGCGGCATGGTGACGCTGAAGATATTTGAAAGCCTGAAGCCGGTGATCGGCGCGATCAACGGCGCAGCGGTCGGCATCGGTGTGACGATGCAATTGCCGATGGATATCCGCATCGCGTCGGACAATGCGCGGTTCGGTTTCGTGTTTGCGCGGCGTGGCATCGTGCCGGAAGCGTGCTCGAGCTATTTTCTGCCGCGCATTGTCGGCATCTCGACGGCGGCGGAGGGGTGCTGCATGGGCCGCGTGTTCGGGGCGCAGGAGGCCAAGGATCGCGGGCTGGTGACGCATCTGGTGAAGCCCGAGGAGCTGATCTCGACGGCGCGCGCGCTGGCGAAAGAGATCGCCGACAACACCGCGCCGGTGTCGATCGCGCTGACGCGGCAGATGCTGTGGCGGATGCTGGGCGCCGATCACCCGATGGAAGCGCACAAGGTGGATAGCCGGGGCGTTTTCGCGCGCGGCCGTCAGGCGGACGCCAAGGAA
>Ga0105044_10011333_pt1 | contig 12163 bp, 12 predicted proteins | sample MAT01_FD_78092 | JGI IMG/M metagenome (GOLD analysis project Ga0105044, IMG submission 78092) | Freshwater microbial communities from Lake Fryxell liftoff mats and glacier meltwater in Antarctica - MAT-01 | ecosystem: Environmental > Aquatic > Freshwater > Ice > Liftoff microbial mat | place...
CATGCGTGACCAGTACATCGGCTTCCAACTTGGCGAGCTTGTGAAACACGTCCGGGAAAATCGTCGCCATATGCATGGTCTTCAGGTCGTCTGCGTAGCTTTCCGAAATACGCCCACTTCGGACCTGGCGGTCGACATCCTTCAACAACGCGCTGAAGCTCAGCACGTGCGGCTTCTCCGGTGGTCGCCACATCTTGCCCCTGAAAACGCCGCCCAAGCCGGCGATCCTCATTCCCGCAACTGTATCGACACGGCCGTGCAAATTGAGCGGATGCAGCTTCGACCCGAATACATTTCGGCACAGATCTTGGCTATCGGCGTCGTGGTTGCCGTGGATGAAACGGATTTCGGTTGTATTGAGGATCGGCGCCAGTTCCAATTCCAGTGGCCTTGCGGGTTCCATGTCGCCAAGCAAAACGATTGCGTCCGGGCGATGTTCCTCGACAGCGTGGATGATGTGCTCGAAGTGGGAGTGGTTGTCTCCCGCAAAAAAGATCTTGCTCATGTGAATTTCAATTCTAGAAATTGGTGGCCCCACTCGGAATCGAACCGAGGACCTGCCGCTGAGCTATGGGGCCGTTGCGTGCGTCGAATACCGGGGCGCGAAAACAAAAACGCCCGGTGGCGATTAGCGACCGGGCGTTGATAGGATGAATCTCGGTGGGGTAGTTCTATCCCCTCGCAAAAGTCCTCATTCGCCCGGTCGCCGGTATCGAAATGGCGCGCGCAGTCACACCTGTCTCGATGAGAGAGGTGGCGCAAACAACCCAAGATTGGCTTTGGACGTACGACATGACGGACTTAGATTTAAAAATTAATGACAGAGGATAGCAGCCACTGTCGAGCGAAGTCAATAGCATTCATTGCAGAAATATTGTGAGTCAAACACATCAACCTGCGTATTACTTAAGGAGTCGTTTGAAGTCACTAATTGCACGCGCTAGTGAAAGATTAAATTGCTCATCCACGTTGGGCTCCTGCTGCTGCGCCCACAAATGTATTTTGGCAAATGGCGTATGGCCGGATTCTGGGATGCTATCCAACGAATGCGTAGTGTTGTACTTGAACTGCCACTGCCGAATTGCCTTTGCTCTTTCTTCCGGCGTCGTCGCTGTTGCAAATGCTGATCTTGTCGAAAAGAGTTCGCGCCTGATTACTTTCCAAACTTCTTTGCGTGCTTGATCTGCGGCGGTCTTTGCTAAATTCAACGAAACGCCTGGATCAAAAGAGTAAATCATCGAGCGAGAGCAGCCTGGATTTGCCCTTCGACACTCCCCACGCAGCAGCCGCAGAATCGACAGGTGTGCGTACATACCAGCCGCATCCGTCGGCGTGCCGCCTATCCAAATGAAAACTGCCCGGCTGAAAACATCTACTTTGAGTATCAAGTACGCGTCGAAAAAAACCTTTCTTGACCAGCAATAGCAGTGAGTTGCGATGAGTTGTCCCGGAGATTGAACCAAGGCTACTTGAGTTGAGCTACTTTGTTCTATCCGGTCGATCACTTGGCGCACAGCAGGTGTGAGATCTCGTCCCGAAACTATTGCGGCGGTCTCTGCGAACAAAATTCGCTGCCGGATTGTGCCTAGCTCAAGCTGAGTTAACTTTCGCTGAATTAAGGTTTTTGATACGGTGAAACTGGACTCTTTCTCTAGAGCAAGTAAGAGAGAAGCGGCGCTGAGAGACGGGTCTTTCCTAATGAGGTTGAGCAAAAGCTGGTCAGTGCGCGCATTAAACTTTCGATTGCGTTTTGGTTGATTAACGCGCGACAACTCTTGTGACTGCTCTTCCGCAATCCAGCGGTGCCCAGTGCGTGGGGTGATTCCATGCAAGCTGGCTGCAGCTGAGACATTCCCAATCTCGCTGACTCTGTTAAGGAACTTCTCCTTCTGCTCTTTTGTGTGAGACACCATGTCCTCGCATACTTGTCATTGAATGGCAAGACTATGACATTTTTGGTGATCTCCTGCTTCTTGACGGTGCGCAAAAGATACCGCGACCATCAAAAATGTCGCTAACCAAATTAAGTCAAAAAAAATAGAATTGTGTAGGAGGAGTCCGATCAATGGCCCAAGCAGCGAAGCTAAAAAAATCAGTCAAGACACCAGAGGAGGTTTTGCGATTGTTTCGCGCAAACGGCGTCTGTATTGCTGACTGGGCAGCGACCAATGGCTTCAAGGCCAAATCGGTTTATGCGGTCCTGTACGGTAATCGAAAGTGCGTACGCGGGCAGTCGTACGAGATCGCCATTCGCCTTGAGATGAAAGCCCCAGGAACATACAGTTTTCAAAAACCGTAAGCTATGCAAACAAATAGGGACAAGCATGAAAGATCCATAACGACCCAATAAAAAAAGCACAACGGCCTGGCAGCTGTTGCGCTTTTTCCGGAAGGAGATTCCAGACTGCATTAATTTCAAAGTCAGTCTAACTCGCGCGTTCTGCGCGTGTCAATCTCCTTTTTGTCGAAGTTTGTCAAACGAATCTGCATTGCGGATCGTCAGACGAACTCATCCTAAAAAAAGGAAAGTGATGCGCAAAACTAAGCGATTTGATCCGGCATTAATTAGGCGTTGGCTTGCGAGTGCCCGCGGCATTGGCCGCGACAATGACTACGAGCCCTGGCATCAGGTGACACGTTCCGACCCTTCGAGTCGCGGGCGATCGCATCTGACAATACTTCCAGGCGCACATCGATACACCCATACGTTGTCCGACAACGAGCAGCACAGCCTACTTTTCATACTCATGCTGCCAAACGTTCGAGACATTCTCGAACAGTTGCCACTTGCGCGCGAAGAAGCCGTGCACGAGCTCAGCCGTTACGTTGCATCGTATTGCGCATCGCGCTTTCCTGGCACTTTACAAATTGCAGGTGAGCTTGGAATTAAGCACCCCACCGTCCGCAAGGGCAGCGATCGCGAGGCTTGGGTGTCCACCACGGACTTCTTCATTCTCTTTGAAGTCGACGGACGCCATTCCGTACTCTGTGTTGCCGACAAATTAGCGGGTGATATGCGGAACAAACGGACCATGCAGTTAATGAAACTTGAGCGTGAGTATTGGCAAAGGCGAAACGTTGATTGGCTACTGCTCACCCCTGAGCTTTACGATCGTCGAGTGGCATTAACGCTGTCGCGAACTGCAGCCTGGGCACTCGATGCGAACCGATCATCGCAAAATGACCGCCGGAATTGTTCACAAATTGCCAAGTCTATGCAGGGCTATCCACTGCAAATGCTTTGGGCAGAACTTCATCTTGAACTTGGTCTTGATCTAGAGCATGCACAGCGTGCATTTTGGCAATCTGTGTGGCGCGGTGAAACTCCTTTGGATCTACGGCGTGGCTGGCGCGCTTCCGAACCGATTACAATTCTTTCCGCGCACGAGTTTTTAGATTTAAACCCTCTGGCCGCGCGGAGGACTGCATGGATGAGCTAATAGCGGTAAACGCCGTTGTCGAAATAAGTACGGTGAATTTCGAGGGCTACTTTCGAATCATAGCAAATGACCCTGAATTTCAGCAGGTGATTTTCACCGAAGTCTACGCCAATAAGTGTCGACCGCAAGACATCGGTCGGAGATTGCGCGGTGCGTTGCCTCCGGGAATAACTCAACGAACGGCACGCATCTTTGACATTGATCGAGATCTCATTGAAAGCTGGAGCAAACTGGAGGAGATCTCTGCCGTAATAGTGAAGTCGGAATATAAATTGCTCTCTTCCGCAAAGCTGTCTCCGTCTGAGCGGAAGATCTACATTGAGCGCGAGCGAGCGATGGCGCCTTTTCTAGACCCCGTATTTTTGTCCGCAATGCTCTACCAGCAAAACGGACTGGGTCGTCTTATCGCGACCGCTGAGAAGTCTGGGGCCTGCAGCCGGCCGACGATTTATCGACTTTGGGATTTGTTGTGCCAGTTTGGACTCGCGTCGGCATCGCTAAATCCTAGGTTTGACTTGTCAGGGGCGCGCGGTCAAAAGCGATTTACTAAGCCAGGTGGAAAGAAGGTCGGACGTAAACCGTTGGAGACAAAGCTCTACGGGGAGAAAGATAGCCAGCCAGGCATGTCAGCCGACTGGTATGCGACCGTTCTCAGAGTCGATTCAAAAATCCCACGTCCCAAGCCAAAATTTTCCGAACGCTGCGATAAGATCCTCCTCGGATTTTCGACGTCACTTGTCCATTCTAGCGAAGGCGTGATTAAAGAAGCGCCTGCGATCTGGACGCATCCAACAGCGCGTCAGATTCGACACGCATTGGATGATTACTCTCGCTTGAAAAAACTATTGGATGGAACAACAACAAACCATTACGTGAAAAACCTTCGCGGCTACCATGGAAAGTCCTGGGAAGGTGTAGCAGGCCCGGGACACACTTACGCCATGGATTCCACAATTGGCGATATTTACCTCCGTAGCCAGCTCAATCGCGCCTGGATCATCGGTCGGCCAGTGGTCTACATCGTCGTTGATGTTTGGAGCACGGTGGTGGTCGGGTTTTATGTCTGCCTGACGGGGCCGGCATGGCGCACAGCCGCCGTCGGACTTTTTTGCACCTTCGCCGAGCCAACACTCGTTGAGCCGCTACGTGGCCTTAGGGGCGATACCAACGCCTTACATCCCAGACCCGGGCTTCCCTACAGAGTTTTGGTTGATCGAGGCGAGTATTTGTCGATTGGAGCAAGGAAGACCGGCTTAGATCTTGGCATTAACTTTGCGATCGCACCGCCGCGCCGACCCGATATGAAGGGAATCGTAGAGGTTCTAAATCGCATTGCCAAGGACGACCAGTACAGCTTCGCACCAGGTGCTTTTGATGCAAGACGACCTGAACTTGAACTCAAGGCGGATCCATCCAAATCGGCGTTCACATTGCCGGAGTACACGCAGCACCTTGCATGGCTCTTCACAATGTATAACCTTAGGCTCACACGGCGCCACCGGATGGATGCGACCATGGTGGCCGCTGGGATTTCGCCATCCCCTGCGGGACTCTGGAAATTTGGGCATGACGTCGGCATTGGTTATCGCAAAACGCAACCAGAGGATCTCTTGATTACGGCACTGCTTCCGCAGACGAAGGGGCATGTCTCGCGCGAGGGGATTTTTCGCGGAAAACTTCAATATCGGAACGATGTTCTCGAACAGCAGCAGTGGTCCACCATTGCCAAGAATTTCGGTGCAATCGAAACCCAAGTGCACCATTTTCCAGGCAGTGTTGGCAAGGCATGGATGCCGCTTCGAGACTCTCCGGGCCTGCTCGAGTTGACCTTGTCTGACCAGGCAGTTGTCCCGGCTTCGTTTACGGAGGACGACTATCTTGAAATGATCGTGCGGGAACAACTAAACAAGACCGGACGTGTCCATGACGATATGGTCAAACGGCTAGAGACAATGCAAAAATCTGAAATACATAGCGAGCGCGCAGTTAAGCTGACCAAACAAGCTGAATTGGCAAATCGCGGCGCAACCCCCACGACTTCGGAGGCGCGCGCTATTGAGACCTCTGAACTTCGCCACGGTCAATTGCCTTCGGAACCAGACAGTTCTCCAAGTGAGCGCAATGAAGCGGCGGATGAAGTTCTGGCAAAGCATCAACAGCGCTACCAAGGGCTGATGGACCAGATTATCACCGACTATCGCTGATGGATACGATCAGCCTAGCGAACATCGAGCAGTCTCCAACGACATATGTGATTCCCGCCTACGAAGACAATCCCCTGATTGAAGCATGCGGTCCGATTTTGAGCCCTGAGGTCGTTGGCCGAAACTTGCTTTGTCTACCCGTCAAGCCGAGCGACTTGCTAAGTCTACCCAACCACGTCCGCGGACACATGCTTGCGTCTGTGCAACAACTGCACATTCCGACTCAGAGTGGAATTGACCTTGGGATGCGGGTAGATCGAGTGATGCGCCAGTCGTACGTGCATCGGTCTCCCCACCAAAGAGAGGCATGGGCCCGCCTATATGGAACCCACGTGCAAAATCCGCTAGCGCTAGCTGTGCCGCATTCTCTATGCGTTGTCGGTGGTTCAGGCAATGGCAAAACGACGACCATCTACCGGATATTGAACCAGTATCCCCAATTCGTAGAGCACCCATCGTTCCCAAATGTCATTGGGCCGATGCGGCAAATGCTCTGGCTGTCTGGCGAGGTGCCCCCGTCCGGAAAGCTCGCCGACCTTGCGGAAAGCCTGATGCATAAAACCGAGATCGCTCTCGGAGAGCCAGTCTTTCGAGAGTGGCTTAGGCCGACGCGCAAACAAGGGCCTCAGCTTTGGGACGCCTGGCTGCAATTCGCGAGGACGCGTTTTCTGGGCACGTTGCATATTGACGAAATTCAGAACTTGTTCCGGCTCGAGTCGGTCAAGGCGAGAAAAAAGGCGCGCGCGCAAAGTGAATCGATCGAACTTCGCGTTGTCGAAGATACGGCGTTGAAGTCACTTATCGCGCTTGCGAACGAGGGAATGTGCGCGCTCATCATTTCTGGAACAGCTGACGGCATGGAGATGTTTGGTAAACGCTTTGCGACTAACCAACGTCTTGTAAAGGATGGCTTTTTTAAGTTCGATAGGATTGCGCTGGAACCCGACCCGTACTACAAGAATTTCCTGTTTCCTCAGCTCTCTCACTACAACTTTTCTGATCATCCGCTTGAGGATGAGAAGGAGATAAGAAAATTGTTATACCAATTGTCGTGCGGCGTGCCTCGCATCCTTTTGGGACTGTGGCGGATGGGGCACGAAGCAATGTGGAAACGAATGGGTGACCGCCTCCATCCTTCTGACTTCCAGTGCGCAATGCAAACAGATTTTTCGCCTCTTCTGCCAGCCCTTGACGCGCTGCGAAGTGATGACCCGGAAAAACTCGCACGATTTGAAGACCTTTTGCCAAAGGGCTTTAACTATTTTCCAGCGCGCGCCTAGTGTTTTGAAGCAGGAGATTGTGTCGGCAGGGTCGATATCGATTGAAGCGCGCGCCGAAACGGCTCACCGCTGGCACGCAAGAACGGTTGTAGCTCCGTCAGCGTGATGTCGTAATCTTTACAAACTTGGTCGAGAGTACGGCCAGAAAAAAAAGCCTTTAGTGCGGAAAAAATGTCATCAGAGATCCGATGGAGCGATGGCAGACCGGCCGCAGTGCAGAGGTCCCGCATGTATCCAACATCTAGATCAAGCTTGCGCGCCGCTGCAGAGTAAATGCCCTGGCTATCAATATAGGTTTGTACCAGCGTTTTCAGCCGGCCGTTGTCTGAAAGTAATAACGTGCTGCGTTGACTCCGCGGTTTCGTATCTTTTACTAGGTCAAATAAATCTCTAAGCGCGTCATCTGCAGATTCGTAGAGGAGAGCCGCAGCAAGTGCATATGACGCCGTTGATACAAGCGCGCCGTTTGACGTACAGGCGCAGTCGAACGAATACAAAAAACCATCGGGCGACTTATTCGTAATCTGCGGGAAGTTCTCCAACAGCCAGCATGGTGGCAATTTCGCTTTCGCCAAATCACTCAGCAGCGGCCGCCTTCCTGGGCTGTGCCGGATGCCCTTAATGCGTGCTCTAGCCTCCAAACGGCGCGTGACATGTGCCTTTCCAAGAGGCTGCGGGTTGTCCAGTAAGCCTATTGAGATTTCCGAATAGCGGTTGACAATGTCTGAGTCAATTGCCAATCGTTGTTGAGCTCTTGCCCCTGCGCAAGGCACTGCTGGATTACTCGCAAGATCCAACGCCTTCACAATATGGAGCATCGCGGAATGTTTCGAGCAAGTTTCGATCCCAGGTATCTGATGACTTCTTCGCCAAAACGAAAATCCCCAAAATTGCAGATCCTCGGATACGCAATGCTCGCAAAAACTTGCCCACTCGGCCCCAAGCTTCATGCCCAGCTTATGGAGCCGATCGGGCTCGGACGGGAGGCCGTGCAAATACACATCAGCGCTATTTCGAACGCCAGCGAAAAATGGCACCAGAGAATGATTGAGGACAAATTCTGTTGGCTTCTGTGCCGTGGCGGCCGCGAGCAAAACGACGGCCGGTGGCCGTGGCCCGCTCCGGCCAGTGCTTCCTACTCGTCGGTCAATGGCTCTCAGAGTCCATTCGCGGTTCGGATATCCATTGATCGTCGCAATTCGACCCAGGTAGCCGGCTGCGAATTCGTCAGGCAAGATTTCTGGAATCAGCATTTTTGCCCTCAGTCGCCCTTGGGTCTGCCGTTGCCGAGGCTACCCGCCGCACGGATCATGATCGCCAAAATTTCCGCCTGCCGATTCGAGCCGTCCCAAGTGGCTGCGATTGCGTCCATCAGTGCCGAGTTTTGCTCGACCATTCGCTTGCTAATGTCTCCGCGGTTCGAATTTACATAAATGCATATTCTTTCAGCGAGCGCAGCTTGGCGCTTTGATTTGCCAGCAAGGATCCTGCTGACTTGGGATTGGCTTGCACCTACCACTCGAGCGATTTCCTCCTGCGTAATACCAAGTGCCTTCGCGCGTTGGGCAGCGAGTATCGCTGCCGGAGTCCTTAAAATGGCTGTCATGCATAGAATATACATAAATGCATATCGCAATACAAGCTTACGTCGATGCGTTCGCTAATCTGGCCAAAGGCGCTGCCTGACGAGACGCTTTACTCTTGGCTAGCGCGAGCAGCCGCGCTGAATGCCGCGTCAGATGCGTTTCGCTTCTGTCAACAGGCATCAGCAGTTGGGATCAATTCGGTACTCGAATGCCAACTCGATCCTGCGAAGATACGCTGTGCGAACGACGAGGACGACGACGCCAAGCGGCGGTTTTTGGATGGGCTGACTCTGCGAACCGTTGAACGACGCTTTGAGAAAGCCGACTCGGCGGGAGTTTTAAAAACCTTGGTGCTCAGCGAGTGGCAGACCCCATCGCTCGGGTCGCTATGCCGTTGGAAATTTTGTGAGAGATGTGTTGAGAGCGATATCGCATCGTATGGCGTCGCCTACTGGCATCGATGCCATCAATTTGCATTGGCACCGATTTGTACTGTTCACAGCATGGCGCTTAAGAAATACGTCGTCCCAACGGCGGTGAGCCGTGATCAGCTGTTGCTGCCCCATCAGCTGACAAAACGGCCGGTTACTGATTTCGCGGACACGGTCGCACCGCACTTTGAGTTTTGGCAGGAATTTGCGCAGCTATGCGCAGACGCAGGCAGTGATCAAGAAACAACCGTGGCGTACGATTCTGCGAAACGCGCCATACACAGTGCACTGCTCCTCAAGGGGATCGTCGGGCGCAATGGCAAGCCTAGCAATCATAGGTTCCGCGAGGCCTTCAAGTTAGGAATGCAGCCGCTGCTGGTATCGAGACTGCCACCCAAAGGGTATAGCGATCTGAAGCCGTTGCAGACATTGATCAGATGGGAAAGCGGAAGCGCAGTCGATTTAGAGGATCTCCTGATGGTCGTTTACTGGCTTTTTGGCGGCTGGGCGGCGTTCAGGGCGCGGTGCCATTGGGAGTTGCACATGCAAGGCGGCGGGTTCGGTTCAGTCGACCCCCAGCCAGTAATAGAGGCGGCTTTAGGGCCTCGAGGTCGTCACCGGGCGATTTGTTCGAATTATTTCCAAGGGGCAGAGCTACCCAGTCGGGCCGAGTTTTTGCAGGAAAACCCAAAGAGCTTGCGTTGGCTGCTGGAATACGACCAACGGTGGCTCGATAATCTTTTGCCTCTGCCAGTTAGGTTGCGGCAATTAAAGCTGTTCGATCAGTAGACTCTTAGGCTCAACTCTGCTCCAATTGGACTATAGATGGAGGACGGCGACATGAGCAAAATCTACCTTCCAGCGGCAAATGCAGAACAGTGGGCGCAGCTCTTGGCTGACCCCGTAAAGCGCTGGCGGCAGGGTTACTCGGCCCGAACGCTTGCATATTCATGGCAAGAAGCCAACGGCTTCCCGACCGAGGTATAGAGAGTGTTGACCGCGCATTTCCCTGCCATTGAGATGCTTCTCGCGTTACCGGAGCATCAAGTATTCTTGCCTGGCGGCAGTCGACCATCGCAAAACGATATCTGGGTGTTAGCCCGCTCGGCAGGTCAGCTGATCTCCATCGCGGTTGAGGGAAAAGTTTCAGAGCCTTTCGGCCCTACCGTTCAAGAATGGCGGGCAAAAGCTAGCCCCGGAAAATCTGAGCGGCTCAACTTTCTTTGCGGACAGCTTGGCATCCAGTCAGCAGTCCCTGATTCATTGCGTTATCAGCTTCTACTCCGTGCGGCCTCCGCCGTTATTGAGGCGACGCGGTTCGGCGCAGCGCACGCGCTGATGCTGGTTCACTCGTTTAGCCAGTCCAGCGAGTGGTTCCAAGACTACGCGGCCTTTGTTGCCCTCCTCGGCGGGAATGAGCCACAAGAAAATAGTTTAGTGTCAGTGGGCGCCCGATCCGGCATTCAACTTCATCTAGGCTGGGTTCGTGGCGATTCGCGCTACCTCTCAAAGTAGAGGGAGAGCAAGCTTGTCGAGGACGATTTTTCTCAGCATTTGCTCTTCACCACAGACGAGGAGCACTGTTTCTCGGCAAATAGCAACCCAAGATGAGCGGGTTCGAATGGACCGGCCATTTTGTCTGTGAAAATTCCGGTTCACCTCGCTGGTATGCCATCTTCCTTATGACTAGGAGCAATAATTGATAGACGCAAAACTGAAGCAGAGCCCTGCCTCCCTGGCCTTCATGTTGAGAGATGAGTGTCGCGACCTTTTACTCAACTCCCAAGCTGCCGAGCACGACTTTTTCTTGCGAGTTGCAAAAGATGTGGAAATAGCCACCGTACAAATATGCGAAGTAATGTCGCAGTTGCTACAGGGGCCGGTATTGCGCTGGTCTGAGGCAGACCTGCAATCGTTCGCGCGTCTTGGTCACTTAGAAGTGGGCGCATTGCGCGAATGGCGTTCAAACGTAGAGGCTCTAAGCAAGGCGAACGAAGCTTTGCGTTGCGCAAACGACAGAAAAGGCGAGGCCAAGACTATTCAATCTAGGTACTCCGGCATTATGTGGGGAGCCAAATCTGGCTTTGACAGCGAGCATGCGGCTGCAAGCAAAAACTTAGCCCTGGCGGACAATCACGAAAGCCAATGTGCAACATCGCAAAAAAATGCAAGTCAGCTTGCTGAAAAAACAGGCGCAATGTTGCTTGATGGTTGCGTAAGCAACGCCGTCAACCTTGCATCATCTAAGGAATTTGGCGGCCCAATCGAACTTCTTCTCCGCGAGGTCGCTAACAAGGCTACGGTAGCAGCAGCAGAGTACAGGAAAGCTCAGCTAGAACACGTTAAGGCAGTTCAGCAGAATTTGAGCAAACTAAAGTCAATTTACGAGGCTTAAAATGGACATATTGTCTGACGCACGTAGAAGAATAGTTCGACAACGGGTTGCTACTATTGAGCGCCCGCCTAAGGACTTCAGCAAGCCATACAACGTAGCGGCAGGTGTGGCGGGGGCCGGCGCATTGAGTGCCCTCGGGGCTGTTATTGGTTCGCACGCGGGCATCGCTCTTTTTGGCACCGCTATAAGCGGCGCATGGATTTTGGCCCCCATCTTGGGTATTGCCGGACTCGCGTTTGGCACCATGTCATCTTCTGACAAAACGGATAAAAACTGAAGGATTACTTCCCGCAGAAAGTCTCAACTAACACTGCTGTCTGCGTTGAATCGCAATTTCGCAGGCTATCAGCGATTGAGCTATTCGAGCTCTTCCGTTTGCTCCCGCTGCCCTGCGCGACACAACCGACAAAACCATTACTGCGCGAGCGAATACTATCGCCTCATGGCAACCCTTTTATGTTAAATTCATTTCCAACAAAAAGAGCATTAGCTTACGCACAAAACAACCGCTGACGCCGTCTGGAAATCTGAGTGCCGGCGTACAGTTTTCACTGGGGCAAGAGTTGGGTGCGAATTTGACCAAAGTTACGCATAGCCTTCGTGGCTTGAGATCTGGCGTCCGCCTGCAGCATTCTGCTCGGGAGTTGCGACCTAACACTCAAAGTTACGGAGAGAAGGTGTGAGGGGCTGCAAAGGCCTGCTTCTACTAGGGGCGTTTTTATCTACCGTTGCTATTTCGTCTATTGGGACCTTTGACGGGTGCCTCCAATTGTTTGCCGGTAATCTGCCGCCAAAGTTGGACGTTGAAAGTCCCAAGGGTGCGCGGG
>Ga0105044_10011335_pt1 | contig 12162 bp, 11 predicted proteins | sample MAT01_FD_78092 | JGI IMG/M metagenome (GOLD analysis project Ga0105044, IMG submission 78092) | Freshwater microbial communities from Lake Fryxell liftoff mats and glacier meltwater in Antarctica - MAT-01 | ecosystem: Environmental > Aquatic > Freshwater > Ice > Liftoff microbial mat | place...
ACTGGTGAGGCATTCCGAAGTGCCTATCTATTCGTCTCTAACGGAGCCTTTTCAGGCCAAGTCTGGTAAGCACTGAGGCTAAAGCTCCTCCCTTCAGGGATGGGGATGCTTACGGCGCTAATCCTCGGCTTTATCGGTTTTCGATGGTGCGGTTGGCGGTGTAAAAGTCGGCATAGGGGTGGGGCGAATGAGCAGATCGGCCAGATTCGGCAGCACGATCACATTACCCTGTTTGCCCGCCAGCTTGACGAGCGCCTCCATCTCCTGCATCCGCATGACCGCCGGATTCTCAGTGAGGATTTTTGCGGTGTTGGCCCGCGCCCGCGCAGACGCGACTTCATGCCGCGCACGGATCAGATCAGCACGTCCGGCACGATCCGCCTCCACCTCCTGCATGAAAACATCGCGTACACGGCCCGGCAGCACAATATCGCGGATGCCGACGCGCTTGAGTTCGACGCCGTATTCCCAGGCTTGCGGCGCAACCGTGTTCTTGAGTTCGTCGCTGAGTTCGTTGCGGGCTTCAAGGATTTGTTCGGTATCGCGTGAGGCAATCGCGCTGCGGAGAGCCAACTGCAAATCCTGATACAGTTGATCCGAGTAGCTTTCAACCGTGTTGACGGCCAGCACCGGGTCTTTGACAACATATTTGGCGATAAGGCTGAGACGCACCGCAACTTTATCAGCGGTGAGAATCTCCTGTCCATTCAGGACTTCGCTGACGATGCGGAGGCTGACCTTCTCAACCTTGACCTCATCGTTCCACAGGAAGCGGTAGCGGCCCGGCTTAAGCAGGCTGACGAAGCGGCCTTCGCGGTAGAGCAGGGCTGACTCATAATCGTAGATGATGACTTCGCGCTGTAAGCCGAACAAAACAGGTTTGAGTTCTTCTGCCATGTCGCCGCTCCCATGTTGTTGATAAAGCCCAGGCTCAATTTTCGTTTCCAAGACGGAGTGAGCACGGTGTCATACGCTACTCTGGGGGAAGATTGGTTAACGCTCGGCACGTCTCACTGCGAAACCGTGAGGGATGGCCGGGCGGGTATCCCCAATCGTGCAAGCCCATTTGGGGTATTTACACTCAACCAGAGCACGCCCTGGTTTGTGTCAGACGATGTGATCACTCAGCTTGGAACGTATGGTACCCCCGTACCCCGGTACGGGGGTACCAGAAGACTCAAACGCGGAACATACGATCTGATTCAGAGTATGCCGCTCACCTTCTATGCACTTAGAATAACACACATGTTCTAGAAAGACAAGCTGAATAACACGATTGTAACCTTGTCGGAATCGGTCATACAGGGGTGTAATGGTGGAGGATATTCCTCGCCATTGCAATTAATGACGGAAATGCCGCACGCCCGTAAAGATCATTGACAAGCCCGCTTTGTTGGCGGCTTCGATGATCTGAGCATCGCGGATTGAGCCGCCTGGCTGAATCACGGCGGTGATACCTGCGCGGGCAGCGGCTTCGATGCCATCGGGGAAGGGGAAGAAGGCATCCGAGGCCAGCACAGCGCCGCGTGCGCGATCTCCCGCTTTTTTCACGGCCAATTCCACCGAATCGACGCGGCTGGAGAGGCCGCCGCCCACGCCAACTGTGTAATTGAGCTGGGTGAGGACAATCGCGTTCGATTTGACATGCTGCACCGTATTCCAGGCGAAGCGCATGGCGTCAAGTTCGTCGGGCGTGGGCGGGCGTTCTGTCACGACGCGCAAAGATGTGCCTTCCGGGTCGCCCATGTCATAGCGCTGAATCAGCAGGCCGTTCATGACGCTGCGAATTTCCAGGCTGGAGCCATCGAATGGCTGAGACAACTGGAGCAGGCGGCAGTTCTGGCGCTTCTCCAGCAGCGTTGAGAGGGCCGCCGCATTGAAATCAGGCGCGGCAATCGCCTCCACGAACAATGATCCTAGGGCCGCGACAAACGACTCATCCACCGTGCGATTGACTGCAATTACTCCGCCATACGCCGACACCGGGTCAGATTCCAGCGCAAAGGGATAGGCGGCAGTGATCGATTTGCCGCGTGCCACGCCGCACGGGTTGAGATGCTTGACGATGACAACCGTTGGATTGCTGTAGCTGCTCACCGCCCGCCATGCCGCATCCAGATCGAGGATATTGTTGTAGGACAACTGCTTGCCGCCGAACTGCTTGCCGCCCAGCGGGGCCGTCTGCGTCTGGCGGCTGTAATAAGAGGCGGATTGATGCGGATTCTCGCCATAGCGCAGCGATTCCACCGCATGGACGTTCAATGAGAGATGATCAGGCAGGGTGATGTCGTCCGTCATTGAGGGGTCGGGCATAGTGTCGCCCGCAAGATAGGCATGAATGGCCGTATCGTAATCGCGGGTATGCCCAAACGCTTTGACGGCCAACTGCCGCCGCAGCGCGAGATCGACCTCACCCGTTTTTTTGAGAATTTCGATGACGCGGTCATAATCAGCCGGATCACACAGCGGCACAACGCGCAAAAAATTCTTGGCCGAGGCCCGCAGCAGGGTCACACCGCCAATATCAATCTGCTCAATCGCATCTTGCAGGGCAATCCCCGGCTGTGCGATGGTTTGCTGAAACGGATACAAATTGGATACCACCAGATTGATTGGAGCATAGCCATGACGATTTAATTCCTCCATATCATCAGCCCGATCCCGTGCCAGAATGCCCGCATGGATGGCGGGATGCAGCGTTTTCACCCGCCCGCCGAGCATTTCGGGCAGTCCGGTGACTTTATTCAGCGCCGTGACCGGGATGCCCGCCTCTTGCAACGCGATTTCTGTCTTGCCGCTGGCGACCAATTCCCATCCCATGTCATACAGGGCCTTCGCCAATTCGACCAGACCTGTTTTGTCATACACACTCAAGAGCGCACGCGGCATGAACAGCCTCCTTCGATGATTTCTTGCAAACGATTAAGCACGGGCGCTCATTATACCGTCTCTATCTCATCTCTCCATCATGGAGGTATGCAAAAATAAAAAAGTTCTAAATGTCATGTCTTCATTGTGATTTTCATCACAATTAGTGCTATACTCACAATATATTGTGAAAATTTGCACAGATAGAATGGAGAAGCATCCAATGGCACAGAAACCGCAAATCATCATCATTGGGGCCGGGTTTGGTGGGCTGCTGGCCGCGCAAACGCTGGCAAAGGCCGATGTCGAAGTCACCATCATTGATCGCAATAACTTCCACACCTTCACGCCGCTGCTGTATCAGGTGGCGACCTGTGCGCTGGATGCCAGCTCTGTCGCCTATCCGGTGCGTTCGATCTTCCGTGACAATCACAATGTGCATTTCATGCTTGGTGATGTGACTGAGATCGATCATGAGGGACGTTCGGTGACAATCAAAGCCGGGGAGACGAGCTACCAGAAATGGTATGACTATCTCATCTTCGCAGTGGGCAGTGTGACGAACTATTTTGGCAGCAAGAGTGCCGAAGAGGTCGCCTTCGGCCTTAAGAGCGCTGCGGATGCCATTCGCCTGCGCCATCACATTTTGCGCTGCTTTGAACGGGCAGCCTGGGCCTCGGACGAGCAGGAGCGCGATGCTCTGACGACGCTCGTGGCCGTGGGCGGCGGGCCTGTGGGCCTAGAAACGGCCGGGGCGCTGCATGAGTTGTATAACTATGTCCTCAAGCAGGAGTATGATGATCGCTCACCCCGTCTGCGGGCGCGGGTGATCCTGCTGGAAGCGACGGATAAGCTGCTGGCCGCCTATCCGGCCTCGCTGCAAAAATCAGCCGCGAAGCAGTTGGAGTCGCTCGGCGTGGAAGTCCTGTTCAACTCGATGGTGGAGAAAGTCGAACCGGACAGCATCACGCTCAAGGACGGGCGCGTGATCCGCACGCACACGCTGGTCTGGTCTGCCGGTGTGAAAGCGTCGCCGCTGGTGGAAAAATTGGACGTCACGCTTAATCCCAAATCGGCGCGTGTGCCTGTTGAGCCAACGATGCAGGTGATTGGTCGTCCGCACATTTATGCCATTGGCGATGTGGCCCATCTGCTCGATAAGAAGGGTCAGCCGTATCCGATGCTCATTCCTGCCGCGATGCAGCAGGGCGAGCTGGCAGGCAAGAATATTCTGCGCGAACTTGCCAATCAGCCGCTGATGAACTTCCACTATAACGACAAAGGCACGATGGCGACGATTGGTCGGCGGCGGGCGGTAGCGTGGCTGTACTACAAAATCGAATTGTCGGGCTTCCTAGCGTGGATAGTGTGGCTGGTGTTCCACCTGATTTTGCTGCTTGGGTTCCGCAACCGTGTGGTGACGTTCGCCAGTTGGGTGTGGAACTATTTCACCTATGATCGCTCGGTGCGGATCATCATGGACAGCGAAGTCACGCCGCGAGACAATCCCGCGACCCATAGAGTCCCCGATCCCGCGCCGCAGGATGTGGTCGTGGCAAAGGCGTAATGTAACCCCTCACCACCTAACCTCCTCTCCCACAATAGGGCGAGGAGGAGCACCCTCACCCGAACTCACGCAGTGGGAGAGGGGTGGGGGCTTTCAGGGCCTCGTCCCTACAATTGAATGGGATATTTGATGTGTGTTGCTTTGGTTGCGAAAAAACCTACTCCTGAAAGAGGATTGGAGTGAGGGTGAAAGATCGATCCAAAACTCGGCTAGATCATCAAGTCTACAGCCCGGATGAGCGAGCATCCTGCTCCGTCCAGCCGCGATCCTCGTCCAGCGAGGCCGCTGAATGCTTGGGCGCTTCAAGCAGGGCATACACCATCAGCAGCAGCAGTGCCGACCCCATCATGCCTAATACCAGCCCGATCAGCATCACGAACGGCGGAATGCGTATCGTGCCAACGTACAGCGGCGACGGATGGATGAAGATCACCATCGTCAGCACCGTTGGGGCCATCGAGATGAGCAGTGTACTCGCGGCATAATTCAGCGCCCGCGCCACAGGCCCGCCCAGGATCTGTTGGCGGCTCTTGGAATGACGGGCGACAAAAAATCCGGCCACGAGGCCAAATACCACCAGCGCCAGAATCGCAATCACATCAGTCGTATCCATAAAATGCTCTCGTCGATAAGGGCGCGAACGAAGTCAGGATCGCGCCCACGTTATTCAATTGGGAGGTGATTCGATTTAAAACAGGGTGTAGATGAACAAGCCTGCGCCGCCTGCGCCGCCTGCGGCAATGATGACGCCGAGGACGACCAAAGCCAGGATCATCGGGATAAGCCAGTACAGCTTGCGCCGCCAGAAGAATGACAGTAGTTCGCCCAGGATGCCTAGACGAGCCAGAAAGGTGTTGGTCGTATTCTTGGGCTTATCGACTTTTGGTTTTTCTTGTACTTGGTATGACATACTCTGTCCTTTGGAAACGGGCAGTGCCGCTATCAATGCGTTATTTGCGAACGAGCGTTGTTCCCAGCACCAGCATATCAATATCGCTGTTGCGGAACGTGTTGTAAGCATTTTGCGGCGTGGTCACAATCGGCTCCCCGCGCAAATTAAAGGATGTGTTCAGGACGACAGGGACGCCTGTCGCATCTCCGAATGTCTTGACGACATCATAGTAGCGGGCGTTTGTCTCACGGTCAATTGTCTGCAAGCGGCCTGTGCCCATATGATTCACCGCCTGGATCTGATCGCCTTTTTCCGGACGGATCGGCGCGACCATGAGCATATAACGCGGCGCTTCATGCGTGGCAACCCCGTCATAATCAAAATATTCTGCCGCACGCTCACGCAGGATGACCGGAGCGAAGGGGCGGAACGGCTCGCGGAATTTGATCTTGGTGTTGACGATCTCTTTCATCTCATCGCGGCGCGGATCGGCCAGGATGCTGCGATTGCCGAGAGCACGCGGCCCCCATTCAAAGCGGCCCTGGAACCAGCCCACGACCTGCTTGTGCGTCAGGCCATCCACCACGCGCTCAATCAGCTTGTCAGGATTGTCGGCAAAGGATTCATAGGGGATGCCTTTGGCCGCCAGGAATGACAGACATTCTTCATCGCTGTAGCCTTTGCCCCAATAGGCGTGCGGCATCATGCCCACACGCGGCTGCTTGAGCAGGCTGTGATAGACCCACAGCGCACAGCCCAACGCGCCGCCATCATCGCCGGACGCGGGCTGGATATAAATCTCTTCAAACGGCGTCTCATTGAGCAGCCGCCAGTTGGCTTTGGTATTGAGCGCCACCCCGCCCGCCATCACCAGCTTTTTCTGGCCCGTCGTCAAGGCCAGATGCTTGCAGATTGAGACGAGAATATCTTCGATCACGCGCTGAATGCTGGCCGCCACGTCCGCGTAATACTGATTCTGATCCATGCCCGCTTTTTCAGCCGAGCGTTCAGGATTGGTCGCCATCGTGAAGAATTCCGCTTCGGGTGGGCGCGGCGGGCCAAACAATTCGATGAATTTGTTGCTGTAGCTGCGCTGGGTGGAATGGGTGTATTCAAAGTAGCTGAGATTGAGATTGTACGCGCCTGTGCTGTCGGTCTGGATGAGTTTATACACCTTATCCTGATAGCGCGGCGTGCCGTAGGGGGCCATACCCATGACTTTGTATTCGCCATTGTTGACGCGGAATCCCAGCCATGCTGTAAAGGTCGAATACAGCAGGCCGAGCGAATGGGGAAAGCGCTGCTCGGAGAACAGGTTGATATCGAGACCTTTGGCCGTGCCAAGAGTCGTCGTCGTCCACTCGCCCACGCCGTCCACCGTCAGCACCGCCGCTTCATCAAACGGGCTGGCAAAATAGGCGCTGGCAGCATGACTCATATGATGATCGCAGAAGATCACCTTGTCATAGGTGACGCCAAGCTCTTTTTGCATCACACTTCTGATCCAGAGCTTCTCTTTGAGCCAGCTCACAGTGGCTTCACGCCAGACGCCCCAGGAACGCGGGAAGGTCTTCAATGTCGAGAGGACGATGCGCTCAAATTTGAGGAGGGGCTTCTCGTAGAAGACGACATAATCAAGGTCGTCTGATGTAATGCCCGCTTGCTCAAGGCAGAACTGCACGGCATGAATGGGGAAGCTGCTGTCATTTTTCTTGCGCGAGAAGCGTTCTTCCATCGCAGCGGCCACAATATGCCCATCCTGGATGAGCGCTGCCGCTGAATCGTGATAGAACGCGGAAATACCGAGAATATACATGGTTAACCCTGCTGTCTGGCGCTGTCAATATCATTGGGTACAGGGTCGCGGCTGAACCACTGCGGTTTGGCATTCTCACGGAAGGGATCGGAGAACAAGAGTGCAATAAGCCCGAATGGGAGAAGGATCGTGAAATAGAAGATTATCGCAATGGCGCGGGCGTTGGCATCGGCGACGACAGAGACGATGACGTTGAAGCGCTCCCAGGCAGTATCATAAATGCGTTTCAAGGGTTGTGACCTCTGGTTTACTGCAAACAAGGAAGGACATGATCATAGAGAAAGGCTAGAGGGCCATCCTGGACATGACCTTGCGGGGGCAAGTCTTCCATAGACGCCGCGAAAATGCAATGACAAAAGACTGAGGAGCGTTCTGCCGCTGTAACTCTTTGTAGGGAATCGCCTGTGAATCAACTATACTTGTCGAGGCACGGGCTGTCTGCCATTGTCCTGCGCCTGTCTCTCACGCTGCTCATTCATGATGTGTTTTACTGCCTGAAGGGTGTTTGTGTGTTTGCCCCTATTCGTCGTCTCTTCCAGATTGATCCTCTCGAACTTCCATTGGTTCAGGTCTTCCTGCTCCATTCCTTTTTGATGGGGCTGACTGTCACCTTCTTTGAAACTGCCGCCTACAGCACCTTCCTCACGCGCTACAGCGATGGAGCGCAGATTCTGCCTGTGGCGTATATCAGCGCGTCAATCCTGACGGTGGGCATGGGGCTTGTGTATGGGCGCATCGAAAAGCGCGTGTCGTTTCGCCGCCTGATGACGATGAATCTGCTGACGGTGGTTGTGGCGCTGCTAGGGCTGCGCGGCTTGTTCGCCCTCACAACGGCCCCCTTCCCGGCGCTGCTCGGCGTCATGGCGTTCGATTTGCTGTGGGTGCTGCAAAGCCTGGAATTCTGGGGGCTGGCCGGGCGCGTCTTCACGGTGCGGCAGACCAAGCGCCTGTTTGGGCTGATCGGGTCGGGCGAGGTGATCGCCATGATGATCGGCGGCGCATTGATTCCGTTTCTGCTGCGCTTCATCCACACGCTTGATCTGTATTTTCTGGCAGCGGCCTCATCGATTGCTTCGCTGTTCGTCATGCGCTGGATCGTCACGCACAGCGGCCCCGTGACGACGACACAAGTGCCCTCGATTGAAGACAGTATGGAAGAGGAACAACGCTCGGTGCAGGAAATGGCACGAGATCGCTATCTTCTGCTGACCTTCATCTTGGCCGCCGTCACCATTTTCACGCTCTACTATGTCGATAATGCCTTTTACAGCGCTGCTGAACGCCGCTACACCAACCCTGATGATCTCAGCGCGTTTCTGGCGACATTCTTCTCGCTGGTGGGCTTTGTGCAGTTGTTTGTGCGGGCGGTGCTGTCGGGGTGGTTGCTGAACCGCTTCGGGGTGTTTGGCGGCCTGCTGGTGATGCCCATTTTGCTGGCGGTGGGGATTGGCGTGTCGCTGGCAGCGGTGGTCATCCCGCAAACAGTCCTGATTCTGTTTACAGGCGTCGTCCTGCTCAAACTGTTTGATCGGGCGCTGCGCTATTCGCTCAATCGCACCTCGCTGCTCATCCTGTATCAGCCGCTCTCGCAAAAGGAGCGTCTGCGAGCACAAACGGCGGTGGAGATGTTCATTGAGCCGATTGGCGGCGTGCTGTCGGGTCTGTCGCTCTTATTCCTCAATCAGGTGCTGCACGTTGATATTCCGGTTCTGCTCATCATCACGCTGCTGGTCGTCATTGTCTGGGTGGGCACGGCGCTGATCATCCGCACAGCCTATACGCAGGCGCTTTTACGGGCGCTGCGCCGCCGTTTGCTGTCGCAGTCCGATCTCAACTTCACAGACAGCACCAGCCTGGAAATTTTGCGCCAGACGCGCTACAGCCCCAATGCGGGCGAAGTCATCTACGGCCTCAATGTGCTGGTGCGGATGCAGCATCCCGAACTGGATGATTTTGTGTGCGAACTCATCCATCATCATGATGCGTCGGTGCGTTGGAGCGCCCTCAAAACGCTGGATGAGGAAAATCGAACGGCGGCTCTGCCCGCGCTGATCCAGCAGATGCCGCTGGAGACTATACCGGAACTGCAACGCGATATGCTGCGGACGGCGGCCCGCCTGGGAGGGGCGGCACAGGTGGCTCCTTATCTGGACAATGACAATCTCACGGTGCAGTCCGGCGCGATGATGGGGCTTCTCAGCAGCGAGGATACGGTGCTGCAAACGCGGGCGCGGCAAAAGCTGATTGGTTACGCTGCCTCGCCCGTCACGCAGGATCGTGTGTTTGCGGCCTCCATCCTGAGCACGACGCCCAGCGCCCATGCTCAGACGCCCAATATTTTGGAGGCGCTGCTGCAAGATGAGGAAGGCGATGTGCGGCGGGCGGCGGTGATCGCGGCGGGCAAGCTGCACTATATGCCTGTTCTGCCTGTCATCGTGAACAATCTGGAAATTGGCTATAACGGTCTTGCGGCCTCGATGGAAGCGCTCATCCTGGCCGGGCCACAGGCGCTGCCGCTGCTGTTTCGCGCCTTTGATAAAATCGGCCAGCCGCGCTATGTCCAGCTTCGGCTGCTGCGTGTGATGCGCCGCATCGGGGGCGAGACTGCTGCCGCATGGCTGCGCGATCATCTCCAGCATCCAGAGGCGCTGGTGCGCTATGAGTTGCTGCGTTCGCTGCACGCGATGAAGACGGCTGCCCGTCCCGATATCATGCTGGTCGATCAACTGCTGCTGGTCGAGATTCAAGAGGCGGCATGGCAGTTGGCCGCCGTGCTGGATGTTCAGGCAGACACTCGTCTGGCACTGCTGCAAGCGGCTCTGCAAAATGATCTGCATCTGACGAAGGAACGTATTTTGCTGCTGCTGTCTTTCCGCTATGAGACAACGGCTCTGCTGACGGTTCAGGCCAATCTGGACACGCAATCAGCGCAAAAACGCGCCTATGCTCTGGAAATCCTGGAAGGGCTGCTGACAAAAGACTGGCGCAGTCAGATCATGCCGCTGTTTGAGCGCCCTGATGTGAGCGATCAATACGAGGCGATCAGCGTGTATGAGCCGCAGCGCCGTTACGCGCCGCTGGATCGCTTGCGGGCGTTTGTCAGCGAAACTCGCTCGATTCCGCCCTGGACGCTGGCGTGTGTGTACTATCTGCTGGCGGATCTCGGCACACGCCAGGACTCAGCGGCGGTGGGGCAGGCAATGAACAGCCTCACCGATATGATTGTGCGTGAAACGGCGATGGTGAGCCTCTACCGCCTCAACCCGACGCTGTATACAATTTTTCAAACTTCGATGGAAGGGGTGCAGCAGCAGGGCGAAACGCTGTTGGCACAAACGACGATGGCGACACGGCGCAGCATCGCCCGTGAAACGGAAGGACAGGGGAAAATGCTTCTTTTGATCGAAAAAGTTTTGATTTTACGCGGCGTCGGCCTGTTCACCGATCTGGCGGAGGATTTTCTGTCGGAGGTCGCGTTTCATTTGCAGGAGGTGGATTATCCTGCCGGGCAGACCTTCATCAAGCAGGGTGATCCTGGAACGGCCCTGTATATCATCGCAACGGGCCGTGTCCAGGTGCATGAGGGCAAGACCATCTTTGCCACGCTGGGAGAGCGCGAAGTGGTCGGAGAATTGGCGCTGCTCGATTCAGAGCCGCGCACAGCCGATGTGACGACGCTTGAGCCGACCAAGCTGCTCAAGCTGTCGCAGGATGTCTTCTTTGAGCTGCTCGCCAGCAACCCTGAGATGATTCGCGGCGTTTTGAAGATCGTCACCCAACGGCTGCGCGGGGCGCTCTCACGCATTAGTTGAGCGAAAAGGATGTCTCGCCGTTGGCAATCTCAACCTGTGACAGCAGAATATCGAGCAGTTTGATCTCGCGGTGATACAGTTTGACCAACTGCGGCACGAGTTCACTGGTGGTGGCACATTCGAGCAGACGCTGTTTGGCGCTCATATCTGATTGCAACCAGAACGACGCAAAATACAGGAGCTGCATCGGCGGAATGGGCAGGAGATTGTCGCCAAGCGGCGGCTGACCGGCTGATTCCATGCTGTGCATGTAGCGCTTAAACAGCTCACGGACACGCTCTGCACCCGCCTGTGTCCAGCGCGGGTTATCATCGGTGAGGGGCAGATATTCCACCTCCGCCCGCAGATAAGCGCGATCATCATAGGTGTGGAGGATGCGGAAGCGTTCGCGGCCCATCGCCATGAGATTCATGCGCTCGGTGGGCAGGTGCTGGACTTGCATAATATGGGCGGTGCATCCCACCACATGTGGCTGCGCTGTTGGGTCATGCGCCTCTTCGCCATTGGCAATCAGGACGACGCCAAACGGTAGCTTTTCGTCGATGCACACCTTCATCATATCTTTATAACGGTCTTCAAAAATGTGGAGGTGCAGGGGAGCACCCGGAAAGAGAACGCTGTTGAGAGGGAAAAGGGGGAGTTCCACGCTGTGACCTTTACGATAGTAGAATGTGTTTAATTATGGATGATTATAAAAGGGTTTAATCGTCTACAATCTTATGTTTTGTTGAGTATTGTCTGAGAGCACAGCATGTATTGATCAAGAAAGGGTATGCTCTCGATAAAGAGAAAGGATAACATACTATGCCGTTGTTGACGGTCTTCCTTCTCACGGGTGAATCGGTGACGTTGGAGGTGGGCAAAGGCGATAATTTGCGTCAGGCCCTGTTGGAAGCGGGAATCTCGCCATATGCGCGTGTGACGCAGGTCTTTAACTGCGGCGGGCGCGGGCTGTGTGCCACCTGCGGCGTGTGGATTGATGAAAGCGGGCCGCTGCCGACGCATTGGCATGATCAGTTGGCGGCGATTTTTCGCTATCCGCGTTTGTCGTGCCAGATCAAGGTTGAGCATGATATGACGATTCGGCTGGTCGATAAGTGGGTGTGGGGCAACCGAGGTGCGCCGCTGCCCGCTGTGACGGATGAATAACACCCTATCCCGTTTCTCAGAGGCTGATTACAATCGGGCGCGTTGACAGCAAGGACAG
>Ga0105044_10011337_pt1 | contig 12161 bp, 9 predicted proteins | sample MAT01_FD_78092 | JGI IMG/M metagenome (GOLD analysis project Ga0105044, IMG submission 78092) | Freshwater microbial communities from Lake Fryxell liftoff mats and glacier meltwater in Antarctica - MAT-01 | ecosystem: Environmental > Aquatic > Freshwater > Ice > Liftoff microbial mat | place...
GCCAGGTGGCATGTTGAGCATGCGGGGACGCCGACGACGCGGCTGGGCGGGCACATTGTGCAGGGGCATGTGGATGGGGTTGGGCGGGTGGTTGCGAATGGGGAGCGGGCGGGGCGCGGATGGATACTGGAGATTGAGTGTCCGGCGGGGACGATTGAGTACATGGTGCCGAAGGGGAGCGTTGCGCTGGAGGGCGTGTCGCTGACGCTGGCGGCGGTGGATGATGATGCGGAGCGCATTTCGATTGCGCTCATCCCGACCACGCTAGCAAAGACGACGCTGGGTGCGCTGCGGCCGGGCGATGGCGTGAACATTGAGTGCGACACGATGGCGAAGATGGTGGCGCGGTATGTGGAGGCCGCGATGGCGCGGTCGCGGCGGGGCGCGGCGCATAAATGAAGATGATGGTGGCGGGGAGCCGAGTTGTGGTGCTGGATCTCTTGCGTTTGGCCCGGGCGGTGCGGCTGGTTGCGGGCCGGGCGCTGGTTTGAGTTTCTTCACGAGTCTTCCAAGATGCGCATTCTCGGGATTGATCCGGGCCTCAGACTGACGGGGTATGGCTGCATTGAGCCGTGCCGTGGTGGCGGCTTTGCTGGGCACTCGATCGTTGAGGCGGGGGTGTTTCGGCTTTTGAAGCGGCCGACTCGCGCGGGCGTGGGCGATGATTCGGAGGAGGCGGGCGAGGGGCTTGAGGGCGGTGATGAGGAGCTTGGCGTTGAGCCTTGCCTTGAAGTGAGTGATCCATTGGGGCGGGCGCGGGTGCCACTGCGGAGTGTGTCGGAGCGGCTGGTGGAGCTTGATCGGGATTTTCGCGAGCTGCTTGGGCGCGTGCGGCCGGGGGTGGTGGCGATTGAGGGGCTCTTTTCGCACTACAAGCATCCGGCGACGGCGATTGTGATGGGGCATGCGCGGGGCGTGCTCTTGCTGGCGGTGCGGCAGTCGGGGCTGGTGCTGGTGGAGATCAAGCCTGCGGAGGTGAAGAAGAGTTTGACGGGGTTTGGTCAGTCGGGGAAGGGGCAGATGCAGCGTGCGATCGCCGCGGAGTTTGGATTGGCAGAGCCGCCGAGCCCGCCGGATGTGGCGGATGCGCTGGCGATTGCGCTGTGCGCGGCGCGACGGCGGGCGCTGGTGTGAACCGTGTCGAATCGGTTGAGCCTCGCGCGCGAGCGTGGGGGGTTGGGGTTGTGGTTGTGGTTGTGGAAGAAGTAGTTCGGCGGAGGGTGCGTATCATCGCGCATGTCCTTGAATTCACGCGAAAAACTTGCCGCGCAGGTCTTGGTCGTTGAGGATGAGGCCGAGCATGCTGAGGTGATGTCGGAGGCGTTGCGCCGGCCGGGGCATATCTGCACGGTTGTGGGCGGAGTTGCTGGCGCGATGGAGGAGTTGCGGCTTGGGTCGTTTGATGTGATCGTCACGGACCTTCGGATGCCAGCGAGCGGCGGGTTTGGCGAGGGTGAGGACCGGGTTGCGCCTGATGGAGCGGATGCGGGGCTGCGGGTGCTTGCGGCGGCGAAGCGGTTGCAGCCTCAGGCCGAGACAATCCTGGTCACGGCGCATGGTGATGTGCCGACGGCTCGCGCGGCCTTCAAGCTGGGCGCGTATGACTTTATTCAGAAGCCGCTTGACCTTGAGGTCTTTCGCAATCTGGTGAATCGCGCAGCGGAGACTGTGCTGCTGCGGCACCACAACGACCAGCTTCGCGAGCGCGTGGACATGGCGGGGTTCGAGGGTTTGGTGGCGCAGTCAGAGCCGATGCGGCGGGTGCTGCGGATGGTGAAGACGGTGGCGCCGAGCACGATCCCGGTGCTGATCACTGGCGAGTCGGGGACTGGCAAGGAGCTGATTGCGCAGGCGGTGCATCGCAACAGCAAGCGGACTTCATCGCGGTACGTGACGTTCAACTGCGCGGGTCAGTCGGAGAGCTTGCTCGAGGACCAGCTCTTTGGGCATGTGCGCGGCGCGTTCACGGGCGCGGAGAAGGATCGCGCGGGCGTGTTTGAGTATGCGGATGGGGGGACGGTTTTCCTGGATGAGATCGGCGACATGCCGATGGCGATGCAGGCCAAGCTGCTGCGCGTGCTTGAGAGTGGCGAGGTCGTGCGGCTTGGGGCCAACGAGCCGCGGCATGCGGACGTGCGGTTTGTGTCGGCGACGAACCGGGATCTGAAGAAGATGGTGGCGGAGGGGACGTTTCGCGAGGACCTGTACTTCAGGATCAACGGGACGCACGTGCACTTGCCTCCTCTGCGGGAGCGGCGAGAGGACATCCCCGCGCTGGTGCGATTTGCGAGCGACCGATTCGCGGCGGAGTTGTCGGGCGCGGATGGGGCCAAGCCTGGTGGGAAGGAAGGGAGCAAGGAAGCGCCCGAGGGCTCTGGACCTGCGATCACGGACGCCGCGATGATGCGGCTGACGAGCTATGCGTGGCCGGGGAACGTGCGGCAGCTGATGAACGTGGTGCAGAACATGGTGGTCTCGCTCATGGGTGAGGAGCCGGGGCTGGCGGGGACGCGCCCGCTTCTGGACCTGCGGCACATTCCGGATGATGTGCGGGCGGACGCGGAGGTTGGCGACGATGCGTCGTGGTCGAGCTCGGCGGGGCAGGCGAGCCTGGCTGGGACGAGCCTTGAGCAGATTGAGAAGCGGGCGATCCGCGAGACGCTGCGGCTGACGGCGGGGAATCGCGAGCAGGCTGCGAAGCTGCTGGGGATTGGCGAGCGGACGCTGTATCGGAAGCTGCGGGAGTATGGGCTTCGATGACGGTGCTGCGTGGATTCTGCTAGAGTCTGGCCGCCTTGGTCGGGCCCTGCATCGGGCTCCTGAGGAATGGCGGCCCGGTTCAGAGAGAGGCTCCACGCATGCTCACGCCGATTGAGAATCTGCCCACGGTTCCTGTTGTGCATCAGCGCCTGATCGAGGTGCTTCTGATTGATGCGCTGCGAGAGGGGCCGGAGCTTGGGTGGTGGCTTCTGCGCCACATCCTGCCTGATGGTGACACGCTGTCGGAGACGGCCCCCACCATCGCGGGGATCCGGCATGAGCCGCTGTGGGGACGGCGCGGGGCGGGACTGCTCGCGATTGATCTGACGACTGCGGATGGGACGCGGCTGCGGCTGCTGATCGGGCATGCGCTGAGCACGGAGCTTGTGAGCGAGGACATCGACGCGATGCGGGCGGAGGCGACTGCGTCTGGCCGCGATGGGCAGTGCGACGCGGCGGGCGTGGTGGTGCTTGCGCCATCGAGGCACTCGATCCATGGGCTGCGTTTCAGGCCAGAGGTTCGCGTGACGTATGAGTCGCTGATTGGGTACTTCGAGCAGCTGGCGACCAAGAGCGAGGGGGAGATGCGGTCCTGGAACACGTACCGGCGCGCGGTGATCCTGCGGGCGATCTCGGAGCAGGGTCGGGCGGCGCGGAAGGTTGTGGCGGAGGAGACGGATCGGTTCTGGGGCGGGTATGCGGAGATTGCGGGCTTGTTCTCGCCGCAGCTCAAGATCAAGGCGCCGGCGAGCGGGAGCCAGGTTCCTGCGGAGCTTGTGGTGGAAAAGGCGTTGTCGCGGCCGCCAGCGGGGAATGTGCGGCTGCGGCATGATGTGCGGGGGAAGGTTGTGTCGCTGGAGCTGCTGGGTTGGCCGGGGGACACGGTTGGGCTGGCGGCGGGGTTTGAGCGTGAGCTGCCGGTGGATATGAAGGTGCGGCTGCTGCCGGGGACGCTGGCGGGCGGGGGTGTACAGATCTTTGTGCGTGTGCCGGACCTTGATCTTGGGCGATCGGCGCTGGACCAGCGCGCGGAGGTGCGGCATGCTCTGGCGTGCTTGCGCCGGCTTCAGTTGTGGTATGAGCAGACGCGGCTGAAGTGGGCGGCGTGGGGCGGGGTTGCCTCGGGCACGATTGCGCCGACCGAGTGAACATGCAGAGTGATCTTCCGAGAGGGCAGGACGCGCCCGCGACCGTGACGACCGCCGACACCAACTCCAGAGCAGCGCAGAACGAGGCGAACGACTCGGGCGGGGCGGGCTCACATGGTTTGGGCTCACATGGTTTGGGCTCGGAGGGTTTGGGCTCAGAGGGTCTGGGCTCAACTGGTTCGGGCTCAACTGGTGCACTCGCGTCGGCGGTGCGTGTGGTGTCGATGCTCACGCTGCTCTCGCGGTTTGCGGGATTGGCGCGAGACGTGGTGACGGCGCGAGTGTTTGGAGATGGTCTGCTGGGGTCTTCGTTTCGGGCGGCGTATGCGGTGCCGAACCTGTTCCGGCGGCTCTTTGGCGAGGGGGCGCTCTCGGCGGCGTTCCTGCCTCGGTATGCGATGCTGTCGCGCGACGAGCCCGAGATGGCGGGCGAGCTGTCGCGATTGACGCTGCGTGTGCTGACGCTGGTGACGAGCGCGATGACGCTGCTGATCTGCGGGGCGCTGGCGCTTGTGCTGTGGCTTGCGCCGGTTGACGCGGATCGGAATCTGTCGCTCACCTTGATGATCGTGATGCTGCCGATGATGCCGATGGTGTGCCTGACTGCGATCATGGGTGGGATGCTGCAAGCGCACGGGCGGTTTGGGCCGCCGGCTGCGGCGCCGATCGTGCTGAACCTCTTCCAGATTGTGGCGGCGGGGTTCTTCCTGGTTGGACTGATTCAGGACAAGGTCAATACCGCGTACTGGGTGGCGGCGGCGGCGCTGCTCGCGAGCGTGGCGCAGGTAGTCTGGTCGGTGTGGGCGTTGCGGGGCAAGGTGCGATGGAGGCGGGCGGGGCTTGATGCGCGTGCGCATGCGCGGACGGTGCTGGACCGATTTGTGCCAGCGGCGCTGGGGCTGGGAACGCTGCAGCTCAACACGACGCTGGACATGATCATCGCGATGTGGCCGGTGTGGGTCGGGGCCACGGTGATTGGCTTTCCGATCACGCTAGATCAGTCGAGCAACGCGATCCTGAGCTACACGCAGACGCTGTACCAGTTTCCGCTCGGAGTCTTCGGGCTGGCGGTGGCGACGGCGGTCTTCCCGCTCTTGTCGAGGTCGGCGGATCGGCCGCGGGAGTTTGAGTCGCACCTGAGGCGCGGCGTGCGGCTCTCGCTCTTCATCGGGCTGCCGGCGTCGATCGGGCTGCTGCTGGTGCGTGACGACATCGTGCGGGTGCTCTTTGGCGGGGGCGGTTCGTTCAGTGAAGAGGGGCTGGTGCGGAGCGGGCTGGTCCTGGCTGGGTTTGCGCCGGCGATCTGGGCCTACTCGCTCAATCATGTGCTGACGCGGGCCTTCTACGCGCGCGGGGACACGCGGACTCCGATGCGGCTGGCGATCGGTGCGGTTGGGCTCAACCTGACGCTGAACCTGACGCTGGTGTGGCACCTGGGAGAGTCGGGGCTGGCGTGGGCGACGGGGATCACGGCGACGGTGCAGTGTCTGGTGCTGCTGGTGCTGACGCGGCGCGTGCTGGGAGTGGTGGCGATCAATGCGGAAACGCGAGCGGCGGTGTCGCGGCTGGCGCTGGCGTCGATGCTGATGGGGGTGTGCGTGTGGGGCGTGCTGGAGCTGATGCCGCGGGGGACGGCGTGGTGGCTGCACGTGGTGCGGCTGGGGGTCGCGGTCGGGGTGGGCGGGGGCGTGTATGTGGCGTTCTGCCGCGGGCTTCGGATGCCGGAACTGGGATGGATCATGGAGAGGGCACCGAAGTCAGCGGGCGGGGCGGCGGGCAGGAACGGGGCCGCGGGAATGAGCCTGGATTGATGGCGTGACGGGCGGTGGGTGCAGACGATCCACCGCTGCTGGGCTAGTATTGGCGACCTTTGCCGAGGTAGCTCAGCTGGTTTAGAGCGCTGGATTCATAACCCGGAGGTCGTGGGTTCGAGTCCCACCCTCGGCACTTTCGAAACTTTGTACGCGGCCGTGGCCTGGAGCAGTCTCGGGTTGGGATTGTGGCTCTAGATGGCTCAGAGTTTCGCAAGCCTGCCTTGCACTGAATATGGAAGTGGATGGTGCCGTGCGACGCAGCCGGGATCTGCGCGCTGCGGGCTTGAAGTGCTATCTCGCTGGCCGACCACCTGCGCAGCTGGCTTTGTTATGCCGGTGGCTTCGCTGTTTCCGTTTGCAGGAGCCGTCATCATGCCCAAGAGGAACGCTTCCCGGAGTGTGTCACGCAAGGGCACGCGCATTGAGCATGACATGCTTGGTGAGAAGCGGGTGCCCGCGGCGGCGTACTACGGCGTGCAGACGCTGCGCGCGATGGAGAACTTTGACATCTCGGGCGTTCATCTCTCGCACTATCCGGACATCATCCGCGGGCTTGCGATCGTGAAGCTGGCGGCGGCGCGGGCGAACTTTGAGTGTGGGGTGCTGCCTCGGAGGGTGCTGCGTGGGATTGAGGGGGCGTGCGAGGAATTGATGGCGGGCGGGCTGCACTCGGAGTTCAGGGTGGATGTGATCCAGGGCGGGGCGGGAACGTCGACGAACATGGCCGCGAACGAGGTGATTGCGAATCGCGCGCTCGAGCTGATGGGGCATCGCAAGGGTGAGTATGAGCACTGCAGCCCGCACGACCATGTGAATCTCTCGCAGTCCACGAACGATGCGTATCCGACCGCGCTGCACGTGGCGATCCTGCTCACCAACGCGCGGCTGGTGGCGGAGGTCTGGTTGCTGGCGGCGGCATTCAGGCGCAAGTCGGTCGAGTTGCGGCGCGTGGTGAAGATGGGGCGGACGCAGCTTCAGGACGCGGTGCCGATGACGCTGGGGCAGGAGTTTGGCGCCTTTGCGACGAGCATCGAGGGTGGGGTCCGCACGCTGGTGGCAGTTGAGAAGGCGATGTGCGAGGTCAACATGGGGGGGACGGCGATTGGCACCGGCCTCAACGCACCCAAGGGGTATGGGAAGGCGTGCGTGCGGCACCTTTCGAAGATTCTCAAGCGGAAGATTGTCCTCGCGCCGGACCTGATCGGGGCGACCCAGGACACGGGCGCGTTTGTGCTCTACTCCTCGGTGCTCAAGGGTCTGGCGATCAAGCTCTCGAAGATCTGCAATGATCTGCGGCTGTTGGCATCAGGACCCAGGGCGGGGCTGAATGAGATCAACCTGCCCGCGATGCAGCCGGGGTCTTCGATCATGCCGGGGAAGGTCAACCCGGTGATCCCGGAGATGGTGAATCAGGTTTGTTTCAGGGCGATGGGCAACGATCTGACGATCACGATGGCGGCGGAGGCGGGGCAGCTCCAGCTCAACGTGATGGAGCCGGTGATCGCGGCGTGCGTGATGGAGTCGGCGACGCTGTTCATGAACGCGTCGCGCGCGCTGCGGGTGCACTGCGTTGAAGGGATCACGGCCAACGAGCGTGTCTGCCGCGAGATGGTGGAGCGCAGCATCGGCATCGTCACGGCGCTGAACCCGCACATCGGCTACGAGAAGGCCACCAGCCTCGCGGCGGAAGCGCTGCAGAGCGGGCGGGGCGTTGTTGAGCTGGTGCGCGAGAAGAAGCTGCTGACGGATGCGCAGATCCGCAAGATCCTTGATCCGGTCGCGCTGACGACGCCCGCGCGATAGCTCGCTTTGATGTTGGGGCGCGTGGGTGTTGGCGGGTGCCCCGGGGCCCGTACGGTTGGTCATGACCCAAGCCCAGAGCGTCTCACTCGAAGCCCTGCTGGATGAAGTCGCGCCCGGCGTTGTTGGGGCCCAGGCTCCCTTGCTGGTGCGTGAGTTGGTGGCGCTGTGCGTTGAGGCTGGCGACGCGATGGACCATCCGTCGCGGGACGGCGCGGCGGCGCGGCTTGCTGGCATCGCCGCGCCCGACCTGCTGCGCGTCATCGAGCTGATCACGGCGCGATTTCATCTTTCCAACATTGGCGAGCAGCTGACGATCGCGCGGATCAACCGCGAGCGAGAGGTGGCGTCCACGCAGGATCGTCCGCGGCCGGAGTCGATCATGGAGGCTGTGTCGCTCGCGCGCTCGCAGGGAGTGACGCGGGCCGCGCTGACCGAGGCGATCGGCTCGATCGAGGTCGGTCCGACGCTGACGGCCCACCCTACGGAGGCGCGCCGGCGCACCGTGATCACGAAGCAGCTTGAGATCGCGGCGATGACGCGCCGGCTTCGGGAGGAGCAGCTCTCGCCGCTGGATCGCGAGGGACTGTTGCGGCGGGTGCGCGCGAGCATCTCGCTGCTGCTCGTGAGTGATGATGTGCGATCGCGCCGGCTCACGGTTGGTGATGAGGTGCGAAATGGGCTCTTCTTCTTGTCGCACTCGATCTGGCAGACCGTGCCCCGGCTGGCGGAGGATGTCGCGGCGGCGGTTCGCGCGGCGTATGGAGATGATGCCGCGGCGGCGCCGGGCGCGGGCGGTGCGAGCGGCGCAGCCATCGCACAGATCGAAGGACCTTCGCTGCTGGCGTACCGCACTTGGATCGGCGGCGACCGCGACGGCAATCCCGAGGTGACGCACGTTGCGACGCGCGCCACGCTTGCGGAACTGCGAGGCGCGGCGGTTGAGCTCTGGGACCACGAGCTTGAGGCTCTGAAGAACGACCTGAGCATTTCCACGCGGCGCACGGGCGTGACGCCGGAACTTCTGGAGGCTGTGGAGCGCGACCGTGCTCGGTGGCTTCCGAGCAGCCAGGTCGTCGAGCAGCGCGGTTCTGAGCCGCTGCGTTTGCGGCTCATGCAGATCAGAACCCGGCTGCGCGAGGATCCGACGTACACCTCGCGGACGTTGCGGGAGGATCTAGGCCTGCTCGCCCGAGCGCTGGACTCAACGGGGATTGCTTCGCTCAGGGATCACATGCCGCTGCGCGATGCGATGGTGCGGGCGCGGGTCTTCGGGCTTCACCTTGCGAGCCTCGATGTCCGCCAGCACAGCTCGGTGCACGAGAAGGCCGTGGCGGAGATGCTGAAGCACGCGGGCGTGACCGATCTCTACGCGGAGATGAGTGAGCCCCAGCGAGTTGAGCTGCTCCTGAGAGAGCTCTCGACGCGCCGGCCGCTGGTGGCGCACGATGCGGCGCTCTCGCTGGCCACGAGCGAGACGCTGCAGACTCTGGACGTTGTGCGGGCCGCCATCACGACCGAACCATCGAGCATCCGTGCGTATGTGATCTCGATGACGCACGGGGTGAGCGACATGCTGGAGGTGCTGCTGCTCATGAAGGAGCGGGGGCTGTTCCGCGTGCTGCCGGATTCGCCGGTTCGCACGCTGCATGTTGTGCCGCTGCTTGAGACTGTTGAGGATCTCACGGGCGGGCCGGCCCTGCTCGGCAAGCTGCTGAGAGAGCCGATCTATCGCCAGCACCTTGATCAGCTTGCGAAGCAGGATCTCGCCGATGGCTTTGCGCCGCCCGCGCGAAGCGCGGGATCGCTCGAGCACGAGATCATGCTTGGGTACTCGGACTCCAACAAGGACGGGGGCTTCCTGATGGCCAACATCGCGCTGCACGCGGCGCAGGAGCGGCTTGTGCTTGCGGCTCGGGAAGCGGGCGTTGGGCTGCGCTTCTTCCACGGGCGCGGCGGAACCGTGGGGCGCGGCGGCGGCCGGGCGGGGCGCGCGATCCTTGCGGCACCGATCGCGTCGCGCTCGGGGCGGCTGCGGTTCACGGAGCAGGGAGAGGTGATCTCGTTCCGCTACGCGATGCCGGAGATCGCGCACCGGCACCTGGAGCAGATCATCAGTGCGGCGATTCGTGCCGCGCTGATGGCTCGTGCGGACGCCGGCGCTGTGGAGTCTTCGCCGAGTCGTGATCCGGCGGTGGACGCGCTGCTCGAGCGATTGTCGCGTGATTCGATGCGAACGTACCGCGGGCTGATCGACGACCCGCGATTCTGGCCCTGGTTCCTGGGGGCGAGCCCGATTGCGCACATCGGCAGCCTGCCGATTGCCAGCCGCCCGGTCTCTCGCGGCGGAGACTCGGGCTTTGAGTTCGATCAGCTTCGCGCGATCCCGTGGGTCTTCTCTTGGATCCAGATGCGGGCGCTCGCGCCGGGTTGGTTTGGCATGGGGACTGCGCTGGCCTCGTGCTCGCCCGAGGAGGCTGCGCTGCTGCGCGGGCAGCTCACCAAAGACTCGTTCGCATCGACCGTGCTCGACAACGCGGCGCAGGAGATGGCTCGGACGCGGCTCCCAATTGCGAAGCGGTATGCGCGGCTCGGGCCCGACGGTAGTGCGATCTTCGCGAGCATCGAGCGCGAGTTTGGGCTGGCTCGCGACGCGGTGCTGGGCCTCACGGGTCGCGCGACGCTGCTCGAGCACTCGCCCGTGATCGCGCAGTCCATCGCGGCGCGGAATCCATGGACCGACGTGCTCAACCTGATCCAGATCGAGCTGCTCGGGCGCTATCGAGCCGCGCGAGATGAAGAAAAGCCGGCGCTGCGGTCTGCGATCCTGGCGAGCATCAACGGGATCGCGGCGGCGATGCAGTCGACTGGGTGAATGCGGCGCGGGCGGATTACTGGCCACGGGTCAGGAGCCGGCGCTCCTCGGCGACCTGCTCGAGCAGCGGCCCGCGTGTGGCGGGCTCTGCGCTGCCTGCGCGGCGATCGGCCTCTGCCACATCGAGCCGCGCGGCGGCCTGGTCTGTCATGCCAGCCCGACGAAAAATTTGTGCCGCGCAGAGATGGAAGAGAGTGTCGATGCCGACGCCGCGTTCGGACGCGAGGCGTTCGGATTCCAGCAGATTCTGCATGGCCTCGCCTGCGCGTCCCGCACCAGAGAGCGCGGCGGCTAGATTGCCGCGAAGGTTGTAGCTCTGCGGCTTCATCGCGACGATCTCTTCCAGAATCGCCGTGGCAGTGGCCATGGCATCGCGGTCGTTGCGTCGATCGCGCAGCAGCTCGACGGCGGAACTATTGGTCCAGTTGATCTGCGCTCCAAGACGCCGGAAGCTGGCGGCGGCGAGCTGGGGTGGCCATGACGGCGCGGGCCTGATCGGCATCGGGTCCGCGGCGCTTGAGGGCGCGCTGAGCGCGGGCGTGGTCGATCAGGGCCTGGCGCATCACCTTCGCAGCGCGGCCATGAATTGGGCGCGGGTCTGGCCCGTCGCGCCCGAGCCTGAGACGAGCCGGATGAATGCCTCATGCACGAGCGCGGTGGGCTGGAGGGTGTGGGTCGCGCGCTCGTCGCGGAACATCGCTCTGGCCAACGCGCGAAGCTCGCCGTATACGAGCGGAATCAACGGCTTGATCGCCGAGCGTTCACCCGCGGCGAGCCTCCCGAGCAGCATCGTGACGTCCTGCGTTTGGCCCATGGCGATCTGTATCTGGATGCAGACGGTCGAAGGTTAGGCACACGGCCCGATCGGTCTCCAAACCCACAGCTTCTTTGGACTTGGGAACTGATGCCATCGACGCTGGCAGAGCCTGTTCTGCGAGGCGAGGGAAAAAAAGCATGACAATCGTGAGGTGGCGTGGCCTTGAAATCCGCCGGTATGGATGAGCGGGCTGGGCGCGTGTGTGCCAGCGATGGCACCACCCAACTCGCACCAGATTAGCTCGACCCGGAAGGTCGAACCGAGGCCGCGTGCAGCCACGCGAGCCGGGAGGTATCTCATGCTCAGTCCTCACACTCGCACCAGCCTCATCCGTTCCCTGATCCTCTGCGTCGGCGCTGCGGCGGCCGTTCCCGCGATGGCGCAGGTGGGCACTTCGTTCACCTACCAGGGTCAACTCGACGTGGCGGGCGCACCGGCCACGGGGATCTATGACCTGCGGTTCGGGCGGTTCAGTGCCGCGACGGGCGGGGCGCCGCTGGCGACCTCGTGCGTGAGCGACGTCTCGGTGGTTGACGGCCTCTTGATGGCGACGGTGGAATTCGGGGCGCTGAGCTCCTTCGCAACTCAGAACCTCTTCGTTGGCGAGCGTGTGCGTGAGGACGCGGCCAACGTCGCCTGCGACTTCAACAACCCGAGCTTTACGACGCTTGTGGCCCGCCAGCGTCTGTCTGCGGCACCGATCGCGGCCCAGCTTCGCAACGTCTTCGTCGATTCGTTGGGCCGGGTGGGCATCAACGGCAGCTCGCCGCTCGCTCGCCTCGACCTGCAGGGCGGGGCCGAGCATGCAGGAGCTCAATCGGCGCGGCTACCGCTACATCGTGATCCTGCAAGAGATCATTCGGACCAACTCGGAGCTCTTCTTTGGCGGCACGAGGGACTCGGCTCCCTCGGGCGTCAACGCCAACACAGTCCTCATCATCCAGAAC
>Ga0105044_10011338_pt1 | contig 12160 bp, 9 predicted proteins | sample MAT01_FD_78092 | JGI IMG/M metagenome (GOLD analysis project Ga0105044, IMG submission 78092) | Freshwater microbial communities from Lake Fryxell liftoff mats and glacier meltwater in Antarctica - MAT-01 | ecosystem: Environmental > Aquatic > Freshwater > Ice > Liftoff microbial mat | place...
TACAATTGCCGATAACGGTGCGGGGATGAGTGAATCTGTAAAACAGCGGATTTTTGACCATTTATTTACTACAAAAGCTGTGGGTAAAGGTACTGGGTTGGGATTGGCGATCGTCCGCCAGATCGTAGTCGAACAACACCAAGGGAGCATTCTCGTTACCTCTCAACTGGGTCAGGGGACAGAGTTTGCACTCCAACTTCCTATGTAGTAGGCAATACAGTGGGGCTAATTTTTAGTCAATTTTTGCCTTAATAATATTCCCTTAATCTATGAATCATATAATTAGCGTAGCCTCTCTAACAGAAGGCGAGGGAAGAAGAGATGGAGCAAACAGCCAATTTATTGGTAATCGAAGCCGAAATCCAGTATAACTTAGGTGTGGTCGCTGACCCGCCTAGACTCTCGAACAGACAGCCGAATTGCCACGGAAAGAAAACTAGGGAAGCTAACCCGTCACTGGAAGCCATGAGCAAGTCATAGCGTAAGGACACAAATCAATTAAATTCCCTGAATTTAATTCACATCAAGCAATTTACCAGAAATTTCCAACTATGCAAAACCAGATACCACAACAACTTAATGTATCGATGAAGAAGCATATCGCGATTATTGCTTTGGTAATCCCGACATTATTAATAATTAGTACAGGTTGCACCACTCAAACAGCCAGCAACAATCCCCCCCAGCCAACACCCAGCAGTCAAGCTAGTGGAGAAAAGGAATCTTCAACTTTAGCGATCGCAATTATCGCTCAATCAAATGACGCACAGCAACGGGAAAGAGAACGAGTTTTAGCTGAATACCTAACTAAAACCCTGAAGCAACCTGTGTCTGTCCAAGGGACTAAAGACTACAACGGCACTGTCGATCTTTTGGTAGAAGAAAAGGTGCAAATCGCTGGATTAGGCCCGCTCACTTATATTGAGGCAAAGCAACGGAATCCCCAAATCGAGCCGATCGCTGCCTCTATTACTAAAAGTACAGGACGACCTTGGTATAAATCAGCGATTATTGCTAATTCTGCCAGTGGAATCAAAACCATTGACGATCTGAAAGGCAAGCGACTGGGCTTTGTCAGCAAACTATCAACCTCAGGCTATATGTATCCCGTAGTTCACCTATTGGATCTAGGTTTAAATCTTGATAGGGATTTTACCTCTGTTGAGTTTTTTAAGAGCCATGATAATAATTTGGCGGCATTACTAGATGGGAAAGTAGACGCTGTAGGAGTTGAGCTAGATGTTTATAATAAATTTAAAGCAGATGGCAAAATCAATGATACCTATCACGTAATTTGGGAATCGGAACCAATTCCCCAGTCCCCCATTGTTGTTTCTAAAAAACTTCCTCCCCAGGTGATTGCGGAATTGAAAGACGCATTTATCAAAGCCCCGATTGGTATGCTAAGTGTTGTGGGTATTGCTTCTAATGGATATACTCTAGTGCAAGACTCAGACTACGATCGGGTTAGGCAGGTAAAAAAACAATTAGATGAAAAATTAACGAAGACAAAATGAAGATTTGGCAAAAATTTTTTGGTTCTTCGGTAATAACTATCGGCATGATTGTAATTGCCTTAGGCACAAGTAACTTATTGCTAGGACGCGCCCGCGAGCGGGTAGAAGTGGCACATTATAAAAGCCTGAAATTGATTGGGGATGCTCAAACTATAGACTCTCTACTCGGTCGTCAAATTATTATCCTAAAAGATTTGTTGGTGCTAGAAAATCCCCAAGCTAAAACAACTGAATATCAAGTAGTGAAACAACAATTTTTGTCTACATTAGAGGAAATGCAAAAACTTAGTCCCACTACTGAAGAGCTAGATATTGTCTATCGTCGATATCAAATATTTGATAACTTGGCAACAGAAATTAGCCGCTCAGTTATTGCCCAAAATAATCTGCCACTAGCAGATGTGAAGGAAGACTATCGAGCTATTAACAGTTTTAATCGAGATGTTAATTTTTATACTTCTAAGATTATTGGCATTTTCCAAGCAGAGCAAACGCTGGCTCTTAAGAGCGGAGAAGACCTCAATCAAACCGAGCAAATTGTCAAGTGGGGAATTCTGGTTTTGATTTTGCTAGTTCTTGCCGGACAGTTTGTCCTGATTCTCTTACCAGCGGTGTGGTCGATCAAGAAACTGCAAAAAGGTGTAGCCACCATTAGAGAAGGTAATCTGGACTACCGCTTAAACATCCAAACTAATGATGAAGTTGAGCAATTAGCCAGCGAATTTAACCGGATGACGATTAAATTAGCCGAATCCTATCGCGATTTGGAGGCAAAGAAAGACTATGCTAATAATGCTAACCAAGCAAAAAGTGAATTTCTTGCCAACATGAGTCACGAACTGCGGACACCGTTGAATGGCATCCTTGGCTATGCCCAAATTCTGGGACGTTCCAACACTATCCATGAAAAAGAACGGCACGGCATTAATATCATTCACCAGTGTGGCTCTCACCTTCTGACCTTAATCAACGACATTTTAGACATTTCTAAAATCGAAGCCCGCAAACTAGAACTCAGCTCTAAAGCTCTTCATTTCCCCTCTTTTATTCAAGGGGTGGTGGAAATCTGCCGAGTTCGTACCGACCAGAAAGGTCTCGACTTTATTTATCAACCCGATCCCAACCTACCACTAGGTATTGAAGCTGACGAAAAACGACTCCGCCAAGTTCTGCTCAATCTCCTTGGTAACGCCATTAAATTTACCGATCGCGGCATTATCACCCTCAAGGTAGAAGTCCAAAACCCCAACACTACTAATTCTTTGTCTCGGATTAATTTCCAGATAATAGATACAGGGGTGGGGATTGCGGCTCACCAACTCAACAAACTATTCCAAGCATTTGAACAAGTAGGCGAGCGAAAACGACAGTCTGAAGGTACGGGGTTGGGTTTAGCTATCAGCCAAAGAATTGTGCAATTGATGGGGGGACAAATTCAGGTGGCGAGCGAGCTGGGGGTCGGCAGTACCTTCTACTTTGAGGTGCAGCTACCTGTGGCATCAGACTGGGTGCAAAGAAGTTCAGTTCAAGCAGAAGGCAGAATTATTGGCTATGAAGGCACACAACGGCATATTTTGATTGTGGACGATCGCTGGGAAAACCGATCGGTGTTAAGGAACCTGTTGGAACCGATGGGGTTTAGATTTACCGAAGCCGAGAATGGTCAGGAAGCCTTAGCGAAAGCCAGAGAAGAACTGCCGGATTTAATGATTACTGACTTGGCAATGCCGGTGATGGATGGTTTTGAAATGCTCAAGCAGTTACGCAGTTCTGAGGATATCAAGCATTTACGGATGATTGTATCTTCGGCATCGGTTGCAGAAATCGATCGACAGAAGAGCTTAGAGATGGGTGGTGATGATTTTCTGGCAAAACCTGTTGAAGTGGAAGAGTTGTTAAACCTATTAGCAAAAAACCTACAACTCACTTGGAAGTACGATGCCACGGAGTCCAGCCCAGGGACAGGCAACAACGAGATATCTACAGAGCTAATTCTCCCACCAGGAGAAGACTTGCAAATTTTGCTGGAACTAGCGCAGGATGGCTTGCTGAGAGAACTCACAAAAACTGCTGATGAAATTGGGCGAAAAAGTCCTGATTGTCAACCTTTTATTCAACAATTGGTACAACTTGCTCAACAATTTAAAACCGAGAAAATTGAGGAATTAATTCAACAACATCTGACAAATAATTAGCATTTAAGGATGATTATGACCAAAAGTTTAACTGGCTTCATTTTAATTGTTGATGATAATCCCACTAATCTGGATGTAATCTCAGAATCCTTGAGCAATAAGGGGTATAAGGTGGCGATCGCTACTAGCGGAGAACGAGCGCTTCAACAAGTTGAGCGCAAACCACCGGATTTGATTTTGCTAGATATTATGATGCCCGGTATCGATGGTTTTGAAACCTGCCGGAGATTAAAAGCAAATCCCCGTACCTGCCATATTCCGATCATTTTTATGACTGCGCTCACTGATACAGACAATAAAGTTCAGGCTCTAAATTTGGGGGCAGTTGATTATGTCACTAAGCCTTTTCAAGAACAGGAAGTAATGGCACGGTTGAAAACTCATCTAGAACTCCATTATTTAACCCAAAACCTAGCGCAACAAGTGGCTAAAAAAACTGCTGAATAGCAGTCTTCTCAGCTACAAATAATCCAAAATGAAAAGATGTCAGCTTTGGGGAATTTGGTGGCGGGGGTTGCCCATGAAATTAATAATCCCGTTGGGTTTTTATCTGGTAATATTCAATACGCTCTTGAGCACATTAGCAATCTCTTTAGTTTACTAGATATATATCAGCAAGAGTGCAAGAATCCTAGTGCAGTAATTCAAGCTGAGATCGAGGCTATTGAATTAGAATATATTCGCGAAGATTTGCCGAAATTAATTGCCTCAATGGAAACTGGAGTCGATCGCATTCGCGACATCAGTACCAGTTTGAGAACTTTCTCTCGCGCTGATAGCGATCGCCCCATTCCTTTCAACCTTCACGAAGGTATTGATAGCACTATTTTAATTTTAAAACATCGCCTCAAAGCTAATGAGAATCGCCCGGAAATTGAAGTAATTAAAGAGTACGGTCAAATCCCCTTAGTAGAATGCTATGCTGGACAATTAAATCAAGTATTTATGAATATTTTAGCGAATGCGATCGATGCCTTAGAAGAATCTAATAAAGGTCGTATTTTTGCGGATATTCAAGCCAATACCAACCGAATTACGATTCGGACGGCGATCGAGGGCGAACAGGTAAAAATTGCCGTCAGCGATAACGGTTGCGGTATCCCAGAAGACGTACAAGAGCGCGTTTTTGAACACCTATTTACTACAAAAGCCGTTGGCAAAGGTACTGGGTTAGGATTGGCGATCGCCCGCCAGATTGTAGTCGAAATCCACGGCGGCACAATTGAGGTGAATTCCCATCTGGGAGAGGGAACTGAATTTGCGATCGTGTTACCTGTTAGTGAAGAAAGGCATTAGTCAGTAGTCATTAGTCATTAGTCATTTTAGCCGCTCGCGAAGTCGAAGGCTAGTCATTAGTCATTAGGCATTAGTCCTTAGTCCTTAGTCGAAATTTGAGGAGGATAAGGAATTTAAAAACTAATTTATTTGCGATTATATAATGATGAATCATCGCGAGCGATAGGGTAGGATTGTACTTATAAAAAATGAGTTTTAAGCTCGGCATAGATGCTCCCAATTACCTGTGATAAAAATAGGTTCGCAGTCAGGACTAAAGTCCTTTGCTTTGGAAGAGGACTTTAGTCCTGACTACAAACCTATTTGACGATCGCACATCAAGACACTTGCAAAATTTCCCGCGCCCCTTCAGCAAATTGCCAAAATCTCAACTATGCTAACGTAGGCGAGCAGCAATCCCTTGTCACGCAGGCGATCGGCGTAATTTAAAACTAATTTATTTTATTGAGGAGCGGTGTATCCCAGATGGCAAACCAAATCGGCACAGACAGCAATGATTTTCTGCTCGGAACTCCCCAAGGCGATCGCATTCGTGGCTTAGATGGCGATGACACGCTCCTAGGCGTTGCAGGAGATGACACCCTAGAGGGCGACAATGGCAACGACCAAATCATTGGAGACGATGGAGCCGATTCGCTCTTTGGTGGTGAAGGAAACGACGAAATTATTGGTAGCCAAGGCCGCGATACCGCCAGCGGTGGAAACGGCGATGACTCGATTCGCGGTGGTTTAGGCAACGATATCCTCGATGGCAACGACGGTAACGACACCGTGTTCGGAGATGCTGGCGACGACTTAGTTCTTGGCAACAGAGATTTTGATGTCATCGCTGGCGGTACTGGCAACGACACCCTCACAGGCGGTGATGGCGACGATTCGGTATTTGGGAATGCTGATGACGACTTTCTCTACGGGGATGCCGGCGATGATTCTCTCAACGGCGGTAGTGGCAGCGATCAATTGTTTGGCGGTGACGGCAAAGACTACTTCAGAGGCGAAGACGGCAACGACACTTTGTACGGTGGTGCCGATACTGATTCGCTCTATGGAGACGGTGGCAATGACCAGATATTCGGTGGCAAAGGTAACGATACAGCTTTAGGGGGTACTGGTTCCGACACGATTCGAGGCGATCAAGGCGAAGATTTGCTACAGGGAGGTGAAGATAACGATTTCCTCTTTGGTGGCAAAGGCCGCGACGTTCTTGATGGTGGCTTTGGTGATGATTCCTTGGCTGGTGGCCTTGGCGATGATACACTTTTGGGCAGTTTTGGCAATGACAATTTATTCGGGGCTGAGGGTAATGACTGTTTGAGCGGAGGTGAGGGCTCCGATACTCTGACTGGCGGTAGTGGCAGTGATATTTTTGTACTGGGAGCTGGGCCTGGCAGTTTGGCTTTGATCACTGATTACAATGAGGCCGAGGATTTCTTTGGACTACCGAGCAGTCTATCTTTTACTGACTTGGTAGTCAGCCAAGGCAATGGTGCAAACCGGAGGGATACAGTAATTACGACGAAAAAAGATGGCAAACTCTTGGCAATTTTGACTGACACTCCGGCGGGCTTAATTGAGGCTACTGATTTTGTATCTGTGACTGGGACGGTTCCCGTCAGACCAACTACAACTACAGTTACAACTACAGTTACAACCACAATCTCAGATCCAACTGTAGCTACAACTCCGACTCCGGTGACAACTCCGACTCCGGTGACAACTCCGACTCCGGTGACGACTCCGACTCCGGTGACGACTCCGACTCCGGTGACAACTCCGACTCCGGCGACAACTCCGACTCCGGCGACAACTCCGACTCCGGTGACAACCCCGACTCCGGTGACAACTCCGACTCCGGTGACAACCCCGACTCCGGTGACAACTCCGACTCCGACGGCTTCGAGGATTCCTTCTCCGCCGACAATTAACCTGCCCGATTCGCCTCTGCTGACCATTAGGTCGATCGCCCCAACGAATTTCCCCTCGGTGTTGCCGATTCCTCCTACACCTTTCGGATTTTAGGTTAGATGCGATCGCGTGAGCTATAGCATTTCTGGGTTGGGTGAAGATGTTCGGTAGGGACAGGGCAATGCCCATTGGTGTCAACAACCAGCCTGAAAGCCTTGATAAATCTCGTTTTTACCTGAGTCCAGATCCCCCTCGCATCCCCCTTAAGAAGGGGGACTTTGAGTAAGTTCTTGTCCCCCCCTTCTTAAGGGGGGCGCCAGGGAGATCTAGATTTAATAGTCAAACAGCATTCTGTGACTGGGTTTGACGTTAAGTTGACACCTATGGGCTCTTGGAGTGTCCCTACTATTTAATAAGTGTCCCTACAACTATTCAAGACCTTGCGGATTCTCGGCCGAGTCTGATTGTGACTCGGCGGGAAAATCTTCTACGAGAGATAGTTGTTCCGTGTAGCCCAAGAGCTCACGCAGCTTCATGCGGTGGATGTAAGGCCAGCCGCCATTGGCCTCAATATTCCTGAGCAGTTTGTAAAGTGCTTGGCGGTTATCGGGAAAAGACGCTTGAAACAAACCGTCCCGAATTTCTCGGTGCGAACTTTCCAATGTCCGCAGCAAAGCCAAAAGCAGCAGACTGTCTCCCTGACAACTTTCGGCTAAAGTCCGAATCGCCTCTGTCAGGGATTGCATTTGAGACTGCAACTTTCCTGACTCTAAATCTTTCCCGTTGTCCATACCGCTGCTTCCTTTGAAATCTACAAGGCTTTTGTCCCCTACCTGAGTCTCAGCAAACTAATCGAGCTAGTCGCGATCGGCATTCGGGGCATATAGCAACGTAACTTAAGTAGGTTGACCTAAGCAATATTAATTTGCATCCCAACTCAGGAAAAGAGCACAAGCCGTCGTAGGATGTGTATTGGGCTACGATCCGAAGGTTTTGACAAATCCTAACTTATTGCACTAGCTCGACTTTTTGAGTCAAAGCCGGTACTGCCTTTCGGATGGTTGCACGGGCCTAGCCTGCCCGCGAGCAATTATATTTTGCTCGAAGTAGGGTTTTTTCTTAATATAATCCGATGTTGGATCTTGAGGTTGACAATGAAATATCGTGCTTTAATTGTTGCACTTTTAGCATTTTGCATGAGTGCGCTGGTTGCTTGTTCTTCCGCTCCTGATACAACGGTGGCGACTACGGAGTTACTCACCTACGACCAGATTAGAGGTACTGGATTGGCAAATAACTGTCCTAGTTTGACAGAAACTTCTCGCGGCTCAATCCCCATCCAAGCCGGTGGCACCTATAAACTCACTGGTTTGTGTTTGCAGCCTACCACTTATTTTGTTAAGGAAGAACCAACAAATAAACGCCAAGAGGCAGAATTTGTGCCTGGAAAATTGCTGACGCGGTTCACGTCGAGCATTGACCAAGTTCAAGGTACGCTCAAGGTCGGTACTGACGGAACTCTTACTTTTACAGAAGAAGATGGCTTGGATTTTCAAGCAATTACGATTCAGTTACCCGGTGGAGAACAAGTACCTTTCTTGTTTACCATTAAAGAGCTAGTTGCTAGTTCTGAGCCTGGAGTGGTTGCTATCAATACTTCCACCGATTTGAAAGGGAACTTTAACGTTCCCTCTTACCGCAGCGCTGGCTTTTTAGACCCTAAAGGTCGCGGCGTTTCGACTGGCTACGACAATGCTGTGGCGCTTCCTGCTTCTGACAATTCCAAACGTGTGCGTGCTAATGTTAAGTTAGCTGACACCAACGCCAAGGCGGGTAAAATTTCTCTCCAAGTTGCTAAGGTAGACAATACCACGGGGGAAGTTGGCGGTATTTTTGAGAGCACACAGCCTTCTGATACTGATTTGGGAGCTAGACCTGCTCTGGATGTGAAAATTCGGGGTATCTTCTACGCTCGCATTGAGCCTTCTGTTTCCTAAAGTTGGACTGGACGGTCGATCGCACTTTTAGTAGTTTCTTGCCCTAAAGATACTACTCGTTATTCATCAGCCAACAGTCTTGAGCACTGTAACTGAAGACTGTTGACTGATGAATTTTTAATTGATCAAACTATTGCATTAAAATAAATTTTGAATTATAATTAAATTGTGAAAATATCCAAGCATAAAATCCTACTTGTCAAACTCTAGCTTCCGATGACCCAACCCAATCAATGCACGTTCCCAAAGCTCAACAGGTGTGTCGGCTGTCACAGCTATCCAGTGCTAGGATTACACCAATTAAAAATAAATTTTTTAGACTAGATAGGCGGGAATCCCCACGTCTATAACCGATCAAAGGTTAGCGTGGGATGACAGACGAGTGAGTCGCCGATTCTACCCGCTCACGCTTATGCAATGGCCTGAGCGGGCAGGCGATGAGGGGGTGGATGAGAAGACGAATAACTTCCTTGCATTATCCCAGAGCATCCCTTATAATCCTAGACCAGTAAAAAAAGTAATCTAAGTCAAGTGCTGAAAGCTGTTAAAGTCCGAATCTACCCAACCGAATCCCAGCAAGCACACCTTGCTCAGGCTTTCGGTTGTGTGCGTTGGGTCTGGAATCAGTCTTTGGCCGTAATGACCGCAACCTATCAAGAGACTGGCAAAGGCGTTACCGCCATGACCATGAAAAAGTCAATACCCCTGTGGAAAACTGACAATGAATGGCTATCTGAGTGTTATTCTCAGTGTCTTCAGCAATCGGTATTGAATCTAGGTGTAGCCTTTGGCAACTTCTTTAATGGTCGCGCCATGTATCCAACATTTAAGAAACGCCAAGGGAAACAATCTATTCAATACCCTCAAAATGTCAAAGTCTTGAGCAATTGTGAGATTAAATTTCCGGGTTCGTTGGGTACCGTCAATGCTAAAGTTCATCGGGATATTGAAGATAAAGTCAAAACTGTGACTGTATCCAAAAATCCTGATGGGAGATACTTTGCTTCAATGCTTGTGGATGACAGTATTGAATGCCCAGAATCTAGCTCTGAGGGTAATGTGATTGGCATAGATTTAGGTCTAACCGATTTTGCAGTTACATCAGAAGGTTCTAAGTATCAACATCCAAAAGCTACCAAGAAGCATGAAAAAAATCTAGCTCGCAAGCAAAAAAAGCTGGCTCGTAAAAAAGATAAGACGACTAATAATCGTCGAAAAGCCAAGCTGGCAGTAGCTAAAGTTAACTCAAAAATCACAAGAGTCCGCGAGGATTTTCTGCACAAGCTATCGCGCAAGATAGTAGACAAAAACCAAGTCATAGTCGTAGAAAATCTGGCAGTCAGAAACATGGTGAAAAACCATTACCTAGCCAAATCAATCTCTGATGCTGGTTGGGGAATGTTTTGTACTATGCTCAAATATAAAGCAGAAATGGTGGGCAAAGTTTATCTAGAAATAGGTCGATTCTTTGCATCAACTCATCTTTGCTCTAATACTTTGAAGCCACTGCCAAAAATGGATTTATCTGTGCGAGAATTTGACTGTCCACACTGTGGCAAGTGGCACGATAGAGACATTAATGCGGCGATAAATATTAAAAATGAAGGCTTGCGCTTATTGACGTTGGGAACCAGCGTTATTGCTCCTGAAGGCTATGTAAGACCAAAACAGTATGGACGCAAGTCTACTACTGTGGTGGCTGTGGTTGTTGAAGGGAGAAGCCTCCGTCATAGTGGTACGACCCTTGACGGTGGGTAGTTCACACTAGACTTGAAACTAGATCTAAGGCAAAATTATTCCTGTGCTCTACCACCTCTTACGCCACTATGTCTACCACAGTCCCAAACGAACTAAAGAATGAAAACTCGCAATTGCTGCGCGAGTACCAAAATTCTGGCTCCAATGAAGTCCGCAATCAGTTAGTGAAACTGAATATCGGACTGGCGAGAAAAGAAGTTCACCACTGGATCAACCAGTGCGATGAAAGCTACGACGACTTGCTGCAAGTTGGGTGTATTGGCTTAATCAGGGCGATTGAGCGGTTTGATTTGTCGAAGGGACACGCATTTAGTTCCTTTGCAATTCCCTACATCCGGGGCGAAATTCAGCACTATCTGCGAGATAAAAGCCCTTCGGTAAGATTTCCGAGACACTGGTTGTCACTGGAACGCAAATCTGTATCAGTGATCAAGGATTTGCAAGTGCAGTTTAACCGAAATCCTAGAGATTATGAAGTGGCCGCAGTGCTGGAGATTTCTGTCGAAGAATGGCAAGAAATTAAGCTAGCCCGTCTCAACCGTGCACCTCTCAGTTTGGACGCACCGGTGCAAGATGAAGATGATGGGGCTACTTGTCTGGGAGCATTGGTTCCTGATAACAAGTATCGCAGTTTTCAGTTGGCTCAAGAAGACCAAATTCGCGTACAACAAGCTTTGTCTCTGTTGGAAAAACGGACTCGCGAGATATTGGAGTTTGTTTTTCTTTATGATTTGACGCAGAAGGAAACGGCGGAACGCTTGGGTATTAGTGCGGTGACTGTTTCTCGGCGTGTTAAGAAGGGGTTGGATTTGCTCAAAGAGATTATGACTAAACAACTTTAGTTATTAGTCATTGGTAATTGGTCATTGGTAACTGGTCAGTTAATAGTAGTCAGTCAACAGTGAACAGTTAACCGTTAACCGTTAACCGTTAACCGTTAACCGTCAACAGTCAACAGTCAACAGTCAACAGTCAACAGTCAACAGTCAACAGACTACTAACTAATTTTTAGATGTGACGAACAAACTTATCTAGCCTTTCGAGAGCTTTCTTGATTGTGCCTAAATCGGTGGCGTAAGATAAGCGAATGTGGTCGTCTGCACCAAAAGCAATGCCGGGAATAACTGCTACTTTTTGTTTTTCTAATAAAGCGTCACAAAATTGTAGAGAATTCATGCCTGTTTTGCTGATATTGACAAACATATAGAAAGCGCCGTCGGGTTTGATGCAGCTAATTCCAGGTATAGCATCGAGTAATTCAAATATTACTTCACGCCGATCGGCAAAAGCGAGACGCATTTTTTCGACAGATTCTTGGCTGCTTTCCAAGGCTGCGATCGCCCCATACTGTGCAAAGGTACATACATTCGAGGTACTGTGTCCTTGAACGATGCTGGTAGCTTTGATTAATTCGATCGGTCCTGCTAGATAACCGATGCGCCAGCCAGTCATTGAGTAACCTTTGGCGAAACCGCTACTGATGATTGTGCGA
>Ga0105044_10011339_pt1 | contig 12160 bp, 7 predicted proteins | sample MAT01_FD_78092 | JGI IMG/M metagenome (GOLD analysis project Ga0105044, IMG submission 78092) | Freshwater microbial communities from Lake Fryxell liftoff mats and glacier meltwater in Antarctica - MAT-01 | ecosystem: Environmental > Aquatic > Freshwater > Ice > Liftoff microbial mat | place...
CAGAGAAACCGAATGTCTTGAGGGAGCAGCAGAACGCACCGTCTCCAGCACCAATATCCAAAGCTCCAATACGGTCCGGCAAAAGAGGAAGAATGCTCCGCACAGCAGCAGCATAGCTACGAGCAGCGTAATACGCCTCAAGCTGACTATCAAAACCTGCCGTCTGATAAGCCGACTTGAGCTCAATCTGGTCTGGTACAGGGCTGGCGTAGATCAGGTCACAATTATTGCACAGAAGAAGCCGATGGTGCATATACTCAGGGCGTTTACGAGACGCATAAGCAAATTGATCGAGACGGGTAGCGTCGATTCGGGCTTCAGCAAATAGTACTTCAGAGTTGATCTTACACAGAGGACATGTTCGGTGTTTTAGCATTCGGTATCATCCGTTGACTCAGTTAACAGACTATCAAGCGGAAGAGTTTCGGACACCCACAACTACATACACAGCGCACATGGCCTGCCGAAAGAAGGGCAATTTTTCAAGCAAAGGCTCAATGAACTTCATGCACTTAGCAAGCAGATCGGGACAAAACATCGGCACAAACCCAGCCCATTTGCGGAACGTCACGGTCCCATTTGCTTCGCTGATCCAGCGGTTGATTCGCTTGGATGAGTAAGATTGTTCATTGTGGGCTCGATGATACGAAGAAAGCTTTTCAATACATTTCAGACCCAAATTCCAGCCATTCGGTTCGATAATGAAGACTTTGCCTGCAACTCTGAGCGCTTCGGCCACAGCAAGTTTTGGATCTTCCATGTGATGCAGCACACCTCGCAGATGAACAGCATCAAAAGCGTCATCAGCGAAGGGTAGACGAGTGCCCGAGTTCAGAGAGAACGACATCGCTTCGCCGGAAAGCTTGGCTTCAGCCGCAGCAATGGCGGCTGGCGAAAGATCAACGCCGACGATCTCAGCAGGCCTTCCTTGATGGTATAACTCCAGCGAATAAACACCATCGCCGCAACCAACATCTAAAACGCGAAGTCCAGTCCAGTCCAGGGCTTCTATCGTCAGGCTGCTTAGTCGAGCATTGGCAACAGTAGCTGAATACTGTTTGCCGATCGAATACTGATAAGCACCAGTTAACTTGACGTCATTGTCGAAAGGCTGAAACTCTTTGCTGGTCACGGTCGTTCGAATCTTTCGTTGGTGATTTCAGATGCTATGGGCTGTCGGGATCCAGTGGCTGCAAAACCAGTCGCAGCGTCACGAATTTCTCCCAGTCGAATTACGCTTCGTCGAATGTAGAGTGGGCGATGTTTAACCTCTTCGAAGATTTTAGCGAGATATTCTCCCAGAACCGCCGTGGCAAAAACAGAAAGTGAACCAAAAAACATGATTGCAAGCAAAACAGTTGTGATACCCTGAGGAACCAAATCCGGCCGCAGAACGCGGAGCGACAATTGCAATAGTGCCAGAGCGAACGTCAATAAGAGCAATCCACCACCCATCACACTCAGCACATTCAGGGGAGTATTACTGAAGCTCAAAATACCTTTCTTCGCCCAGCCAAGATTTTTCAGGAGGTTATTTGTGCTGCTGCCGAACATTCGTTCGGGGCGATGATAATCCACGCCGATCTGGCGAAATCCGGCAAACGCTCGCAGACCGCGTAGAAAAAGATCCCGTTCCGGGAATCGCAACAAAGATTCGACAACCCGACGGTCCATCAACGAAAAGTCGCCAGCATCGTGGGGAACAGACACGTAAGAAAAGAAGTTGAATACCCGATAAAACGCCTTATATGCAAGTTGCATAAATAGCGTGGCATCACGTTTTACTCGGCGACCGTAAACGACGTCAAACCCTTCTCGCCACTTAGCGACAAATTGTTCGATAAGTTCCGGCGGATCCTGCAAATCGCCATCCAGCAGAACGCAAGAGTTTTTAGTAGCTAGCCGCAGGCCGCTCATGAAAGCAGCCTGGGAGCCGAAGTTACGTGAATGCGAGATCCCCACGACGCGCGGATCATCCTGCGACAGACGACGAATAATTTCTTCAGAGTCGTCAGGACTGCAGTCGTTGACAAAAATAATTTCGTGATCAACGTTGAGCTTTTCAAAGGTGTTTTTAAGCCGCTGATACATGATCGGTATTGCCTGATCATCTTTGTAACACGCGATAACTGCGCTGACGCTGCGTCTGGTATCAAGCTGAAATTTCTTTGACGCATTCTCATAAGTAGAGAGGTCACTAAGTGTTCGCATCCATTCAGCAGTGCGAAGCAAACCATCTTCAAAAGTCACAGCAGCCTGCCATCCGAAGAGTTCACGGGCTTTCCTGGGCTGGGCGTACCAGTCGGGAATGTCCCAACCGCGATCTGGCATAGTGAAACGAGGCTTGAGGGAGATACAAAACATTCGCCGAGCGCATTCGGCGACGTCGGCCATCGTTGTTTTGCATCCGGTACCAATATTCACCGATTTGCCGTAGGCTTCTTCCGACAGCGACGTCGCGGCCTTGATAAATGCTGCACAAGCGTCATCAATGTATACAAAATCACGCGAAATGTCGGGCCGAACAAACTCAGGTAATTGATTAAGAAGGCCATTTCGTACGACGTTGGGTATGAGCCGCGAAGAGTCTTCAAGTGGCCCGTAAACAGAATAAAGACGCAAATTCACACACGGCAGTCGCAAGTGCTTGCCGTAATAATGGATCAAATTAGCAGCAGCTGCCTTCGAAACGGCATAATGTGAGTTAGGCAGCAGAGTTGATTCTTCGTCCGGAGCCGAGCAATTGTCTCCGTATTCTGAAGAGCTGCCGGCATGGATGTAACAGGAGATTGAGCTTCGGTGAAGGCGTTCGAGGAGTCGCGAAGTGAAGTTAAAATTGGTTTGATAGATGAGCGGTCCGCTTGTCTCGAAAGAATAGGCACCGAAGGCCACGCAGTTGAACACGGTACGCGGTTTGACTCGATCAAGAAGCTCGTCAAGATTCGAGTCAATTAGCAAATCGACAACGTAAACAAGAGCAGGGGGAACGGTATCCAGTCGCCACGCCGGAAGTCGACTGGCAGTCCCATGCACGTCAGTTCGAACACGGAGCAACATCAGCATCAGGTTTGCGCCAACAAAGCCGCTGGCACCAAGAATCAGGATCGGTCCGTCCAGTCTGCGGATTTCTCCATTAAGTCTATCGACGTCTTGCGCCTGATCCATGTCGCTCATGTGGACGCTTTGCCTGTGAAAAACGCCAGGAGACTGGCAGCGTCAAGGCCACATTCAGCACGGTGAAACCGCTGAGAACCGTAACGACCAGAAGGGTACCCACGAGCAGTGACGTGTCGGACGACAGATGGTACAGAACCTGACACGATGAGAGCAGCCGCTAATGACTGACCTGCTGATCCATGGGCGACATGTTCTTCCGCAATCAACAATCGTGGCGACCGCGCGAGTTCGGATTTGAGTTCGTCAGGCAGCGGTGCCAGCGGTAATTGACTCAGACACCATAAGTTCGGTCTGGTCGTTTCTGAAAGCGCCATGCAGGGTTCCCAGACTGATCCAGCCAACGGGCCCACGGCAATCAGAGTTCCGCCTCCACCGGAAGCCAGTTTTCTCCAGGGTGCGTATTTCGGCGGTACCCACGTTTTGGGCTGTTCCCCCAATCCGAGACGAAGATAAGCAGGGCGGCTCGAAAGGAACAGTTGCGGAATCAGACAGGCAAGATCACTGTCGAAAGCCGGGATGCAGACATCCAGCCCCGATAAGGTCAGAAGGACACCATAGTCTTCCAGTGCGTGATGAGTGCAGCCCATCACGCCGTAGCCATATCCTCCACCGTTCCCGACCAGAACAACGGGAAGATTGTGTAGACAAATATCATTGCGAATCTGCTCAAAGGGCCGCGCGTAGATAAACGGAGCGATGCTATAGACCCATGGACGAAACCCCTGACGGCACAATCCAGCAGAGACAGAAACCATATTTTGTTCTGCGACACCAGCATTGATAAATCGAGCCTCCATTCCGTCGCACAGTGGTTCTAACGCACGAAAACCTAAGTCGCCCGTAAGGAACACGAATTCTGGTCGTGAATGTTCCCGCAAAAGTCCATCACAAAAAGCCTGTCTCAAGGGTCACCGACCTCTCGGCAAGCGATTTGGTATTGCTCAGAATTCATGGGCAGGTAGTGCCAATCTAAACTGTTCTCCATAAAGGAGACGCCGCAGCCCTTGGTAGTTTTTGCTACGATAATCAATGGCCCGTCAGAGTGACGTGACTGAAACGCTGCTTTTAGGGCTGCCTGATCGTGGCCATTGACTTCTAAAGTCTTTAAACCAAATGCCCGAAACTTTTCGCTAAGCGGAGACAAATCTGCCACTTCCGCAGTCGTACCAAATCCCTGCAGTCCATTATTATCAACGATTAGTGTCAGATTTGAAAGTTTTTGTTGTCCCGCAAAGATGAGCGACTCCCAAGTCGATCCTTCGTTCCACTCTCCGTCCGAAGTCAGACAGAACACACGACCTTCATCATGACTGAATCGTTTTCCCAAAGCCAAACCGGCGGAGAGTCCCGGGCCATGTCCCAAACTGCCGGTGGCAAAGGGAATGCCTTCTATTCCACTCGCAGGAGGATGACCACTTAATAATGTACCGTCCTTATGAAACTGCTTGAGGTCATCGTCAGACAACCGACCTATGGACCACAGCGTCGTATACAGGGCACCGGCGGCGTGCCCCTTGGACAAAACAAAATTATCATTTTCAGTCAGCACGTCGTGATAGAGCGACAGGAGGATATCCAGGCACGAAAGATTCCCACCTATATGCCCAACACCGCTCTCAAAATGCATTTGCAGCAGACGGCGTTTTGCTCGTATTGATTGGTGTTTTGTTAATCCTTGGGACGATTTCAATCACAAACTCGCAGAATGCACTGAGTGACAAGACCGTGACTTCGTGCAGGACATCATGGCGGGGTAAGTCTCGATGGTCAATCGTACTCGCTAAAGTTTTGATGTCAGCAAAAAAATAACGATGCAGCCAAGGTTGCAGTGTTGAAGATCAGATGGAATTCGTAAAGGGTGGCGGGAAAATGCCGACGAGAAACAACGAAAACAGCAGTATTTTCAGCATGGGGCGCTGAGATTCAACCGATCACAAATCGGCAGAGGACTCACGGAGATCAGTGCAATTGATCTTGGCAGACATACATCCCAAGATAACTGACGAATGTCATTCGTCGTGGAATGGCAAGACAAGGGCATAATTCGCTGCAGTTGCCCCCCAAAAAACGTACAAACAGTCGGATAGGTCAATGACAAGCTTAAAAAGCTTCAACTCAAGAGAGAGCGTTATTCCCATTGACCCAATGGCCACATATCGAAAATGGAAAACAGGGAGATGACATCGGACAATTCACTGTTCGGACGTTTGGAATTGAGTCGTACGGTCATTTGGAGTGTCGCCACTCGCGGATGGCAATTCATAGGAGGAATGGTCAGTTTCGTTCTCATCACGTTGTACATGTCGGACCGCGAACAGGGCTATTACATGGCTTTTTGGAGCTTTGTAGCCCTGCAGTCGATGATCGATTTGGGACTGACAATCGTAGTAACAAATTTCAGCAGCCACGAATGGTCGTTCCTGCAGCAGGATTCTGAGGGAAGTATTGTCGGTGATCCGAACGCAAAGTCTCGTCTCATCAGCTTGGGGCGACTTTCAGCGCTGTGGTTCCTTGTGGGAGCGATCATTTTCGTCTTTCTGGCAGGTGCCATAGGATTCTTCATTTTTGCCGCGAAAGGAGATACGGACATCGCATGGCAATTGCCTTGGTCGATGACGATCCTTTTCTCAGGATTCTCTCTTTGGTGCCTTCCGCAAATGAGTCTGCTGGAAGGCTGCGGTCAGATCGAGCGCGTTTACCGATTTCGAATGATTCAGGCGATGTTGACTAATGTCTGTGTTTGGGGGGTACTTCTGGCCGGAGGAGGACTTTGGTCGGCTGTCGCATCCGCGGGATTTCGTTGTCTGTCGGACCTGCACTTTGTTGTCTGGAAAAACCGAAATTTTTTTTGGCCTTTCCTATCTCCTCCGGAAAGTGAAGTATTGAACTGGCGGACGGACATCTGGCCCGTTCAGTGGCGTTTGGCGGTGGGCGGTCTGTTCAGCTACTTCTCATACTTTCTGTTTGTGCCGGTGCTGTTCTACTTTCATTCAGAGAAACTGGCAGGGCAGATGGGAATGACGAGGCAACTACTTGTCACTCTCCAATCCGCCGCGCAGGCTTGGATTCAGACCCGTGTGCCGGAGTTTGGTCGACTTATTGCAAAACGACAATATGGAGCGTTAGATCATCTCTTTTTTCGTGTGCTGACTATCTCGACGCTGATGCTGATTCTGGGCGGAACAATATTCCTCGCTGGAATACCGGTTTTAAAGTCCATCAGCACCAACTTCGCAGATCGAATTCTGCCTTTCACGCCAACTCTGCTTATGCTGGTTGGTATGATTCTGTTTCAGTTGCCCTTTGCACAAACGCTATACTTGCGAGCTCATCGCAAAGAGCCCATTTTTCTGCAAACACTCGCTTCAAACACAGCGATAGCAGTCGGAGTGTGGTTTGCTGGGAGGATTTGGGGTGCAAATGGAGCATCTGCTGCGTATTTGCTGGCTGTGGCGGTAGTAACATTGCCAGCGATTCATTTCGCCTGGGCTCGTTTTCGCTATCGGGTTCACTCCGAGACGTAACGTGTTGAGGATAAAAATCGCTTGTCATCAACTCATACGGAATTCAGCAAACACCGTCGTTTCTTCAGGCCGACCTCACAAACCAGCGGTACTCACTTTGACTTCGAATCCGACTGCCGCTAGGATCGGAATCGCAGTTCTTTGCATTTTTGATCGCGGATCTAAACCGGGGGTGATTCAATGCGAATCTTATTCATATTCGCAACTTTACTACTTCTCAATAGCGATCACGCGGCAATGGCCGTCGATGGCCCGAAGCAAAGCACCAAAATACCACGATACGACGCTGCCGTAGAAAAGGGGCTTAACTTTCTGCGTACGGAGGTTCAAAAGAAAAAGCCGGAACATGGTTATTTAATTCTGGCAGCATATGCGATGGTAAAATGCGGTGTGCCGAAGGATGATCATTTTGTACAAGAAGCTGTAGCAGAAGCGGTGCAACGGAGTCAGGGAGGTCAATACCGCCCGATATCGGCTTACGACCACATCTACGGTTCCGGCGTTGATTCGATGTTGCTCTCCGCCGTCGATTCGGATGGTTACCGATCAAATTTGCAGTCAATCGCCGACTACGTTCAGTCAGTGCAGCGGAACGACGGTTCATGGAGTGATGGTCCATCATCAGCCGGAGACATCAGTATGTCTCAATACGGCATTCTGGCTTTGTGGGCATGTCAGCGGGCTGGCTGTACTATTTCACCGGCAATATTGGACCGGGGTGCGGACTATCTGATGAAAAAAGGCAACCAGGACGGAGGGTGGTCCTATCGCCCCGGAACAACAAACGGAGCAGAAGGTGGCGGATCATCTCACAATATGACGATGGCGGGCGGAGGCGCACTGGGAATTTGTCGACTCCTTCTCCACGGATTGCGAAATCCACCAACGCAGAATAAGAAAGACGAGGAATTGGTTTTCGGGGCGCTTCAAAAGGTAGATCCGCTCGCAGATGCCGACAAACAGAAGTATGGACCCGCGTTCAAGGATTACAGTCCCCAGTTTTCGGCAAGTTCAATGGACGCTCGAGTGGATCGTGCACTCAATTGGAATCTAACGAACTTCGCGCCCGTCGGAAAAGGGGGGCATAACCTTTACTACTTTTATTGCCTGGAGCGAGCGGCGGCAGTCGGAGATCTTGGAAACGTAAATGGCCAGGACTGGTTTATAGTTTACGGCGATGGCTTACTTTCACTTCAAGGTCCTGAAGGTGGCTGGGAGACATACCAAGGCACAATTCCAGGGACGTCATTCGCGCTCCTGTACTACATGAGATCCACCGATCAGGACATTAAGAAAATGTACGGTCTCGGTCTTCAGCTCGCGGACCGCGGGAATCCATTCGGGGAAAAAAAGAAGAAAGATCCTACGGAGCTGGATCGGTTGATCGAAGATATTTCGAAGATGGATATTCCTGACATCGATGAATCATCGGGAGAAGTCGCTGACGAAATCGTGAGAAGCGTCCTGGCTGTGGATGATCCGGAAACTTTGGTGGGTCAGGAAGACAAACTGACAAGTCTGATGAAACACCCGAACGCTGACGTTCGAAGGGCAGCTGTTTGGGCTCTGGGGCGGACGGCGGACTTCAAACTGGTTCCGCAAATGCTTGATGCTATTCGTGACAACAACGTTGGTGTCAACGTCGAAGGCATCATGGCATTGCGATTCATCGCTCGTAAACCTCAGGGTTTCGGAGAGACACTCGAACCCCTGGCACCGCTAGGAACGACGAAACAGATCGAGGATGCGACTCCGGAAGAACGTATGAATCTCGCGACGCCGTGGAGGGATAAGGCTCTGAGAGATTGGTCAAACTGGTATTTTGGTGTGCGGCCATTCGAAGATCGAGGCGGCATTGAAGAACTGCAATTGGCCGTACCTCAGCGAGGCGGAACTGCGGACGCTGGCAATGCACCCAAGAAATAGCATTCCAGCAATTAATACTTTCAGCAGCCGGGAGTGAAGGTCTTGTTCGGATGCTCCATAGCTAACTTCTCCGTGTCCTCCGAGGTAAAAAACGGATCGCAGCGATAAGAGGAGGACGCAGAGGTAGCAGGGGGAGTCACAAAGCAACACTGCGATTCTCTGCTTCCCCAGCGCTCTCCTGTTCAACCCTGCGATTCATCGTCCTGTCCTCAATCGTCCTGTCAATTTGCTTTGCCCTTTCAGGGCAATGTCCATTGAATATTGTTGTCAACCAGGGGCGGCGTTCTTCCGCATTCGCGGATTCACTTGCCCCAGGCTGACATGCTGGGCCCCGTTGGGGCGAAACGCAGTTTTTCCGGCCTTAAAGATCATGGTATGTCATCCCAACGCGACGCCACTGTCTGCCACGGGGTAAATGTAACTTTGCTGCTTGCAACCCCAGTCATTAAGCGGCGCATTGAAAGAAATCGCAGTTTTCACCACGGAGTACACAGAGGTCACGGAGTAAAGCCTTCAGTGCAGAGCAATCCAGCAGCTCGCATCCCTGAAACTAGAATTCAAAACATCAATCCGCGCCGCGCACAGAATAAAACGGTTTTACGCTCAACGGCATCGCGTCGCGAAAGTCGGTCGAACCAGCATACCCCAATTTTCGGATCGCCTTGTCGATGCTGTAGTCCAGATTCAGCCCGAGGAATTTGATTCTGGCGCCGTTGAGCAGCGGTGCTTGTTTCTTGCCGAAAAGTTTCCATGTAGTTTCCATCGCTTTGGCGACGAACTTCGCAACGGGCAAGGGCACAATCTTCGACGGCCTCGCAATTCCCGCAGCATCGCAAACCGTTTCTATGAACTCACGCTTCGTTACTGCACGCGGGTCGCGGATATTGAACACTTCTCCCACCGCGTCGTCTCGCTCAACAGCCAGCCAAATGGCTTCGCACAGATTGCCGACATAGGTGTTGTTCATCAACTTGTCTGGCGAGCCAAGGTACGCAAACTTGCCGGATCGTAATCTTTCGGTCAGCTTTGGCAGGACCGTGCGATCTCGAGGGCCATAAATGAAACCCGGTCGCAGGATCACGGCTGGCAACCTGAAATTGCGAATGTAATCGCACACCAACAGTTCCGATTCGACTTTGGTGAGCGTATAGCCATCGATTCCCGTCGTACTCGGTGCCGTCGCTTCATCGGTGCCGTAGTGATCTTTGCCTTCATAGACACCCAGCGAACTGATCTGAATCCATCGCTTCAACGAACCTGCGGCCAATGCCGCGTCCATCAAAGCCTGAGTCCCCTTAACGTTGATGCGTCGATATTCCTCGGTGCGTCCCCAATCGCCGACTTTTGCCGCGCAGTGGATAACGATAGACGCTCCTTCACACGCAGTCCTCAGCGACTCGGCCTGATCGAGATCGCCGTGAATGAGTTCTATGTTCAGTCCACGCAGAAAGCTAAGATCAGCCGTCGGTCGCACCAGCGCGCGCACTCGGCAACCTCGCTGTGCAGCCTGTTCGGCAACATGGCTGCCGACCAAGCCAGTGGCCCCGGTCACAAGAATCAGATCATCGGAGGTTATTTGCACGAAAACATATTCCTTAGGCTGACCTCACATGGTTCGACATGAGGCCGTCAATTCTCGTTCCGGGGCTCCAGCCCAGGAACGCACTGCCGAGGAGGCTCCCGCCTCCACCGCGCATCCGGGAGGCAGGAGCCTCTCATGCAGTGTGTTCCGAGGCAGGAGTCTCGGAACAAGGACCTCATCTGCGGATCTGTTTTTCCTCACTTTGAACTGCTCTCAGCAGCGGCCACCGTCCGATGCCGAACGTGCAGCATCACGGGTATTGATGTAATACCATCGACGTTGGTTTTCAGATGAAACAAGCGACTGGTTTCGGGAACCCAGGCAGCCGTCGTGATGAAAAATTCTCGTTCGTTCTGACCGCTGAGCAGCATCAGACCGTTAAGTCCAATGTTATCGACAAAGACGCCATGAGGCATGTTGCGGCCGGAGTCTTCTTTGCCAAATTCGACGAGGCCATCGTGTTCGCTGCGTTCTACTTTAATGAACGCTCGCGCCGTTTCACCAGCCCACACCGTCAGTTCGGGAGTTTGCTCCAAGGCACCAGCCGCTTGATGTTCGGCCGAAAAAATACGCACCACGACTTTGGGTGCTTCTCCGACCGTCAGCGTTTTCACGCCCCCGGCGTCATGAGCAACTTCTCGCCCAGCGATCGCAGCCTTGGCACTAAAGCGAATCAGTTTCACCGCGTCTTCGGCTGGCGTAACAGCGTCCTTGTCGGCAAGGAGTGTACCGAACGCCTGAAGTTGCTCGTTCTGAATTTCGATCGGCCCCGAGAACGAAAATCCGGTCGGCAGGTTTTCGGCAGTGATCTGGATCGGACCATCGTAGCCGTCCAGACGAGTCGCTTTGAAACTTATCTCGTGGCCGACGCCGGGGAACAGTTTCACATCTGTGCCACCGACTTCAATCGAAAAATCGGGCTGGGGAGTTCGCACCAGCATCTGATATTGGAAATCTGCTCCCTGGAAATCACGAGAATCGCGAATTCGCAGCAGGTAATCGCCGTCAGCGGGGGGATCAAACATCAGCCGCGAATCGCTGCCCCATTGCCGCAACGGATCATCGTCATTTTCGAAGTAGATCGGAAATTCCGGCAAACCGGTCGCAGTCAGAACTTCATCCGGACGATGAGCTTCCACGATAAACGCAGGAGCTTGCAACGCATGCGAAGTCGGCGTCGTACCGAAGTAGGTGAATCGATTTCCGAAGCCCGGATAGACCTTATAGCCGGAGTCCGGGCCGCGTGGATACAGCCACAATTTGACGACTTCGCCGTCGGAATACAGGTATTGATTCAGCTCCATTTCCTGCCAGTTGAACATGCGAAAGTCGTCGCTGGTGTCGGAGTCCTTACCGCGAAAAGTGAAGTACGAGTCACGCACGGCCTGCAATCGAGCCTGAAGCACGGGTTTACCGTCGTGATGCAGAATCTCGACGAACGCATCCAAAGGCGATTTATTTCGAGACGCCTTGACCTCCACCAGCAGCGGCTTACCCTTTTCCGCATGGAACCGAAAGACATCCTGATCAGGGGTTGCTGTTTCATTGAAGATGGTTCCGCTGATCGTCGCTGGCAAAGAAATCGCTTGCGGATTCATGAGTTCATTGGGTTCAGCCTCAACGACAGCGACGTATTCAACGTTTGTAGCGGGTTCTGCAGGAGCGGCCATCGCAGGAGCCACCGACGCAGGTTCAGCAGGAGGGATCGCAGGCACAGGCACCCGTCGCAGCGAACCGCTGGAAGTTATCACGATGAGTTCGCCGGCATCCGGAGTGAAGGCGAAGCAAGTGGCTCGGTCTGCAGCGAAATCCAGAGCACCAATTTCGTGAACTCGGCCAGCATCCCAAATCTTCAAAATACCTTTGTCTTCCGCCGTCGCTAAGAAGCGTCCGTCATTCGAAATCGTGAGAGAAATGATGACACCTTCATGGGCGAATCTTGAGATAATGA
>Ga0105044_10011341_pt1 | contig 12160 bp, 9 predicted proteins | sample MAT01_FD_78092 | JGI IMG/M metagenome (GOLD analysis project Ga0105044, IMG submission 78092) | Freshwater microbial communities from Lake Fryxell liftoff mats and glacier meltwater in Antarctica - MAT-01 | ecosystem: Environmental > Aquatic > Freshwater > Ice > Liftoff microbial mat | place...
AGCGTCGATTCGATTCAAAGTATCTTGCCAACAGATACCACTGGGCCGATGTCGCGTTCGCTTCCGCGCGAATTTGTCCGGCCAATCGATCGGCTTCGTCGTCGAGACGTTGACTCGTTTGTAGGACTTCGATCCTCTGTTGAATAACCGCGTCGCGTTCATCGTCGCTGTTGGCCAGTCGGTCGGCACTTGCCACATAAGCGAGCGCTTCATCAAATTTGTCGGCGCGACTGTGGTATTCAGCGGCACGCAGTTGCAAGCTAAAATCCTTCGCGTCACGCGTCACCGCTTCCGCGATTTCGACAACGGCTTTTTCGGGAAATCCGAAGCTGTTGTAAACTTCAGCCAAACGGGTCATGTTAGTCGCGCTGCGACGATCACCTTCCGCGATCCCAGACCATACAACGAGTGCTTCGTCAGGTCGCTTTTGGACGTGGAGGAATTCGCCTAGATACTCGCGGTATTGAGGATCCGCTGGAGCAAGCCCCACTGCCTTGCGGTACAACTGCTCGGCCTGCTCAAACAGATTGTTTTGACGATACAGGTCCGCAACCTGAGACACTGTCAGCGCATCATTCGGCCGAGTTTCAAGAATCTGGCTCCAAATCCGAACAGCCTCTTTGCGTCGTTGGTCTTCGGCTTGCGCCTTGTCGCGCAAGACCAGCTTGCCCCAGTCTCGTAAGAAGTCCGAATTCCCTGGCGCGTCCGCGACCAATTGCTCATATTGCTTGATCGCTTCCGGATACCGTTGATCATTAACAAGTTGATCGATAAAAGTTTTGCGCAGGTCGGATCGAGAGGGGGCGAGTTTAAGAGCCTTCTCCATCCACTGGGACGCTTCAGGAACACGGGCCGAAGATGCCAAAAAACGGGCTAGCCGAGACATTCCCTCGACATCTTCGGGATGACCTGCGAGCCAGCTTTGGTAATACTTCACCAATCCATCCTGGTCGCCCGATCTCAGAAACACGTCATCGATACGGCGCCTGACATCACGATACAACCAGCTTTCTGGGTTCAAATTACCCATCACCGATTCCAAACTCGCGACACCACTTTCGCGCTGACCGGCTTTAATTCTCAATTCCGCTGCAGTCACCTGAAACATCACGCGTCGATAGTCGTCACGCACCAGCTCAGCCAACTTTTCATATCGCGGCAATGCCAGTGCGGGCTGGCCCTCTTCTGCCAACGTCACGGCAATTTGTTCGAGCACGCGAGGGTCATCAGGAAACAACGCTTCCAACCGTTGCCAAACGTTCAACGCTTCATCGGTTCGTTGCGCACGTTGATGCACGCGGCCCAGTTGTTGGTAGATCTCCAGTACATCGGCCCGCGGCGGCTTGCGTTGGATGCCTCTTTCAAACGATGCGACCGCTTCCTCCGATTGTCCAATCCGCAATTGAGACTGGCCGAGGTAGAAGCTGGCCATCGCGTCGGTCGGACGAAGCTGTTCCGCTTTGAGAAACGCGTCCACTGCCGCCCCGTCGTTACCGCGCTGCGATTCAAACAAACCTAGCAACAACCAAGTGGAACCGTCATCGGCTGAGTTTTCAGATCGTTTTCGTAGGGATGCCAGAAACTTGTCGAGAGATCCGAACTCGACGTGGTGTCCATAAACGCGGTCCAGTGCAGTGCCGCGTCGAGGATTCTTTTCCAGAATGCTGAAGAATCGCTCAGCCGTTTTGATTTGCTGAGATTCTTCCTCAGAGAGTTCATTCGCTTCCGACGGATCGGATATGATCTGAGGCGCCGCACTCAGAATCGAATCTGAAAGCAGCGGGCCGAAGATTAAACCAACCAGCAGGACGAGCCAAGCACAACCGACACATGAACCGTTGAACATTTTCACGGCGTGACCCCAAGAGGAATAGATAACGTCATTGACGGACTGCGGCATCGACCTCGCCCCACACTAAAAATGATGCAAACAACGGTCATTCTGGGTCGATGGCGTTTACAGTTGCGTTGAAAAAGTGTCCGGTACCTTTTGTGCAAAGCACCCGCAGGGCGAGTTCCTCGCAAAAGGTACCGGACACTTTTTTAACGCTCGTTCCTTAAAGTACCGAATCCCAATGCCATAAGCTAGACAACGCGCTGCAACTACTGAATAATCCCTGTACCTTTTCCAACCGGGTCAAGCGATCCGCTGCCTGATGAACTCTGCGGAGCCGCTGAATGAACATTGATGAACAGCTAAAGCAGCAATTAGACGACTTTCGCCGTGATTTCCATGGCTTGAAGTCGGAAATTGCGAAAGTAATTGTGGGTCAGCAGGAAATCCTCGACGATATGTTGATCTCACTCATTGCGGGCGGTCATGTGTTGCTTGAAGGTGTACCCGGCCTGGGAAAAACGTTGACGGTTCGGACGCTTGCCGATGCACTTCACCTCGAATTCCGCCGCATTCAATTCACACCCGACCTGATGCCCGCTGACCTGATTGGAACTCAGGTGATTGCCGAAGCCGGTGACGGTCGTAAGGTATTCGAGTTCCAGAAAGGCCCGGTGTTTGCCAATGTTTTGTTGGCTGACGAAATCAATCGTGCCACGCCGAAAACGCAGTCCGCATTACTAGAAGCAATGCAGGAGCACAGTGTCACGGTTGCCGGCGTCACCCATCGACTGTCTGAGCCATTCTTCGTGATGGCCACTCAGAATCCATTGGAGATGGAGGGCACTTATCCGTTGCCCGAAGCACAACTGGATCGATTCTTTTGCAAGCTGCTAGTGAAGTATCCAACCATTGATGATTTGGAAATGATTCTTGATCGAACCACGGAATCGGTCAAAACAAAAGCGGAAGCGGTAATGACAGGCGAGCGCATTTTAGAAATGTCCGCGTTGTCACGACTGATCCCGATCGCGCCCGACGTTCGCCGTTACGGTATCGCGATCATCGTCGCCACACATCCAGACCATGAACTTGCCTCGGGACCGACCAAGAAATACGTTCGTTATGGTGCCAGTCCGCGAGGTCTACAATCGTTGATTCTCGGAGCTAAGATCCGCGCGATCTTAGACAACCGCTACCATGTTGCCCGTGAAGACCTGCGAATCATGGCAACCCCGGTACTGCGACATCGGCTGATATTGAATTTTGAAGGCCAAGCCGAAGGCATCAGCGCCGACGACGTCATCAGCAAGATCATTGCCGGCATTTCGGAAAATGCACTCGCCGCCGCGTGAGAGACTACTGACGGATTCTTATTTCAACTCCTGGTTAGTACTCCATGCTATTCCCCGCCGACTTTCTGACTCGATTGGAATACCTTTCGATTATGTCGAAGCGTGTCTTTCGGGGCACGCTGTTGGCTCAGCGGCGGACGACGCAAATGGGGTCCGGGATCGAATTCTCCGATCACCGCGAATACTCGATTGGCGACGACCTGCGATATCTCGATTGGAATATCTACGCTCGCCACGGTGACCTGCTCCTAAAACGCTTCCAAGAAGAACAGGACCTGCATGTCTATTTGATGTTGGACTGTTCTCGCAGCATGGCGTTTGGGCAGCCCGCCAAGTTTGATTTGGCTCGGCATTTGACGGCGGCGCTGGCCTATATCGCGCTTGCCGATCTTGATCGAATCGCGGTCGTCGCCTATGCGGATGGCATAGTGCAAGAATTCCCGGTTACCCGTGGCAAGGCACGCGTTCTTTCGCTCATGCGATTTCTCGAGAATCTTTCCACCGCTGGACAAGATACGAACCTAGCTCGCGCCGTCCAGGGCTTGTTGCATCGCGGAACCCGCGCGGGTTTGGCGGTGGTGATCAGCGATCTGTTCGACGAACACGGCTTTCAATCCGGTTTGGATCAGTTGCGTTCACGACGCTTTGATGCGCATGTATTGCAGTTACACGATCCCAAGGAGGCCGATCCAAACTTGCTGGGCGATGTGGAGTTTGTCGATATCGAGTCGGACTCAGTACGGATGGTTACCGTTACTGAAAAGAACGTTCGAACCTACAAGCAGCTTTTCCAGCAACACCAACAGGCGGTCCGCGACTATTGTGCCAATTATGGGCTGGGCTGCACTCAATCACCTTCGGTGGTCCCGTTTGATACGCTTGTGCTCAACATGATGCGTGCGTCAGCGGTGGGAAGGTAGTCAACATGTTATTCGGGGCTCCTGCTGCATTCTTGCTGATCGCCCTCGTGCTTCCGATTGTTGCGCTGTATATCCTCAAGATTCGTCTGAGACGCATTCCGGTATCGACGAACTTGTTTTGGAAGCAAGTATACGATGAGAAGCCACCACGCTCGCTGTGGCAACAACTGCGTCATTGGCTTTCATTGCTTGCTCAGTTGGCGTTGCTGCTGATTCTGGTCCTTTCGATTGCTGATCCTTACTTTTCGTGGCAATCGCTTCAAGCTCGCAGGCTTGTCTTTGTATTGGATACATCCGCCAGCATGCGCGCGAGCGACATTGCGCCCTCTCGCTTCGAGGCGGCTAGCGATGCAGCGAACCAAATGCTCGACGGACTTCGTAGTCGCGATCAAGTGGCTGTGGTGTCTGCGGGCAGTCGGCCTGAGGTGGTGCTTGGCATGACCGGACACGTGCCGACGTTGCGTCGTGCCGTCGATTCCATTCACTTGACCGATGCCGAGTCATCATTGGACGCCGCCATCGAGCTGGGCAAGCAGCTCATTGGTGATCATCCAAAAGGTCAAGTTCTCGTTTTTACCGACGGTTGTGCACAGCGAATTGACTCCGAGGAGAATCCAATGGACGTCAAACCATCCGATATGACAGCAACCCAACCTACGTCGGCGGCTTCATCCGAAAGCACTCTATCCGCAACTGCAAACAAAGTCGATCTAACCAATATTGCCGTGACTGAACCGGCACAGACCATTGAAGTTCAATATCGAACCTTTGCAACCACTGCGGGCAACGTCGGTTTAACTCAGTTCCAGGCTCGACGCAGTCTCGTCGACGCAATCGGCTATGAGATTTTGGTAAAAGTTCGCAATGCATCCGACCAGCCTGTAAAGGGCAGGTTGGAGTTAGAACTCGACGACGTTGCGATCGATGTCATACCGCTGAGTCTAAAACCTGAGGAACAATGGACCCGCGTGATTGAGAAAACATCACTCGAGGGTGGTCAACTCAAAGCATCTCTCACTCAAATCACGCTTGATCGAACGGATGCTAATGTTACTAATAATGACTCGCTCGCGAACGTGAACTGGCTTCCGACGGATGATACGGCTTGGGCCATCGTGCCGCCGCGAGTGGTCCAACGCGTGTTGATCGTTTCACCCGGCAATCTGTTTCTACAAAAAGTCTTTGAGGCGAATCCGCTTGTCCAAGTGAGTGTTCGTAACGATCTGCCAGATGAATGGCCGGCCGACACGATCGTGGTTTGTCATCGGCTTGTTCCCGCAACGTTGCCCGTCGGTGACGTACTCGTGGTCGACCCCGAAACTAGTTGCGACCTGTGGGATGTCGGTGACGTTCTTGAGAACCCGATTGTTACCGAGCAAGACGAGACTTCTGCGTTGATGACGCATATTCGAATGGACAACGTGCTCATGCCAGAAGCTCGCCGCTTGGAATTCAAGCCTACGTTCAAGAGCCTTGCATCAACGGTGACGGGCGAGCCCGTGTATGCGGTGATCCATCGCTCGCAGGGTGATTGCCTCGTGTTGAGTGTGAACCTGGAGCGAAGCGACTTAGCGTTCCGAACGGCGTTCCCGATCCTGGTCACCAACGCGCTGAGCTGGTTTGCTGGGCTTCCCGGTGAACTGCAACCATCGATCTCCGCTGGTCAAATGACGAGTCTCTCGCTTGGTGACGACTTGGCCGATGCCGAAGGTCCGGCGGAGGGAGCGACGCGAGATGTCGATTTAGCATCCGAAGAAAAGATTGCGCCAACGGTGCAGCGAACATTGGTCTCGCCATCGCAGCAACAATTCCCGCTGCTTGGCAATCAAGTTGGGCCATTGAGCGAAGTTGGCGTGTGGAGCGTGATAGAAAGTAATATGTTGACGCGCGAGTCAGTTGCTGAGGCACTTGATGAGCGAGTGCTGCAACATGTTGCGGTGAATCTTGCCAACGTGAATGAATCCGATCTGCGCCCCGAGGACACGCCGCCCTCAAGCATCGGCACGTCGGTCATGTCCGGTGATTGGTTCACTCGACCGACCTGGTTTTACTTGATCGTTGTCGCATGCGTGTTGTCGACGCTGGAGTGGTTTCTTTATCAACGACGTTTTATTACTTAGAAGTTCCTTGTGTTTCCATTTGAACTCACACGACCGTGGATCTTGCTGACACTGGTGCCTATGGCATTGGTGGTGGCCTATTATTTTCGGCGCAGTCTGAGCGACTTTCCGCGATCACAGCGGATAGTGTCGATGGCGATGCGAATGGCAATGCTGTTGCTGCTGGTCTTGGCCTTGGCCGACCTGACATTGCTACACGAAACCGACGAGCAATTCGTAGTCATTCTTTCCGACCAAAGTCTGAGTATCGGCAACGAGGGGGCGACGAAGGCGAAGGAGTTGCTGAGCGAGGCTGTCCAACTCAAGGGCGATAACAAGGTCGCGGTATTACGATTTGCGGCAGTAGCCGGAACAGCCCAAGAGCTGACGGAGACTGATGTTGTGGACACTGCGTCGATCGAACAGCCGATTCAAACGGCAAATGATTTGCCGCAAGACAGCCTCAATGCGTCCGCAAGCGTGAGCGAGATTGCCGGGAGCGCTTCGGCTGACGCGAAAGCGAAACGCGCGCAGCTCGATGGAACCAACTTGGCGGCGGCTATCGAAGCAGCCGCGGGTTATATGCCTCCAGGTTATGTGCCACAGATCGTCTTGCTTACAGACGGAAACGAAACCTCGGGGGATGCTCTCGCTGCGGCCGCGCAAAGTCGTATCCCGATCACGACGATTCCGTTGCCCACATTGACGGAACCCGAAGTTCAAGTGGCTGAAGTCAACGTACCCGCAGAAGTTCGCGAAGGGGAACCGTTCTTTGTCAATGTCGTGATCCAATCCAATCACGAAGACGAAGGACTCGTCGAAGTCTTTCGTGGTGACCACAAGGTGATCAGTGAAACCAGGAAATTGAAAGCAGGTGAGAATCAATTTCGTTTTCAGCAATCGATTGAACGTGATCGGTTGGCAGCGTTTAGCGTGCGAATTTCTGGTCTCAGCCAAGACACATTGCTAGATAATAATAGCGACGCCGGTCTTGTGTATGCTTCTGGCAAGCCCAGAGTCTTGATTATCGAAAGCGATCCAAATTTGATTCGCGAGCTGGCGTACGCGTTGGAGGACGAAGGCATTCAGGTCGACGTTCGTCCGCCTCAAGGAATGCCTGAAACGCTTGCGGACTTGCAGAACTACGAGTGCTTGATGCTCTCCAACGTTCCGGCGACCGCGATCACGCAACAACAGATGCAGATTGCTCGCACTTGGGTGCAGGAGCTTGGTGGCGGCTTTATCATGCTCGGTGGCGAACAATCTTTCGGCCTGGGTGGTTATTACAAAAGCACACTCGAAGAAGTGCTGCCCGTCCGCAGTGACTTTGAGAAGGAAAAAGAGAAACCGTCGCTTGGCATGATTCTCGTTATCGACAAGTCGGGATCGATGCAGGGCGACCGTATCGAAATGGCCAAATCTGCAGCCCGAGCAGCGGTCGAACTTTTGGGGCGTCGTGATCAAGTCGCCGTGCTGGCCTTCGACGGCGGCACCTACGTCATCAGTGAAATGCAGCCAGCCACTAATGCAATGAAGATCAGCGACGAAATCTCACGCAGTGAGTCCAGCGGTGGAACCAACATGTATCCGGCGATGGAAATGTCGTTTGAGATGCTGATGACCACTTCCGCGAAACTAAAACACGTCATCCTATTGACCGATGGGATCTCCAGTGGAAGTGACTTTGAAGGGATGGCCCAACAGATGTCGTCCGCTAAAATCACGGTCTCAACGGTTGCTGTCGGAGACGGTTCGGATACTGAATTGCTCGAACAGATCGCGCGTGTTGGCAAAGGACGCTACTACTTCACCAGCGATCCTGCTCAAGTTCCCCAAATCTTTGCCAAGGAAACCGTCACGGCGAGTAAGTCCGCGATCGACGAGCAGCCCTTCATACCGCAAGTGATCCGCGCGACGCATGCATTGGCTGATTTGGATTTGGAATCGGCCCCGTTCTTACTGGGCTACGTGATGACTCGTCCCAAACCGACGTCCGAAGTCATCTTGGCGACTGAGAAAGGGGATCCGTTGTTGGTCTGGTGGCGCTATGGTCTCGGCATGACGGCCGCATTCACCTCCGATGCAAAATCGCGCTGGGCGGCAGAGTGGATGACGTGGCCTGGTTATGGAAAATTCTGGACTCAAGTGGTCCGCCAGGTCATGCGAAAGAGCGATACGCGAGGCATTCAAGTTCAGCTGGCGACGCATTCAGATCAGGCCAATGTTTCGGTTGACGCAGTGAACGAAGTGGGACAGTTTATCAACGATGCTCAAGTCGAATTGACGGTGATCAATCCGCAGTTGCAACGCCAATCGCTTCGGATGAGTCAATCGGCGCCAGGTCGATATCTGAGCGATTTTCAATTGTCACAGCCTGGTTCATACCACATGGAATTTGCCGTCAAGCAAAATGGCCAGACGATCTACCGCCAGTCACGCGGCATGATTCGAGGTTACAGTGACGAACTGCGGATTCGTCCTACCAATGAAGCTTTACTCCGCGAAGTTGCCCATGCGTCCGGTGGACAGTTTAAGACGACTGCGGCCGAACTGTTCAATCCAACTGCCGTGCGAGCGAGTCGCCCAACACCGCTATGGCCATGGATGTTAGGCGCCGCTGCCGTTTTGCTGATCCTCGATGTAGCTTTACGACGAATCGACTTTACGCTTTACCTTTCTGCGTTATTACCCGCAAATCGGTCGACGCGCCCGATACGTTAGCAGCATCGACCCGCGTCCGTGAAACCTCCGGTCAATCGCACGTTGATTCGACACTTACACACGCAAAATTCATTTCTCCAGTGCCGTGCTTGGTAACCCGACGCGTTAGCGAGGAATTAGACACATTTTCCTCGCTTACGCGTGAGCTACGGAGCCAGAAGATATTGCTGCACAAATTCCGTCGCACGAACTGCAACTTTGTCACCAGCGCCCGCGACGCCGTGATTGCCGCCGGGAATGACAACCAGTTCTGACTTCACATTCGTAGCTCGTAGTCGCTCATGAAGTTTTGCCGCGTGTTGGAGCGGAACGATGTCGTCTTTGTCTCCGTGGACCTGCATGATCGGCGGGTCGTCCTTGCTGACAAATGAGATTGGCGAAACATCCTTAACAAGTTCCGCTTTCAGTTCGGTCGCCGGAGTTCCAGGTGCGTAGCCGATCAACTGACGATAAGCTGGATGGCCGTGTTCGATGCTGCTTAACAATGACCAATCCGTGGGCCCCGCAAAACTTACGGCGCAGGCGACTCGCGAGGATTGCTTTTCGACCGGATCGTCAGATGCAGCGCTGGCGACGTCATCGTGTAAGGCAACGTAAGCGGACAGATGACCACCAGCGGACCCGCCAGTGACGCCAAGCCGTTGAGAATCAATGTTCCATTTTTCAGCGTTCTGACGAACAAACTGGATCGATCGCAAACAGTCGTTGACCTGAGCCGGATGAGTCGCAACATCGGTGAAGCGATATTCCACGGCCACGACAGAAAGCTTGCCGTCGTTGACGAATCTCATCAACCAGCCCGGAACACCTTTCTTTGAGCCGCCTCGCCAGCCACCACCGTGGATGTAGATAACAGCAGGCGTAGGCTTGTCAGACTGTGCCAGATAGACATCCATGCATTGCGATGAATGCTCGTTATCGTAAACGACATCGCTGTAGGTCGGCGACTGCGCAAGTCCGAAATTCGGAATAGCCGCGATCACCGCGAAAGCCGCGATTGCGAGACGAACTGACTTCAATTGGGAATCCATGTCAGGAATTTCGAGGGTAATAGGGATGTGATGCTGCGTGTGGAATCACCGAGCGATTTTGCCGCTCACCATTGTACCGCAACGGCACCGCCGAATGGCTGGTCAAGCATTAGTTCGACTTCCGAAATCGCCTTCATTCGGCCTTGTGCCATTGGTGAGGAAGATTAGTGGGCTAGAAAAATGCCATCCAAAACCAACCCATTTCCTCCAAACCACCGCCAAAGGCGGCGGTTTGGAGGAAATGAGCCTGCTGGGAGCGTAACGCCGTTTAGCTTGCCAATCTTTTTCACCAACCAGACGAGCTGACTGGGGTCTCGAATCGGATTTGGGGCAGTCGAATTAGAATATTGAAGTATGGAGTCTAGACCAATATCGCCAGCTAGAGTTCTCACCGGTGCTGACGCCAAGACATCGGTATCAAGCATGCTAACGCACCGATTAAGAAACCTTCTTCCAGTCCTACTAAAAGCTGTGTTCCCGTTTCGGTTTCCCCTCGACAGTATAGTAGATCGCGAATGGCAAGCGTTTCGGGAGTACTCGGTGAAAACCGCGATACTGCTCGTGTATTCCCACAAACAATTTCAGTGATTCAATGTCAGACGCCAAGCAGTCATTGAAGTAGATGCCGAGCCCAGGGCGTTGCGATTGGTAAAAGTCCGCACCAATTTCTAAATCCCGTTCAGCCTCCGGCAGAAGCCAAATTTTCATTTCAGCCGTTCTCGTAGTCGTTCCTTGGCACTGTCCCAATCGAGAAACGAGATCCGCCCTTCCCGAACTGCCGCAAGTCACTCCGCCAGAACATCCCCGCGCCAGTCGGTTGTTGGGACGTTAGCCGGACGCCGCGATTGGTCATCCCACAGGCGTTCCATCAGCAGGATTTTCTCTTCTATCGAGAGGGATTCAATCGGTATGATTGATACGGTGCTCATAACGTTATTGTACACGACCGGAATATTCGCTACCAAGTCACGGCAAAGTTAGTGTCCGCGAACGACCGACGTCAGCGGGGACGCACGAACGACTCTCCACTTCAATAGATTCAACTCGCGGTCTCCGTTGCAACCGATGGTTCGTCGCTCGTCGAAGTAAAAGTACGTCCACGACCAATCAACAGGACCGCATATAACGCCGGAATGGTCAAAAAGGGAAACCCGAACGCGCCTGCCAGCAGACCAATCCATCTTGCTCGATTGTACACCGTCGCAAAGTCCGCTTGAAGACGAGGTGCGAGGCGAATCATTGATGCGAACAGGCACACGAAGGGGGCCATCACAAGTGTCATGCCGACCAGAGCACCAATGCGAATCGGCGCATCGCTAGATCCTGACCAGAGCCCAAATGGAAACGCAACAAAAAAATAAGTCATACCGACCCAACCCATCCACCAATAGAGCGTCGCCGCACGCTGCAGCGATCGCGTTCGATCACAGTCGTTGCCTGCGTTCTCTGTGACAACGTTTGGAGGCGTGTAAGGATTGACGGTCATAGTTGTCGCGTCACTGATTTGTCGAAGAGCGGCACGCGTCACCGGGTACGCGCGGAAAATTCTCAATTGCGAAACCGCCCGATTCGCGTACGCCGGTGCATGCGATTGTTCACCGCCTTTGGGGACTTTTGGCAGCAGGTCGTGCGATCATTATCGACCAACAGCCATAGGAACGCAATCGCTGTCGTCGCTTTCCGGGAAGGCATCCCAGCACCAATGAAAGTCAGAGCAGCCTCCGTCCACGAGTACTGCATGGCTGTCAGTCGCAACGTCTTGAATTTGTTCCGGTGTCGCAGCCACAGCCGAGCCGAAGAATCGACGAATCCAGCCGGGATATCGTGCCCGTGCAATTTGGAGTATCCATCGTCGATCATCGCCATGGTATTGAGAAACAACGATGTCGATGTGTGCGTTTTGGTGAACGAGCGGAATCAGGAATCCGGCGTCCCGCCAATCGTCAATCTCACCGATCGACCAACCGCGTGCTGCTAATCCATCAGAGAGTCGGCGAGCAAATGACTCGCCGCGAATGCGGTCGCCAATTGATTCAGGATCGTCTCCGCGAAACGTTGCGTTCTGAGATCGAGCCATTCGTTCTAGTGGCTTTCAGTCGGGTAACGTCTACGATCAGCCGGCGGCGACGGAAGATTGACCACTTCAAAACGCCCGACTTCGCCGCTCGGTTGCATCGTTTGGTTCAAGTAAGCCGCTGCG
>Ga0105044_10011342_pt1 | contig 12160 bp, 11 predicted proteins | sample MAT01_FD_78092 | JGI IMG/M metagenome (GOLD analysis project Ga0105044, IMG submission 78092) | Freshwater microbial communities from Lake Fryxell liftoff mats and glacier meltwater in Antarctica - MAT-01 | ecosystem: Environmental > Aquatic > Freshwater > Ice > Liftoff microbial mat | place...
GCGTTCCTCCGAAGGCCTCGCGGACCGGCAAATAAAACCGGGTGAAATCCCGGCTCCGAACAGTCGTGCAGGGCCGAGGGAGCGAAGCGCGATAATTTTCACCGGACGCAGTTACCCGGACCGATTTCAACTGTCGGTTTCCAAAAGGGTAAAATCCACGCGGCTCCCGTCGGGGCCGCTTTTCCCCTCTCTCCGATCCATCCGTCCCATGAAAACTCAGAACGAAAATTCCATCGCCACGCTCAACGGCCTCATCGAAACCTGCCGGGACGGGGCCCAAGGATACAAAGTCGCCGCCGACGATGCCAAGGACGCGGGCCTGCGCTCGCGTTTCCTCGGCTACGCGCAAGAGCGGGAGGCATTTACCCGGGAACTCTCCGCCTGCGTGCGCGCCCTCGGCGGCGATCCCGACAAGATGGGCAGCGTCACCGGCACGGTGCATCGCGGTTGGATCAACCTAAAGGCCGCGCTCTCTTCCGACGAACCTCACGCCGTGCTGGCCGAGTGCGAACGGGGCGAAGACTCCGCCGTGAAGGCCTATCGCGAGGCGGGTTCCTCCCTCACCGATCCGGCCGCAAGTGTGATCGTTTTGCGCCAAATGAAAGCGGTGCAGGCCGCCCATGACTGCGTGCGCGAACTGCGCGACGGCGCCATGGTCCCGCAGCGATAAGACGGACTTTCCGCCCGGCATCGAATCATCGCGAGGCCGACGGGTTGGTCATCCCCGTCGAGCCCGCGAAAAATCCACACCCTTCCCCCTTTAATACGCGCGCCGACCGGAAAGGCTCCATCGGCTTCGGCCTTTCGGCTACCGACGTTGTGGAGAAAAGGATCTTAGGGATGGCAGACCGAATTCACGCCCCTGCCCGGCAGACGGCGGCGTCGGCGCAATTGAAAAGCAAGCGTCCGCCCGCGTCCAAGGCCACGACCTCTGGATAACCTGCCGACCGCGAAAGGAGATTCCGGGACCGGATTGCCGCGCGTCCGGCGCGCAACACCGCGATGGCGCGGTAGCCGCCGAATTTCATCTCGCAGCGCCAGATTCCCGGAGGAATCCGCGCCGTCGGCCGAGCTGTCATCGGCGGGACGAACGATGCGGGGACCGCGCGCGCCACGACTTTTGACCGTGGTTTTTTTTATGACGTTGTCCGATCGGAATTGATCCGCTCCGCCCCGCCCCGCGGCGTAAACGCCGTTTCCGGTCCCGGTGCGATCACGTCGTAGTGCCGCAAGGCGAGGCGCCACCACTCCGCCAACCGCGCGGCCGGCGCGGACCACACGGCGTCGTGCAAAGCGCTCATCGACTCCGCGTCCATGAGCAACGCAAGCCGGTCGCCCGGCACCAGCGCCTCCGGTCCCCGGCGCAGCAGCGTCTCGCGCAGCGCCAAAAACCGCGCCTCGCTCGCCGGAGGCAACTCGTCCTTCGCGTGCAGCAGCGACACATGCACGGCGTTAACGTAGGGATCGAGCACCGCCTGCAGCAAACCGTAGTGCGCCGCAAGTTCCGGCGACGGCCGCGGCCCGCTCCGCCGCGCCGCCAGCGCCGCCAGCACCGCACCCAGTTCGACCAACTCCGGCGACGGTGCGCTCTCCTCGGGTGTTTTGAAAAGTCCCTCGCGCCGCAACGCCTCGCCGGCGGACAGCGAGCCCGTAACATACGACAGCGGGATCGAGCCGATCAGGCCCGCCAGAATGGGCGACATCCAGAGCGCCAGCGCCGAATCGATCCGCGTGACGACGAGCGCGCCCGCCACCCCGATCGCGGTATGCGCCCAGTGGGCCGACACCGCCTCCGCCAAGCCGGATTCGCCGGCGCGACCGCGACGCTGCGTGCCCCAGGAAATCTTCTTGCGGCAGATCGTGAGCGCGATGAACGCGGTGTGATACAGCATCAACACGGGCGCCAGCAGGGTGAAGATCAGCGTCTCCAGGACAACTCCCCCGCACAAATCCCCCCAGCCCCCGAACGCCGCGACCTCCCCGCGCCGTCCGCGCAGATCGAGCAACGCGATCGCCTTCGGCAGAAACAGCATCGCCAGCGTGAAGAGCGACAGCACCACCGCCTGGGTGCGATAGCTCCAGTGAAGATAATCGGCGAAGCTCGGCACCGACCGCAGCGCGACCTCCGACGCACCGAAGCGATACGCGATCACCGCCGACACCACGAGAAACGCCAGCCAGAGCGGCGAGGCCACGTAGGCCAAAATGCCGAGCGCGAAATGCACGCGGTTCGCCGCATGGAAACCCTTGGCCGCGACCAGCCGCGCGTGCTGCAGGTTGCCCTGCAACCAGCGGCGGTCGCGCTGGGCGAACTCGATCACGGTGGCCGGGCACTCCTCGTAATTGCCCTCGAGTCCGGTCGCGAGCCACACGTCCCAGCCGGCCCGGCGCATCAGCGCGGCCTCCACGTAATCGTGGCTCATGATGCGTCCGCCGAAAGGCCCCTCGCCCGGCAGCTCGGGCAGCGAACAGTGCCGGGTGAAGGGCGCGAGGCGGATGATGGCGTTGTGGCCCCAGTAGTTGGCCCCGTTCAATTGCCAGTAGTTCAACCCCGCCGCCGACACCGGACCGTAGAGCCGCGAGGCGAATTGTTGCAGCCGCGCGAGGATCGTCTCGCCGTTCACCAGCGCCGGCACGGCTTGGATGATGCCCACACGGCGGTTGCGCTCCATCAACTGCGCGAGGCGGCCGATGGCGTCGCCCGTCATGATGCTGTCGGCGTCCAGCACCACCATATAGACGTAATGCTTCCCCCAGCGCCGGCAGAAATCCGCGAGGTTGCCCGATTTCTTGTTAATGCCGCCGCGTCGCTTCCGGTAAAAAATCCGCTCCTGCGCGCCGATCCGCCGGGTCAACGCGAGCCATGCCGTCTCCTCCTCGATCCAGCGGTTGGGGTCGTTCGAATCGCTGAGGATGAAAAAATCGAAATCGGCCAGCCGGCCGGAGCGGAGGAGCGATTCATACATCACGCGCACGCCTTCGATCACGCGGCCCACCTCCTCGTTGCAGATCGGCATCACCACCGCCGTGCGCGCCGCCACGGGTTTCTCCCCCTCCCCGGCGGCGAGGGTCGCGGTGATGCGGCACGGGTCGCCGCCCCGGCGACGCGCAAAAAATCCCGTCAACGTCTGCGCCGCCCCCAACGCCACCAATCCGAACAGCATCGTGAACAGCACGAGGTGGACCGCCTTCCATCCGTCGTAGCCGGTCCGCCAATGCAAATCGGCCATCGTCAGGATCGCCGGCCCGGCGATCGCCAACACGAGCAAGACCACGCGGTGGCGGCGGCGCGCGATTTCACCCGGACCCAACGCCGCCGGATCGAAGCGCACGAAAGTCATGGCCTGCTCAACGCGTCTGCACCCAGACCATGATGAAGAGCCCGATCAGCCCGACCGACCATCCCGCCCCGCGCACCGGCGACCATCCGCCCGCGTCGCGCGGGTCGGCCGGCGCGGTGTCGTCGAACCCAAATTCCCAGGGTGCGGTCGGCATGTTGCTCAGGCTCAACTCCGGCCCCGGGTGCAACGTCGCCGAGGCGAGGGCCGCCGCGAATTCCGGCGGCACCGGCTCGGCGGAAAAGACCCGGCCCGCCCAGCGGCCCGACAAGCCGGTGACGGCCAGCGCGAGCCGCGCCCGCGTGCGCACCCGCGCCTCGGACCGGTCGCCCGGGTGCCCGGCCCGCTCCAGCCACGCCCCGATCCAATCGTGCGCGACGCGCATGGCCAGCCCGACGGGTTCGTCACCGGGAAACCGGGGCTCCTGCTTCCGTGCTTCATCGATGATCTCGGCCGTCACGCGGTTGAGCAGCACGCGGCTCTCCGGGTGGTGGGCGCGGAGATAACTTTCCACCCGCAGGAACGCTTCGTCCCACGCGAGACCGTCCGGCAAAGGCGCGGTCGGTGCTGCGGGGCCCATGGCGGTGCTCGTTGTCATTAAGTCCGGTGCCTGACCACGCGGCGCCGCAACCGGTTCCAAAGCGCGGGCCTTTCCCTTCACAAAACTCCCGCCCCGGGGTTTCGCCGGATGTGCCGGCAATCCCCGCCCCGGGGAACGCCCCTTTTCCCGCTCGGTGCGAGCCCGAACCCACCGCAAAATCCTTCTTCGTGGCTCGACCTTCGCCGGCGACGGGTAGACCGGGGCTAGAGTTACCGCCGCGAGGCAGCCGGGCGCACGGTTGGCGCAGAGGGTTGTCTTGAAACGTCGTTCCGCGCAAAAGCGGGCCGGTTTCTCCCGCTCCTCGGACTCCGCTTTCGGCCCTACGCTCGGCCAAGCTCGAATTCTTTCATCCGTTCGCCGCAACCCCGCCGCTCTCCGTCTGTCGGTTGAGAAATGAAAGCACACCGCCCGCTCCTGCGGACCCGAAAGCGGGTCAATGCCCTCGTGACCGCGTTGCGCGGCGTTCCCCACGGGCGCTATGTCTCCATCCTCGGTGTGCTGTTCGGCCTGGTGGCCTTGCGCTCCTTCGTCGGCGCGCGCGACTTGGGCACTTGGCTCCTTGAGAACCTCCCGGTGGCGTTGGGCGTGCTTTTTTTATGGACCACCTACCGGCGCATGCCGCTGTCCCGGATGAGCTATTCCTTGATTTTCCTGTTTTGGACTTTGCATGAAATCGGCGCGCACTGGACCTACGCCAAGGTGCCCTATGACGACTCGTGGCGGTCGCTCTTCGGCGTCACCTTCAATTCGCATTTTGGATTCAGCCGAAACCATTTCGACCGGGTGGTGCATTTTTCCTACGGCCTGCTTATCGCGTATCCGCTCCGCGAGTTTTTCCTGCGCGTCGCCAGCGTCCGCGGCTTCTGGGGTTATTTTCTTCCGTTCGACGTCACCGTGAGCACGTCGGCGTTCTACGAACTCTTGGAATGGGGCACCGCCGCGGTGGTCGGCAGCGATGCCAGCAATGATTTCCTCGGCTCCCAGGGCGACATCTGGGATTCGCAAAAAGACATGGCGCTGGCCTCGCTCGGCGCGCTGATCGCGATGACCTCCACCGCGCTGATCACCTGGCACTACAAGCGCGACTTTGCCCGGGAGTTTGGCGAGAGCCTCCGGATTAAGAAAGCCGCGCCGTTCGGCGAGGATGCGATCGCGCAAATCCAGCTGGACCCGCGGGGCCGTTGAACCTCGGGCAAGCCTTGAGAACAACCGCCGAACCGCGTCCGTCATTTTATGCCCATCGTATCCGACCCCGGGTCTCCCGGGCCGAACCCCGGAAGGCCCCCCGGCAAGCCCCGCGCCTTCTCGATGATCCGCTCGTTCGTCCTCGCCGATTTTCTCACGCTGGTGAACGGCCTGTGCGGCGCGGGGTCGGTGCTGGCGGCCATGTATTTCCTCGTGACCGCCGAGCGTCGCTGGCTCCTCCTCGCGATGGCGTTGCTGCCGGTGACGGCGATTTTCGATTTTGCCGACGGCCGCGTCGCGCGCTGGCGTCACCGTTCGTCGCCGCTCGGCGCCGACCTCGACTCGCTCGCCGACATCATTTCCTTCGGCATGGCGCCGGTCGCGATCGGTTTTGCCGTGGGCCTGCGGGGCGCGTTGGACGTCGCGATCATGCTCTTCTTCGTGGCGTGCGGCATCGGCCGGCTCGCACGGTTCAACGCCACGGCGGAGGCGCTCGCCGACGGAACCGGTAAGGTGAAGTATTTCGAAGGCACACCGATTCCCACCAGCGTTTTGATCGTGGCGCTTCTGGCCGTGCTCGAGATCGCGGGCCGGCTGGGGAACGATATCTGGCTCGGCGCCTGGAACCTCGGCGGCCTGATTCTGCATCCCTTGACGCTCCTCTACCTGATCAGCGGCAGTCTCATGATCAGCACGGTCCGCGTGCCGAAATTTTAGCCGGCGGACGGCGGGGATCCCGGAATGCTCGACTCGCTCCGCGGCGACTGCGGATTGTGGCCCTGCTGCGTAGCCGACGGCATCGCGCGGGTTCGTGTTTTCGTTCCGCCCCTTGGCAGTCTCGCCCTTCCGAACCGAGAAAGCGGTCACGGCCTGAAGCAGTTCGACGGTCGGGCCGGCCGGCGTGAACGTAAACGTCCGATCGCCGGGGAAGACGGAGAGGCTTCCGTCGCGGTTGGCGGCGAGCCTGCCGGTCGTGCCCTTCGCGGCGGTCTTCGTGGCGCGGCCGCGAGCTGAACGAGGGCGTTGGATTGTTTTTTCGGGCGGTGCCCGCAGCCCGAGCCCGGCGGAAGCGCAGTCGAGCGGACCTGCGCGCGGTCCGGCGGGCGACATCGTCCATGGGGCTAAGACCTACTATCGGCCGCGCTCGGGCGGGAGTAATTTCCGGCCCAACAAAACCCCGGCATGACGACAAACGACGATGCGCACGCGAACCCGGACAAGCCGGTGTGGCTGATTACGGGTTGTTCCACCGGTTTGGGCCGCGAACTGGCCAAGGTCACGATCGGGCGTGGCTATCGCGTGGTGGTGACGACACGGAAGCCGGAGGCCGCGGCGGCGATCGCGGGTGGGGCGGAGACGGTGGTGCTGCCCCTCGATGTCACGGATCAGGCTCAGGTTGACGGGGCGATCAAGCTGGCCGAGGCGAAGTTCGGGCACATCGACGTGCTCGTGAACAACGCGGGCGTCGGTTACTTCGGGGCCGTCGACGAAAGCGCCGAGGAGGCGGCAAACCGCATGTTTGCGGTCAATGTCTTCGGCCTCAGCCGGATGATTCGGGCGGTTCTGCCGGGCATGCGCCGCCGCCGGCGCGGATCTATCGTGAACTTCTCCTCGTTCGCCGGGTTGCGCGCGTTCCCCGCCGACGGTTGCTACAGCGCGACAAAGTCCGTGGTCGAAGGAATGTCGGAAACGCTTTGGCAGGAGACCGAGACGCTCGGCCTCCACGTGCTGCTGGTGGAGCCGCGCGGTTTTCATACCGATTGGGAGGGACAGTCTGCGGGTGCGAGCGCCGGCCACGTCGACGATCCTGCCGCGACCGCCGGGGTGTGGCGCCCACGAATCCCCGACGAGTCCGGCGAACAACCCGGCGACCTGCTGCGCGCGGCGCAGGCCGTGGTCCACGCCGTGGAGGCCCCGAACCCGCCGCACCGACTTTTCCTCGGCAATCAGGCCGTCGACGCCGCGAAAGCGAACCTTGAGCCCCGGCGCGAGGAGTTCGCACAACGGGAAACGGGATTCCGGCCAGCCGACGGCCTGCGGCTGTGGCCGGACCGCGCAGCACGATGATCGACAGCATATTTCTGGCGCGCCACGGCGAGACCGAGTGGTCGCTCGCCGGTCGGCACACGGGCCGCTCGGAAATACCGCTTACCGCCCGCGGCCAAACCGCGGCGCGGGCCCTTGGTGCACGGTTGCGCGACGTCGGGCTATCCCGGGTGTGGTGCAGTCCACGGTTGCGGGCGCGGCAAACCTGCGAACTGGCCGACCTGGGGCTCGCCGTGGAGACCGAGTCGGATCTGGCGGAATGGGATTATGGCGATTTTGAGGGACGACGGACCGATGAGATCCGGCGCGAATGGCCGGGCTGGAACGTGTTTCACGACGGATGCCCCGGCGGCGAGTCTCCCGTGCAAACCTCGGAGCGCGCCGACCGCCTGATCGCCCGCGTGCGTGCGATGGAGGGAAAAATCGTTCTCTTCACCCACGGCCATTTTTCACGCGTGCTCGGCGTGCGTTGGGTCGGACTGCCGGTGAACGAAGGACGCCATCTCCTCCTCGGTGCGGGCGCGTTCTGCGAACTCGGCTGTGAGCACGGGCGCGCGGTCGAACCGGCGATCGTGCGCTGGAACGTGACGTGACCCCGGCCGAGTGAGCGCATGCGGGGCGAGCGCCGTGCGGTGGGTGAAGACCTCATAGTTTGCCTGAAGTCTTTGGGTTAAGATGAGGAAGCAGTCACCCGCCGCCTCTTTTCACCCATCGATTCGATCCATGAAAAACTTATCATCGCTTCCGCCCGCAACCCCAATGCCGTCGCCGGCGCGTCCCCCGCTTGGCTTCACCGAAGAGAAACGCCTGCAAAAACGCTGACCCCATGCTACAAAACCTCAAAGACATCTACGGTCACAAACTGGCGGCCTCCGACGGTGAAATCGGGCACGTGAAGGACTTCTACTTCGACGACATTTCGTGGAGGATCCGCTACCTCGTCGCGGATACCGGCACATGGTTGACCGACCGGCAGGTCCTGTTGTCGCCCCATGCGTTCGGACGTTTCGAACAAGACACCAAAATTCTGCACATCAGCCTCACGCGGGATAAGATCAAGGACAGCCCCTCCATCCACACGCATCGTCCCGTTTCGCGCCAATACGAAGAGGAATATTACGGCTACTACGGTCTGTCCCCCTACTGGGACGGGGCCGCTGCCTTCGGTGCGTCCACCGCGGTTATGGTCCGGCCCCCGATGACGGCGAACACGCGCCACCACGGGCACAATCAGCGCGACGATGTGCATCTGCGCAGCACGCGGGCGGTGACCGGCTACGCGATCGAAGCGAGCGACGGGACCATCGGTTCGGTGAGCGGTTTCATGGTCGATCACAAGACCTGGTTTATCCGCGAACTGGTCGTCGAGACGGGACACTGGTATTCCGGCAAGGAAATCCTGATCACGCCTGCCAAGGTCGACCGGATCAGCTTCACCGAATCGAAGGTCTTTGTGCCGCTGACCAAGGCCGACATTGAAAAGACGGGCGAGCACAAGGTCGTGAAGGCCGGTTCGGCCAGCCACGGCTTGGCCGCAGGCCCGAAAGAATAAATGATTTCTTCCCGCAGGAAGGCGACGTCGAGCGCCATCCGGCGGCTTGCGAACGGCGGTGTGCCGTTCGTGTTTTTTCCCCTCGATCAGGCCGGCATCCGCCCCACCACCCCTTGAGTATCGCCCCGCTTAAACACAATTTCCGCAGCGACGCGTTTCGCGCCTGCGGCTCTCCGTCCCGCGCAAACGCCGATGCCCGGACCCGCGAGCCGGCCGCCCTCGCCGGGCGTGTCCCGCCGCATTTGACCCGGCGGGACTACGAGCAGGCCAAGCGAGAAGTGACCGGCGAGTCGGACGGCGACCGCCAGATTGCGGTGCTCGACGGCTTCGAAATCGCCCCATGACCTCGCCCGCTCTCCCGACAGGCCGTGAAGCGCTGGCCGAACTGGCGATGGATCTGCGCTGGTCGTGGAACCATGGCGCGGACGAATTGTGGCGTCGGCTCGATCCGCGGCTCTGGGCGCAGTCCCACCAGCCGTCCACGCTGTTGCGCACCGTCACCCCCGCGAGGCTCGCCGAGGCGCTGGGCGATCCGGATTTCTGCGGGATGATCGCCCAAAAAATCGCCGCGAAGCGCGCAGCCGAGGCGGCTCCCGGCTGGTTCCAGCAAAAACATCCCGAACCGAATCCGCCGTGCATCGCCTATTTCTGCATGGAATTCATGTTGAACGAGGCGTTGCCCATTTACTCCGGCGGGCTTGGCAACGTCGCGGGAGACCAGCTGAAATCCGCGAGCGATCTCGGGGTGCCGGTAGTGGGCGTCGGCCTCCTCTATCAGCACGGATACTTTCATCAGGTGATCGACGGCGACGGTGCGCAGCAGGCGTTGTTTCCCTACAACGATCCCGAGCATCTGCCGGTCTTGCCGGTGATCGGTGAAAACGGCGAGCGGGTTCGGCTGGAGGTGCCCATGCCCCACGGCACCCTTTGGCTGCGCGTCTGGCAGGCGCAGGTCGGCCGTGTGAAGCTCTACCTGCTCGACACCAACGATCCGGCCAACGCGCCGGAGCATCAGATCATCACCGCCGAACTCTACGGCGGCGGCCAAGACCAGCGGATCAAGCAGGAGATGGTGCTCGGGATCGGCGGATGGCGGCTGCTCACCGCACTGGGGATCAGACCGGATGTTTGCCACCTGAACGAAGGCCACACCGCCCTCGTCGTGCTTGAGCGGGCGCGCGGGTTCATGCTGGAAACCGGCCATTCGTTCGCAGTCGCACTCGCGGCCACGCGGCCGGGAAATCTCTTTACGACCCACACGGCCGTGTCCGCCGGGTTCGACGTATTCTCGCCCGAGTTTGTGCAGAAGTATCTCGGTCGGTATGCCCACGAACGGCTGGGCCTGACGCTGCCGGAGCTGCTGGCCTTGGGGCGAAAAAATCCGCACGACGAAAGCGAGCCGTTCAACATGGCCTATCTGGCGATGAACGGGAGCGGGGCCGTGAACGGCGTCAGCCGCCTGCACGGACGCGTCAGCCGGCGGTTGTTCGCGCCCCTGTTTCCCCATTGGCCGGAGGACGAGGTGCCGGTGGCCCACATCACCAACGGGGTGCATATGCCGACGTGGGATTCGGCGGAGGCCGACGCACTCTGGACGGAGGCCTGCGGCAAGGACCGGTGGCTCGGGTTGTCGCAGACGTTGGAAGCCGAAGTGCGGCAGATCTCCGACGAGAAGCTCTGGGCGCTGCGAAGCACCAGCCGGGCCGCCCTCGTCGATTACGCGCGGGAGCGCGTCGGGCGACAGATGGCGGACGCCGGCGCCGCACCGGGAGCGATCGGGCGGGGCGAGGCACGGCTCGACCCGGGAGTGCTGACGCTCGGGTTTGCCCGGCGATTCGCGAGTTACAAGCGGCCCAACCTCCTGCTCAACGATCCGGAGCGTCTGATCCGGATTCTCAGCAATCCGGACCAGCCCGCGCAGTTAATTCTCGCCGGAAAGGCGCATCCCTCCGACCAAGCCGGCCTAGCGATGATTCAGGAGTGGATGCGGTTCATCCGGCGGAGCGACGTGCGTCCTCCCGTGGTGTTTCTGGCGGATTACGACATGGCCATGGCCGAACACCTCGTGCAAGGCGTCGACGTGTGGATCAACACGCCGCTGCGACCGTGGGAAGCCTGCGGCACGAGCGGCATGAAAGTGCTGGTCAACGGCGGACTGAATCTTTCCGAATTGGACGGCTGGTGGGCGGAAGCCTATCTGCCGGATGCCGGCTGGGCGCTGGGCGACGGCGAAGAGCACGGCGACGAGCGCGGTTGGACGGACGCCGAGGCCGACGCGCTTTACGAGCGGTTGGAACGCGAGGTGATCCCGGAGTTTTATACGCGAAACGCGGCGGGTCTTCCGGTGGCGTGGGTCGCGCGCATCCGGGAGAGCATGGCGAAGCTGACACCGCGGTTCTCCTCCGGCCGGACCGTCGGCGACTATACGGAGAATCATTATCTGCCGGCGGCGAAGGAGTATCGCCGCCGGACGGCCGATCACGGCCGGAAGGCGAGAGAGCTGGTCGAATGGAGAAACGGTTTCGGAGCCAAATTCGCAACCGTTCGATTTGGCGAAGTCACGGCGGAAACGTCGGCGCAGCACCACGTCATCGCGGTGCGGGTGTTTCTCGGCGAGATGGCGCAGGAGACGATCCGCGTCGAACTCTATGCGAATGCGGGAAAGGGCGGTGCGGCCGTGCGGCCGGAAATGACCGCGGAGGCGAAAAAGAGCGGCCCGGCCGGTGGCGTGATCTTTCGTGCGACGGTTCCGGCGGATCGGCCGGCGGGTGATTACACGCCAAGGATCGTCGCGCACCATGAGGGCCTCTCGGTGCCGCTCGAGGCCGGGTGGATTCTGTGGCAAAAATAGCCCGGCAGGGTCGTGGGTAGGGTTTAAGCCCATTGGTGGGTCGCGCGAGACGGGCTACCCTGCGCGATGCTCAAAAACGATTCCATCGTCGCCGTCTTTCCGGCCCACGCCGCGGCCGACTCGGCGGTCCGGAATCCGCAGCGGGCCGGCTTTGACATGACAAAACTCTCGATCCTCGGGCGCGACTACCACACCGACGAGCACGTCGTCGGCTTCTACAACACCGGCGACCGCATGAAAGTGTGGGGCAAGACCGGCGCGTTCCGGGGCGGTCTTTGGGGATTTTTGGTGGGCCCGGCGTTTTTTTGGAATTCCGGGGCGGGACCGATCCTCGTCGCCGGACCGTTTGTCGCTACGATCGTCGGAGCATTGGGAGGGGGCGCCATCGGGGGCGGATTGAGCGCGATCGGAGCCGGCTTGTTCGGGCCGGTAATTCCGCAGGACAGCATCGTGAACTACGAAACCGCGCGGCGCACCGGGAAGTTCGTCCTGTTGAGGCACGGCCCGGCAGAACAGGCCGCACGCGCAAAAGACATCCTGCGCCTCACGGCGCCCGACGTCTTGGACCACCGCGCGTGAACGCCGCC
>Ga0105044_10011349_pt1 | contig 12157 bp, 8 predicted proteins | sample MAT01_FD_78092 | JGI IMG/M metagenome (GOLD analysis project Ga0105044, IMG submission 78092) | Freshwater microbial communities from Lake Fryxell liftoff mats and glacier meltwater in Antarctica - MAT-01 | ecosystem: Environmental > Aquatic > Freshwater > Ice > Liftoff microbial mat | place...
AGCTCGGTGGCTTCGCCGATGATCTTGATGGACGCCTTGTTGGTGCTGACCGTGCCATCGGATCCGAGGCCGAAGAACACCGCCCGGCGCACACCGTCGGGTTCGGTGGCGAGCTCGTCGTCGACCGGTAGCGACAGGTGGGTGATGTCGTCGTTGATCCCGACCGTGAACCGCCACCGGGGAGCGTCGGCGGCCAGCTCATCGAAGACGGCCCTTGCCATCGGCGGATCGAACTCCTTGGACGACAGCCCGTAGCGGCCGCCGATGATGCGCGGCAGGGACGCGAGGGTCGACCGGTTGATCGCGTCGACGAGCGCCGCGGTCACGTCCAGCAGCAACGGCTCGCCGGCCGAGCCCGCTTCCTTGGTGCGGTCGAGCACCGCGACCGATCGCACCGTCGCCGGCAACGCCGCGACGAGGCCCTCCATCGAGAACGGCCGGAAGAGCCGTACCTTGATCAGACCGACCCGCTCGCCGAGCGCCACGAGGTGGTCCACGACCTCGTGCACGCACTCCGCGCCCGAGCCCATCATGACGATGATCCGTTCGGCATCGGGGTGCCCGACGTAGTCGAAGGGGCGGTAGCGGCGTCCGGTCAGGCCGGCGAACTGGTCCATGGTGGCAGCCACGATGGCGGGGCAGGCGTCGTGGAACGGGTTGGCGGCCTCGCGGGCCTGGAAGAACGTGTCGGGGTTCTGGGCCGTCCCGCGGATCACCGGCCGGTCCGGCGAAAGCGCCCGGGCCCGGTGCGCCGCGAGGGCATCGGCGTCGGTCAGCGCGTCGAGGGTGGCGTCGTCGACGGTGGCGATCTTCTGGATCTCGTGGGAGGTGCGGAACCCGTCGAAGAAGTGCAGGAACGGCACCCGCGACCGCAGGCTCGCCGCGTGGGCGATGGCGGCCAGGTCGGCCGCCTCCTGCGGCGAACCGGACGCCACCATGGCGAACCCGGAGCCGCGCACGGCCATGACGTCGGAGTGATCGCCGAAGATCGACAGCGCGTGGGTGGCGACGCTCCGGGCTGCGACGTGCATGCACAGCGACGTGAGCTCCCCGGCGATCTTGAACAGGTTCGGCAGCATCAGGAGCAGGCCCTGCGACGACGTGAACGTCGTCGCCATGGCGCCGGCCTGCAGCGCCCCGTGCAGCGCTCCCGCCGCACCGCCCTCGGACTGCATCTCGATGATGTCGGGGACCGAACCCCACAGGTTCGCCCGCCCGGTCACCGACCACTCCTCGGCGTGCTCCCCCATCGGTGACGCCGGCGTGATCGGGTAGATCGCGACGACCTCGCTGAGCCGGTACGCGACCGAGGCCACCGCCTCGTTGGCATCGATCGTCGCAATCGTCGGTTCGACCATCGCTCCCCCTCTCATGCGACCGGGAACCCGGTGGCGGGCTCGATGATGTCGCCGAGCGCAGCGATGGTGGTCGGGACCCGGGTGCAGTCGACCAAGCGGCCGCGGCGGGTGGTGGCGACGATGTCGGCGTCGCTCAGCACTCGGAGGTGGTGGGACAGGGGCGGACCGGGCACGTCGATGCGGTCTCGCAGCTCGCAGACGCAACAGGTCCCGGCCACCAGTTCGCGGATGACGCGCAGCCGGGTCGGATCGCCCAGCGCCCGGAACCGGGCCGCGCTCAATTCAACATCAGTTGAATCATCCACATCGCCAGCATGGCGACGGCGACGGGTGGCCGACAGGGCCCAAGGTCCTGACGCGCCGATGGCGCCGCCGGGTGCGGCTCCGGTTCGCTCGTCGACACCGACGACGCCGCCGTGAGAAGGTCGGACTCATACGCGGCTCGGCGCCCCGCTCGATGCTCGGGTGCGGGCGAGTGGCCCGGGGGAACGAGGAGGCGGACACGTGCTCAGCCAGGCCATCGGTGATCTCCTGCCCGCGGCGGCCGCTGTCGCGCTCAGCCCGATCCCCATCATCGCGATCGTGCTCGTCCTCGACAGCGCGCGTGCCCGGCTGAACGGTCCCGCCTTTGCGCTGGGGTGGGTCGCCGGCCTCACGGTGGTGAGCGTGGTTGTCCTGCTGGTGGCGAGCGGGGCGAGCGACCCCGACAGCGCCGCCGCGACCGGGGTCAACGGTGGCCAGGCCGCCATCGGGGTGCTGTTGCTCGTGCTGGCCGCCCGGCAGTGGCGCAAGCGACCCAAGAAGGGCGAGACCGCCGAGCTGCCGACGTGGATGGCGACCGTCGACTCGATCTCGCCGGCCAAGGCGCTGGGTCTGGGCGTCGCGCTCTCTGCCCTCAACCCGAAGAACCTGGCGCTCACGTTGGCGGCGTCGGCGTCGATCGCCCGGGCGGGCCTCGACACGACCGACGAGGCCATCGCGGTGGCGGTCTTCGTCGTGATCGGCTCCGTCACGGTCGCCGGTTCGGTGCTGTTCTTCCTCGTCGCCCCGAAGCAGGCGGCGCGCGCGCTCGGCGCCGTCCACCAGTTCATGGCCGACAACAACGCCACGATCATGATGGTGATCCTGCTCATCCTGGGCTTGAAGGTCCTCGGTGACGCCCTGGGCGGCTTCGGGGGCTGACACCGGCGCACCCGGCCGCCCCGGTCGCCGCCCGTGACGAGAGTCACGGGCCCTCGCGGTAGGTGAGTGAGTGCTCACTCAGATACCGTGACGCCGTGTCATCCACCGCCGCCACCACCTCCTCGGACCCGCAGCAGGGTGATCCGGGTGCTGACGGACCCCGCACCCGGGCGACGGCCATGCCGGCCGACGAGCGGCGGGCCGCCATCGTCGAGGCCACCATCCCGCTGCTGTACGAGCACGGATCGGGGGTGACCACCCGGCTGATCGCCGAGGCCGCAGGCATCGCCGAGGGCACGATCTTCCGGGTCTTCCCCGACAAGGACAGCCTCATCGCCGCCGCGATCGAAAAGGCCTTCGACCCCGCGCCGCTCGAACGGGCCCTCCGTTCGATCGACATGGCGCAGCCGCTCGAGACGAGGTTGATCGAGGCGGTCGATGCCATCAAGCACCGGGTCAACAAGATCTGGCTGCTCATGACCGCGGTGGGGATGACCAAGCCGCCCACACCACCCGACGGCGGCAACCGCCGCGGAACGCCCGACGTCGACACCCTGGCGCTCCTGTTCGAGCCCGACCTCGGCCAGCTCCGCCGCGACGCCGTCGTGTCGGCGCAGCTGCTCCGCGGGCTCACGTTCGCGGGGAGCCATCCGGCGCTCATCGTCGACGAGCCGCTGACCTCCGAGGAGATCGTGTCGCTCGTGCTCGACGGCATCCGTCGCCATGACCTCGAGGACCGCGCGCCGTGAACCACACCCTGGCGCACCACCATCGCCGTCCACCGGTCACCGCCCGCCACGCCATCGCTGTCCCACCCACCTCGCTCACCGGGAACCTCACATGCTGACCAGCCTCCTGCGCACCTACCTGGTGCGGTACAAGAACTGGCTGCTCGCCGTCGTGGCGCTGCAGTTCGTCCAGACCGTCGCGGCGCTCTACCTCCCGACCCTCAACGCCGACATCATCGACAAGGGCATCGCGCTCGGGGACACCGCCTACATCTGGCAGGTCGGCGGCGTGATGCTCGGCGTCACCCTGATCCAGGTCGTCTTCGCCATCGGCGCGACCTACTACGGCTCGAGGACCGCAATGGGGTTCGGGCGTGACGTCCGGGGCGGGCTCTTCCACCACGTCACCGACTTCTCGGCGCAGGAGGTGGCGCACTTCGGTGCACCGTCGCTCATCACGCGCATCACCAACGACGTCACCCAGGTCCAGATGCTGGTGCTCATGTCATGCACCCTGCTGGTGGCCGCCCCCCTCACCATCGTGGGCGGCCTGATCATGGCCCTGCGCGAGGACGGGCCGCTGTCGCTCATCCTCGTCGTGGCCATCCCGGCGCTGGTCATCGGCGTGGGGATCGTCATCTCGCGGATGGTGCCCCAGTTCCAGGACATGCAGGAGCGCATCGACCGGGTCAACCAGGTTCTGCGCGTACAGATCACCGGCATGCGGGTCGTGCGGGCCTTCGTTCGTGAGCCCGACGAGGCCGAGCGGTTCGGCTCCGCCAACGCCGACCTGACCGCCACCTCGCTGCGCGCCGGACGCCTGATGGCGTTCATGTTCCCGATCGTGCTGCTCGTGCTCAACGTCTCGAGCGTGGCCGCGATCTGGTTCGGTGGCGCCCGCATCGGCAGCGGAGAGATGCAGATCGGTTCGCTCGTGGCGTTCCTCAGCTACCTGGTCCAGATCCTCATGTCGGTGATGATGGCGACCTTCGTGACGTCGATGATCCCCCGGGCCGCGGTGTGCGCCGATCGCATCCAGGAGGTCCTCCAGACCGACTCGACCGTCGTCGCCCCACCGTCGCCCGTCACCGAGCTGCCCTACCGGGGTTCGGTCGAGCTCCGCGACGTGGGCTTCAACTACCCCGGGGCGGAGGCGCCGGTGCTCTGCAACGTCACCCTCACCGCTCGTGCCGGTCAGACGACCGCCATCATCGGGAGTACCGGATCGGGCAAGACGACGTTGCTCAACCTCATCCCGCGGCTCTTCGACGCCACCGAGGGCGAGGTCCTGGTCGACGGGATCGATGTGCGCGAGCTCGACCCCGAGTTGCTCTGGAGCCGGATCGGGTTGATCCCCCAGAAGCCGTACCTCTTCTCGGGCACCGTCGCCAGCAACCTGCGCTACGGCAACGCCGACGCCACCGACGAGGATCTGTGGGCCGCGCTCGAGATCGCGCAGGGCGCCGACTTCGTCCGGGCCATGCCCGACGGCCTCGACGCCTCGATCGCCCAAGGCGGGACCAACGTGTCCGGCGGTCAGCGCCAGCGCCTGGCGATCGCCCGGGCGCTGGTGAAGAAGCCCGGGATCTACCTGTTCGACGACTCGTTCTCGGCCCTCGACCTGTCGACCGATGCCCGCCTCCGGGCGGCGCTGGCGCCGGTGACCAAGGACGCCACGGTCATCATCGTGGCCCAGCGGGTCTCCACCATCATCGACGCCGACCAGATCCTGGTCCTCGAAGACGGACGCGAGGTCGGGCTCGGGACCCACACCGAACTTCTGGCCACCTGTCCCACGTACGTCGAGATCGTGGCGTCCCAGCTCACGGCGGAGGCGGCGGCATGACCGCTCCACGGACTCCTGCGAACGGCAACGGCAACGGCAACGGCAGCGGGAACGGCAACGGGTCGGGCAACGGCGCGGCGCCGCACGCGGCCGATGGCAACGGGTCGGGCAACGGTGTGATGCCGGTGGCCAAGCCGCCGGTCGGTGAGGCCCGGTCGTTCGGGCCTCGCCCGATGATCGGCATGCCGGTCGAGAAGTCGGAGAACTTCCGTGGCTCCACCCGACGGCTGATCGGCATGCTGCGCCCCGAGCGCCTCGGTGTGGTGCTCGTGATGGTGCTGGCCGTCGTCAGCGTCACCTTTTCGGTGCTCGGGCCGAGGATCCTGGGTCGAGGCACCGACATCATCGTCGCCGGACTCAACCCGGAGTCCGGCGGCATCGACTTCGGCGAGCTCGAGCGCGTCCTGCTCCTGGCGCTCGGTCTCTACGTCACGTCCGCCGTGCTGCAGTACGTCCAGGCGTGGGTGCTCGCCGGCGCCGTGCAGCGCACGATGTCGCGCCTGCGGACCGATGTCGAGGACAAGCTCAACCGGCTGCCGCTCGGCTACGTCGACCGCCAGCCCCGCGGTGACCTCCTGAGCCGCGTCACCAACGACATCGACAACGTGGCCCAGAGCCTCCAGCAGTCGCTCAGCATGATGCTGACCTCGACCCTCACCATCATCGGCACCGTGATCATGATGTTCGTGATCTCGCCGATCCTGGCGATCATCGCGCTCGTCACCATCCCGCTCTCGTTGTTCCTGATGAAGAACATCGCCAAGCGCTCGAAGGCCCGGTTCATCGCCCAGTGGACCCACACCGGCACACTGAACGCGCAGGTCGAGGAGGTCTTCACCGGGCACTCGCTGGTGAAGGTCTTCGGCCGCCAGAACGAGGTGCAGCGCCTCTTCGACGAGAAGAACGAGGAGCTCTTCGAGGCCAGCTTCGGCGCCCAGTTCATCTCCGGCATCATCCAGCCGGCGATGATGTTCGTGGGCAACCTCAACTACGTGGCCATCGCCGTCATCGGCGGGCTGCGAGTGGCGTCGGGGTCCATGAGCCTCGGCGACGTCCAGGCGTTCATCCAGTACTCCCGTCAGTTCACCCAGCCGCTCACCCAGCTGGCGTCGATGGCCAACGTCCTGCAGTCGGGCATCGCGTCGGCCGAGCGGGTCTTCGAGCTGCTCGACGCGGAGGAGGAGGCCGCCGATCCGGTCAGTCCGCTGCGCGACCCCAACCCGCGTGGGCGGGTCGAGTTCGACCATGTGCGGTTCTCGTACGACCCCGAGAACCCGCTGATCGAGGACCTCTCGCTGGTGGCCGAGCCCGGGCACACGATCGCCGTCGTCGGTCCCACCGGTGCGGGCAAGACGACCCTCGTCAACCTGATCATGCGGTTCTACGAGCTCGACGGCGGCTCCATCACCCTCGACGGCAACGACATCGCGCAGATGACCCGGCGCGACCTCCGGTCCAACGTCGGCATGGTGCTGCAGGACACGTGGCTCTTCGGCGGGACGATCCGAGAGAACATCGCCTTCGGCAACCTCGACGCCACCGAGGAGCAGATCCTCGAGGCGGCACGGGCGACCTACGTCGACCGCTTCGTGCACTCGCTGCCCGACGGCTACGACACGATCATCGACGACGAGGGCGGCACGGTGAGCGCCGGCGAGAAGCAGCTGCTCACCATCGCCCGCGCGTTCCTGGCCGACCCGACGATCCTCATCCTCGACGAGGCCACCAGCTCGGTCGACACCCGCACCGAGGTCCTGATCCAGCAGGCGATGGCGGCACTGCGCTCCAACCGCACCAGCTTCGTCATCGCCCACCGCCTCTCGACCATCCGGGACGCCGACACCATCCTGGTGATGGAGGCGGGCCAGATCGTCGAGCAGGGCAACCACCATGAACTGCTCGCCCGCGGCGGTGCCTACTCCAACCTCTACAACGCCCAGTTCTCGGCGGCGGCGGTCGAGGTCGTCTGACCGGGGACCCGACCGCTCGCGGACGATCCGCCCCGTCGACGAGGCGGTCCGTGCGTGGTCCGGGGTGGTTCACCCCGGAGCGGGATCAGCGGCGGCCGGCGAAGTACTTGGCGTAGCCGTCGGCGATGGCGCGCAGCTCGGGATCGGAGGCGAGCAGCGGCTCGAACTTCTCCTGGGCGGCCTTGCGCTTGGCCGGGAAGTACTCGGTCGGCCAATAGCCGTCGTGGGGCCGGTACTGCTTGAGCACGTTGCGGGCCACCGTGGCCTTGTGAACCTCGTCGACACCATCGGCGATGCCCATGGTGGGTGCCCCGGCGTACATCGCCTGCAGCGGCGTGAGGTTCGTGGTGCCCAGCGAGCCCAGGATGTGCAGCGCGTTGAACGAGACCTCCCGGAGCACCTTGGCCATCGAGAACTTCACCGCGGCGATCTCGGTGCGGCACTCCTGGGTGCTGGTGTTGTCGATCTTCCACGCCGTCTCGAGGACGAACAGCCGGAGCATCTGGATCTGGGCGTAGGAGTCGGCGATCTTCTCCTGCACCATCTGGTGTTCGCCGATGATCTTGCCGTGGGACTCGCGGCTGAGCGCCCGCTCGCACATCATGTCGAACGCCAGCTTGCACTGGGCGATGGTGCGCATGGCGTGGTGGATGCGTCCGCCGCCGAGGCGCCGCTGCGCGAGCACCTTGGCGCCGTCCTCGGGGCCGAGCAGGTGGTCGAGCGGAACCCGCACGTCGTTGTAGATGATGTGGTTGTGGTTCCGAGGTTCGGGCTGGATCTCGACGCCCGGTGTGGTGCGGGGCACCACGAACATGCCGTTGGTGCACATCACGAAGAGGATGTCGGCGACGCGGCCGGCGCTGGTGAACCACTTCTCGCCGTTGATGACCCATTCGTCGCCGTCGCGCATCGCGTGGGTGCGGAACAGGTTGGGATCCGAACCGCCCTGGGGCTCGGTCATCGAGTACGCCGAGAACATGTCCTGGTTGAGCAGCGGCACGAGCCACCGGTCCTTCTGCTCCTCGGTGCCGTACGCCGCGAGCATCTCCATGTTGCCGGTGTCGGGCGCCGCGGCACCGAACATCTGCGGTGCCGACGGGTAGCGGCCGAGGATCTCGTTCAGGAGGCCGAGCTTGAGCTGGCCGTAGCCGGGGCCGCCCAGCTCCTCGTCCAGGAAGATCGCCCAGAGGTCCTGGTCCTTGACCTGCTGTTGCAGCGCCCGGACCAGCCCCTTCACCTTGGGGTCCGCCGACCGGATCGCGTAGGGGAAGACGTACTCGAGGGGTTCGACCTCCTCGCGGCAGAACTCCTCGACCCAGTCGAGCTTCTTCTGGAACTCAGGATCGGTGGAGAAGTCCCAACCCATGTGATCACCCCCGTGTGTTCGCGACTCCCGCATCGTAGGCCACTAAGGCGATTGCATGAAATCGTCCCGTCTCGAGCCGGTGGGTGCGGACGCCGATCGCGGCGAGCGACCCCGGCAGCTCACACGGCCGGCTCGCGCCACATCGCGTACGCCGTGGGTCCGTCCGGGAGCACGATGGGAGCGGTCACGACGAACCCGTGGCGTTCGTACAGGCGCCGGTTGTGCTCGCTCGTGGCCTCCAGGTACGCGGGTTGCCCGTCGGCATCGCAGCGCCCGGTGGCGTGGCGGAGCATGGCCGACCCCACCCCCATCCCCGCGCCGTCGCCGAGGGACCGGCGGGTGCAGCTCATCAGCCTCACCGCTGTTGGTCGGGCCGCCGAGCTCCGAGCCCGTGCGGGGTGGGACGAGCTCGAGGAGGCGGTGACGAGCGGGTTCACGGTCCGACAGCGCGCGGATCTCGAACGGCTGCTGCTCCGCTCCGCCGGATCGCTCGAGGCCGCGCTCGCCGATCGGGGCGAGGTCGACGACCCGTCCAGCTGATCCGCTCACCGGAGCACGCGTCCCGAGGCCGCCGCTCTCCTCAGAGCCCGTACCCGGTGGGTCCAGGACCGGGCGCTATGTGCGTCGCGTCGTCCTGCGGCGAGATGGCGCCGCGGTCGGGTCGGTCGGCCAATCGTGCTTGGGGTAGCGACCGGCCATGTCCTTGCGGACGTCGGCCCACGATCCGGCCCAGAAGCCGGGTAGGTCGGCCGTGACCTGGATCGGCCGTCCGGCGGGAGAGAGCACGTGCACCACGAGGGCCACGTGTCCGCCGGCGACCGCAGGGTGCACCGTCGTGCCGAACAGGTCTTGGGCGCGGGTGGCGATCGACGGCTGCTCGCCCGTGTAGTCCACCGGGACCGAGCGGCCGCTCGCCACCGTCACCGAGGTCGGCACGAGGCGGTCGAGCTCGGGCAGCCGGTGGTGGCCGACGAGGTCGCGCAGGACCAGGCCCAGGTCGATGCGCTCGAGATCGGACCGCCCCGTGGCCCGGTGCAGCCGGGGGCCGAGCCACTGGTCGAGCGACGCCAGCAGCGCGTCATCGTCGACCGCGGGCCAGGCGTCACCGAAGGCGGCACGGGCGAACCCGAGTCGGGTCTGGAGCGCCCGATCGCGGTCCCGCCATCCGAGCGCGACCAGCCGGGTGTCCCGGACGTGGTCGACGAGCGCGGCGACGGTCGCATCGCCAGCCTCCGCTCGGCCGCTATGGGTGGCGAGGATGATCGCGCCCAACCGACGTTCCGAGCGGTGCCGCAGGTCATCGCGGTCGGTGTCCCAGACCAGGGTGGTGACGTCGTCGATCGCCCCGGCCGCCGCGAGCTCGAGGTCGTCCTCGTCGAGCCCGGCGGCCATCCGGATGCGCAAGTCGTCGCCGCCGGGAACCGGCCGGCCCTGACGGGGTCCGGCGCCACCCGATCGGGGTGCCTCGACCTCGGCCACGACCAGGAACGGCTCGCCGGTGAGCGGGTCACCCGCGGGCAGCGCGGCAGCGGCCCCGCTCCGCAGGCGATATCGACCCCCGCCGCGCGATTGGGCGAGTCGATCCGGGTAGGCGAGGGCCAGCACCGGCCCGCACGCGGCCAGGTCCCCCGCAGCATCGCCCGGGTCGGGTGCTGCGGCGCGGGCGCGGCGGCGAAGCTCGCCGGCGCGCCGACGGACGAGCCCGAGCGCAGAGCGGTCGGCAGCCGGGTGGTCCGCGGAGGGGTCGAGGACCAGCCGCAACCGATCGCCCACGCCGGCGGGGAGCTCGTCGGGGCGGCCCCGCAGGACGTCTCGCTCTTCGAGCAGCGCCGCCAGCGCGCACGCCACGGCGCTCCGCCCGAGCGGTCCGGCCGCCACGATCATGTGGGCGAGGCGCGGGTGGACGGGAAGATCCGCCATGGCCCGACCCGCAGCGGTGACCCGACCGTCGTCGTCGATCGCGCCGAGCTCGCGCAACAGGTCGGACGCGTCGAGGAGGGATCGGGCCGGCGGGGGGTCCAGGAAGGCGAGGTCGCCGGGAGGGGTGCCCCAGAGCGCGAGCTCGAGGGTGAGACCCGCCAGGTCGACCGTGTCGATCTCGGGAGGGGCGAACGGTCGCCGGTGGGCGTGGTCCGCATCGGACCACAGGCGGTAGGCCACACCCGCCGCGGTGCGCCCGGCTCGTCCCGACCGTTGGTCGGCCGACGCCCGGGACGTGGGACCGGTGTGCAGGCGGGTGAGCCCGCTGCGCGCGTCGTACCGGGGACTGCGCACCAGTCCGCTGTCGATCACGATGCGGATTCCGGCCACGGTGAGGCTCGTCTCGGCGATGTCGGTGGCCAGCACGACTCGCCGTCGCCCCGGAGGAGACGGCGACAGGGCGCGATCCTGTTCCGCGAGGGACAGGGCACCGAACAACGGGCGCACGTCGACCTCCGGGCGCACGGATCGTTCGAGCAGCGCAGCAACCCGCCCGATGTCGGCCGCGCCAGGGAGGAAGACGAGCACGTCGCCCGGGTCGGTCGACAAGGCATCGGCCACCACGCGCGCGGCGGCCTCGGCCGGTCGATCCCGAAGGTCGGGTGGGCGCCACCGGATCTCGACCGGGTGGGCGCGGCCAGCGCTGGCGACGACCGGTGCCGGAGCGGCGTCGGCACCGAGCAGGCCGGCGACCCGGTCCGTGTCGACGGTGGCCGACATGGCGAGGATCCGCAGCTCCGGCCGCAGGACGGCTCGGGCATCGAGGGTCAGCGCCAGCGCGAGGTCGGCTTGGAGGTTCCGCTCGTGGATCTCGTCGAACACCACCAGGCCGGTGCCCGCGAGCGACGGGTCGCGCTGGAGGCGGCGGGTCAGGATGCCCTCGGTCACCACCTCGATGCGGGTCGCCGGCCCCACGTGCCGCTCGTCGCGGGTCCGGTAGCCGACCGTGGCGCCGACCCGGTCGCCGAGCAGGTCGGCCATGCGGTGCGCCGCGGCGCGGGCGGCGAGCCGCCGCGGTTCGAGCACGACGATCCGTCCTCCGTCGAGCCACGGCTCGTCGAGCAGCCGCAAGGGCACGATCGTCGTCTTGCCCGCGCCCGGTGGCGCGTGGAGCACGGCGTGGCCGACCTCGGCCAGCGCATCGCGGACCGCACCGACGCACCGCTCGACAGGCAGATCGGTGAGCGGCAGTGGGGGCACCGCCGCAGTCTCGCGGCCCTGGCGCCTGCGTGTTCCTAGCCCTACGAGGACACTCCCGCGGCGTCGGCGAGCACCGAGACCTCGTCGACCATGGCGTCGACCAGGTCCCAGAGGTCGGGGACGAGCTCCCGGCACGACACCAGACCGAAGTCGAGGGTGTCGAGGTAGCTCTGCACGGTCACGTTGAGGCCCTGTCCGTCGACGATGGTCGAGACCGGGTAGTAGTGCAGGAGCTCGGCGCCGGCGGCGTAGAGCGGCTCGCGCGGGCCGGGCACGTTGGAGATGACCAGGTTCACCGGCATCCCGTAGCGACCGGTGAGCCGGGTGGCGGTGCGCATTGCGAGCGCGAACACCGCCGGCGGCGGGAACTGGCTGAAGTCGGTGAGCGACTCGGCCGGCACCGCGTCGAAGAGACCCTTGGCGTCGACCATGCCCTCGTGGACCTTGCGCACCCGCTCGAGCGGGTCGGCCTCGTGGACCGGAAGCGAGGCGAAGATCGCCGAGACCCGGTTGGTCCAGCGATCGGC
>Ga0105044_10011350_pt1 | contig 12157 bp, 9 predicted proteins | sample MAT01_FD_78092 | JGI IMG/M metagenome (GOLD analysis project Ga0105044, IMG submission 78092) | Freshwater microbial communities from Lake Fryxell liftoff mats and glacier meltwater in Antarctica - MAT-01 | ecosystem: Environmental > Aquatic > Freshwater > Ice > Liftoff microbial mat | place...
AATTGGGATAGTGGACTGCTCGTTTTTTTGACTTCCTTCCGACGCCTTTCCTCTGAAAGCGGAATCGATGCGGTAGAGGATGCGCTTCCAGAGCAAGTAAAGGCACTCCTGGCTCTTGCTACCAAAGTTGATGAACGCGAAGGCGCTGCGCGCTGTCCCAAGAGAAGATCCTTCATTGAGGAACTTGGCGAGAAGACCCTCAAGATGACTTCGCAATGGTTTGAGGTTGTTTCCTTTATAGGCGACTGCTCTCTCGGCTGTGTCAGATTACTGCAGGGGCGTTCTCGTATGCGGCTTAAGGGGTTGCTTTATGCCATCCAGCGTTCTGGACCCGATGCGTTCCCGATTGTGACACTGATAAGCGTGCTTGTCGGGGTCATTTTGGCCTTCATCGGCTCCGGACAGCTTGCTCAGTTCGGAGCTCAAATCTATATCGCAAATCTCGTTGCGGTTGGAATGACGCGCGAGATGGGACCTATCATGGTGGGAGTTATCCTAGCCGGTCGAACGGGGGCGGCTTATGCCGCCGAAATTGGCGCGATGCAGGCGAACGAAGAGATAGATGCGCTCAAGACCTTTGGCATCTCGGCAATCGATTTTCTCGTGATGCCGCGCGTTCTTGCTTTGATTGTGGTGACTCCCCTGCTCTGCGCCTATGCGGATATTCTTGGAATTTTGGGAGGGGCTATGGTCACCTTCTCAGTGCTTGAGATATCGCCGCTCCTCTTTTGGGAGCAGACCATTGGAGCTCTTACGCTCAACGATTTTCTCCTGGGGCTCATAAAAAGCGCAGTATTTGGCATATTAGTGGCGCTCTCTGGTTGTCTGCGAGGAATGCAGTCAGGGAGAGACTCGGTAGCTGTTGGAACGGCGACTACCTCTGCGGTAGTAACGGGGATTGTTTTAATCGTTGTTGCTGATGCGATATTTTCGTTATTAGCAAGTTTATTGGGAGTCTAACGGTGAGCTCAAGCGAGACGATAATTGAGGTGGACTCGCTTACTATGGCATATGGATCCTTTGTGCTGCAGCGTGACCTCTCATTCACCGTCAAGCGCGGGGATGTGTTCATCATAATGGGCGGTAGTGGCTGCGGCAAAAGTACGCTTCTTCGACATCTTGTGGGACTCAATCGTCCAGCCAGTGGAACGGTCTCCATTATGGGAGCTCCTCTGAGGGGGGATTCAGAGAGCGCCGAAGGCCGCCGAGTACTTCGTCGCCTCGGTGTGATGTATCAGTCTGGTGCCCTCTGGAGTTCTATGACACTTGCGGAGAATATCGCGCTGCCTCTGGAAGAGTACACCACACTCTCGAACAGCAAGATTAGGCAAACAGCAGCCCTTAAGCTCTCCCTGGTGGGACTTAACGGGTTCGAAGACTATTACCCCTCAGAGATTTCTGGTGGCATGCGCAAGCGAGCCGCCCTCGCACGAGCGATGGCGCTCGATCCAGACGTGTTGTTTCTCGATGAGCCTTCTGCAGGTCTTGATCCCTTAAGTGCGCGCAATCTTGACGAACTTATTCTTCAGTTGCGAGGAACCTTGGGAACCACCTTTGTGATTGTGACCCACGAGCTCGCGAGTATTTTTACGGTAGGAACTGATTCGATCTTTTTAGATCCACAACTAAAAACCATGCGCGCGCAGGGCAATCCACGTGAGCTCCTAGAAAATAGTAAGGATCCGGTTATCCGCGCGTTCCTGACACGAGGAGAGGACACCGGGAATGCTTCAACGGAGGGGAGAGTATGAGCGAAAAGTCCAACCGGTTTGTGATAGGGGTCTTTGTGCTTGGCGCTCTCTCGATCATGATTTCTGGCATAGCCTTGCTTGGGTCAGGCCTGCTGTTTCGCGAGACTAAGCACTACGTGACCTATTTTGATGGGTCAGTCCGTGGGCTTACTGAGGGCGCCCCGGTACTCTTCCGCGGCGTGCATGTTGGGGAGGTCACCCACGTAGTATTGCAGGTGGATCACCTGCACGAGCAGGTTCGTATTCCCGTCATGTACCAGATCTACCCTGGTTCCCTAATGGAAGTTGGCCAGCGTCCTATGGGAGAGGGTGCCGTAGTTAAACGTATGATTGAACAAGGCCTCCGCGCACGGCTTGAGATACAAAGTATTGTTACGGGTGCTCTGGCACTTAGTCTCATTTTTTACCCCGGATCGGAACTCAAATACGGCCGCGAAGAGGCTGAAACGGGCGAGATTCCGTCGATTCCTTCTGCGCTCGATATTATTAGTGACGCTTTAGGAGATGTCCCCTTACGAGATGTCGTTGCCGAGGTTCGCGCGATGGTTGCGCAAACCACAGCTTTCTTTAAGAACGATGATCTTCGAGCGCTCCCTAAGGAGCTCTCAATCACCATGGCTGAATTTCGTAAAACGGCGGAGAACTTGTCTGAAGTGCTGCACTCGACCAAGGGAGAGATTGGTCCGCTCAGCATCGAACTGAGGGAGACGCTCACTGCTGCGAAGAATGCGATTGAGCGCTTCGAGCAGGTCGCCGGGAAGCTTGATGCAGTCCTGAGCGACGATTCGCCAGATCGCATTCAGCTTGATAATCTTATTCGGGATGTTCGGGTAGCCGCTCAGCAAGTGAAGCAGTTGTCAGAGTATCTTGAGAGAAATCCTGACGCGCTTTTGAAGGGGAAATAATGACAATCAGAGGTTTACTCATTTCGGCTCTGTCGGTGCTTGTGACTTTGCTTACAGGATGCTTAGGAGGCCGCGCTACAAACTACCACCTCCTTACGGGTCCCGCTGATGAGGCGGTATCTGCGTCAAGCGGGGAGAAGCTGCTTGAGCTCGGGCCTCTCAGTCTGCCGCGTTATTTAGATCGCTCTGGGATTGTGATTGAGAACGCTGCTCAACAACTTCTGATTTCGGATGTGGAACAGTGGGCAGAGCCGCTTGGCGAAAATCTAACGCGTGTGCTTCGAGCTCATCTTGAGGCCTGTCCTGCAGTTGGCCGGGTCGAGCTTTACCCCCTCAGAGCTTCGCAATCTGGCTTCGAGCGATTGAGTCTCGACGTTCTCCAGTTTGAACGTGTGAGCACGGGGACGGCGGTGCTCCGGGTGCGGGTGGGGCGCGGACTTGATACCAAGGATCGGCTTAAGCCCGCAGAAATACTTTTCTTCTCCATGCCTTGCAGCACGTCCGATTCTGATTTTTCGGGGACTGTTTCCTGTATGAGCCAGTTGGTGACGGACTTAGGCCGAAAACTTTGCGATTCCTTGGGTTGATTTGCTTTAGTTCAGATGACGCGAAGGCCATGACTATGTAACGTGATGGGTTGCTTTTAGAATCTCAACCACTTGGGCCGGAATATGATTCGTCAAACAGCGTAGAGCTCCTCCAAGCCCCTCAAACGGCACGAATTCAACCGTAGCTGCTCCCGCCTTATTCAGTTTCTCGATAATCTCGGCTTGATAGCGGGTCTCGCTAACGAGACCGGCGGGAGTGCTCCGGCTAAGCCACGGAACAAGAACGTGACGCGCTCCAACTTGGCTACCAACTTGGCTATAGAACTGAAGCATGTTGACCACATGCAGCTGCGTTTTAAGTGGGTTGCTGGGGGATGGAATGGGTAGGGTATCGACCTCAAATCCCGCCTCTCTTAGTCGACGTTCGTTCTCCTGCATGCGGCGAGCAAGTTCTCGAAGATTGGGCGGCGCATCAGCAGCAAGCTCTGCTCCTAAACGGGGAACGAAGACTGTCTTGCCTACCTGGACAACCGCAGTATCAACATGAGGTGGGCGGTCAGTAAGTGGCAGAAGGAACACAAGCTCCGGTCGTCCGGCCATGGCAAATTCATCGCTCAGTACCTCAGGCGTTAGAAACTCGGTAGTAGTAACCGCGTTACGAAGGGGGCGTTTTAGTACCTCCTCTGAAAGAGCCACGTGAGAATCTCCAAGTGGGTAAGCAAATCCACCTGCAACTGACAGATTAAGCTGAACGCGGCGGAGAGAATCGGCATGTCTTTGAGGAGTATCCCCTTGGAAGTAGGCACTGGTCCCCTCCATCAAATCATCGCGAAACGGAAAGTAATGTCCCCGGGGGAAGTCTGGGGAACAGTTGGGCTCAGCAACAAACCAACCAATCGTGTCGCGAATCCAATGAGCATCGTCGGCGACGAAAGGCTCTAGGCACTTCAGTCGCACAACCCTTTCTGAACCGTAGCGTTTTACCAGGTCAGCAGCCGCTGGACGTGCATCCTCATCTCGAGACCTGTCTCCGATATTTCCTCGTAGGCGGGCTTCTTGATGATAAAAAATAACGAGTTTTCCGCCGGTTTCTAACACCCGCTCCGCAATTTTTTGCCCCACACCACCTGTCGCGGCCATGGAACCAAGCACATCTTCCGAAATCGCTACAAACGCTGAGGTATCATCTGTTTCATGGATCAAGGGCTGAGGACGCTCTCGCAGCCTTCCGCGGATTGATTTGTACTCATTTTGCCTGTCGGAAAACTCAAGCTGCGCCAAGACCACCTGGCCAAGAGGCGTAACATCGAAAATTCCCTCGGCTGTGCGGCTAACGAGTCCCTTTTCGACAAGGTAGGACACGGGGCTAGGTTCCGCTGCGAATCGGAGTCCAATTAGGTAAGGGTACTCAGCCTCAGAATAGCGTGCTATCTCGGGTTCGAAAGGGCCGCCCTGTTTGGTGCATATCCGCGCCAGGTCCCGAAAGAGACTTCGTTCATCGCTGCGCTCAGCTGGAAAGATGGTTGCGAGGTTAATTTGGTCCCGTGACGTGGGAAATTCCACTGAAGGGGGGAGCGGAGAGCGAGGAGGCGTGAGCGCACCAGGGGATTGTTTTGGTTTGGGCGAGTCGCCGGCAGCACTAGTAGTTTCGGTTCTTGTCGTCATTTAGTGTTGGTGAAAAACTTCCGCTGAAGGATAGCAGAACTGGCGACCCTACTCTTGGGCGCCTATAAGAATCTGGGCTCCTCGCCAATAAGTGTGGGTAGCGAAGTACGATAAAATAGCCTAAGTGGTTAATATGGCTTGATATTATGAGTAATAGTGAGCTCATTAATTACGCCTGCACTTGCACTTGCACTTGCACCTGAACCTAGACCTACCCCTCCACCTATGCTTTCCAGGCTGTCACTCAAAACTCAGGGTTAGGGATACGCATAAGGCTAGGAGGAAGTTCGGGTGCATGTGCAGGGTTAAATCTATCCCATTTCACCCACACTTATTGGCCAGGAACCAGAATCTGGAGATGAGGGCTAACCTACTGCCAGCATTTATGAAATTGCATTCCGCGCGGCACTTTTTTGCGCCCTTACTGGGGTCCACTATGAGTCGATCCGGAGGGCAAAGGGTGTGGGCCCGCCTGATGGCTTGCCAGATAAAAAGAATTTGAATCAGGAAGCGGGATACGTGAACACCGATATTCTAAGCTTTGGCCAACTCCACCAATGTTTCAAAGTGTTCGGTCATCGGAAACATATCAAAGGCCTGGACTCTCTTCACCGCGAACTCGGGGATGAGCATCGAAAGATCGCGGGCAAGGGTCGCGGCATTACAGCTTGAATAAATAACAGTCCGCGGCGCAATCGCTCTTATCGCTTCAATGGTAGTTGTTGAAAGACCCCGGCGTGGAGGATTAACGACTAGAGCGTCGTACGCTCTCTGCAGGTTCTTACTGCCCAGCAGAAAGGCATCAACATCAAGCGCCTCGAAGGTAAGATGTGTATGCCCATTGAGCGCTGCGGCCAACCGAGCGTCTTCAATCGCTATGGGGCTGAGCTCTACGCCAAGTGCTCTATCAAGGTGCGAAGCGGCAAATAGCGTAAAGGCGCCCACTCCGCAGAAGAGGTCCAGCAGGCTGCGGCTTTTGGCTTCTAAGAGCCAGGTCGCTGCAGTCTGGTAGAGCTCCTGTGCTACCGAAGAGGTAACCTGTGAAAAGCTCTGCGGAGAATAAAGCAGACGCACTTTGCCAAGGTGCTCCTCGATTCGCTGCTCCTTGCTAAGGAGTTCCTCCCGTTCCCCCTCCACTAGCGCCATGGGTTGTGGCTGGAAATTGAGCGAAGTGACTTTGAGGTGCGGGACTCTCTTTATTAGGGCTTCACAAAGGGAGCGCGCTTGGGGAGCTTCCAGTGCGCTGCGAAGTACTACTCTTAGCATCAATTCACCTGTTGATTCGGACGCTCGTAGAAGAAGGTATTTGAGTTCTCCCCGCCGCCCCTTGACGTCATAGGGCGTAAGTCTGCAGAGCTGAATCTCCTTAAGGCACTCCGCGGCGAGGTCATTGAGCGCTTGAAGATGCAGGGGGCATTTGAGCACTGAGGTGATAGTTCCAGAGCGGTCCGGGAAGCCCAGCAGGGGATCCTGGGTGGTGCCGCCTACGGCAAGTTTGGCCTTATTACGCGATCCAAAGGTGGCCTCGGACGGCACTATCGGAAGGAACGTGAGAGGTTCCAGCGCTGAGAGAAGGTGCCTAAGGCCGGCTTCCTTCTTGGCGAGCTGGGTCTGGTAGGGCAAAGCAAGCAGGGTGCACGAGCGGCAATGATGCGCCTCAAAATATTCGCAGGTCTTTGGAAGACCGTTTTGTGCCTGGGCCATGCGCTTCCCTTTTGCCTTTTTCCTCGGCCAAGATAGTATCGCGGCCAGCGTATCTCACGGAGGACCCAATGAAAATTAGAAGCTTTGCAGAGGGAAACTGGGTTGAAGGATCTGGATCGGGGGCGGTGGTCTGCCATGCGGTCACAGGGGAGCCCGTGGGCGAAGTTTCGAGCGCGGGGCTCAATTTTAAGAGAATGCTCGAATATGGGCGAAGAGTCGGAGGAAAAAATCTTCGCGCGCTCACTTTTCATCAACGCGCCCTCCAGCTCAAGGCTTTGGCAAAGTATCTGACAGAGCGTAAAGACGAATTCTACAAGGTCTCCGCGTGTACCGGAGCAACTAAACTCGACTCGTGGATTGATATCGAGGGCGGTATCGGAACCTTTTTTGTGTATGCGAGTAAGGGGAGAAAGGAGCTTCCTAACGAGCGCTTTTTCGCAGAAGGCGAGACCGAGCAGATTTCAAAAAACGGAACATTTCTTGGAAGACATCTGTGTGTGCCACTCGAGGGCGTTGTTACACACATAAATGCCTTTAACTTCCCGTGCTGGGGGATGCTTGAAAAGCTGGCGCCCACTCTCTTGGCAGGGATGCCTGCCATCGTGAAGCCAGCGTCTCTGACCTGTTACCTCACCGAGAGCATGGTCAAGGCCATTATCGAATCCAAGATTCTTCCCGAAGGCGCTCTTCAGCTTATCTGTGGAAGCACAGGAGATCTTTTCGAACATCTCACTTGTCAGGACGTCGTTACTTTTACGGGCTCGGCTGAAACGGGGAAAAAGCTGCGCGAGCATCCTGCCATCGTGCAGCAATCAATCCGTTTCAATATGGAAGCGGATTCTCTGAACTGCACCATGCTTGGGCCAGACGCGAAGCCGGGTACTGAGGAGTTCACGCTCTTCATAAAGGAAGTGGCCCGCGAAATGACCGTAAAATCTGGTCAGAAGTGCACAGCCATTCGCCGCACCATTGTCCCTGACGATATGGTGAAAGACGTCCTCGATGCCCTTAAAAAACGCCTTGATGGTGTGAAAATGGGTGACCCAGCAATGGAAGGTGTCACCATGGGCCCGCTTGCCGGGAAGGCGCAGGTTAAGGAAGTGCTTTCACGAGTCGCTGAACTACAAAGAGCAGCCGAAATCGTATACGGAGACCCCAAGAATTTCTCGGTCATCGCCGCTGATAAGGAACGCGGCGCGTTCTGTCCCTCAATACTGCTCTATTGCGATAAGCCTTTTCAGAAGAAGGAGCCGCACGATATCGAGGCATTTGGGCCCGTAAATACCGTCATGCCCTATAAGACCCTCGATGAGGCGATTGAACTCGCACGCATGGGAAAGGGCAGCCTTGTTGGGTCTCTTTTCACGGCTGACGATTCTATTGCGCGAGAGGTGGTCATGGGCGCTGCGCCTTATCACGGGCGCCTTATGATCATGAACCGGCATGCAGCTAAGGAGTCAACGGGACACGGTTCTCCGCTCCCGCATCTTGTGCACGGCGGACCCGGGCGAGCCGGCGGCGGCGAGGAAATGGGCGGTATTCGCTCGGTGCTGCACTACATGCAGCGCACGGCAATCCAGGGTTCTCCCACGACGCTCGGCAGGATCTGTAATGATTGGGTAAAAGGCGGAGATCAAGTTCACGATAGGATTCATCCCTTTCGAAAGTTCTTTGAAGAACTAGAAATTGGCGAGACGCTCATTACTCACCGCCGTACGGTCACGGAAGCCGATATTGTCAACTTTGCGGGGATCAGCGGCGATCATTTCTACGCGCATGTCGACGAGATTGGCGCGAAAGAGGGCATATTTGGAAGGCGTGTGGCTCACGGATACTTCGTTCTTTCTGCGGCTGCGGGACTATTTGTTGACCCTGCTCCTGGCCCAGTGCTTGCCAATTACGGACTGGAGCACTTGCGATTTATTAAACCGGTGTACGCGGGAGACACTATCCACGTTCGAATCACGGTAAAGCAGAAGACCTCGAAAGAAACTCCGGAAGGCGGAATTCCCCAAGGTGTAGTTGCTTGGGATGTGGAAGTGTTTAATCAGGCGAATGAGGGAGTTGCTGTCTATACAATCTTAACGCTGGTAAGACGTAAGGTTTGATTCCGCAGGACGGTTTCGGCGCGCGTGATGTACTAACCCGCAGGGAACTTCGGTGCAGTGAAGGGCGTGCGGATTGGCTTGGTGATGTTGCGGCTTTTGTTTCGGCGGCATGAGGACATGCCGCCCTAACCGAATAACTAGCGCCGACCGGTAGGGCGCCTTGTCCCAAAGGCGCCGATGATCTCCCGGCCAACAACGTTCTTTAAGCGCAAGCACCATTAGTCTGCCTCTTCCTCATCCTTGAAGGGCTCTTAGCGATACCGAGTAACCTCCCGAGTTCCACATTTCTTTGAAATGAGGGCGATTTACAGAGGCGACGCGGCTTTCTTAGAGGCTGGAGTAGACTGGGCCTGGCAAATATGGGTAAAAGCGGAGAGGCGCTCATGGCTTGGGCCACCTCCTTTGCAATGTATCATTCGGAAGTTTTCGAAAATGGTATCCGCTGCACCCGCTCCTTCTTCACCGGCTCCTTCTTCACCGGCCCCTTCTTCAAACGGGCGAAATTTTGGCCAAGGTGGCTCCGCTCACGGTTCTGGAGCAAGAGGAGCTGCTCCACTCGCAACGGGCCTACTGGTGCGAGCGCCTCAAGTCTCCTTGATAGATTCCGAAGAAATGCCCGAGCATTTAAGCTCTGCTTTAGCTTTGTCTCGTGAGCACTTTCCAGAATTGCTCTTTCGGAAAGCGCTCACTTCTCGCTCTTTCGAAGACTGGTTTCCCGCTGCACGGGAAGTGGCGTCTGCATGTCCCTTGGAATTTACCTCTCGTCTCGCTTCGATTGTTGGCCGTAGTTTCCTCCTGTCCAATGAACGCCGTAAGCGAGCGATTGCTCTGCTGGGGTACTCGGTCACCCCAGTAGCTCGTGAGTTGGCTGCAGCTACTCTCTCTAAGTTGATTGTCGATTCGGTGGAGCCTCGCAGCTTTTTCCGCCAGCGGCGTATCGAGCGAGCCTTTTCTGCCATCGATGCGGCCTTTAGTCTCGGTGGTAAAGAGGGAGCTGGAGTACTTATCGGCGCGCTTGGCACAGGTAGTGACGACGTTACGATGCGTGCGATGTATCCGCTTGCTGCGTTTCCTGCAGGGCCAGGGATCGTGGTTCGGGGACTTGTCACCTCCGCCGAGCAGCAAGGCGCGAGCGCCCGCTTTGTGAGAGATGTGGTTCTGGCTTGCCAGACACTTAACGACGAGCTGACGGCGCAGTTCTTGATTCGGATGTTGTCATATGGCCGTGAGGAGCGCTCCGATGCCCGCGTTCGCCGCGAAGCAGGGCGTGCTCTCGGATTGATTCGGGAAAAGCTCTCGGAGTCAGATGTAGAAGCGGTTGGCGAGCTTTTGCACGACGAGAGAAAGTATGTTCGCTCAGCGGCGAGCCACGCGCTTCTTAGGCTTGGTAACTGTGCCCGGCCTGCGCTGGTTTCAATTTCAACAGTGCTGGATAGCACAGACACTTCATCGCAGCGTCTCTCGCTACGCCTGCTAGAAGTCGTTGCAAAAATTAAGAGGCCGGAGGCGCGGTCGGTGCTCCTCAGCGTGCAGTTCAATAGTTTAACCACACCAGCAGTGCGCTTGGCTGCTAAAAGGTACTCGGGCGAAATCTGAGCATTCTCGCTTTGTTAAGACTTGGGACGCGGGTCAGGAGCTCGTAAAGAGAGCGAAAACTATCACAACCAGTTAGTAATACTACATTTATGGCAACTTCTTCCATGAGCTGCAGGTCGTATGAGCGCTCATGAAGCGGTAACATTCTTCAGAGAAATCTGATCTCACAAGCAAATAGAAAGTAGTTTGAATAAAAACACATTGTCATGCTCAAGCTGAATTTAACCGAGTTAAAGCTCTTCCTCTCGTGACTTTCGCACACTAGATGAGTTGTCCACACTGTGGAAAACATTCGCTTCATAGAGATAGAAAATCGGCCGCAAGATTTTTATTTTCTCGGCGCTTTTTTATTGAAATCGGCATCTAACGGCGGTACCTAAGAGCCAGATTAAAGAGAGCGACAACGCTTGCAACTTGCATACGTTGGACATCGCCACTTGAACCGAAGCTCGCAAGAGACTGGTTTGGGAGAGCGGGGGGATGAAAAGCCTTCCGCTTGAGGCGAAAGGCTGGAGAGCTGGTGAGCGATCATCAGTAATCTCTAGCCCGAGTTCGGTTTCGATCAGGACTGAACTCGGCATCGACGGTGGTTCACTGGGCGCTGCGAGTCGTACCGGAAACGGTAAGTTGTTGGAGACAACATCTCCCTGGAAACAGGGTGATTTCGTAGAAGAAAGTGAGATTGCTGGAAATCGTGGCACTTGAACGTGTCCCACTTGGTAGGAGAGCCGCGAGGTGGTCTCCTAGAAGATGCGGCCCGCTTCGTAGGTCAGCAGACTACGGGGTGAATGTGCAGACCGACGGGAAGGCACATGATGCGCTGAGGAGTTCGAAAGTTCTTCTCGTGCAGCGGCTTCCGAGAGCGACGAAGGTCTTCTCGGAAAATAGTGGTCCAGGGAGTCTTTACCTGGGGCAGAGGCTTCGATCAGGAGTAATCCGGCGAAGAAGCTTCAGCTAGCGATGCAAAGTTTCTTTCTCCTTTCTGTGAAGTTAGGAGAAGTGTTGGCGCTTTGGGAAACTAGTCCTTGAAATGTTTTGAGCTTGAGGTCGTTCACAGCGGCCACTGGGGTTAGGTGAGTGCGGAAGAATTGGTACGACGGCTTTTAGACGAAAGTTTACAACCGCCGCCACGCATCTCCAGATCTTGAAAGAGCACGGGCACAAGGTTTCTTTACTCCTCTTTTTTTGGGCGCTCCTCGAGTGGCCGATTTAAGAGAAAGTCAGAATGGCCGATCCGTCACAAGGTTTGCTATTTTCGGCATGTGCGCGACGCGACTTTAGTCTTTGGTATGCATCTGAGCCCTCGGGCGATGGTGCGCACCTCGGTCACAAGTCCCGTCGCGCTTTTTTTTGTGCTCCATTCTAGCCGTCATTGCTCACAGCCCGCCCCGGCTGTGAGCAATGACGGCTAGAGTTGCTCGATTCACGTGAAGTGATTCAGAGGGATGAAAGTGCCAATATAAAAAAAGCCAATATATAAAAAGCCAATATAAAAAAAGGGAGCCCTTTCGAGGCTCCCTGTAAGGTCACTACATTCTAAGTTTTCTGTGTTGAAGCGCTCTGGCTACTATCGCCAAAGAAGCTTCCCCCCAGAATAGCCTCGACATGTGCGAAGCGGCGAATCCGTCACGAGAGGAAGGCTAATGGTCCCAGGACCTTAGCGCAATTGGTTAATTGTGCATATGGTGCGCTGCCTATGAGCACTGCGGCCTCGAGAAGTTCTCGGGTAGACAAGGATAGGCCACTTCTGTGCGTGCCATTTGTTTCGGCGCCATGAGGACATGACGCCCTACCAGGAAACTATTCGATCGGTTGGGTACCGAATTATTCCAGGTAGGGCGGTTTGTCCCTAAACCGCCGAATGATCTTCCGCCCTTAAA
>Ga0105044_10011351_pt1 | contig 12156 bp, 12 predicted proteins | sample MAT01_FD_78092 | JGI IMG/M metagenome (GOLD analysis project Ga0105044, IMG submission 78092) | Freshwater microbial communities from Lake Fryxell liftoff mats and glacier meltwater in Antarctica - MAT-01 | ecosystem: Environmental > Aquatic > Freshwater > Ice > Liftoff microbial mat | place...
CCGGCCCCTTCGGCGAGGCACCGGAGCTCCGGGTGGCCGACTTCATCCACGGCGTCGACGGTCTGGGTGATCAGGGAAGGCCCGGCGCCTCGTTCGGGCCGGGACCCGACTCCGCCGTGGACCTCTTGCGTCGCCTGGTCGATCAACGACCGGGCGAGGTGGTGGTGATTCCCGTCGGTCCGCTGTCCAATATCGCCCAGGTCCTCGACGCCGACCCGACGTGGGCCGGTCGCGTGGCGGACCTGGTGATCATGGGCGGATCCGCGGTCATCCAGGGCAACGCCCTGCCGGTCGGCGAGGCCAACATCGCCCACGACCCGGTGGCTGCGCAGCTGGTCGTGACCGCGGACTGGCCGAGACCTCCGGTGATGGTGGGCCTCGACGTGACCCTGCAGGCGACGTTCACCGACGACATCTTCGACCTGCTGGCGGAGCAGCGCACGCCGGCCGCGGCGTTCTTGGATGGCCCCATGCACTTCTACCGGAGCTTCGGGTCCACCTTCACCCCGGGGGAGTGTCCCTGCCACGATCTCCTGGCGGTCATGGCGGTGGCCGATCCCGCCATCCTGGTCACCGAAGAGCTGCCGCTGGCCGTGCAGGCCACTCCGGGACCGGCCTGGGGTCAGACCGTGGTCGACCGGCGCGGACCGTACTTCGCGGCCGCCGGCGCGATCGGCGGGATGGACGCCGAGCAACCGGCGCACGACGACGGGTTCCGTCCGTGGCGAATCGCCCTCGGTGTCGACGTCGAGGCATTCCGGCACCAGGTGCGCCAACTGTTCGGAGTCGACTCATGAACGATTCGATCCTCGACGTGGACCTGCTGGCCTTCGAACGGGGCGATGCGGCGGCCCGCGGCGCGGTCATCGACGGCGTGATGAGGAGCCTGGCGACCGGCTTCGTGTTCACCAGCCACGATCTGAGCGAGGACCTGCTCGACGATGCGTACGCCAAGCTCGGGCAGTTCTTCGCCCTGAGCGACGAGGAGAAGCTCCGCTCGTTCGCTCCGGAGTCCCACGGTCAGACCGGGTACACCGGCTTGCTGGTCGAGACCGCGGCCACGGCCGACGTGGCCGACTGGAAGGAGATGTTGAACTGGGGTCGAGGAGTGCCGGAGGGTCATCCGCTGCGTCGCCGCTATCCCCACCAGTACGCCGACCAGGTGTTCCCCGAGGCGGAGGTGCCCGGGATCACCGACGTGCTGACCGCCTTCCACACCAGCCTGGTCGCCCTGCAGACGCGGGTCCTGCGGATCATTGCGCTGGGGTTGGGGGTCGACGAGTCCTACTTCGACTCCATGGTCCGCGAGGGTGCGTCGCTGAGTCGGGCCATCCGTTACCCGGCCATGACCAAGGCGCCCGAGGGCGAGCACGTCTGGGCCGCCGCACATGGGGACATCAACCTCATCACGGCCCTGCCGCGGGCCACGGCCCGTGGGCTCCAGGTGCAGCTGAAGGACGGTGGCGGCGACGGCTCGGGATCGTGGATCGACGCACTCCCGCCGCCCGGACACGTCGTGGTGAACACCGGCCTCATGTTGGAACGCATCACCAACAACCGGGTCAACGCCGGATGGCACCGTGTGGTGGCCGACCCGGACCAACCAGGCGAACGACTGAGCGTCGTGCAGTTCCTGCACCCCTCGCCCTGGACGATCCTCTCGCCGCTGTCCACGTGTGTCGACGCCGAGCATCCGCAGCGCTGGGCGCCCATGGAGGCTGGAGCCATGCTCGACCAGGTCCTGTGGGACATCAACCTCATCGCCCGTGGCGGCCAGGAGCGTGCATCGTGAACGGAGCATCATCACTGGTCGACGAGCTGGTGGCCATCTATGACGCTGGGAGTTACCCGATGGTCTCGGTGACCCGCCCGTGGTCGGGGTACAACCCCACGATCACCGGCGAGTTGGCTCGGCCCGGAGCGTTGCGCGGCTACCTGACCCGGGAGCTGGGCCAGCTGATCGACGGCGGCGCCGAGATATCGGTGTCCGCCGCCCGACCTCGTCTGGCGCTGGATGATCCCGCGCTCATGCGCGGGGCCGACGAATCGGCGTGGGACCTCAAACAGAAGAAGCTGTTCCTCTTCTCCGCTGAGCGCATGGAGATCTCCGTCGACCGACTGTCGCACTACACCGGGACCGACGCCGGTGACTTCCAACGGTTCATCCTGCTCACCAACTACGGCATGCACGTCGAGGGATTCCTCGAACGATTCCCCGACGCCGTCGTGGCCCGACCCGGCGCTCAGATGCCGGCGTATCACCACATCCAGCCGAACGGCGCCGGCATCTCGTTGGTCAACATCGGGGTGGGCCCGTCGAACGCCAAGACCCTGACCGACCATGTGGCCGTGTTGCGTCCGGACCTGTTCCTCATGATCGGTCACTGCGCCGGGCTGCGGAACCACCAGTCGATCGGTGACTTCGTGCTGGCCCGGACGTTCCTGCGGGCCGACGGCGTGCTGGACCATGCCCTGCCGGTCCACATCCCGGTGATCTCGAATCACCATGTGAACCGGGCGCTCTACGACTCGCTCGACGCCCGAGGTCTGCCCTACCGGTTCGGTGCGGTCTACACCACGGTGGATCGGAACTGGGAGCTCCACCTGGCATCCGCCATGCCGGACATCGAGGCCAGCCGGGCGGTCGGAGTGGACATGGAGTCGGCCACGGTGGCGGCCAACGGTTTCCGCTACCGCATCCCCAATGCCACGTTGTTGTGCGTTTCCGACAAGCCGTTGCACGGCCAACCCAAGCGTTCAGGTGCCGCCCAGGAGTTCTACGAGAACTCCAAGCGCACGCATGTGGAGATTGCCGTCGAAGCGGTCACGGCGCTCCGGGAACGCTTCCCCTCGGGTATCCCGAACGACGACATCCGTTCGACCGACGAACCCCTCATCGGCGGCCAGAGCTGAGCCACGGGCTTCCGGTCTGCTTCTGGGGCGCGTGTGTGGCGTGGGGCGCGACGGGACCGACCCAGAACGGGTAGCCGGTGACCGGCTTACCGGGTTCGGGACGACCGGCCCTAGATTGGGTGACGCATGGGTCAGGGTCCGATCGCAGTCGTCGTGGTGCGTGACGGGATCTGTGGTGCGGGGTCCGACGAAGTTGTGGCCGAGATCGTCGAGCAGGCAGCGATCCGGGGTGACGAGCCCCGCATGCTGGTGGTCGGGACCGGGGTGATGGAAGGGCTCGAAGCGCTGACCGGGTTGTGCGGTCGGGTCGAGACGTGTGAGGTGGCCGAAGGTCCAGCCGGCCTGGCCGCTGCGTTGGCGCCCGTCGTGTCTCACGCCAGCATCGTGCTCCTGGCCGGCTCGCCCGATGGGCGCGATCTGGCTCCGCTGATCGCAGCCGAGCTGCACCGACCGATGCTGGCCGGCGTGGTCGAGATCGCCACCGAGCATGTGACGACCACCGGTTTCGGCGGGATGGTGTCGGTGTTGCACGCCAGACCCGGGCAGTTCGTGGCCACGCTGCAACCGGGCGTCCGAGGGGTCGAGCGCCCCCCGTCGCCCAGCCCGCCGGTGTCGGTCCCGCTGCCGCTCGAGGTGGTGACCACGAGGTCCGACGCCCGGTGCCTCGAGGTTTTCCCTCCCGATGCAGCCACCATGGATCTGGCCGAGGCGCCGAGGCTGGTCGGCGGCGGCGCCGGCCTCATGTCTGGCGATGCTGGGGCCAATTTCGCCCGGCTGACCGCAGTCGGAGAGGCCCTGGGAGCATCCATGGGTGCCACCCGCGTGGTGACCGATGCCGGTTGGGTGTCCCACACCAGGCAGATCGGTACGACCGGTGTGGTGGTCGATCCCCGGCTCTACCTGGCGTTCGCCATCAGTGGCGCGGTCCAGCACACCGCCGGGCTGGGTCATCCCGAACACGTGATCAGTGTGAACACCGACCCGCACTGTCCCATGATGGCCATGGCCGATCTGGCGGTGGTCGGCGATGCCAACGCCACCCTCGCTGCCCTGGCCAGGCGCCTCGGGCTCGAGAGCCCGGGCGACACAGGTTCGGGCGACACAGGTTCGGGTGACGCAGGTTCGGGTGACGCAGGTTCGGGCAGCACCGATTCTGGCGAAACCGGCTCCGCTGCCGCCGACCCGAACGCCACCGATGCACAGGCCACTCATGCGTGACGCCCGGCCGGACGTCGACGTCATCGTGGTGGGCGCCGGCCCCGCCGGTTCCGCCGCCGCGATCAGCGCAGCCCGAGCCGGCCTGGACGTGGTGCTGCTCGAACGGGGTCCGTTCCCCGGTTCGAAGAACATGTACGGCGGGGTGATCTACGGCCGGATCCTGGACGGCCTGGTGCCGAACTGGTGGGAAGAGGCTCCCATCCAGCGGTGGGTCACCCGACGTTCGACCATGCTGATGACCGGGAGCCAGGCGCTGACCGTCGACTTTCGGAGCGCGACGTGGGGTGAGCCGCCCTACAACGGCGCCACCGCCTACCGCCCGGACTTCGACAACTGGCTGGCCGGCAAGGCGACCGACGCCGGTGCGACCCTGCTGTGCTCGACCACCGCAGTCGGCCTCATACGGGAGGGGCACCGGGTCGTCGGCGTCCGCACCGACCGGCCCGACGGCGACCTACGTGCCCGGGTGGTCATTGCGGCCGACGGCGTCAACAGCTTCCTGGCCAAGGAAGCGGGGCTGTACACCCACACCGGAGCGGAGAACTTCACCCTCGGGGTGAAGGAGACCCTGGCGCTGCCGAAGGACGTGATCGACGAACGGTTCGGAGTGCGCGGGAACCACGGTGTCGACATCGAGATCCTGGGCTGCACCGACGGCATCCCGGGCGGCGGGTTCCTCTACACGAACCTCGACACCGTGGCCCTCGGGTTGGTGCTGCACCTGCCGGAGCTGGCGGCTCAGTCCAAACGCCCCGAGGAGTTGATCGCTCAACTGAAGCGACATGCCGCCATCGCTCCGTTGATCGAGGGCGGGGAGGTCAAGGAGTACAGCGCGCACGTCATCCCGGAAGCCGGCTGGTCCATGATGCCGGAGCTGTCGTGCGACGGCATGCTCGTGGCCGGCGACGCCGCGGCCATGTGTCTGGCTGCCGGCATCTGGCTGGAGGGGGTCAACTTCGCCATCGGCGCCGGCCAGGCCGCAGGACAGGCCGCAGCAGAGGCCATCCGGTTGGGTGACACCTCGGTAGCCGGACTCTCGGGATACCGGCGGCGGATCGACCGTACGTTCGTGCTGGCCGATCACCGCAAGCTGGCCAGGATTCCCCACCTCGTGATGAACGAGCGGACCCAGCGCCAGTACCCGCAGATGGTGGCCAACATCGTCGAGAGGATCTTCACAGTGACCAATCCGTTGCCCAAGCCCGGCTTCAACCGCATCGTGGCCAGCGAGGTCAAGGCGGCCGGCGTGAAAGTGACGGACCTGGTCCGCGACGGGTGGACCGGACTGCGGGGCTTCGGATGAACGGTGACTACCCCGAGATCAGCTTCGAGGACCGAATCGGTCTGGTGGACTTCCGCGTCGGAGAACGGGCGCACATCACCGTCGACGGCGATTCGTGCCGCGGCTGTACGACCCGGGCGTGCGTGGTGGCCTGCCCGGCCAACTTGTTCGTCCCGACGAGCGACGGTGGCATCCTGTTCAACTACGAGCAGTGCTTCGAGTGCGGCACCTGTTACATGGTCTGCAACACCGAAGGCGCCATCACCTGGACGTATCCCGACGGCGGCGAGGGTGTCGTCTTCCGCCGCTCATGACGGTGGTTGCCTGCGTGAAGTGGGTCGACCTCCGCCCGGAGATCGACCCGCTGACCGGCGCGGTACACACGTCGGACCGCACAGCCGGCTGGTCGGCCGCCGACGCAGCAGCCGTGGAGACGGCGCTGCGGATCGGTGACGCATGGAACCGCCCGGTGGCGGTGTGCTGTGTCGGTCCAGCGTCGGCCAGACGTGGCCTCGAGGAGCTGCTGGCGGCGGGTGTCCGCACGGCCGTGCTGATCGAGGCGCCTGCGACCGCGCCGTCGGATTCCGTGGCCGCTGCGCTGGTCGAGCAGATCGGGGGCCTGGGGGAGGTGGCGGCCGTGGTGTGCGGCGACTACTCCGCTGATCGTGGTTCGGGCTCGGTCCCGGCCTTCGTGTCCCACGGTCTCGGGGCCGCTCAGGCGTTGGGTCTGGTTGCGGTCGACCCGGCAGAGGATCGTCGGGTACTGGTCACCCGACGGCTCGGCGGGGGCCGGTCCGAGCGACTCGAGCTGTCTGCTCCCATGGTCCTCTCGGTCGAAGGGTCGGTGGCGTCCTTACGTCGAGGGTCGCTGTCCGGGGCGCTGGCGGCGCGCCGAGACGATGCCGTGGTGACCGTGACCGGCGCGTCCTTCCCGCAGCCGACTCCGGTGATGACCCGTCCGATGCGACCCCGGGCGCGAGCGCTGCCGGCTCCGGCGGCCGCGGATGCCCGCACGCGGATCGTGTCGATCACCGGTGCGCTGGTGGACCGAACACCACCCCGAACCATCACCGTCGGTCCCGACGAGGCGGCGGACGCCATCCTCGAGGCGCTGGCCGCCTGGGGGTATCGGTGACCGTCCGGCTGGGTCCATGACCGTCCGTCTGGGTCGATGACCGTCCGCCTGGGGTCCATGACCTGGCCGGAGTTCGTGGGCGCCGATCGACCCATCCTGTTGGTCCCACTGGGGTCCTGCGAGCAGCACGGTCCACACCTGCCGTTCGACACCGATACCCGGATCGCTTCGGCCGTCTCCGAGGCGGTGGCCGACGGCCTGCCCGGTGCGGTGGTGGCCCCGGCCATCGGCATCGGGGCCTCCGGCGAACACGCCGGCTTCGCCGGCACGTTGTCCATCGGTTGTGAGGCGCTGGCAGTTGTGCTCCGGGAGTTGGTCCGTTCGGCGGACGCCTTCGCCGGGGTCATCGTGGTGAACGGTCACGGTGGGAACTCGGTGACCCTGGCCGAGGCGGTGATCGAGGCCACGACCGAGGGTCGTCGGGTCCTCGGGGTGAACTGTCACGTGCACGGGGGCGACCCCCATGCCGGGTTCGCCGAGACCTCGATGCTCCTGCACCTGTGCCCTGAGGTCGTGCGGACCGACCGGATCGAAGTCGGGGTGACGACCCCGTGGGCCGAGCTTCGTGAGCGGGCGGTGAGCGAGGGCTTCGCCGCGGTGAGCGCCAACGGCGTTTTGGGTGATCCGACTCGGGCGACTGCCGAGGACGGCCGACGTCTGTTCGCCCGCCTGGTCGCCGACGTGCAGGACATGGTCGCCGAGGCCACGGCCGGCTGGCGCTGACGGATTCAACGCGCCGTGAGGCCGCATGACACCGCACCACGGCGCGATGAACCCGGGACCGGTTGCGTGTCGGAGGTGGCCCGAGCGCGATCGTGGCAGGCTGGCGGGATGGCTGAGCCGACCGCCGATGAGTTGACCGTGACCCGAACCGACCACGCCGAGCGGGCTGAGGCGGCGCCTGGCGACTCTCACCCGGACCATGTCCAGCCGCGCGTGGCGTTGGTGACGGGCGCGGGCCGGGGGATCGGCGCAGCGACGTGCCGCCGGCTGGCCGCCGAGGGCTGTCACATCGTGGCGGTCGACATCTGTGCCGACGATCCGGCGCTGGGCTATCCGCTGTCGACTCGGGCCGAGCTCGATGTGGTCGTCGCTGACTGCGCGGCCCTCGGTCCGGCGGCGGTCGCCGTGGTGGCCGACGTACGAAGCGCCGACGATCTGGCCGGTGCGGTCTCCACTGCGGTCGATCGCTTCGGCGGCCTCGACATTGCCGTGGCGGCGGCCGGAGTGCTGGCCGGCGGTCAGCACGGCTGGAACCTGAGCGACGCACAGTGGCAGGTGAACATCGACGTCAACCTCACCGGTGTCTGGCGGACGGCGGTGGCCACGATCCCGGCCATCCTCGATCGTCCCGAGCCCAGGAACGGCCGGTTCGTGGCGGTGGCCTCGGCTGCCGGGCTGCAGGGTCACCCGACGATCGCCGCATATGTGGCGTCGAAGCACGGTGTGATCGGCCTGGTCCGATCGCTGGCCGTCGAGTTGGGTCGCCGTGGTGTCACCGCCAACGCGGTCTGTCCCGGTTCGACCGACACCGGCATCCTGGCCGCCAGCCGTGACCTGTACGGACTGGAATCGGTCCATCAGTTCGACGTGCACCACCCGATCGGACGGATCCTGGTGCCCGACGAGATCGCATCGGGGATCGCCTGGCTGTGTGCTCCGGAGCAGTCGGGAGTGACCGGGATCTCGCTCCCGATCGACGGCGGGATGACCGTCTGATGGCTCCGCCACCCAGCGCCGCCGCCGCGGCCGTGCCTCCGGTGGCCGCTGGTCTCTGCCGCTGAGATGTTGCGTTTCGGGCTTCGGGCCGACACCACCGTCCATGACGGCGGCCGCGTGCTCATCGGTGGTTCGCCGCTGAAGGTCCTCCGGCTCTCTGCGGCCGGGGCCGAGGCGATCGCCGAGTTCACCGACCCGAACGCCGACCTTCGAGCGGCTTCGACCGAGCTCGGTCTGCGTCTGGCCGACGGCGGAGTGGCCGAGATGTTGGTGGACCCGGGGAGTCCAACGGCTTGCCCTGCCACCGTCACCGTTGTCGTGCCGGTGCGCGACGACCCGTTTGGGCTGGCCCGGACGCTCGAGGCGTTGGCGGCCGAGGTCCCCACCGTTCGAGTGATCGTCGTCGACGATGCTTCGACCGTTCCGGTGGTCATCCGCCAGGTCCGCCACATGGCGGGATCCGACGGCCCGGAACTGCTCCGCCGCCCGATCAGCGGTGGACCCGGCGCCGCTCGCACGACCGGTCTCGGCTCGGTGAGCACACCGTGGGTCGTCTTCATCGATGCCGGGGTGGTGCCCCAAGCCGGATGGTTCGACGAGCTCGGCCGCGTGGCCGTTGCCGTGCCCGGCCTGGCGCTGGTGGCGCCACGCATCGTGGCCACGCCCGGTCCACGTCTCCTCGACCGGTACGAAGCGGTTGCCTCGCCGTTGGACCTCGGCCCGACGTCCGGTCCGGTGCGACCAGCGAGCCGGCTCTCCTATGTCCCGTCCACCATGTTGTGGTGCGCCACCGACGTCGTGAGCGGGCTCGGCTTCGACCCCGACCTGCGCTTCGGCGAGGACGTGGACCTGGTGTGGCGGATGGCGACGGCGGGACATCGGTGCCGCTACGAACCAGCGGTCGTGGCGGCCCATCCGGCGCGTCGATCCTGGTGGGGGTTAACCCGCCAGCGCTTCGGTTACGGCACCTCGGCAGCACCGCTGGATCGGCGTCATCCAGGAGCAGCTGCCCCGGTGGCGATGTCTCCGTGGAGTCTGGCGATCGCCGGCCTGGTGGTCGCCGGTCATCCGTTGGCCGGGGCGGCGATCGCCGTGGGGACAGGCGTTGCGTTGGAACGAAAGCTGGCCATCCTGGACGGGTCGGGTCGACGAACTGCGCACCGTTTGGTCATCCGAGGCCACCTCGGGGCGGCCGAGCAGTTGGCCAACGCCGTGATTCGTCCGTGGTTGCCGTTCACGTTGGCGGCGTCGATGTGTTCGCGCCGGATTCGTCGTGTTGCCGTGGTCGCAGCGGTCGGCACGAGCCTGATGGAGTGGCGTCGGCGATCGCCCGGGATCGACCCGGTCACCTGGACGGCGCTTCATTGGTTGGACGACGGGGCGTACACCGCCGGAGTCTGGGTGGGGGCTGTCCGCCAGCGATCCTCGGGCCCGCTGCGGCCCCGACTGCGTTCCTGGCCGGGACGATCGGGTTCGCCGTCGTAGGTTCGCTCCGTGGAAACCGGAGTTCGAGACGAGCCGCACCCGTCGCGGCTCGCGTCCGATGACCCGTGGTGGTCCTCGATCACCACCGCGCACCGCGCAGCCCGGCTTTCCGGTGAGTCGGGCTACCTCGACCCTGAGACCGGATTGTGGGTCTTCACCGCCGTGCACTTGGCCGAGCGGCCCTGCTGTGACAATGGATGTCGGCACTGCCCGTACGTCTGGGCCGCCGAGGGAGGGGTCCCCCAGTGAAGATCGTCTCGTTGTTGCCGTCTGCCACCGAGATCGTGTTCGCTCTCGGCTCGGGTGATCAGCTCATCGGCCGCAGTTTCGAATGCGACTTCCCGCTCGGGGCCCGAGGCGTGCCGATCGTCTCGGGCACGGCGCTTCCGGCCGACGGGTTGTTGAGCGCGGCGGAGATCGATGCGGCGGTGTCCGAGCGGATCGCCGCGGGGGAGTCCATCTACCGGCTCGACGTGGAGGCGATACGCCGCGAGCAGCCGGACGTGATCCTCGCTCAGGACCTCTGTGAGGTCTGCGCCGTCCCATCCGGGGCGGTGACCGAGGCGCTGGAGGTCATCGGCTGCTCAGCGCAGGTGGTGTCGCTCGACCCGACGAACCTCGACGAGGTACTGGCCTGCGTGTGGCAGGTGGGAACGGCGATCGGACGAACGGCCGAAGCGGACGCCCTCATGGAATCGCTTCGCCAGCGAGTCGAGGTCGTTCGAGACGCCGTCTGCGACGAGACCCCTCGGAGAGTGTTCGCCCTGGAGTGGTCGGACCCGCCGTTCAGTGCCGGGCACTGGGTCCCGGACATGATCGCGGCCGCCGGTGGCTCCTCGCTGATCGCCCGAAGCGGCGACCGGTCGGCCCGACTCGACTGGGAGCGGATCGCCGTCGAGGACCCGCAGGTCGTGGTGTTCATGCCGTGCGGCTACCGCCTCGATCGGGCGGTCGAGGAAGGGATGGCGCTACTCGACCGTCCCGAATTGCGGGGCGCCGAGATCTGGGCCACCTGGGCCGACGCCTACTTCTCGCGCCCAGGACCACGGGTGGTCGACGGTGTGGAGATCCTGGCCGGCGTCCTGCACCCCGGAGCGGTCGGTCCACCGGACACATCGCGTGCCGTGCGACTCCGCTGATCGGCGTGCACCCGACACAAAACTGGAACGTGTTCTAGTATTCGTCGATGCCAGACGAACCCACCGGGAGTGACCTCCTCGAGGCGCCACTCGCCATCGAGTACCCGTTCAACCGGACGACCGGGCCGGTCATCGGCCCCTTCCTCACTGCGTTGATCGACCAGCGGGTGCTCGGCATTCGTGGGGAGGACGGCCGGGTCATCTGCCCCCCGACCGAGTACGACCCGCTGACCGGAGCGCCGCTCGCCGAGATGGTCGAAGTGGCCAGCACCGGCAAGGTCACCTCCTGGTCCTGGGTGGCAACGATCCGTGAGGGCCAGCCGCTGCAGCACCCACACGCGCTCGCCTTGATCCAGCTCGACGGCGCCGACACGTCCATGATGCACGTGGTCGACTGCGGATCGGCTGATGCCATGGTCACCGGCATGCGCGTCGCTGTCCGCTGGAGCGACGAGCGTACGGGCAGCATCTCCGACATCGCATGTTTCGTCCCGACCGGGGAGGGCTGATGCCACCAGCAGACAACGACCGCCAGATCACACCGTTCCCCGGTGACCTCTGGACCCAACCGCCGATCACCGTGCCGGCCCGCGCGACCGCCACCGAGGAGGTCCAGCGCATCCGGACCCCCGCGGCGCTCCACTACCGCTACAACCCCGGCATTGCGCCCACGGTGTTCCTGCGTGAACTCGCTCAGAAGCGCATTGTCGGCGGGGTCTGCCCCACCAGCGGCGAGGTCTACGTTCCGCCCCGCGGTATGTCGCCCAAGTTCGGCGTGCCGACGTCTGGCACGGTCGAAGTCGGGCCGAAGGCCAGCATCACCGCCTTCTGCGTGGTGCACATCGGCTTCGGGGTGAACGCACCTCCGGTGCCCTTCGTCTCGGCGCTCATCCTTCCCGACGGAGCGTCGGTCTCGCTCTACGGACTCATCCAGGAGATCCCCTACGACGAGGTCCGCACGGGCATGCGGGTCGAGCCCGTCTGGGTCGACGATGACCAGCTGTCGACCAGCTTCGAGAACATCAAGTGGTGGCGTCCCATCGACGAGCCAGACACCGACCCCGCTCTGTTGAAGGGACACATGTGATGCGTGACGTCGCCATTGTCAGCTCCGCTCAGACCGCCCATCGGCGTTCGGTCGACGAGCTCAACGAGGTGGAGCTCATCCAACCGGTCATCGCGGCGGCCTTGGCGGGGGCGGGCGTGAGCATCGGGGACATCGACTTCGTGTGCTCCGGCAGCTCGGACTACCTGGCCGGTCAGGC
>Ga0105044_10011352_pt1 | contig 12156 bp, 12 predicted proteins | sample MAT01_FD_78092 | JGI IMG/M metagenome (GOLD analysis project Ga0105044, IMG submission 78092) | Freshwater microbial communities from Lake Fryxell liftoff mats and glacier meltwater in Antarctica - MAT-01 | ecosystem: Environmental > Aquatic > Freshwater > Ice > Liftoff microbial mat | place...
GAGCCCGGCACGGACTGACCCTTCTGAAGACGACGGCGACCGACCGCCCCGATTGACGACGACGCCCGATAACGTCAAGGTTGAAACTCGCCATCGGAGCGGGTCATGTCAGTAGTCTTCGTCGCCCTCGCCGCATCGCTTGCGATCGCGGGGGCCGAGTCTGCCCCGCAGGCGGCTCCGGTCCAGCCGGCGACCTCACCGGATCCAGCCGCCGCGCCGGTCAGCCGGCTGGCGGACGTGGTCGTCGAGGGCCGTCAGCTGGATGCCCTGGTGCGGAGCTTCGTCGTCGAGGTCGCCGAGCCCGCCAAAAGGCGCGGCCTCGCGCGCTGGAACCGGCCGATCTGCGTCGGATCGGTCAATCTGCAGACCCAAGTCGGCCAATACATCGTCGACCGTGTCTCGGACGTGGCCCGCGAACTGGAGGTCGAGGCCGGTGAGCCCGGCTGCCGCCCCAATGTCCTGATCGTCGGTACGGTCGACGGTGCGGCCCTCGCCTCTGCCCTGGTCGAGGATCGGCCGCGCAATTTCGACCTTCGCCACAACGGCACCGACGCCGGCACCCGCGCCTTCCGCGGCTTCCGGACCGACGACCGCCCGGTGCGCTGGTGGCAGATCAGCATGCCGATCGATTCCGAGACCGGCGGGAGGGCGGTCCGACTGCCGGGCGACCTGGACCCTGCCTCGGGCCAGCCGACGGCACCGCGCATCGCGGTGTTTGCGGCCTCGCGGCTGCGCACCCAGATCCGGGACGACATGGTGCGGGCCGTCATCATCATCGATGTCGACCGGCTGGACGGCGCGAACCTGGTCCAGCTGGGTGACTATGTGGCCATGGTGTCGCTGGCCCAGATCGACCCGGAAGCGGAAACCGCCGGCTATGACACTGTGCTGAACCTGTTCGCCGATCCGGCGTCGGGTCCCGATGGCCTGACGGACTGGGACATGTCCTATCTGGAGGCGCTGTATCAACACGACCAGCTTCGTATCAACCGCAACAGCCAGGTCCAGGCCGTCGCCGACGCCGTGCTGCGCGATCGGCGCGCGGCGAACGAGACGCCGGCGAATTGAGGTCCGCGCATCCGGCCGGTCGGACCGGACACACACACACACACTCTCTCTCTCTCTCTCTCTCTCTCTACTCCCATCCGTTCCGTTCAGCTTTGCCGTATAGTTCAATCTGTCCCGCCGAGGAGTGCCCGATGATCGCCTCCCTGATAGCCGCTGCGCTTCTGACGGTGCAGGATCCTGTTCCGCCGCAAGCTTCGCTCGCCGACCCGGTCATCCGGCTGGAAGACGTCGTCGTCGACGGTCGCCGTCTGGAGGCCGCTGCCGAGGCGTTCGTCGACACGATCGCCGCCCCGGTCGGGCGCCGCGGCCTGGCTCGATGGCATCGAGGCGTCTGCGTCGGCGCCGTGAACCTGTCCCCCGAGATCGCCCAGCAACTGGTGGACCGGGTCTCGGACGTCGCGCGTGGCCTCGGCCTGCGGGCGCATGAACCACCCTGCCATCCCAGTATCCTGATCGTCGCGACCACGCAGGGGTCCGCCTTCGCCGAACAGTTCGTGGCCATGAGACCGGTGCTGTTCCGCCCGGGCGGCGCGGGCATGAACCAGGGTCCTGCGGCCTTCGACCGGTTCGTCGACTCCGAAGCCCCCGTTCGCTGGTGGACCATCAGCCAACCCACCGACAGCGACACCGGTCAGTCTGCCGTGCGGATGCCCGGGCAATGCAACCGCTCGTGCAATCCCATCGATGGCGCTAGCACCTCAGTGCTCGATTTCGCTCCGAATACGGCGATAAGGACCGTGTCGCGGGTGTCCTCCCAGATCCGGCAGGACCTGAAGCGCAGCATTGTCATCGTCGATGTCGACAAGCTGGACGGCGTCACCTTGGGGCAACTCGGCGACTATATCGCCATGGTCACCCTGGCCCAGATCGCGCCGGAGGCCGACACCAGCGGTTTCGACACCATCCTGAACATATTCGAGTCGCCCGACTCGGCCGAGGGCCTGACGGGCTGGGACCGCGCCTACCTCGACGGCCTTTACGGGGCCAACTGGTATCGCACCAGCCAGAACAGCCAAGTGCACGCCATCTCCGACGCCATTGCCCGTGAATATCGCGACGGTCAGGCCGACGAGCCGGTCGAAACACCGCAATAGACCTTTGGCGGCGACGCACCGGCGCCTTGCGTCAACGCTTCGGCAACGCGATATCCTGTTCAACAGGCGTGCGACGGCTGAGTCGCGCCCCGATACATCCCGAGAAGGCCTGAATGCGCGATCCGATCGAACTGATGAACATGAACCTCGTCCCCATGGTGGTGGAGCAGTCCAGCCGGGGCGAGCGCGCCTTCGACATCTTCTCGCGCCTGTTGCGCGAGCGGATCATTTTCCTGACCGGCCCCTTCGAGGACGGCATGGCGTCGCTGATCTGCGCCCAGCTACTGTTCCTTGAATCGGAGAATCCGAAGAAGGAAATCAGCATGTATATCAACAGCCCCGGCGGGCAGGTGTCCTCGGCGCTGGCGATCTACGACACCATGCAATACATCCGCTCGCCGGTTTCGACCGTGTGTATGGGCATGGCCGCTTCGGCCGGTTCGCTGATCCTCGCCGCCGGTGCCGCCGGCCAGCGCGTGGCCCTGCCGAACGCCCGGATCATGTTGCATCAGCCCTCGGGCGGCTTCCGCGGCCAGGCCTCGGACGTCGAGCTGCACGCCGCCGACATCCGCTACACCAAGCGCCGCCTGAACGAGATCTACGTCCACCACACCGGCCGCACTTATGAGGAGGTCGAAAAGACCCTCGACCGCGACCATTTCATGAGCGCCGAGGAAGCCAAGGCCTGGGGCGTCGTCGACCACGTCTACGACCGCCGCGAACAGGCTGAGGGCGACGGGGTCAAGACGGTCTGATCCGACGCTGAAAAGGGATCGAGAAAGGACGCGCCGTGACCGGCGCGCCCTTTTCTTTTGTGCTATCCGGCGGGGATGCAGCAAACGCGTGAAATCAGCGGGACCGTCGAGGTCGACGGCGACGTCTATCATTGGGAGCTTAGGCGCCAGCCCCGGCCGACCACGGGCAGCGCGTGGGAGGGCATCGCGGTGACCCTGAGGCTGAAGGACTTCAAGCGCGAAGCCATCGTGCAGTTCCCGCCGCCGCTTCGCCCGAACGGCCGTCCCGACACCGAGAAGCAGTTCGTCAAAATCGACCACGTGCGCAATGCCGTGGCTGCCGCGATGGAGGCGGGCTGGAACCCGACCTCGCGCGGCAAGCCCATGACATTCGAAGTGGATGCGGACGGTCGCTAGGGGCGTCCCTTGAACCGGCGGAAGCCCGCCTCATCCGCGATGGCCAGCATTTCGGTGTCACCTGAGGTGTCGCCATAGGCCGCAGCCAGCCGCATATTCTCTCCGTAGACTGCCCGTAACCGCCGAACCTTCTCCTCGCCGCGGCAGTTCGGGCTGGCGAAGGCACCGGTCACGCGGTCCCGATCGTCGAACACCAGTGGCGTCCCCAACAGCGCCTCCGCCCCCAGCCGTCGCGCGAACGGGGCGACCGTCGTCTCGGGCGAGGCGGTGACGATGACCCGGTAGGCGCCCCTGACGCCCCAGTCGTTCCAGCAGGCAAGGGCGTCCGGCCGCATCAAGCCATCCCAGGCCTCGGCCGCAAAAGCCTCGGCGTCGGCGTCCAGCGTCGTGCGGCGCACATCCTTCAGGAACGCCCGCACCGACGCAGCCTTGATCCGGCCCCGGTCGCGGTCGCGGGCATAGGTCGCGACGGCCGACGCAAGGCTCAGCATCCCCTTGGCCCATCCGCGCGCGCCGGCCCGCCAGCGCAGGAAGGACGTGAAACTGTCGCGCACCGTCAGGGTGCCGTCGAAATCGAAGGCGACGATGGCCTGATCCTTGCGGGGCGACTGGTGAAACACGACCGGGCTTCCCATGTCAGACATTCGCCGCGATCTCCATCGACAGTGATCCGTCCGCTTCGATCTCCTGCCACGCCTGGTCGGGGTTGTGGCGGGCGACCGGATGGGTGATTGTCAATTTTTGAAGACCTTTGCGCCCACTGTTCGGGAATCAAACGCGGGGATTACGCGTTAGCCCCATGTCGGGGCGATCCGCGGGAGTGAGAAGGCTATATGACCAAAGCCGCCGGCACAGACGCCAAAAGCACCCTCTACTGCTCCTTCTGCGGAAAGAGCCAGCATGAGGTGCGCAAGCTCATCGCCGGACCGACCGTGTTCATCTGCGACGAATGCGTCGAGCTGTGCATGGATATCATCCGAGAAGAGCACAAAATTTCCTTCTCCAAGGCCAAGGACGGCGTGCCGTCGCCCAAGGAGATCCGCGAGGTCCTCGACGACTATGTGATCGGCCAGAGCCACGCCAAGAAGGTGCTGAGCGTCGCCGTCCACAACCACTACAAGCGGCTGAACCACGCGACGAAGAACAACGACGTCGAACTGGCCAAGTCGAACATCATGCTGATCGGGCCGACCGGCTCGGGCAAGACGTTGCTGGCCCAGACGCTGGCCCGCATCATCGACGTGCCCTTCACCATGGCCGACGCCACGACCCTGACCGAAGCCGGTTATGTGGGCGAGGACGTCGAGAACATCATCCTCAAGCTGCTCCAGGCCTCGGACTACAACGTCGAGCGGGCCCAGCGCGGCATCGTCTACATCGACGAGATCGACAAGATTTCGCGCAAGTCCGACAACCCCTCGATCACCCGCGACGTCTCGGGCGAGGGCGTGCAGCAGGCCCTGCTCAAGATCATGGAAGGCACCGTCGCCTCCGTGCCCCCGCAGGGCGGTCGCAAACATCCGCAGCAGGAGTTCCTGCAGGTCGACACCGCCAACATCCTCTTCATCGTCGGCGGTGCCTTCTCCGGGCTTGAAAAAGTGATCGCGGCGCGCGGCGACGGGGCCTCGATCGGCTTCGGCGCCAAGGTCAAGGAAGTCGACGAACGCCGCACCGGCGACATCCTGAAAGGTGTCGAGCCCGACGACCTGATGCGGTTCGGCCTGATCCCCGAATTCATCGGCCGTCTGCCCGTGCTGGCGACGCTGGAGGACCTGGACGAACCGGCCCTGGTCACCATCCTGACCGAGCCCAAGAACGCCCTGGTCAAACAGTACAAGCGCCTGTTCGAGATGGAGAATGTCGACCTGACCTTCACCGACGACGCCCTGATCGCCGTGGCCAAGAAGGCCATCACGCGCAAGACCGGCGCGCGGGGCCTGCGGTCGATCCTGGAAGGCATCCTGCTTGAGACCATGTTCGAGCTGCCGACCTTCGAGGGTGTCGAGGAGGTCGTGGTCAATGCCGAGGTCATCGAAGGCAAGGCCCAGCCGCTGCTGATCTATTCCGAGACCAAGTCCAAGAAGTCCGCGCCCGACAGCGCCGCCTGATGAATCCGGACGGCGTCGCTCTTGTCCGACGTCACTGATATTCACCCGGAGGCCGCCCGCCAGTCATGGCGGGCGGCCTCCGCCGTTCTGGCTCTGGCCACCGCCGGGCTGACGGTCTTCCATCTGGCACCGGCCGCCCGACCCCTCGCAGAACTCTCATACGACCTCGCCCTGGGCGTCGCGGGCTTCGCGGTGACGCGCCAGATTCTGGCCGCCGGGCCTGATACGAGTGTGTGGCGGCGGCTTGCCGGGACCTGGTCGGCGGCGGCCCGCTGGAGCCTGCCTGCCCTCATGACCGTCGTGGTCGCGGTTCTGGCGGTCAGCGTGGCCATGCTTCCGCCGGCCGACCTTTCCAGCCAAGCACGGACCGGCTTGTGGACCGCGCTGGGACTCAGTGGCGGCCATCTGATGACGCAGGGGCTCTATGATCCGGTCCTGAGCGGGGAACTGCTACTGCATCTCTGGGTCACCGGGGTGGCGGCCCAACTTGTCCTCGGCTGGACCGTCGTTGTCGCCCTGATGATCCGGGCCGGCCTGCAGGCCAGGGTCGGGATCGTCGCCGTTACGGGCGTGCTGCTGTCGCTCGGACTGGAGTTGTGGATGCGCTCGCAGGGACAGCATCCTCAGGCCTTCCTTCTGGGTCCGCCCAACCTCTGGCCCTTTCTGATTGGCGCAGTGGTGGCAACCACACCGGCTCGAGTGAAGCGTGCGGATGCGGCGTGGCGATACGGACCGGTATGGCTGGGCCATCTGGCCTGGCCCTTCTATCTCTGGGTCTGGCCGCTGACCGCCCTGCCGCGCATGATCCTGGCGCGGCCGCTGAGTGTGGTCGAGGCTATGGCCGCGCTGGTCGCCGCGCTCCTGCTTGCCGTGGCCACCCGGCGCTGGATCGAGCAGCCGTCGCGGCGGTGGGCGGGCAGGTCGCGCGCCGCCCTGGCCGCCGTGGTCGCCTGCGGCCTGGCGATCGTCTTCGCCTCGGGTGCGACGCTCGTCGCCGATGGCTTCCCGGCACGGGCGGATACGAGCGTCCGGACCGAGGACACCGGCGTTCGTTCCTCGCCGCTCCAGGCACTGTGCCACGTCGAGGAAGGCCGCGCGCCGCCGCCCATGGCGGCCTGTGTGACGCCGTTGGGGGCGTCGGCCGATGTGGTGGTCTGGGGAAATTCGCATGTCGCCCACCTGACTCCGGCCATTCGCGACTGGACCCGCCGACGTGGGCTGGGAATGCGTCAGGTCACAAAGTCCGGATGCCCGACTCTCCTGGTTTCGACGGCCGGGCTGGCGTCGGCGGACTGCCTGGCCTTCAATCGCGCCGCCGTCGCCGAAATGGCACGCGGGCGCAAACCCGGATTGGTCGTCGTGGGCGCTGGATGGACCCTGATACTTGCCCGCGTGCCCGGCGATGACCGGGTGCAGGCCCGCGCCTTCGAGCGTGATTTGGCGGAAACCCTGCGTCTGTTGCGCGCCGCCATGGGGCCAGACGTCGCCATCGTGCTGATGGGGACCACGCCCGATTTCGCCTTCGCGCCAGCCCGGTGCCATTCGCGCCGCCGGTTTCTGGGGCTGGACACCGCACGCTGCGATCTGGCTGTGCCGGCCAATGCGAGCATGGCAGCGATCATGGACCGGGCCCTGTCGAGGATCGCCGCCGAACGTCCTGGAGTCTCGGTCTACCGGCCGCATACCGTCCTGTGTCCGAACGGGCCTTGCCGGACGCGGTCGTCAACCGAGCCCTGGTATATCGACAGCAATCACCTGACCCTTGCGGGCGGCCTCGCCCAGTCGACCGGCGTGGCGGCGGTGCTGGACCGGGCGATTTCCGCCCCCGGGAGCGACAATCCTGACCGCAAGGTGGCGTCTTCTCTGCATGGTCGTGTCGGTGATGCGTCCGGGCCACAGCCCTCCATGGCCATTCCGCCCGGGTTTTCCGGCCCGTGACGCATGATCCTTGCGTCCCCGTGGTCTGGCCCTGCCGGATCGTGCAGCCGTGCCGGTTGTGGATGGAAGACTTTGAGTGGTGCCCGCGACGCTTGAACCGCGCCGTTCTTAAACCACATACTCATCCGAAGGCCGCCGAATGGCGGGCCGAGTCGAAACGGCGGGGCATAGGCGTCCCGGACGCCGGCGCGGCGGGTCCGAGATCAACGAGGACCCCGTGAGAGTAGGCATCATGTCCGAGACCAAAACCCTGCCCGTGCTGCCGCTGCGGGACATCGTCGTCTTTCCGCACATGGTCGTGCCGCTGTTCGTGGGCCGCGAGAAGTCGGTCAAGGCGCTCGACGAGATCATGAAGGGCGAAAAGCAGATCCTGCTGGCCACCCAGAAGAACAGCGTCGATGACGACCCGGCGGCCGACGCCATCTATCCGATCGGCGTACTTGCCACCGTTCTGCAGCTGCTGAAACTGCCCGACGGCACCGTCAAGGTGCTGGTCGAGGGCAAGAGCCGCGCCCGCCTGACCCGCTTCACCGACCGCACCGAATATTTCGAGGCCGAGGCCGTCGAGATCGCCGACGAACCGGGCGAGCCCGCCCAGTCGGAGGCCCTGCTGCGCGCCGTGATCGAGCAGTTCGAAAACTATGTGAAGCTGAACAAGAAGGTCCCGCCCGAGGCGCTCGGCTCCATCCCCCAGATCACCGATCCGTCCAAACTGGCCGACAGTGTCGCCGCCCATCTGTCGGTCAAGATCGCCGACAAACAGAACCTGCTGGAAACCATCGCCGTGCCGGCGCGCCTGGAGACGGTCTACGGCCTGATGGAGGGCGAAATCTCGGTCCTTCAGGTCGAGAAGAAGATCCGCTCGCGCGTCAAACGCCAGATGGAGAAGACCCAGCGCGAATATTATCTGAACGAGCAGATGAAGGCGATCCAGCGCGAGCTTGGCGAGACCGACGACAGCCGCGACGAGATCATGGAGCTGGAAAAGCGCATTCGTAAGACGCGCCTGTCCAAGGAAGCCCGGATCAAGGCCGAGGCCGAGGTCAAGAAGCTGCGCAACATGAGCCCGATGTCGGCGGAATCGACGGTGGTGCGCAACTACCTCGACTGGCTGCTGTCGATCCCGTGGGGCAAGACCAAGGGCAAGCCGATCGACTTGGACAAGGCAGAGGCCATCCTCGAGGAGGACCACTACGGTCTCGAGAAGGTCAAGGAACGGATCGTCGAATATCTGGCCGTCCAGGCCCGTACCAACAGCCTGAAGGGGCCGATCCTGTGCCTCGTCGGCCCTCCCGGCGTCGGCAAGACCTCGCTGGCCAAGTCGATCGCCAAGGCCACCGGCCGGGAATACATCCGCATGTCCCTGGGCGGTGTCCGCGACGAGGCCGAAATCCGCGGCCACCGCCGGACCTATATCGGCTCCATGCCGGGCAAGATCATCCAGTCTATGAAGAAGGTGAAGACCACCAACGCCTTCATCCTGCTGGACGAGATCGACAAGCTGGGCGCCGACTGGCGCGGCGACCCGTCCTCGGCCCTGCTGGAGGTGCTGGATCCGGAGCAGAACAATGCGTTCGGCGACCACTATCTCGAGGTCGACTACGACCTGTCCAACGTCATGTTCGTGACCACGGCCAACAGCCTGAACATGCCCCAACCCCTGATGGACCGGATGGAGATCATCCGGGTCAGCGGCTACACCGAGGACGAGAAGGTCGAGATCGCCAAACGCCACGTCCTGCCCAAGGTGACGACCGAGAACGGTCTGACGCCGACGGAGTTCGTCGTGCCGGAAACCGCCATCCGCGACCTGATCCGCTACTACACCCGCGAAGCCGGGGTGCGGTCGCTCGAGCGGGCGCTCGGCGGCCTGGCGCGCAAGGCCGTGCGCGAGATGGCCCGCGAGAAGACGCTGTCGATCACCATCGACGACGAGCGGCTGGCCAAATACGCGGGCGTGCGGAAATTCCGCTACGGCGAGACCGACGAGGAGGATCAGGTCGGCATCGTCACCGGCTTGGCCTGGACCGAGTTCGGCGGCGAAATCCTGACCATCGAGGCGATCAAGATGCCGGGCCGCGGACGCATGACCGTGACCGGCAACCTGAAGGAGGTGATGAAGGAGTCCATCTCCGCCGCCGCCTCCTATGTCCGGGCGCGTTCGCTCAGCATCGGCGTCAAGCCGCCGGTGTTCGAGAAGACCGACATCCACGTCCACGTGCCCGACGGCGCCACGCCCAAGGACGGTCCCTCGGCCGGCGTCGCCATGACCGTCGCCATGGTCTCGGTCCTGACCGGCATCCCGATCCGCAAGGACATCGCCATGACCGGCGAGATCACCCTGCGCGGCCGTGTCACCGCCATCGGCGGCCTCAAGGAGAAGCTGCTCGCGGCCCTCCGCTCGGGCATCAAGACGGTGCTGATCCCGGAAGAGAACGAGAAGGACCTCGCCGAGGTGCCCGACAATGTGAAGGGCGCGCTGGAGATCATCCCGATCAAGACCGCCGACGAGGCCCTCAAATGGGCCCTGACCGGCTCTCTGACCCCGGTCGAATGGGACGAGGCCACGGATCCTCTCCCGGCGGCCCCGCCGGCCCAGGACCCTGGCACGGTTCCCGCCACGCACTGACGGCCGAAACTCAAACAGAACCCGCCCGGAGCGATCCGGGCGGGGTTTTGCGTTCGGTCGGAACCTTGGTCTTGAAGTTGATCCGGACACGGGCCAATCGTCGCAGATGACAGTCGCCGATACCCACCGTCTTCGCCGCGTACAGCTTGCTCGGAAGGCGGCGATTCTGGTCGCGCTGCTGCTCGTCATTGTCCTGGCCGCGCTGAGCCGCACCCTCGGCAGCGACTCAACGATCCACGAGGGCCTCGAGGCGGTGGGCCTGGGTCTGATCGCGCTTTGCGTGGTAGGTCGGGCGTGGTGCTCGCTCTACATCGGCGGACGAAAGAAGGCCGAGATCGTGGATCGGGGGCCCTATTCGATCAGTCGCAATCCGCTCTATGTGTTCAGCTTCATCGGCGCGTTCGGCATGGGCGCCCAGACCGGCAGCGTCGTCATGGCGGTCCTGTTCCTGATCCTGGCCGTCGGTGTGTTCTACCTCACCGTCCGGCACGAGGAGATCTGGCTGTCGGCGGCCTTCGGCGAGGCCTATCGCCTGTATTGCAAGCACACGCCTCGGTTCTGGCCGGACTTCGCGAAATGGCGGGATGGCGAGACTCTGGAGGTGCGGCCGGTCTTTTTCCTCACCACCTTGCGGGACGGCCTGGCGTTCTTTCTGGCCGTCCCTCTGTTCGAGGCGTTGGAGCAGGCCCAGGCCTTGGGCTGGGTCCGTGTCATGTTCCGCCTGCCGTAGGTCTGATTACAGACTATCCACCATCACCAGTTCGGCGTCGGCCTTTGCCGTGACGACGATCTCCGCCACATCCACGATCGCCGCGCCGTCGCGGGCGTTCAGGGGCACGCCGTTGACCTCGACCTCGCCGACGGCGGGGACCAGATAGGCGTGGCGGCCCTCGGCCAGGCTGTATGTCAGGCTCTCGCCCGCCTTCAGCGTGGCGCCCAGCACGCGGGCGTCGGCGTTGATCGTCAGGGCGTCATTGTTTGGTTCGCACGAGGCCAGCACCGAGAACTGGCCAGTCCTGTCGTTCTTGGGGAACACCTTGGCCCCCCAACTGGGCTTCGCGCCGCGCCTGTCCGCCTCGATCCAGATCTGGAACAGGGTGGTCGTCTCGTCCTCGAGATTGAACTCCGAGTGACGCACGCCCGTGCCCGCGCTCATCACCTGGACGTCGCCGGCCGAGGTGCGGCCCTTGTTGCCCATGGAATCCTCATGGGTGATGGCCCCGGTGCGGACGTAGGTGATGATCTCCATGTCGGCGTGGGGGTGGGGCGGAAACCCCGATTTGGCGGCGATCTCGTCGTCGTTCCAGACGCGCAGCCGGCCCCAGCTCATGCGGCTGGCGTCGTAATACTCAGCGAAGGAGAAATGGTGTCTGGCGTTGAGCCAGCCGTGGTTGGCGCCGCCGAGGCTGGCGAAGGGGCGAACGTCGATCATCACGCGATCTCCCGATGAGGCGCGCATCCGATGGCGCGCCGGTTGGGAAGCCATATAGGCAACAGTTAGAGTTACAAAATAGGCTCAGCCTCCGGGCATGGCCTTGCGCAGCGCCTCGTTCATCCGGCCCTGCCAACCGGAACCCGTGGCGCGATAGCGTTCCAGCACATCGGCATCCACGCGCAGGGAGACGGGGCGTTTGGTCGGCGCGCGCTGAAGGCTGCGGACGCGGGTGCGGGGAAATGCGGCGAGTTCTGTAGCCGACAGCGATTCCGGTCCCTGCGCCCGGGCGAAGTCAGCGCCTGTCCAATCGGGGTTTTCATCGCTGTGTGTGTCATCGGACATGTCGTTTGAACTCCTGTTCATGGGCGCGCCTGAGGCTGTTGGCCCGTATCCGCCCGTCGCGGATCGCATACGCAAGACAGTAGGTCTGACCGTCGATCAGGCCGTAGGCACGTCGCCGACGTTGCCCGTAGTCTCGGCGGTCGTCATCGAAGACATGGAGCAGTTCGAAATCGTCCGCGCGAGACAGGGAAATCCCGTGCTTCTCGATATTCAAAGCGTCCTTGTCCAGATTGAAGAGGACTTTCATCGTATATACGATTTGCTTGCGGCCATCAACCGATCTGCGCCCGGTGCCTCAGCATCGCATCGGCCAGCACGCAGGCCGCCATCGCCTCCACCACCGGCACGCCGCGCAGGGCGACGCAGGGGTCGTGGCGACCCTTGGTCCGCA
>Ga0105044_10011357_pt1 | contig 12153 bp, 8 predicted proteins | sample MAT01_FD_78092 | JGI IMG/M metagenome (GOLD analysis project Ga0105044, IMG submission 78092) | Freshwater microbial communities from Lake Fryxell liftoff mats and glacier meltwater in Antarctica - MAT-01 | ecosystem: Environmental > Aquatic > Freshwater > Ice > Liftoff microbial mat | place...
CATCACTTTCTACTAAGTTTTTCGACCATCTTTAAATGGAATCGAACGTTCAAGTTGTCCTTTTGAATCGTAGAGCTTGACTTCACCGTCTAGTTCTCCATGATTGTATGGGATGCAGGATTTAGCTTGTCCGGATTCAAAGAAATATTCCTGCAGTAAATGCCAATGCCCTTCACGGTAGCGCTGGATGCTATATATTTGCCCTGAGGGATAATACCAAATACATTTGCCTTCTTGCTTTCCATGCCAGAACCAGCTTTTACTTAAAAGCACTCCTTTTTCAGAAAAAAAAGAGGAGGGTCCATGGAGGTTGCCATCTAGATAAAAGCATTCCATCTTTTTAGAGCCATCGACATTTAAAAGTAAATTTTGCCCATTGCGCACTCCATTTTTTTCTAAATAGTGCCCGCCTCCTAAGTCCATTTTGATGACATGACCTTGTAGTTGTTCTCCGACGACTGGATTGGCTGGGATCATAAGCGGCGCAAAATCTTCGTGTAAATTGATCTGCAGCTCATTGTCTGCTATGCGTAAAAATGTGCCATTGAATTCATACAGATCCATCTATTTCTCTCCAGAGGCTTCTTCAAAAGCCATTCTAAGCAGCTCTTGATTAGCAAAGGCCACATCTTTGATGAAAGCGAGTTTTTTTATGCTAAGTTCGATTAAAAGTTGTTTTTTTTCCTTTTCATTTCGATTTTTTTTAGCCAAACGCGCTTCTTGGTTTAGCATGCGTGAATACACTTCATTAAAAATATCTAAAATGTACTTATAGGCTGGTTCTTCAGCAAGATCTGTTTCGGCCAGGGCTGCCCGTCCGCTTTGCATTAGGGGTGAAGTGTGCTGGTCCTTTTTAATTTTTTCTATCTGTGCGTGGCTATCTTCAAGCAAGATTTCAATGAACTGAACAGAGTTCTTTAAGCTAGTTTGCAATTCTTTCATAGCTGCATGCATAGCTTCAGCAGTCACTTGGGGCATCTGGCTATTCTGAATTTCTCCAAATACGCGATCTTTTAAATTATAATGGGTCGTAAGTTGCTTTGCGGCAATTTCAGCCAGAGGGCGATTTGGAACTCCTTCAAAGCCTAGTCCACCTTCTGTAGCATTATAGAAGGTAGTTTCAGGATGTTCTTTGGCAAAAGCTGATATCCAGTCTGACTCAGCAATCCACTTCCACATAGTGTAGACTGGGTTGCCAAATATGTCTTTCTTAAGAAATGCCGATTGATCAAAATCGGCAGTTTCCACAATTTGTTGAGAGGTTACCTGAGAGTCTTTTAAAACCCCATCGGCGTATGCGCGCATATCTGTGTAAGCTAAATCCATGCCTGCAAAAATAATTGGGTTGCATCCCATGGCCTGGGCAATTTGCGCGGAGAAATTCACCACATTGTGCCCTTCATCGAAAAAATCTGTATTTAAACCAAATTTCTCTTCAAACCATTCAGAGATGTCGTATCCTCCGGAGCCTGTAATGTAAAGGCGGGGCCCATGAATTTTTCTAAAGGCTCCATAAAATAATCGATTGCGATAGAAAAAGGGTACTTCGTATCCTTGGTGGCGATTGAGCCTTTCATATTGCTCTGAGTTAGGATCGATTCCAGCTCCTAAATGAGGTGTAATGCCTGCTGCATCTAAAGCATTCAATGCGGAACCTCCCGCGAAAATTAAAGCCCGTTCAGAAAGATCTTTCAAGGCCTCTAAACTATTTTTTAATGAAGGCCCTGCCCCGCAGATAATGGCAGGAACTTGATTAAACTTACCAAAGAAATTATTTCCATAATAAGAATCAGCTAACATGAGCATATTTGGATAAAAGTTTTTAAAAAATCCAGCTCCGTATAATAGGTATTCTTCAACTAGGGCGTCTTTTACGGTGGAATCATAGATAATTTTATGTCGAAGTTCAAGAGACCGTTCTTGATGGATTTGCTGATAAAATGCCAGCGCGGAAACTTGAATACGCGCTAACACAAAATTCCAGTAGAGGGCATCTAAAACGGGTGTTTTCTCTTTAATAACTTTAAAATAATGCAAAGTGACTTGTTCATTTTCTAAAAGATCAGTCCCGCTATCAGTTTCTAGGAGTCGATAGATAACCGATAGATCATCTTCTAAAAAAATCAGATGATGGCGCGGGCTTTTTTTTAGCCATTCTTTGGCTGCTAAGTAATAGTACCCTAAACCTACTCCGTAGACATATAAAACTTGAATATTCTCAATAAGAAGACTCTTAAACCATTCCTCAGCTTCTTTTAAAGGATTTATTTGAGAATGATAATATAACGCTCCTTGAGGAGTGTTTTTTTGCAAATTCTTGAGGCCATTGCTTGCTTCGCAAAAAACAAGATCTTTGGGTTCTTGGTAAGCCAACAACCGTGCCATCTTGGGTTCATTCTGAGCCCATATTTCGATATTCGCATAAAATTTTTCTGATTGGTTCATGTATTTAAAAAATCTATAAGGTATTGAAACATTTTTTTTTGTTTTAAAACGACTTGAGGGGTATCCATGTTCTCAGCTAGACGCTGGGCCGTCAAACAAGCTTTTTTTAAGATATAAACAAAGGTATAATACTGGATTGATGGCTCTGAGGGAAAGTAAATTCCAACTTGCTGCTTGTAAACTGAGATAAATGCAGTTTCCAAACGATGAATCACGGGAGTCTCAAGACCAAAATAAATCGCGTACTGATGCAACGAACTCATAAAAACAGCATAATCATATCCGATAGGTCCACCTCGAACCTTATCAGATAAAATTGAAAAAACAAAACGGTCCAAATCGATGATCGTAATACGGTCTGTGGCTGATTCATAAAAAAAATGGCGGATAATTGCATCCCCATGAATCCACCCAGTTGGGGAGGGTAGAAGTTCTATTTCTGAACGTAATCTAAAGAACTTTTCTTCAATAATTTTAGCATCCAAAGGGAATATATCCGGTTTTTGGCTTGCCATTTTTTTAAAATAACGTAGGGCATGTTCTTCATGATAATGATAAGTTGGTGAAAGGGAGTTAGAAGGCTCTCTACCCTTCAGATGAATTTCGGCTAAGGCTCTTGCAGAATTTCGAATGCCCTGCTCGGCATTATCGATTAATCCTTTTTCGAGAAAGTGAATCAATGATTCCCCTTTTGCAGCCTTAAATCCCATGATGTCATAAGTCACCGAGTTTTCTATGCATTGATTAACAGCAAAAGGGAGTGAAATATCACTTTCTTTCAGATTCAGCCTCCGCAAAAAAATCCCTTCGTTTGCAATTTGAGAGATGATTTTAGGGTCGTACGTATCGGATGAGTAAATTTTAATAATAAATAGCAGTTTATCGTTTTGGTAAACCCCAATGACACGCCCTGAAGGGTTAATGCGGCCAGTATAATCGGGTATTTTGGAAACTTTTAAAAATTCGGTTTTGGTGTTGAATTCTTTTAAAGCACAAGTTTCCAGAAACTGATGCAGGGCCAAAGTTAATTGACTCATTTGATGTGTCCTTGAACATCCCACTCTTGCATAGCGGTCACGTTTCCTTTTTCATCGTGGGTGACTTGCCTTGCGAGCTGTCCGTTGGAGTACCATCTCCTGGAAATACCGATCCCTACACCTTCCTCACTTTGAGCTTCCAGCAATAAGCTTCCACTTTCGCTCCAAACCCGTTCGTAACCGTTCATTTTTCCATTTTTGAAGGACAAATTCCGTTTTAAACTACCATTGGGATAATAAAATAAAGCATTACCTTCTATCCATCCATTTCGATAAAACATTTCACTCTTAAGATAAGAGTTTTGAAAAAAATCTATCTGCGTTCCATGCAAGCGGTCATCTTTGTAGTGAAGGATGCGCCAGGGATTTCCTGAGGCGAAATAACATATTTGTCGTCCTTGTTTAGCTCCCTTGACATACCATGTTTCACTGACTAAGCGTCCGCTGAGGTCGAAAAATCGAGAGGGTCCATGCAATTCTCCTTTTTGATAAAAGGAAACTTCTTTAAAAAATTCGGAGTGGATAATTTTCTCTTCAGCAAGAAAAGGTTCATCGAAGTAGAGATCCAAGCTTTTATCTTCAATATGAAGCATTCCTTCTTTAATCCAATACTGTCCTTCATCTTCATAAGGAGGATGAATCACAACATTTTGGTCAAGCTGATGCTTTTTTTTCAAAAAATTATCTATTCCTGCTCGACAGGTGTTTCGATGAATCTCTAGTTGTGTCTGAAGATAGAGGTATCTTTTGGATTCAATCGCAATTTTTTTTAATTGCCTTACTTTTTCACTCTCATTGCCGAAACGTGCCTTGAAAAGGTAAAGTTCTCTTAAAGATAGAAGATTAAAAATTTCGTTTATTTTAATAAAAAATTCACGGTAAGTAAACTCACTTTCTAACTCAGCTTGATAAAGACTTAAAATTCCTGAATTCTCTTTTAAGGTGTCTTTAGAAGGAAAAATGATTTGATCTCGTTGCTCGCTATATAGAGATATAATTTTTTGCAATAGATCCTCACATTCTCTTAAATTTTCCGACCATTTATTTAAGGATTGCATCAGTTGCTCGGAGCTTAATGCATGTTTATAGCTCTCCACAATTAGGGTTTGGATGCGTCCTGTTAAGTTTTCTTGCTTTTGAAGATACTTGCGAGAGACTTCAGCCAAACTTTCTTGGGGAATTTGCCAAATAGACATGCCTCCTTCTGTAGAGTTGATGAGTGTAATGTGAGGGTTGTCTAAATGAAACTGTGTGTAGAGTGCCCCTTCTTGAACCCAGCTCCAGGTCGTTGAAACCAGCGGTTCTGTGATTCCCTTTACAGAGATCAATTTTTCTTCCTTGACCTTTGAAATCTGGTCTCGTTCTTTCTGGTTCGATGTCGGATGAGCTTTAATCTCTTCTGTGTAGTGTTTTCCACCAGTATAGGCCAAATCCAAACCAACTAGAATAATTGGATTACACCCCAAAGCTTCAGCGATCTTTAAACAAAAATGAGTCGTGCTCGTACCCGCTTCTATTTGTTTTGTGGAATAAATTTCCCATTGTTGTTCAAACCAATCGGTGCTGTATGGGTCATTACCGCTTTCAACATATAACTTAGGCCCATGGATTTCCTGAAAAGCCCCTGCATTAAAACGCATGCGATAAAAAAAAGGGACTCCAAAAGCTTGGCCAGCCCTGAGTCGATTTTCTTGGATTTCAGTGGGGTCAACTCCTGCCGCAAAATGAGGCAGTATACTGTGAGCTGTCAAGGCATTTAAGGCGGATCCAGCACCAAAGATTAAAGCTTTGTCACCTAACCCTTTCAGCCGATCAAAATGTTTGGCTAGGGATGGCCCCGCCCCGCAAATAATGGCAGGTACATCTCGAAACTGACCGTATAGCTGATGTGCAAACCCTGCTTGATCTAAATAGGGTAGGTTGTGATAAAAATTTGCAAACACTTGTTCTTGAGATTCTTTTCTAAAGTAACTCAAGAATTCATTTTTATCCGTTAGGTTAATTTGAATCTGATTACTGACTTTGGCGCAAAATGCCTGCCGATTTTCCGCATACCCTTTTAAAGTACTGATCACACAGGGCACTGTCGCGAAAGCCCAAAATATCCAGGAAAATTCTTCTCTAAATTCCCCCCAACCGTTGTCATTAGGTGTCTCAAAATATTTTAGAATTACTTGTGGATGGGTAAGCAGCGCTTCCGCTCGTTCTGTTTCGAGCAAAGCTTTCAATACCTGAAGGTCATCTTCCAAAAAAATTACAAATCGGGTTGAATCTTGGCTTAGCCATTCTTCTAAAGCATAGTAATAATAACCAAGACCCACGCCAATCACTATTAGGGCTTGAACGCCTTCCAAAGCTATCCCTCGAAACCATTTTTTAGCTTCCCAAGCAGCATTTTGTTTGGAGTGATAAAAGAAATTTTGGCTTTGATTATAAAGATTTGGCTCGCCTGCCCATGTAGGAGATAGAATTAAATCTGATTTTGAAATTGCTTCAAGGGCTAGAGCTGCTTTGGGATTTTTATGAGAAAATAATTCTAAATTTTTTTCAAAGCATTCAGAGCCCATGTTACTTCGATTTGGGGTTTTGCTTATCCTCAGGTTTTTTTTCTGGGGGCAGCTTTCCAAATTTTTTAGCGATCAATGAGGTGGTATCATTCAATAAATGCATCAAAGCTTGCACCTCTTCCCCCATTCGAGTAGTGGCTTCGTTTAGCTGCTTTTCAACTTCTTTTTGCGCTGAAGGTGTTTTCCAGATCTGCTCTTTAGTTCCTTCAGATTCAATGCCTGACTCTACAAGCATCTGATGCCCAATTTTCTTTAAATTTTCAATTTCCTTATGCAGAATAGTCAGATCGCTTTGAATATCTTCGGAAACACCTTCTTTAAAACCAATTCTTGAATCTTCTGAAAGAATAGGAAGCACTTTACCGACTTGGTCGTAAACACCTTCCAAGGAATTAGTCAAAACTTCTGTTTGAATGGCAACTTGATCGAAGTAATCCATGCGATTTAATTTAAAAGGGTGAATTTCACCGCCAGTGCGTCCCCACTGTTTCATGTAGAGACGTTTTGAATTTTCGTCGTAAGCATACTCTTTGGATAGTGTGCCATTTTCACGCCATTCTCGAGCAATTCCAATCGGTTTGTCTTCCTTGTAGAAAACTTCCATTAAAAGTTTTCCGGAAGATTCCCACATCCTTTCTCCGTCAAAACGTTTGCCGTGAATAAAATGCAGTTCGCGTTTAATTTGACCATTTGGGAAAAAGAGCTTGACGTCGCCGTGCAACAATCCTTGCTCATAGTTTAAAATTGTTTTTAACTGACCGCTTGGATAAAAGAATTCTTGCTTCCCTTCTTCTAAGCCATCTTTAAAACGTTGGATGCTGTACAGTTTGCCATCCTGATAGAATTTTCTCGTTTTTCCTTGCTTAAGGCCCTTGACATACCATGTCTTCGAAAGTAAAGTTCCATTTTCATCGAAGAAAGCAAAAGGACCTTCAAGTAAATTGTTGCGCCAAGTCCATTCAATCTTGACTTTACCATTGGCATGATCTCTTCGATGGGTTTTAAAAGTGCCGTCCGCCAGTTTTTCTTCAATATCCAAGTGCACTTCGGCATCGATAATTTTTACGACGCCATTCTGGAAGGAGTAATGATCTCCGTCGGAAGTTTCCTTCTGAATGAAATCCTTTGGATTTTCTTTGGATTGAGTGACCGAATCTTTTAAGGTTTCCCTGAAAGCCCTTTTAATTAAAGTCAGGTTTACACGAGCTGTTTCAGCCAAAAATTGATAACGCATTGTGTTCATATCTGCCTTGCGCAAATTGACTTTATGCTCATCTTCTTCCGATTGAATGCGTATCAATTCTATTTTCTTTGAAAAGGCTTCGATGTACTTGTCACTAAATATTCTCAAGAGATGGGTATAACCAATTTCTTGATTAAGTGATTCTAAAACTTCCATCAGCTTGTCATCAAAATTCAATGTTTCTGCTTCTCCGGCTTTAATTTTTTTGGCTTGAGCGTCAAATTCCAAGCTCAAAATTTGACATTTCTGCATGCATCTTTCTAAACTTTCTTCCATGATCTTGATGGCTTCTTCAATTCTTTCTCGGGTAACACCTGGGGGCATTGGATGTTCTTGCACTTCTCCATGTATCCATCCTGAAAGATCGTATTCATTTTGCAAGTATTCATCGGCAACTTCTTGTAGAGTGCGATTTGGAATTCCTGGCAGGCCCAGACCACCTTCTGTGGCATTGATCATAATCAATTCAGGTGTATTTAAAGAAAATCTGGCAAACCACACTGATTCCGCTATCCATTTCCATAGTGTGTAGATTGGCTTGCCGTTAACATCATCGCGAATCATGAGCTCTTCTTGCGGATTTTTTGTCTGAAAATGCTGCTTGCGATCATGCAACGGATGGCTTATCACACCATCAGCATAGGATTTTTCATCCGTGTAGGCGAGATCTACCCCGACAAAAATAATGGGATTGCAACCTAAAGCAGTTGCGATGGCAAGGCTAAAATTTACCACATTATGCCCTTCAGGAAGATCGACCCCTTCAATTCCTAATTTTTTTTCAAACCAGTTTGAAACATCATATCCGCCGCTTCCTGTGATGTATAAACGATCTCCATGAATCAATTTGAAAGCTTTGTGATAAAAGCGATTTCGGTAAAAAAAGGGGGTTTCGTAGCACTGATTCATAATTAGCCGTGTCATCTGAAACCAGTTAGGATCGATTTGCACACCAAAGTGAGGTAGAATTCCTTTGGCATTCAAAGTATTCACAGCAGTTCCGCCGGCTAAAATTAAAGCCTTGTCTTTGAGTTTGGCAAGCAAGTCTCCATTTTTTCCCAGAGAAGGGCCGGCTCCACAGATAATGGCAGGCACGCCTTTGAATTTATCAAAGAGACCATTCCCTAGATATGAGTCTGGAAGAGCTAACAAATTTTGGTAAAAGTTGCGAAAGAAAAATTGGCCGAAGTTCATGTACTCGATGGTCGAGCATTCTTTAAAATTAATGTAATAGCCAATCTTTGCCTTCAGTTGTTGAAAAATTTTGGTTTTTTCTTCTCCATAGGCTTTTAGGGCGGAGACCTTATATTTCATAAAGGTAAGAATCGTAAAAAGATCATCCATTTCTTGATCTTCCTGATCGATTTTTTCAAAATAAAACAAGAAGGTTTGCTTATCATTTAAGATTTGACTGCCCATTTCTGTTTCAAATAATCGGTGGAGGACTGATAGGTTATCTTCAAAAAAGACCAGATAGTGTTGTTCGCTTGCTTTCAACCAATTAACAGCTGCTTGATGATAATATCCAAGGCCGACGCCATAAACGAATAAAACGGAAACATCGTCTAAATCTAGCGTGGCAAACCATTCCTGAGCTTCTTTTGCTGCGTTTTCCTCTGAATGGAGCGGCACTTTGCGTCCATTCTCTGTGAATGTTAAATTGAGTTCATTATTGGGATTTGTGGTAAAATTGACCGATTCACACTGGCATGTTTTTAAAAGTTCAGCCTTTTCATGGGAAAGCATTGACCATTTTTCTACATTGCGGTGAAAAATTGGATTCTCATCTCGTACAGCCATTTGTATTCCCTTATTTGAAGGCGCGTTTAAAGAGGGACCCAATCATCGCCGCCTAAGCGTTTAAATTTTTTCTTTCTGGCCCGAGCCATATTTTTGGCTCCCTCTTTTTTCCCATAAGTCTTTTCTTTGCGTTTTGCAATTTGATATTCAACGTTGTAGTTACCTTCCATTTCTTGCACTATCTTGCGTAAATTCTTGGCTCTTTCCAGTGTTGAATATCCTTTCCCACCCTTAAAAGGATTTTTTACTAATTTTTTTACATCCTCTTCATTGAGACCAGCATCATCCAACGCTTGGGAATTAATTTTTTTGAAAATTTCTACTCCCTGTTCAAGCTGGGTTAATCTTTCTTCAATATCAGGAGGAAATTCGTCGACAAGCTCTTTCTTCTTAGCGTCTTCGATTAACTCGAGAAGCTTATAGAGTTGATCAACCATTTTTTCGAAAGGGTCTTCCTTCATGGAAACCTTTGTAGAATGTTAAATAAAACTTTTACATACCAAATACTTCCTTTAATTTGCAAATAGAGTTATCTACGCGGAAACAAGGGTTTGTGCTTGATCTATTTAAGAACTAGTTATTTAAAGAAAAGAGGTGGGTTTTAAACCAATAAATTTAGGCGGCGCATAGATCTTGAGATCATTTGCATATGAGGAATGAGAGGCAACCGAGATCATTTTGCCTCCAACTTCTAGAGAACGATGTTGGCCAAGTAAAGTCGCAAAAGTCCATAAGCAAAATTTTTGAATTTTATAAGCACGTTTTCTGAGAAATTGATGCAACTTTTGAGAAAATTTGAAAGGAACATAAAAATCTAAAGTATGGATTTTTAAATCTTCCTCAGCACATTGCTCAGCAAAGGTTTCTTCTCCAACATGTTCTTTAACAAAATCAATCACAGGTTTAAAACAATTTTCACCCACCACTTGATAATGAAGCTGACTTTTATGAGCTTTATCAGCCATTGATCCTAAAGACTTTAACAAAGGAAGGCCTTTTTCGGAGGGCACTGAAAAACCAAGGCCGCGGAACTGTTGCTCTTGCTCATAAATACGCGGTTCATTAATACAAAGTCCCCCTGGCACTGTATTCATGAAGAGTTTGGCTTGTTTTAAACCAGATTTATAATTTTCTTTTGCCGATCGACTAAAAGCTACCACTAATTCATATTGAGTCTGATTGATCGGCCTAAAAATTTTAACCCAAGCATGCGAATTTCCTGGATCCAGAAGATTATTGTCGCGCCCGGCTTCGAGTACAAGCGACCATTCTCCATCCTTGATCTGCATCTGATAAGTCGTTTCCAAATCAGTTTTTTCATAGATTTTATGGATTTTTGGGAAATGATCCGTAAAGTTTTCTTTAGAAAAATCAATTCTCCGCCACTCTTTTTTAGCAGGGTCCCAAGAGCCGTGCTGGTAAGGATTAAAGTTTTGAATTCCATCCCCTCCATAGACAAAATGGGTTCCGCGAATATCCCATCGATGGTTAAATTGACTAAAGATATCTAACATTTTTCCGACAGTAATCTCATAATTATTTTCAAAAATACAGGTGTCTGCTGGATTTAATAAATTAACCCTTCCTTTTTTTAGCACTCCCCCTTGCTCCAGCAAGGCAGGCAGCGTGACGGTATCGTTTTCACACATCAATCCACCATGATAGCCGATCGTCTGATGTAATTCTGCCTCCATCAATTTTTGGGTCAATCCAGGAAAACGTTGGAAAATTTCTACACTATGCTCTTGGCCGCATGCATAGGTCAAAGACCATACCGCAAAACGTTGAAAAAGAGCATCGCTCGCAAGTAAGCGCTGCATCAATTTTGGGGAGGATTTCAATTGATCAATTTGTAAGTGTTGCGCTGCTGTTAACTCCTTCTGGGCCACATTCCATCTCTTTTCAGCCCAAGCGGTTGATCGTTTAGTGATTTCCGCCAGAAGAGCTGTCTGATCCTTGGTTTTTGGCACTATGTTAAGGTGTGCTTTTAGTACATCTACCCGTAATTTTAACTCAGCTTTTATGAGGTGGTCTTTCTCTGAATTTAGACGTTTACACACCCATTTGGCACATGCCACATACTGCTGCATTTTTTCTTTAAGGGGTGTGGAAGGATGTATCCATTCTCCATTAAGCTCACATTGATCGATGGAGTGGAAAAGATGTTGGGCAATGGTACTAGGAGAGGCAAATCCTACAGAAAAATACTTTTGCAAAAAATTTGGAGCCGACCAGCAATCTTCGGTGAATTTAACCCCTTCGTTACTTTCAAGTTGAGCTAAAAACATCCCTGGATTATCCGCAATTTTACCCATCGTAAATCTCCTTTGAAAATCTAAAGTATGCGAACAAAATTAAAAAATCTCAAGAAATAACTGCCTTACCTTTTAAGAAACATTTTTATTAACAAAACCATTAAATTACCTGTTAATTTATAAAAATCAACGAATTTGACAATTTAAAATATTAGTATTAAAATATTAATAATAAAACCTTAATATATCGTTGAGGGATTGGCATGGGTGAAACAGCAAATCAAACTCTATCTGAGAGCGATTTTTTACCGGAACAACTTGTAGATTTGAAAAAAAGGGTACTTAAATACCTCAAAGAACAACTTCAAGATAATCCGCTATTGCCAAAAGCTGCTGCTGAACAAAAAATTCAAATTGATCTCGATGAAGTTTTCAAAAAGGTGTTTAATCGCTATTTTGAAAGCTTTGAATCGTCAGTGAGCACTTATCTTCTATTAAACCAAAAAAATCCCCACAACTTCCCTTTGGATCTTCTTAAAAATTTAATTGAAAAATTAGCAACCCCCTCCGAAAAAACTGACGTTTCTATGAAGGATATGCATGAAATATCAGAAGAAACAATGGATGCCTTAAAGAATGCTGCTAATTTCTGTATTGAACAGAAAAACTTTAAAGATGCTGCCAACTCGACTTTGTACAAGTTTAAGCGGCGAGCTCGTGCCTCACTCGCCGCTTAAACTTGCACGCAGTAATCAAATTTGCCTAAAGTCACGCTCTTTAGGCTGCCGCTAGATGCTCAATAAGCA
>Ga0105044_10011358_pt1 | contig 12153 bp, 11 predicted proteins | sample MAT01_FD_78092 | JGI IMG/M metagenome (GOLD analysis project Ga0105044, IMG submission 78092) | Freshwater microbial communities from Lake Fryxell liftoff mats and glacier meltwater in Antarctica - MAT-01 | ecosystem: Environmental > Aquatic > Freshwater > Ice > Liftoff microbial mat | place...
CCATTCACGCCAGTATATAGAATTGAATAAAATTTCTCCAACCTTGCCTTCATGTAGTTAGCATTCAGTATGGCGTACTCTGTTGATTTTTTAACGCCCTCGGCACCCAGCATTTTTATATAAGCATAGCTTATGAGTAGAATGCTTGCGCTGCCATAGGGAGCCCCACTAACAGCATGTATATTGTTCTCGGTAGATTTTAAAGTGTCATTTACATGATGCCCTGGTAAAAACGGTTTCAATTTATCATTCACGCAAATAGGCCCAACTCCTGGTCCACCACCACCATGTGGTATGGCAAATGTTTTGTGCAAATTCAAATGGCAAACATCGGCACCAATAGCACCCGGACTGGTTAAGCCAACCTGCGCATTCATATTGGCGCCATCCATGTACACCAAACCTCCATGGTCGTGTATGGTTTGGCAAATGTTGATGATCCCTTCTTCAAACACACCATAAGTACTTGGATAAGTAACCATCAGCGCAGCTAAATTTGCTGAATGTTCTTCTGCTTTTAATTTTAAATCATCTACATCTATATAACCTTTATCATCACTCTTAACCACCACCACTTTCATACCGGCCATAATTGCACTGGCGGGGTTGGTGCCATGTGCAGAGATAGGTATCAACACAATATTCCGATGACTTTCATTTCTGTGGGCATGATAAGCCCTGATGGTAAGTAAGCCTGTATATTCGCCCTGGGCACCGCTATTAGGCTGCAAAGAACATCCGGTAAATCCTGTTATCTCCGAAAGATATTCTTCCAGCTTTGCAATCATCTCCTGATAACCCGCTGTTTGTGCTGCAGGTGCAAAAGGATGAATACTGCTGAACTCTGGCCAGCTAACCGGTATTAATTCTGTAGCTGCATTCAGCTTCATGGTACAGCTTCCCAAGCTAATCATCGATGTATTTAAACTCAAATCTTTGTTCTCCAAAGATTTGATATACCGCATCATCTGGCTCTCACTGTGGTGTGTATTAAAAACAGGATGTGTTAAATAAGTGGAAGTTCTTTTACCAAATAAGTCATCAGCCTCATCAAATAATAAAGTAAATGTTTTACCGGTAACTACATTAAAAATGGAAGCCAGATTTTTTTCTGTTTCGCCAATATAATTGCTGGCAACTTCATCAATAGATAAACTTACTGTACCATTAATGTTATAATGAAAATTTGCTTGATTGTCTGCTGCTGCTTTTTTAAAGGCAGTGATATCTGCCACTTCAAAAGTTATGGTATCAAAGAAATTATCTGTTAAAACATTTATACCAATATTTTTTAAGTTTCGGACAACAGCGGCAGTTAAAACATGAATCCGTTGGGCAATTTTCTTCAATCCTTCCGGCCCGTGATAAACAGCGTACATAGCCGCCATATTAGCTAGCAAAGCCTGCGCCGTGCAAATATTGGATGTTGCTTTTTCTCTTTTAATATGTTGCTCCCTGGTTTGCAAAGCCATTCTTAAGGCACGGTTATTCTGTGCATCAATACTTACGCCAATGATGCGGCCGGGTATCCCACGCTTAAATTCATCTTTGGTTGCAAAGAAAGCTGCATGTGGCCCGCCATAACCCAGCGGCACACCAAAACGTTGTGCAGAGCCAATGGCAACATCCGCTCCCAGTTCTCCGGGAGGTGTTAATAAAGTAAGTGCCAGCAAATCGGTTGCCATCACTATATAACCATTTGCTGCATGCACTTTATTTATAAAATCACGGAAATCTTCTACAGAGCCAGTACAGTTTGGGTATTGAACAATAGCACCAAAATATGTTTCATCAAGCAAAGCAGTTTTATAATTACCATGCACCAGTTCAATACCAATAGGGGTTGCACGGGTCAGCAATACTTCTTTTGTTTGTGCAAAAATATTATCATCAACAAAAAACTTAGGCGATGTAATAGTTTCCGATTTATTTTTATGATGAAACAACATGGCCATTGCTTCGGCAGCGGCAGTAGCTTCATCCAGCAAACTGGCGTTGGCAAGTTCGAGGCCTGTTAAATCGCATACCATGGTTTGGTAGTTAAGCAAACTTTCCAAACGGCCTTGCGAAATCTCGGCCTGGTAAGGCGTGTATTGTGTATACCATCCCGGGTTTTCAAAAACGTTTCTTAAAATCACACTCGGTGTAATAGTGTTGTAATATCCCTGCCCGATGTAAGTTTTAAAAACCTTATTTTTTGCAGCTACTTTTTTTAGCTCATCCAGGTACTCAAATTCGGTTTGTGCTACCGGAAGTTTTAGCGGGCTTTTTAAACGTATTGCCTCCGGCAACGTTTTGTCTATCAATGCATCCAATGTATCAATACCGATGGTTTTAAGCATCTCATTTTTTTCTGTTTCATTGGTGCCAATGTGCCGGCCTGCAAATTCGAACTGCTGTTCATCAAAAAGATTCATATTGCTGTGTTGGTTTAACTCCTTTTCTTCCTAAAAGAAAAATTGGAGTAGATTATAGTTTATTTTTCTTGCATTCCGTTGCCTCAGCTATGCAGCGTTTTTATCTACCAAACAAAAGAATATTAATTAAGCTTCATTGGCAAGTGTACTTAGTTATTGTTTCTTTTTATTAAACAGAAATAATAGCCACTCTTGTACTGCGATTCTTTATTCAGCTTTTTTAATGCTTTATTTGGTGCCGCAAATTTACGATAACACAACAAGATTTAATGCTAATAAGTTCGCTACTTTTGGGCTGTGGAAATTTAGAAGATACAATCAGCAAAATACCTACACAAATGCAAGAGGATTTATTAGAAAACTGGCAAAAAAAATCGGACGATCATCAAAAGTTATACAAACAATACCTGCACCGGGCCGATAAGCGGAAAGTACTGAAACTATTGCCCGACCTGCACGACGAAGCTTTTGAAAAGATTGATTGCCTGCAATGTGCCAATTGCTGCAAAAGCTATTCGCCCCGGTTTAAAACACCCGATATTAAACGTATTGCCAAATATTTAAAGATGAAGGAAGGCGACTTTATTAACACTTACCTGTTTATAGACAGTGAGGGCGATTATGTTTTAAGATCGAAACCCTGCCCGTTTTTGGGAGCTGATAATTATTGCACTATTTATGAAGAGCGCCCATCCGACTGTCACCGCTTTCCATATACCGATGAAGATGTATTTATTAAACGGCAACAACTCACACAAAAGAATAGCAGCTTTTGCCCAATTGTTTATTATGTACTGGAGAAGTTGATTGCTGCTAAATAGGTGTCTGGCCACGATGAATAGTGTTTAATGTAACAGCTATTTGTTTCTCCGCCTTCTGCTAAAGTTATGGAGTATTTGTAGTGGCCTGACAGCAGCTACTTCATTGCTAACTCCGCATACGCTGCACCCAGCGGCCTTTCAATACCATCACCTTTCCATTCAGGAGAGCCGGGTATTTCAGTGATTTTTAAAATTTCTTCTTTGGTCTTACCCAATCTAATTTGCGATTCTGTATATTTTAAAACATTGCCCAGGTAATCTCCAAAAGCCTTTAAATCTGCTGCTTTAACCACCACATCATATCCGGCAGCTGCATGGCCGCAAACAAACTGGGTATCTTTATTAAAGGTTGCAATGGCTTTATCTAAAAGAATGATCCAGTTAGCAATATTTGCACCTGCAGTTTTATCAATGTAAGGGTGGCGGCGGTTAAAAACAAGATCGCCCATGTGTACAATGTTTGCTTTCTCAAAATGTATCATAGCATCACCATTTGTGTGGCCTGCCCCAAAATAATAAGCCCTGATGGTTTCTTTGTTCACTTTAGCACTCCAGCCTTCTTCGCCAAAAGTTATATCTGGTACATGAAATTTTGAACCTTCCATTTTTTGTTCGCCCGCCACCTTTAACTGGTTGGCTTTTGAATTTATATGTGCAACTACATGTTCTGCCAGCCCTTTAAATGCAATATTGCCTCCTGTATGGTCGCCATGATGATGGGTATTAATGAGGTATTTGAAAGGTTTTTTGTTTTTCTTTTTTAACTCTTCAATTAAATGCCCGGCAGTATCCGGGAACTGCGAATCTACCACCACTATTCCTTTTTTATTAAGCAAAAAAACAATGGTGCCGCCTTTTTCGGTAAAGATGCCGATATTATCTGTAAGCATTTTTATCTTCCAGGCGGGGTCAAATAAAAACGAAGCAAGTGAACTTTGGTTAAGCACGGCTAAACTGGCCATGGTTAAGCCCGTATTGCGTAGGAATGATCGGCGTTGCATAATTCTGAGTTTTTAATTTAACAATTTACAAAAAAAAACAAAAGGCAGGTGTTTTTTAACAATTGTAACTACGCCCAAAAGTTCGTTAATAAAAATTTAAAGATTCTGAATCGCAATTCTTCTCTTCTTTTTAAGTTGCTTAAAATGAGTAGGTGTAAGGCCAGTTACCTTTTTAAACTGTGCTGATAAGTGCGCTACGCTGCTGTAATGTAATTTATAAGAAATTTCAGTAAGTGTCAAGTCTTCAAACATGATCAGTTCCTTTATCCGTTCAATTTTCATAGCAATAACATATTGCTCAATAGTAGATACTTCTACTTCAGAAAATAGATTTGCTAAATAAGTGTAGTTATAATTGAGTTTTTTGCTTAGATAATCTGAAAAATTAGTGATTATTTTTTCTTCGGTGTGGTAAACATAATCAACCACTACTTTTCTTATTTTTTCAATGATTGCCCCTTGCCTGTTTTCCAATATTTCCAGACCTACTTTCTTAATCTTGTTATTCAGTTTCTGCTTTTCTTCATCACTTAGTTCCTTTATGGTTTCAATTTCACCTAATTCAACTTTTAAAGGTTCAATTTTCAATTCTTCCAGCGCTTCTTTTACAACCACTTTACAACTTAAGCAAGCCATATTTCTAATGTAAATTTTCATGAGATAGATTTTAAAGTATAACAAACGATCAAATATACATCACCTGTTTATTCTTTATACGGATATTGTATTTTAAAAGCCTCATAAATACTATTGTGTAAAATAGTAGCGTGGTTTTCTTTAGGCAAAGGTATAAAATCAATTTTTATGTTTTTCTTTCCAGATTGTTGCATAGCCTGCACAAGGCCAACAGCACCCTCTTCCATTTCTTTTCCCTCGGTTCCTACAGAGATATAAACCCATTTTTTTGTATCTGATTGTTTACACAGCAGGGAAGGTGCCTGTTTTAATAAAGTTTCGTCATCCCACCAAAGACTTGGGCTTACGATAATATAATTTGTAAACAGATGAGGTTTTTTAAGTAGTATTTCTGTTGCCAGTAAACCTCCCAATGATTGGCCAATTAAATAACTGGTATCATTGGTTTTATAATTTGCGTTTATAAATGGTTGTAATTCCTTCTCAACAAAATCAATAAACTTAGCCGAGCCACCGGTTGTGGGATAATTCTTTTTTAAATCTTTGAGGTTTGTAGGGAAAGTAAAATCCCTTTTTCTGTCAACATTGGCAATGCCAACAACGATGGTTTTGGGCATATTAAATGTCATGTTGTAAAACTGTACCAGCCCAACAATGTGCAAAAAGTCTTCGTTGGCCGATCCATCCAGTAAATAAATAACCGGGTATTTTTCTTTGCTGTTGTAACCGTTGGGTAAATAAATATTTAAGGTTCTGTTTTCAGCGAGAATTACAGATTTTATTGTTTTAATTTCTCCAATGCTGAATGGGTTGGTTGTTTGGGCATTTAATGTGCATGCGCAAAACAGGCAGATTATAATTGCTGAAATATTATTTTTCATTTTGTATCACTAGCGTCTTGTTATAAAGTAAACAGATTCAACTGATTAGTCTCTTGTTCTTTGACATATTGCGGATAATCATTCGAAAATAATTCGAGTAAAGGTGTTTTACATAATAACGATATGCTAAGTATTTGTAGTATTTCATATTGTGTTTGTTTAAGATTAAGTTGATGCTTTATAATCGCAACCATTAAGTAAGTAATCATTGCAATTTAGACTTGTGTTCATACCGCATTCAAACTATAACCCCAAAAGGTTTTTACTTTTAGATGTTGTTTTATCCATTTAAAAAATAATTCTATTGACCATCTATACTTATAGAGACGAGCAATATCGAGAGCACTTATTTCAAAGTTGTTTGTTATAAATACAAATTCCGTTTCGATGTCACTATCATAAAATTTTATGCGCCTAATATTATCAGGATGAGATAAGAATACTTTTTTATTTTTTAATCTAATAGTTTGATCGCATTTTAATCCTGTGCTTTTATCAACAGGGCGAGAGTAAAGTCTAATAAACCTAAAATTATCTTTAGCTCTGGTAACATAAAAAGCGCCTAATTTATGAAGATGGTGTAACCGGCCAAAATCTATGTAACCCTTATCCATTAAGTAATAGCTGCCTGCTTCAATCGGAAAAATATCTAATGCATTTACGTCATGGACAGCACCACTGGAAACATAAATGAAAGTGGGTATATTGGTTTTAACATCGAGCATTGTATGCAACTTCACCGCAGCTTTATGCTTTCTGAATTTGCCCCACCAAAACACATTAAGACAAAGATCAATTACAGTAGCATCAATTGCATATACGGGTTCTTTTATTGACAAATCAAATGACTCAAATGGTATGGCAAGTTTTTGAGCTTGTGCAACTAAAATCATTGCATAGAATTCATAAATTCGGTAATCTCTTTTCTCATTTGCTTTAGCAAGATTTGCTTTTGAAGTTCCTTTACCCATACCAAGATGATACGATTTATTTTGTTGCGATTGAAGACAAGTGATTAAATCACTTAGACTATCACGATTTGATAATTGACCAAAAACCATGTAAAGAAACTGATGCCAACATGTAAAAGTTCTTACTTTATAGTTACCCTTGTATTTTGCTACACAACTAATAAAATCATTGTGTGATAAAAACTCAATTAATTGAGCAAAAACATATTTGCCTTGATTCATAATAATTTGATTTACAGATAATTATAAACCAAAAAACTCAAATCATTTCAAGTCGTTTGAATTTAAAAAGGGCTATAACCCTTATCCAGCAATATTTTCAAAGAACTAAACTATATTTAAACAAGACACTAGTGTTTGTACATGATTAATATTTTGCCCATATTTCTCGTCCTGCTACATCTGATCTAACTTGCCAATTTAAAATTAGTGTGTCATTACATATTTTAAAATGCACATAGTTTGACAACAATCCTGTTTGATAATCTTTAAAAGCTAAAACCGTTTCAGTATCTAATGGATATGAAGTGAAAATTTTTTCTAAATCAAAATTGTAAAAATAATTTTTCACAAAAGAACCATTTTTATAAGCAGTTGCAGTATTAGGCTTATCGAAAACCCAGTCTCTTGTGTATCCAACACTTGCTGGTGTTTTAAGAACACATGGAACTCCACGCCCACAGTAATACTCAGAAACCCATTTCCATTTACCAATTGTTAAACTGCTGCTGATAGTAGCATCGGTGGTTGGGGTATTACAAGGTATATTGTAGGGCGTCTCTTTATCTTTTTTACAGGATGTAAACAGAACAAGAAAAATGGTGGTTAATAAAATTAATTGTTTCATAAAAACTGATTTGATGTTAGCAGCATAATTATGCCACATAAGTTTAAAATTAATTTAGCAGGTTATTAATTTTTTTATTTGTCAACAGAAAGTGCTTAAATGTTGCATAATAATAACTGCTAATTTTTAAAGCGGCGGGCTTATATCGGTAAAAAAATTGCCATAACAGTTAATTTTTTAAAAGGAATATATGAATGTAGAAATTAGGCCATATAGGACCTAATTTTTTTTAATATTTTATTTGAGTCTTGTTAAGTGGAAAAACTTGACGAGAAAACTTACTTAAAAGCTTTTGGAGCTAATCTTAAAAGAACCAGAAAGTATGGGTTTTCGCAAGAAAGATTAGCTTATGAGGCAGATATTGAACTTAGACAAATAGGAAGAATAGAAAGAGGCGAAATAAATACGGGTATTTTATCGGTGAAAATAATCGCCGAAACACTAAAAATTGATAAAATGGAATTGTTTGACTTTTAAATTAGGGAAGCAATTCTCCATCACTTGTTCCATCCAGCAGCGGAATATCCCCAATAGAAGCTCCAGCAATTCCCTTTACAGAACCATACATGCCGCTGGTGCTTATCAAAACTTTCTCCAGTTGTTTTTCACGTTCTTTCCATATTTTTTCCATTTGTATACGCTCTTTGGTAATGCCTTGCTTCATTGCCATAAAACCCTCCATAATCGCTTCCACCTGTCCACGAAATTCGTTGCCGGTAAGGTAATCGTACAGCATTTGCATTTTATCACCCTTACCTTCCTGTGCCTTATTGGCTTCGTAAACTTTAATAATACCGTTACGCAGCAAATGCGCCACACTATTCACTTCGGTAAAGCCGCAAAGCCAGATACCATCTTTTTCGCCAAAACGGTTCATATCTTTTGGAAAAGCCTGTGTAACTAAAATGGCAGCATCAGCAGCCTGGTTGCGTTTGTCGTTTTTTAGTTTATCTACCCAGCTATTGCTCCAGGCCTTGGTGCGTTTACTTTCGTAAATTATTTTACCACAAACCGTGCCTGCGCTGTTGCGGATGATCTGCATACAATCTGCTCCTTCAACCCCTTTGCCCACTTCTTCAATACTATCAAATGGAAAATTTTCTTTTAAAATTTCTTCCAGTAAAATTTCCTGACTTTCGCCCTGGCGCTGCATTGAACTCTGTTCTGCCTTGCGTCTCATTTCATCGGCCAGTTTTTTCTGTTCGTCAAGCTGCAATTCCAGTTCTTTCAGTTTAAGCTGGTAAGTGGTTTCCTTTAAATTATTTTTTTCAGCTTCCTGGTTTCTAACCTGTTCAGCAATTACTGTACGCTCTACCTGAATTTTCTTTTGAAGTGTTATTTCAAGTTCGGCTTCTTTATTTTTTAACTGTTGTTCTTTTTGCAGGAATTCGAGTTCTTTTTTTCTTGCCTCTTTCAGTTTTTCTTCATTTTCTGCATTGTTGTTTTCAAGCATGCGCAATTTGTTCTCAAAGTCAGAACCAATACTTTTTCTTAACTGTTCCTGTATCTCTGTTTCCAGTTTTTGTTTCTCCTGCTGCAGTTTTTGGGCAAATATTTCGTTTTCGTTCTTCTTTTTTTCTTCAAACAAAACCTGGTCGGCCAGTAATTTTCTTTTGTCTTCTTCTACCTTATTTAAAGACTGTTGTAATTTATCCTGGTATTGCTGTTGCAATTTTTGCTCTATATCTGCTGCCAGCACGTTTTCCACATCTATTATGGTTCCGCAATTGGGGCATTTAATATCGTTTGCCATTAGGTATTTTTTTACAAGATAATTAAAATAAAAAGCTTCCCATTTTTGAGAAGCTTTGTGCCCGAGACTGGATTCGAACCAGCACGCCGTTTCCAGCGCCACCACCTCAAGGTGGTGCGTCTACCAATTTCGCCACCCGGGCTTTTGAATTCGCAAATGTAAAAGATTATTTCCTTAACACAATTCTAAAAGTAGTTCCTTTACCAAGTTCTGATTGCTTTACAAACAACTCGCCATTATGGTACTGCTCTATAATGCGTTTGCAAAGTGTTAAACCCAGCCCCCAGCCACGCTTTTTGGTAGTAAAACCGGGTTTAAAAACATTGCGGATATTTTGCTTGCTGATACCTTTACCCGAATCAATCACATCCACTGTAACCTGCGTTGTTTCATTTTTAATGTTGATGTTTAACGTGCCTCTGCCTTCCATCGCATCCAATGCATTTTTTAGCAAATTTTCAATCACCCAGTCAAACAAAGGCCCATTTACCATGGCTTTTATTTCGGTTTCGCCATTTGTATTTATGTTGAAAGCAACACTTTCAGGCGATCTTCTTTTTATATAACTTACCATGTCCTGCACCTGCAAGATGATATCATTCAATTCGAGTTGGGGTTTACTGCCAATTTTTCCAAACCGGTCACTTACTAATTTCAGCCGGTCAACATCCTTACTCATTTCGGGTACTATTTTTTCCATACCGGGTGTTTCTCTCAGTATTTCAACCCAACCCTGCAACGAGGTTAAGGGGGTTCCCATTTGGTGGGCAGTTTCTTTTGCCATACCGGCCCACACCTGGTTTTGAGTAGATTTGTTACGGGTGCTTATAGCGATTAAAGTAATGATGATGAAAAGTGCTACTATAAATAATTGTACAATAGGGTAGTATCGTACCTGTTTCAGCAAATCAGATTCACCATAAAAAACGCGGTTGGTTTGCAGAGAATCTAAAGGGTTTTGCCAAACAATTGGTTCATTCAGTTTTTTAAAATCGGTTAGTTTTTCTGCCAGGTAGCTTTTGTCTCCTGTAATTTTTATAGAGTCAAGATTACGGTGATCCAGGATATTCTCCTTTTCATCAACCGTTATCATAGGAATATCTTTACTGTTTTCGGTTAATATCCTGATGGCCAGGTTTAATTCGGTATTTACACCTGAATTGGCTACGTCTTTCGTAGCATCAACCCATTGCTCAATTTTTATTTTTTCTTCAACTGCAATTTTTTTTGCCAGATAATTAGAATAAAAAACGGTACCAGTTACAATTGCAATTGCAATTACAGCCAGAAAAGTGCGCCAGTTGAACAGGGAATTAAACATGCGGCAAAAATAAGGAATAACTCAGATGTGGGTAAAGTACATCAGTAAATATAGTATGTTTGTACAAAACCCAACAACAGCTTCCTGGTACTACTGAAAATAACTTCTCAGGGAACTACAGCTGGTATTTAAAATGCAGACTCCATCAGTAGCAATTGTTATCTTAAACTGGAATGGTAGAAATTTTTTAGAAAAATTTTTGCCTTCGGTGCTTGCATCAACTTATGCAAACAAAAAAATTGTTGTTGCAGATAATACATCAACCGATGATTCAATAGTTTTTTTAAAGGAAAAATACCCAAAGGTATCCATTATTCAAAACAAAAGCAATGAAGGATTTGCCAAAGGATACAACACCGCATTGAAACAGGTTACAGCCGATTATTATGTTTTATTAAACAGCGATGTGGAAGTTTCAACTGGCTGGATAGAACCGGTAATTGAATTGATGGAGTTGGATAAAGCGATTGCTGCCTGCCAGCCTAAAATACTGGCCTACAATAAAAAAAATCAGTTTGAGTATGCCGGTGCCAGTGGCGGTTGGATTGATGCACTTGGGTATCCTTTTTCACGAGGAAGAGTCTTTGATGATTGTGAAACCGATAACGGGCAGTATGATGATGCAGGTCCATGTTTTTGGGCAAGTGGTGCCGCAATGTTTGTGCGCTCATCAGTTTATCATGAGTTAGGGGGGCTTGACGAATACTTTTTTGCCCACCAGGAAGAGATTGATCTTTGCTGGCGAGCTCAGTTGGCAGGCTATAAAATATTTGTACAACCAGCATCAGTAGTGTATCATGTAGGGGGCGGAACTCTGCCCAAAGGAAACAGCCTGAAGACTTTTCTTAATTTCAGAAATAACCTTACTATGATGGCAAAAAATCTGCCTTTTTGTACAGCGCTCTGGAAACTCCCTTTCAGGATTTTGCTGGATGCTATATCGGCATGGCGTGGTTTACTAAGTGGTGATGGCGGATATTTTTTAGCAATATGTAAAGCGCATCTGCATTTTACCGGCTGGCTGCTTTTTAAAAAAAAGCAATCGGGTTTTCCTGTAAAAAGGAACCGAAAGCTTTATGGATGTTACAGTGGCACAGTTGTTTGGGATTATTTTATAAAGAAGAAAAAAAACTTTTCAGAAATTATTGGCAGTAAATAATTTTTTTTAACAGTTACACCTTATTTTTGCAACGCAAACTATAATAAAATGAATCAGGAAGTTATAGACAACAGTCACAAAGATTTTACGCACAACTGGGTATCAACATCACGTTTTATCTGGTTTTGCCAGGTTTTTCTGGTGCTGGCTTTTGTTTTAGGGGGTTGCTATAATTTGTATACGCACAGGTACAAGGGGCAACCCAAAGTTGAAGTACCAAGCAACACGCTTTACAACCCAACTTACAAATAAATTTTTATTGTATCAATACATCGCTTATTTTTGCCCTCCGAAAAATAAACTGAGTTCTTATCATTATTGCGGAAGTAGCTCATTTGGTAGAGCG
>Ga0105044_10011363_pt1 | contig 12149 bp, 12 predicted proteins | sample MAT01_FD_78092 | JGI IMG/M metagenome (GOLD analysis project Ga0105044, IMG submission 78092) | Freshwater microbial communities from Lake Fryxell liftoff mats and glacier meltwater in Antarctica - MAT-01 | ecosystem: Environmental > Aquatic > Freshwater > Ice > Liftoff microbial mat | place...
AAACCTCGGGAGTCGGCTTTCGCGAAAATCTGATCGGCACCGGCTCCGATGACGCGCGTGACGCGCTGGACCGGCGCGTCGAGTTCAGGGTCCGCGGCTGCTGAGGACCGGTGAGGACCGGGGTCAGGCCCAGACCTGACCCCAGCACCGCCCGCTACTTCCCCCCGTCAATCGCAATCGTCTGCCCGCTGACCCAGCCGGCCTTGCCTGACGCAAAAAACAACACTCCGTTGGCGATGTCTTCAGGTGTGCCCAGCCGCTTGAGCGCGATGTTCTTCAGCAGCGCCTGCTGCCCCTGCTCGCCCATGGCATCCCACTGCCGCTCGGTGTTCGCGTTCGAGCGCACGAAGCCCGGCGCGATGCAGTTGACGGTGATGCCGAATTCGCCGAGTTCATGGCACAGCTGGCGGGTCAGGCTGATGACGCCGGCTTTGGCGGCGGCGTAGGCCTGGATGCCGGTGAGGCTGACGGTCAGGCCGGCGCCGCTGGAGATGTTGACGATGCGGCCGTATTGCGCGGCCTTCATGCCGGGCGCTACGGCCTGGCACAGGTAGAAGGCGCCACTCAGATTGACGGCGAGGATGGCGTTCCACTCGGTGGGCGTCACCGACTCCAGCGGGCGGCCGATCTGGCCGAGCACGCCACCGGCGTTGTTGACGAGGATGTCGACATGGCCGTATGTGGCGCAGACCTCCTTCACGAGCACTTGCACGGCGTCGGCAGAGGTGATGTCGACGACGCGCGCCTGGCAGCTACCGCCGCCCCCGCTATCGGCACACAGCTTGGCGGTCGACGCGACTTCGTCTTCGACGACGTCGAGCGCCCAGACGTTGGCACCTTCTTGTGCCAACGCAATGCAGATGGCGCGGCCAAAGCCGTGGGCGGCGCCAGTGACGATGGCGGTCTTGCCTTGGAAGTCTTGGGTCATGATCAGCAACTGTGGGATGGGCGGGATGCGGCGAGGTCCTTCGACAGGCTCAGGACGAACGGATTAACGGATTAACGGATTCACGGATCAGCGGTTCGATGGTCCAGCAGTTCAGCTGTTCAGCGGTTCAGCATTTGCCGCTACGAGTCGTGCGCACTTGCAACATCAGCAAACGGCTATCAGCTCGCCGAACGTCGCATACGCCATCGGCCTGCGCCCTTCCTCGATGTCGTGGATCAGTTCGACCAGGCGGCGGATGACCGGCGTATCGATGCCCGCCTCGGCGCCGAGTTCGGCGATGACGCCGATCTGCGGGTCGACTTCGGTCTTGCGTTTGCGCACCGCCAGATCGCGGTAGATGCCGGAATGGGTCTTGGCGGTGTGGCGGTTGAATTCGGCCAGCGCGGCGATCGACTCTCGTGCGCCCTGCTCGGGAGCGCCGGGCGCAAAACAGGCCGGATCGAAACCGTTGAAGCCGACCGGTGTAACCTTTCGCGCGCTCGCAACCGCCATGACCTCCCGCGCCAGCTGATCGAACACGATGAATCGCCGCGGGTCGGCGAAGTTCTCGCTCATGGAGTCGTTTGTGAGCGCGGTGGCGAACAACATCGCCCCGTAGGCCAGCTTGCCCCACAGGTAACCCCAGATGTTGTCGGTCAGCACCGCATTGGGTTCGAACACCGACAGCAGCTCAAACATGCGTCGCGTGCGCTCGCGCACGCTGCCGTCAATCTCGCCAACGACCACCGCCGCGCGGTTGCCGAACAGGATCTCGCCCGGGCCGAGCCAGTCGGCGCCGTAGTTGACGAAACAGCCCATCGTGCGTTCATTGCCGACGACGCGTGCGATCGCCAGCTCGTTCAAGCCGTTCTGCGCCGACAACACAAAACCGTCGTCGGCCAGGTGCGGCGCAAGCATCGATATCGCGCTATCGGTGGCCTGCGCCTTGACGGCCAGCACGATGGTCGAATAACGACCCGTCAACTCGGCCGGCGTCACGCTCGGCACGACCTGGCGGAATGCCTCCACCGGACCGGTGATGTTCAGCCCGGTCGTGCGGCAGGCCCGTACATGGTCTTCGACGATGTCGACCATCAGCACAGGGACTCCCGCGCGCGCCCAGTACGCGCCCAGGATGCCACCAATGGCACCAGCACCCCAGATCAGGATGGTTTGTTGCTCGGTGGAGGTGTTCACTGCCGTGCCTTCCCGGTTCGCGGTCCGGCCCTGATCCGCCCGGCGGCTCATGCCTGCCCCATCGGGTGCAGGTCCTTGTGTGTAGCCACGACGAGCTGGCCGTCCGTCGTGATCCATCCGCGGTACATGCCCAGCGTGTTGTACGGCGCCACCGGGTTGCCTTCGGCGCCCAGCGCAACCAGGCCGGCGCCAATCCTGTGGCTGGCCAGTGTCTCGAACACCACGGTACGCGCCGCCGCATCGAGCTTCTCACCCGCGTACAGCAGGCGCGCCGCGATGTCGTAGGCGGCGACGCGCCGGATGAAGATCTCGCCCTGGCCGGTGCACGACACCGCGCACACGCCGTCGCGGGCATAGGTGCCGGCGCCGATGATGGGGCTGTCGCCGACCCGGCCCTCGGGTTTGTTGTTGAAGCCGCCGGTCGACGTGGCCGCGGCCAGGTGGCCGTTGGTGTCACGCGCCACGGCGCCGACGGTGCCGTGTTTCTCGGCCTCCGACGCCGGGATGAAGGAGCCCGTCGCCGCCTTTTGCTGCAGCGACCGCAGGGCGTCGACGCGCCGCTGCGTCGTGAAGTAACTGTTGGGCACCATCTCCAGGCCCTGCAACTCGGCAAATGTGTCTGCCGCCACACCGGACATCAGCACCGCACGGCCCGATTCGAGTACAGCGCGTGCCGCCTTCACCGGGTTGCGCGTGCGGCGCACGGTGCAGACCGCACCAGCCGCGAGCGTGGCGCCGTCCATGATCGAGGCATCGAGTTCATGCTCGGCCGCCTCGGTCAAAGCGGCACCGTGGCCGGCGTTGAAATGCACGCTGTCTTCCATCACGACCACGGCGGCCTGCACCGCGTCGAGCGCCGAACCGCCGGCGCGCAGGATGTGCCAGCCGCGGCGCAAGGCGTCGGCCATGTGCTGGCGGCTCTCGGCCCAGTCGGCGGCGCTTTGCAGGTCGTGGGCCAGCGCGCCGCAGCCACCGTGCAGGCCGATGGCGATGTCGGCCATGGTCTTATTTGCCCGGCTTGATGTTCATCGCCAGCGTGTCTTCGTCAACGCGCGGCTTGATCGTGACCTTGCCTTTTTGCATTGCCCAGGCCGAGCCCACGGCGACGATCGGCAGGCGCTGCTTGTCCTTGTCGACCAGCGCGTTGGCGTCTTCCAGGTATTTGCGGCGCTTGGCAAGGTCCATCTCGATGGCGGCAGACTGCAGCAGTTTGTCCATCTCGGGGTTGTTGTAGTTCAGCACGTTGAACGCGCCCATCTTCTTGTCCTTGTCGTTGGAATGCGCCAGCGACGACAACGTGTAGTGCGCCTCGCCGGTCAGCGTGCCCCAGCCGGACATGGACATCGAGAAATCACCGCGCGTGCGGGCCGGGAAAAACACCGCCGCCGGTTGTGCATTGGGCGTGGCATCGATGCCAATCGCGGCCAGCATCTGGGCGATCGAGGTGCCGACCTGGGTGTCACCCGGCAGCCGGTCCTTGGTGAACGAGAACTGGATCTTGAAGCCGTTCGGGTAACCAGCGTCGGCCAGCAGCTTCTTGGCAGCGGCCGGGTCGTATTTGCGCTCGGGCAGCGACTTGTTGAAGCCGAAGATCGATGGCGTCACCATCTGGCTGGACGGCTTGCCCAGGCCTTCCATCGCCACCTCGGCCAGTGCCTTGCGGTCGATCGCCAGGTCGATGGCCTGGCGCACGCGCAGGTCCAGCAGCGGATTTTTGGCCAGCGGTGAGCCGTCCTTGTTGCTGGCGTTTTGCAGCTTGTCGCGCATGTCGAGTTCGACGTTGAACACATACACGGTGTCGATCGTTTGTACGTCGACTTTCGGGTCGCGCTTGAGCGTGGCCACGTCGGTGGCCGGCACGCGCGTGATCAGGTCGAGCTGACCGGCCTTGAGCTGTGCCACACGCGCGGCGTCGTTCGGGATCTCTTTGCGCACATGGCGGGCCCAGGGTTCCTTCGGCCCCCAATAACCGTCGAAGCGGTCCATCACCAGGTCACCCTTGGGTTGCCACGACACATATTTGTAGGGGCCGGTTCCCACCGCCGCCTTGCCCGTGTTGAAGGCTTCGTTGGCGCTGTCTTTGGTCAGGCCGGCTGCCGCCTTGCTCGACACGATGAACAGGCGGATGAAGTCGTTGGGCAGCGTCGGGGCGGCGCCCTCGGTGATGACGTGCACGGTGTGCGGATCGATGATCTTGGTTTCCTTGACGCGGCGCACATAAATGGTGGTCGGGTTCGGGCCAGACACCACCGGAATGCGTTCGATCGAGAACTTGACATCGGCCGCGGTGAAGTCTGAACCGTCGTGAAACTTCACGCCCTTGCGCAGCTTGAACTCCCAGGTCGAGTCGTTGATCGCCTTCCAGCTCTCGGCCAGGCGCGGTTCGAGCTCGAGTCCGTCGCCCGACCATACCAGCGTGTCGAACACATGTTTGAGCGCCTCGGCATGGGTGCCGGTGGCGGTGAAATGCGGGTCGATCGAGTCAGGACCCCCGCGCACGCCGATGGTCAACGTCTGTGCGAACGCCGACGTCAGCAATGCGGTGGCGCACAACACGCCAGTGAATAAGGAACGCATGGTGAAACTCCTGTTGTGGTTTGGCGCCGCGCATGCCGCAGGCCTTGCGGGGACGAATTTAAGCCCCGCCCGGAATCTCGTCAATACCTTTTGGAACTAATTTTGATTTAACGTCCGCACCGACTTGGCGCGTGGGGGTTGTCGAGGAACCATGTTGGTGCCATAGGTAAAAGCAACAGAAAAATGCGGTTCACATGGACGCCGAAGTTTGTTAGCATGCAGGCGCGAAATACACACTCGGTTCAAATTGGAACTAACTACACCACCATCGGATCGCGCGTCGGCAACGCCCGACGCGGGCTCGGCGTCGGGCACAGACATGCTCGGGCGCCATCGGCTCGATGCTTTCACGCACGCGCGCCTGTGGCGCAACCCGTGTGGATTTGCCGCGCGCTTCAACTACCTGGGCATGCGCTACAACACGCCGCTATACGGCTGGGTCGAGGAGCGTTTTGGCCTGGCCCGTGCCGAATTTGTCACCCTGTACAGCCTGGGTCTGGTCGACGGCGTCACCGCCAGCGAGATCGCGGCGTCGACCGCGTTCCCGAAAAACACACTGAGCCGGGCCGTCAACCGCATCGCCAAGCTGGGCCTGATCGCGCGCCGGGCCGGAGAGACCGACCGGCGCCAGCAGAACCTGACGCTGACGCCCGCTGGCCGCGCCATCCTGGACGAAGCCATGCCGCGTTTCGTGGCCATGGAGGCCGAGATGCTGGCGCCGCTGAGCCTGGTCGAACGCGAGACCCTGTCGGCGCTCATGGCCAAGGTGGTGCTGTCGATGTTCGACAACGACGTGTTGTCCCCGGCCGACCCGGCCCAACCCTGAACAAGGAAAACCAAGCATGCGACTTGCCGACATGAACTGGATGCAGGTGGAGCAACACGTCAAGCACGACCAGCGCGCGGTGTTGCCGCTCGGCTCGACCGAACAACATGGCTACCTGAGCCTGTGCGTCGACGTGATCCTGGCCGAGCGCGTTGCGATCGAGGCCGCGCAGCCGATACAGGTGCCGGTCTACCCGACCATCAACTACGGCTTCACCCCGAGCTTCGTCGATTACCCGGGCACGGTGTCGCTGCGCCTGTCCACGCTGTGCGCGTTGATGTGCGACATCCTCGACCACATGGTGCGCACCGGGTTTCGGCAGATCGTCATCGTCAACGGCCATGGCGGCAACAGCCCGGCGCACGGCGCCATCCTCGAATGGCTGGACCGCAACCGCGGCGTGCAGGTCAAGTGGCACAACTGGTGGAACGCACCCAAGACCATGGCCAAGGTCAAGGAGATCGATCCGCTGGCCTCGCACGCGTCGTGGATGGAGAACCTGCCGTGGACACGGCTGGCCGACGCGCCGATGCCCACCGCGCAAAAGCCGATGATCGACATCGAGAAATACCTGCGGGTAGACCCCGGCGCGAAGAAAGAATTGATCGGTGACGGCAACTTCGGCGGCCTGTACCAGCGCCCCGACGCGGAACTGATGGCGATGTGGGACATCGCCGTGGCGGAGACCCGCTCGCTTATCGAGACCGGCTGGGATTGAGAGCGCTCTGAGGCACCCGCCGACACCATGCTCGCATTCATCATCCAGCGCCTGATGCAGGCAGCGGTCGTGATGCTGGTCATCTCGGCGCTGGTGTTCGTGGGCGTCTATGCGGTCGGCAACCCGATCGACGTGATGATCGCGCCCGACGTGACGCAGGAGATCCGCGAACAGACGATTCGCGCCTATGGCTTCGACCTGCCGTTGTGGCAGCAATACGGCATCTTTCTGCAGCGTCTGGCCACGGGCGACTTCGGCCGTTCCTTCGTCTACAACATGCCGGTGCTGGACTTGATCCTGTCGCGCCTGCCGGCCACGTTGGAGATCACCTTGTCGGCCGTGTTCGGCGCCACGCTGATCGGCGTGCCCCTGGGCATGTTCGCCGGCTACGCACCCCACAGCGCGGCGGCCAAGACCATCATGGGCGTGTCCGTGCTGGGCTTTTCGGTGCCCTCGTTTTGGATCGGCCTGATCCTGATCTTCGTGTTCGCCGTCAACCTGGGCCTGCTGCCCGCCGGTGGGCGCGGCGAGACGGTGACCCTGTTCGGCGTGCAGTGGAGTTTTCTCACTGCTAACGGCCTCACCCACATGTTGCTGCCGTCCATCAACCTGGCGCTGTTCAAGTTGGCACTGATGATCCGGCTGGCGCGTGCCGGCACGCGCGAGGTGATGCTGACCGACACCGTGCGTTTTGCGCGCGCCGCCGGTGAAAGCGAATGGACCATTCTGCGCCACCACGTGTTGCGCCTGATCGCGATTCCGCTGGTCACCGTGTTCGGGCTGGAGCTGGGCTCAACGCTCGCGTTCGCGGTCGTGACCGAGACCATCTTCTCCTGGCCCGGCGTTGGCAAGCTGATCATCGACTCGATCTCCACACTCGACCGGCCGGTCATGGTGGCCTACCTGATGCTGGTGTCCCTGCTGTTCATCACGATCAACCTGACGGTGGACATCGCCTACGCCGCCCTCGACCCGCGCCTGCGCGCGCGCAAGACGACATGAACGTAATAGCAGGGCCGATTGAAACCCCGCTGCGCGGCTTCATACGCGAGTTCACGCAGGACCGGGTTGCGGTCGTCGCCTTCGTCGTGCTCACGCTGATCGTGCTGCTGGCCTTGCTGGCGCCGTGGATCACACCACAGGATCCGTATGATTTGTCCAACCTGGTGCTGATGGACGCCCGCCGCCCGCCCGGCCATGTCGGCAGCAAGGGTTTCACCCATTGGCTGGGCACCGACTCGCAAGGGCGCGACCTGTATTCGGGCATTTTGTACGGGCTGCGCATCTCGCTGCAGGTCGGCCTGATGGCCGGCGCGATCGCGTTCGCACTCGGCGCCTCGCTGGGCACGCTGGCCGGATTCGCGGGCGGTCGCACCGAGACACTGATCATGCGCATCATCGACCTGCAGTTGTCGTTCCCGGCCATTTTGCTGGCGCTGGTGCTCGCCGCCTTGCTCGGCCAGGGCAAGTGGCCGCTGATCGCGGCGCTGGTCACGGCCCAGTATGCGTATTTCGCACGCACCGCCCATGGCGCGGCTTCGTCTGAACGTTCCAAGGACTATGTCGAGGCGGCCTTGTCGACCCCGCTGAGCTCGGCCCGGGTCGCGTTTCGCCACGTGCTGCCCAACTGCATGCCGCCGCTGATCGTCGTGGCCACGGTGCAAGTGGCCAACTCGATCGCGCTCGAGGCCACCTTGTCGTTCCTGGGCCTGGGCATGCCGGTCTCCGAACCCTCGCTGGGCATGCTGATCGCCAACGGCTTCCAGTACATGTTGTCGGGCCGTTACTGGATCTCGATCTACCCCGGCATCGCGCTGATCGTGCTCATCGTCGCCATCAACCTCGTCGGCGACCAGATCCGCGACCAGCTCAACCCGAGGCTCAAGCGATGAGTGCGGACTCGAATATGCCCGGCCGGGCCGAACGGCAATTTCCCGCCGGGCCGCCCCAAGGGAAATTAGCCCCCCCGGGGGGCAGCGCAGTACACGCAGTGACAAGCGTGGGGGCCACACTGTTGCTTCAGGTGCGCCACTTGGCGACGGAGTTCGCGACCCGCTCCGGCCCGGCCCGCGCGGTCGATGGTGTCTCGTTCGACGTGCACGCCGGCGAGATCATCGGCCTGGTCGGCGAGTCCGGTTCGGGCAAGAGTGTCACCGGCTATTCCATTTTGGGCCTGATCGACCCGCCGGGGCGGGTCGCCGCGGGTTCGGTGAAGCTCGATGGCCAGGAGCTGGTCGGCATGCCCCGGTCGAGGTTGCGCGCCTTGCGCGGTCGGCGCATCGCGATGGTGTTCCAGGACCCGATGAGCACGCTCAATGCCGTGCTCAAGGTATCGACGCAGATGGAACTGGCCATGCGCGCCCATGGCAAGCCGAGCAAGCAGGAGATGCGCCAGCGTAGCCTGCAGGCGCTGGCCAAGGTCGGCATCCCCGACCCGGAGCGCCGTCTCGACGCGTATCCGCATGAACTCTCGGGCGGCATGCGCCAGCGGGTGGCGATCGCGATCGCCTTCCTGAACAACCCCGGCCTGGTGATCTGCGACGAGCCGACGACGGCGCTGGACGTGTCGATCCAGGCGCAGATCCTGGTCGAAATGCGAACGCTGGTACGCGAAGCGGGCGTCAGCCTGGTCTGGATCAGCCACGATCTGGCCACGGTCTCGGTGCTGGCCTCCAGGCTGCTGGTGATGTATGCCGGGCGCCTGATCGAGGAAGGCCCGACCGGCGAGGTGTTGCGCCGGCCGCACCATCCGTATACGCAGGGACTGATCGACAGCCTGCCCTCGCGCGCGGCGCCGGGCAAGGACCTGCTGCAGATTCCCGGCTCGACGCCGTCGCTGACCGCGCTGCCCAGCGGCTGCGCCTTCAAGGACCGCTGCGCCCACGCCACTGCGGTCTGCGACACAGCGCCGCAGCAGACGATCGCGCTTCCGCGCACCTGGCGTTGCCACCATCCGCTGAACATGGGCGCCGTGACCACGGCGCAGGGCACGCGATGAGTAGCCAGACCCACTTCATCGGCCTGAACACGATCACGCGCCGCTTCGCGTCGATTCCGCCGTTCTCCGAGCGGCTGGCCAAACGTATCACCGGACAGAAAGCCAGCACCACGGTGGTCCATGCGGTCGAGGACGTGTCCTTGTCGGTTGCCAAGGGCGAAACGCTGGGCCTGGTCGGCGAATCGGGCTGCGGCAAGTCCACGCTCGGCCGGGTGGCCGCCGGCATCCTTACCCCGACCATGGGCCAGGCCCGCATCGACGGCGCAGCCGTGATGCGTGACGGGCGCAAGAACACGACCCGGGTGCAGATGGTGTTCCAGGATCCGTTTGCCTCGCTCAACCCGCGCATGCGGATCGGCGACACGATTGCCGAAGGCCCGATCGCCCACGGTCTGGTGAAGAAAGCCGACGCCGCGGCCGACGTGGCGCGCTGGCTCACAGCCGTGGGCCTGGACGCCGAGGCGGCGCAGAGATTTCCGCACCAGTTCTCGGGCGGACAACGCCAGCGCGTGGCGATTGCGCGCGCACTGGCGATGCGACCCGATGCGCTGGTCTGCGACGAACCGGTGGCCTCGCTGGACGTGTCGATCCAGGCCCAGATCATCAACCTGTTCCTGCAGTTGCGGCGCGACCTGAACCTGACCATGCTGTTCATCAGCCACGACCTGAGCGTGGTGCGCCATGTCAGCGACCGGGTGGCGATCATGTACCTGGGGCGCATCGTCGAACTCGGCGCCACCGAAGACATCTTCCTGAGCCCGCGCCACCCGTACACACGCGCGCTGCTCGACAGCGCGCCGCGCCTGGCAGCGGATGGCGCGCCGGTGCAGGACATCCGGCCGATCAGCGGTGAGTTGCCATCGCCTATCAACCCGCCGTCCGGTTGCGCCTTTCACCAGCGCTGCGCGTTTGCGCAGCCCCGTTGCAGCCAGGAACTGCCCGTGCTGCGAAGCCTCGGCGAGCCGCGCGAAGTGGCTTGCCATTTCCCGCTCGCCCAACAAGGAGAACCACTGTGACCGATACCGATCCCGATGCGCAGGAACCCTGGACCTGGGACGAAGCCCAATGGCGCCAGCGCGTCAACCAGGTACGTGCCGGGCGCAGCCTGCGTCCAGCCAACTGGCCCGGCGGCGCACGCTGCGCGGTGGCCTTGTCTTTCGACTCCGACCACGACACCAACGAGTTGCGCGATGGCGGCAAGTCGATCGGCCGCATGTCCTGGGGCCAATACGGCAGCCGCGTCGGCGTGCCGCGCATTCTGGAACTGCTGCACAAGACGTCTGTTCCAGCGACCTTTTTCGTGCCCGCCGTCGCAGCCATGCTGTACCCCGACGAACAACGCCGTGTCGTCGCCGAAGGCCATGAGATCGGCCTGCACGGCTGGATCCACGAACTGAACTCGATCTTGCCAGAGCAGACTGAGCGTGACCTGCATCTGCGATCGAGCGATGCGTTGGCGAAGATCACCGGCGTGCGCCCGGTCGGCATGCGCACGCCGTCGTGGGATTTTTCGCCGGCCACGCTGACGATCCAGCGCGAGATGGGCCTGCTGTACGACTCCTCGCTGATGGCCGACAACGACCCGTATGAGCTTGAGCAGCATGGCGAGGCCACCGGCATCGTCGAATTGCCGGTCGAGTGGATACGCGACGACGCGGTCTACTTCAACATGAACCGCTTTCAGGCGCTGCGTCCGTACACGGCGCCCACGACGGTACTCGACATATTCCGGCGCGAGTTCGACGGCGCCTGGGACGAAGGCGGACTATTCCTGCTGACCATGCATCCGCATGTGATCGGGTACCGTTCGCGCCTATTCATATTGCAGGAACTGATCGCCCACATGCAGGCCAAGGGGGCGGTCTGGTTCGCCACCCACAAGGACATCGCGGCCTACGTGCGCGACACCGCGCTCTGACCGGCCTGTCGCCGAGCACGCGCACCGGGGCTCAAGGCCGAACGGCAGGTGTCTCCAGCGGCATGCCGCGCGCGCGCTGCGCCAGGTACAACTCCAGCGCGACCCATTGCGGCGCCCCGAAGGCATACGGTTCGGCGCGTACGCCGGCCATGCAATTGCGCAGCCGCCGCTGCAACGAACCCAGACCCTGCCATTCCAGCCGATAGAGCGGATAACCGGTCGCATGGCCTTCGGGAATCGGGCTGCCACCGAGCCTTCGGCCCGCGCTCCGGTCGTGGCAGATGCTGCACGACAGGTTCAACTGGCCCAGGCGCTGGCCAAACAGCTGCCGGCCCTGTTCGGTGAAAGGCGCCAGCCGGGGGTCCGCCGGCGGCGCGATCGGCCGACCGCGCGACTGGTGCGCGACGAAGGCCTCCAGGGCCAGCAGGTCCGGGCTTTCCCACGCCAACACCGGCAGACGTTGGTGTTGCTGCCGGCAAACATTGATACGCTGGCCCAGCGTGACCGGTCGGGCGCTGGCGGCATCGAATGCCGGATATCGCGCCGCGACGCCGGCCATGCTGCTGTTTGCCGCCGCGTGGCAGGCGATACAGGCTTTGCCGCCGTTGGCTGGCTCGCGGCTCCACAAGGCTTCGCCATCGACTACCCACAACATGCCCGGATTGCGGTCGTCGTCGCGCTGCATCGCCTGGGTCGACGGGCCCATGAAGTCGAAACCGGAGCGGCGCGGGTCTGCGGGCTCGGGCCGGGCTACGATCTGCGCCATGACCATCGGGTACAACCCCGAAAGCAGCAGGAGCACGACCGTCGCCAGACGCCGCAGGGGTAACGGTGCTTCAAGCCACACGAACGGCCAGTGTCTCGGTCTGCGCAAAACCCTGGTCACCCTCCCAGACAAATCGCAACGTGCCGTTGCCCGGCGGCGTGAAGTGGAACGCGATGTACGGGTTGGCCGCAGTGGCCGGGAACAGTTCGGCCGCAAAAACC
>Ga0105044_10011366_pt1 | contig 12148 bp, 8 predicted proteins | sample MAT01_FD_78092 | JGI IMG/M metagenome (GOLD analysis project Ga0105044, IMG submission 78092) | Freshwater microbial communities from Lake Fryxell liftoff mats and glacier meltwater in Antarctica - MAT-01 | ecosystem: Environmental > Aquatic > Freshwater > Ice > Liftoff microbial mat | place...
CGTCGGCGTCGGCGTCGGCGTCGGCGTCGGCGGGCGCCGGTCCGGGCGCCGCGGCGCTGGTGGTGGTGCGCGCGAGGCGGACCTCGTCGACAGCGACCGCGCCATCGAGGACGATCAGGTTCTCGCCGGCGTGCCAGGCGCCCGGCGGTGTCGCGACCTCGTACCACTGGCGGCCAGCCACCAGTTCGAGCGTCACCAGCTTGCGAGTCCCGAGCCGCACCGCGAGGCGACCGCTGCGCTCGGCGACCAGGCGCAGGCGGATCGCGGTGGTCGCGGCGGCCTGGGCCTCGGTCAGCGGCAGCTCGACTGATCCGCCCTTGGCGGCGACGGCGACGCGCTGGCCCAGGACGGTCTGGCGGTAGCGCCAGCGCGCCACCGGCAGGTCGAAGCGGGTGTAGCGCGCGAAGCCGATGGAGCCGGCGTCGATCGCCAGGTCGCCACCGACGAGCCGATGGGCGGTGAGCAGGTTGTCGCCGAGGGAGAACACGGCGCGCTCGGGCCGCGTCGCCACGCTGGCGTCGGGCGTCGGGCTCGGATCACCCGCGTCGGCGGGTCGCGCCACAGTGGCGTCATCGGGCCCGACCGCGGCGTCGCTGGGCGCGCGCTTCTTGCTGCCGCACCCGACCAGCGCGCACGCGCACGCGGTCAGCACCATCGCCCCGCCCCATCCCATCGGATCAGCGCGGCTTCTTGATGGCGGCGAGCTTCGCGAACGGGTTGTTCGTGAAGCCTGACACGCCCATGCCCTCGGGAGGGCCGCCCCGATCGGGCGCCGGGCCGCGGCGATCGTCGCGGTCGCGCGGGCCGCCGCGGTCGCCACTCGGGCCGCGATCGAAGCGCGGACCGCCGCGGTCGCCACTGGGGCCAGCGCCGGGGCCGGGGCCGCCGCGATCACCGCCGGGACGCGGACCGCCGCGGTCGCCACTCGGGCCAGCGCCGGGGCCGCCGCGGTCGCCACTCGGGCCAGCGCCGGGGCCGCCGCGATCACCGCCGGGGCGCGGGCCGCCGCGATCGCCGCCGGGGCGCGGGCCGCCGCGATCGCCGCCGGGGCGCGGGCCGCCGCGATCGCCGCCGGGGCGCGGGCCGCCGCGATCACCGCCGGGGCGCGGGCCACGGTCACCGCCGGGGCGCGGGCCGCCGCGATCACCGCCGGGACGCGGGCCACGGTCACCGCCGGGACGCGGCGCATCGGCGCGCACCTCGCCCTCGACCGCGGGCGCACCGTCGACCGGCGCTCCACCCTCGACCGGCGGAGCACCTTCGGGACGCGGACCGCCGCGGCCCCAGTCCTGGCGCGGCGCGCGATCCGAGCGCGGCCGGGGCGGACGTCCGCCACCCGGCAGCCGTTGCTGCGGTGGCGGCTGCGGCGCCGGCTGCATCATCGGCTGGCCGCCGGCGTCGAGCATCGGCTGGCCGCCGGCGTCGAGCATCGGCTGCGGCGCGGCCACCGGCGCGTCGCCGGGCCCGTGCTGAGCGCGCGGCCCGCGCGGCTGACCGCGCTGATCGGGACGAGGCCCCCGCTGATCGCCGCCCGGACGCGGTCCGCGCTGATCGGGACGGGGCCCCCGCTGATCCGGACGCGGCCCGCGCGGCCCACGATCCTGACGCGGCCCACGATCCTGCTGGGGCCGCTCGACGGCGAGCGCGATGCGCCGGCGCGCCAGATCGACGCCGAGCACGCGGACCCGCACCTTGTCGCCGACCTTCGCGATCTCGTTGGCGTCCTTCACGAAGCGATCAGCCAGCCGCGAGATGTGGATGAGGCCGTCTTGGTGCACGCCGACGTCGACGAACGCACCGAACGCGGCGACGTTGGTGATGACGCCCTCGAGCACCATGCCCTCCTTGACGTCCTCGAGCACCATCACGTCGTCGCGGAACTTGGGCGGCTCGAACAGCGCGCGAGGATCGCGACCGGGTCGCACCAGCTCACCCTGGATGTCGCGCACCGTCGCCTCGCCGACGTCGCCGTCGAGGTACTTGCTGCGGTCGATCTTCTCGACCAGCTCGCTGTTGCCGAACAGGGTCTGCACCTCGACGCCGAGGTCGGCGGCGATGCGCTGCACCAGCTCGTAGCGCTCGGGGTGGACCGCCGAGCCGTCGAGGGGCTGGGCCGCGCCGCGGATGCGCAAGAACCCGGCGGCCTGCTCGAAGGTCTTGGGCCCGAGGCCCGACACCTCGCGCAGCTGGGCCCGCGACTGGAACGGGCCCTTGTCGTGGCGGTGCGCGACGATCTTCTTGGCCAGCGACGGGCCGATGCCGGCGACGTAGCCGAGCAGGCTCGGGCTCGCGGTGTTGAGCTCGACGCCCACCAGGTTCACGCAGCTCTCGACCACGTCGCCGAGGCGCTTGGCGAGGAGCGGCTGGTGGACGTCGTGCTGGTACTGCCCGACGCCGATCGCCTTGGGCTCCACCTTCACCAGCTCGGCGAGCGGGTCTTGCAGGCGACGCGCGATCGAGATGGCGCCACGGATCGTCAGATCGAGCTCGGGGAACTCCTCGCGCGCGAGATCCGACGCCGAGTACACGCTGGCGCCGGCCTCGTTGACCGACACCACGACGCGCTCGCCGAGGCTCGCGCTGGCGATCAGCCGACGCGCGAAGACCTCGGCCTCGCGCCCGCCGGTGCCGTTGCCGACCGCGACCGCGGCCGGGTCGTGCTTCTTGATGAACTCGGTCAGGTCGGTGCGGGCCCGCTCGAGGGCGGCCTCGCCCTGGGTCAGGAAGATCGTGACGCTGCCGAGGTACTTGCCGGTGGCGTCGACGGCGGCGCACTTGCAGCCGGTGCGCAGGCCGGGATCGATGCCGACCACGGTGCGGCCACCCAGCGGCGCGCCCAGGAGCAGCCCGCGCAGGTTGCCGGCGAACACGGCCGCGGCCTCGACGTCGCTGCGCTGCTTGAGCTCGGCGCGAACGTCGTTCTCGATCGCAGGCGCCAGCAAGCGGCGGTAGCCCTCGCCCACCGCGTCGGCGAGGAGCTGGGCCCACGGCGAGGCCGGCGCGTGACCGACCATCCGCAGCGCGCCGTCGACGAGCGCGTCCGCACCGCCCGCGGGCTCGAGGCTCGCGCGGAGGACGCCCTCGGCCTCGCCACGGCGGATCGCGAGGAACCGATGCGACGGGATGAGCTTCACCGCCTCGCGGAACGCGTAGTACGACTCGTACTTGGTCGGCTCCTTGGTGGCCGCGGCGACGGCGTCGGACACCACGTCGCCGGCCGCGAAGGCGCCGCGCACGAGCGCGCGCACGTCGGCACGATCGGCCACGAGCTCGGCGACGATGTCGCGGGCGCCGGCCAGCGCGTCGTCAGCGGTCGCGACCTCGCCGGTCACCAGCGGCGCGGCCTCGACCGCCGGGTCGCCGTCGGCGCCCTGGGCCAAGATGCGATCGGCGAGCGGCTGCAGGCCGCGGTCGCGGGCCTTGCTGGCGCGGGTGGTCCGCTTGGGCTTGTACGGCGCGTACAGATCCTCGAGGGCGGCCTTGGTGTCGGCCGCGGCGAGCCGCGCGGCCAGCTCGTCGGTGAGCACGCCCGCCGCGGTCAGCTCGCCGCGGATCGCGGTGCGCCGGGCCTCGAGCTCGAGCCGGTAGGCGTGGCGCTCCTCGATGGCGCGCAGCTGCACCTCGTCGAGGCCGCCGGTCTTCTCCTTCCGATAGCGCGCGATGAACGGCACGGTGGCGCCGTCGGCGAACAGCGCGACCGCAGCGGCCACGCCGGTGACAGGCAAGCCCAGCTCGAGAGCCAGGTCGGGGACGGGATCATAGGCGGCGGCAGCGACGGTCATGGCGAGAGGGCGGCAAGCTAACGCGGAAACCCCGGGAGGGCATCCCGGATCGCGAAAGGATTGTGTCCCCCGACAAGCTCGGCCGAGGACCGTAGGGCGAGCGTGCGGTGGCAAATGCGCCGAGGACCGGAGCGGCGAACCGCGCCGTGGTACGTGCACGTCATGGCAGCCCTCTCCCCTGCGCTGGATCGCCTGATCGCCGACCTGCCCAAGGTCGAGCTCCACCTGCACATCGAAGGCACGCTCGAGCCCGAGATGATGATGGCCAAGGCGGCGCGCCACGGCCTCACGCCGACCTACCCCACCGTCGAGGCCCTGCGCGCGGCCTACGAGTTCGCCGATCTACAGTCGTTCCTCGACATCTACTACGCCGGCTGCGACGTGCTGCGCGACGAGGAGGACTTCTACGATCTGGCGCTCGCGTACTTCGAGCGCGCCCACGCCGACCGCGTCGTCCACGCCGAGATCTTCTTCGACCCGCAGACCCACACCGCGCGCGGCCTCACGATGGGCACCGTCATCGGCGGGCTGGCCCGGGCCCAAGCCGAGGCCGAGCGCCGCTGGGGCCTGACGTCGAAGCTCATCCTGTGCTTCTTGCGCCACCTGTCCGAGCGCGACGCCTTCGACACCCTCGAGGCCGCCAAGCCCTATCTCGCCCAGCTGGCGGGCGTCGGCCTCGACTCGGGGGAGCGCGGCAACCCGCCCTCGAAGTTCGCCCGGGTGTTCGGGGTGGCCCGCAAGCTCGGCCTCAAGGCGGTCGCCCATGCCGGCGAGGAGGGCCCCGCCTCGTACATCCGCGAGGCCCTCGAGGTGCTCGAGGCGGTGCGCATCGACCACGGCGTGCGCTGCGACGAGGATGACGCCCTCGTCGAGGAGCTGGCCCGGCGCCGCATCCCGCTCACGGTGTGCCCGCTGTCGAACCTCAAGCTGCGCGTGGTGCCCGCGCTGTCGGCCCACAACCTGGGTCGCCTCCTCGACGCCGGCCTGTGCGTCACGATCAACTCCGACGACCCGGCCTACTTCGGGGGCTACCTGGTCGACAACTACCGCGCCGCCGCGGCCGCCCTCGACCTCGACGAGGACGCGCTCCGCCAGCTCGCCCGCAACGCCATCGAGGCCAGCTGGCTGTCGGTGACCCGCAAGGTCGCGCTCCTCGACGCGGTCGACCGCGCCTGACGCAGCGCCCTACTGGACGACGTAGGGTCGGGCCTGGACGATGTACAGCGCGTCGTCGACGAAGAGCCACTCGAGGTCGAGCGGTCGGTCGGTCGGGAAGAGGGTCGTGATCTTGCGCGCGGCCTCACCGAGGAGCTGAGCCCGGGCCTGGGTGATCACCGGCTTGCCCTGCTGCGGGTTGGGCACCTCGTGGACGCCACCCTTGCCATCGAAGACCAGCATGGTGTCCTCGTCGGAGCGCGACAGGATGCGCAGGCCGTGGTTGTGGACGTCGTACAGCAGGCTCTCGGGCACCTTCTGGCCCTCGACGACGCGCAACCCGAGGCCGCTCTTGGCGTTGATCATGTACGTCGTGTGCTGCGACGGATCGGTCGGGTGCGCGGTCACCAGCACGCCGGCCGCGGTCGCGTTCACGCCGACCTGCACCAGCACCGCGCCGTACACCTGGGTGTGGTCGATGTGGAACAGCTCGCGCTCCTCGTAGCCGCGCAGGGTCCACACGCTGGCCCACACGTCCTTCACCGCCTGCCCAACCGCGTCGGCGCCCTTCACGTTCGGGATCGTGTCGTAGAGCCCTGCGCCCGAGAAGCCGGGCAGATCCTCGGCGTTCGTCGAGCTGCGCACGAACACGCCGAGGGTGGCATCACCGCCGCTGAGCTCGCCGTAGCGCTGGGTCAGCAGCGCCGCGACGTCGGGAGCCAGGGGCGCCGCGGCGATCGTGCGACGCAGCTCCGCCAGCGCCTGCTTGCGATACCGCGCGTCCTGGCGAAAGTGCTCCTCGCCCAGCAGGATGGCGATCTTCGCATCGATGCCATTGGCGTGCAGGTGGGCGGCATAATACGAAATGGGCACGCCGAAGCCGGCCGGCACCGCGAAGCCGGGAAACCCGGCGTGGACGATCTCGCCCAGGTTCGAGGCCTTGGTGCCGTACCCGGTCGCGTCGGTGGCGCGCAGCGCGTCGAGCCCACGCAGCGCAGTCTGCGTCAGATCAGCGACCGGGATGACCACCGTGCGGGCCTGCTGCGCGCGGGTCTGCCAGGCTTCGATCTCGGCGGGCGTGGCCTCGCGCAGGCTGTGGCCGCTGGCGGTGGCCTCGAACACCACGGTCTTGCCGATCAGCTGGGCGTAGCTGGTCGCGGCGCCGCGCAGGCCGACGTTGGGGATGCCCCAGGCCCGGGCCCGCAGGCTGACGTGGGCCAGCGGGGTCGAGAAGGTCTCCGACAGGATGCCGGCGACGGGCGTGATGTCGGGGAGCGACTCCGGCAGAATGACGATCTCCGTCGGGTCGAAGGTCAGCTCCTCGACGTCGGCGCCGGCCGGCACCAGCCGGAGCACGCCGACCGCCTTGCCGGTGTTGAAGGCCTGATACGTCGAGCCCTTGTAGAGCTGGTCATTCGTGACGACAGGCACGCCCTTGAGCGACTTTGCGACCTTCTCCTGATAGTCGGAGTCGGGGCGATACTTGACCTGATCGCCCAGATAGAAGGTCTCGCGCATGCGCTGATAGGCCCGCGTGATGTCGGCGGCGCGGGCCTTGTCACCCTCCCAGAAGGCCAGCGTCCACACGTCCGACGCCAGGTGATGCACCAGATAGCACATCATGTAATCCGGCTTGGTATAGCCGTAGTTGCGGTCGACCAGCCGCAGGCGGGCCTTGGTCTTGGGCTGCTGCAAGAGCTCGCCAAAGATGAAGTCTTTGTGGAGCTTGTAGACGTCGACATCGAAGTAATAGATGTCATTCGTCTTGGTATCGAGGATGAACTTCGTGAAGCGCTCGCCGCCGATCTCCACCGAATAGGCCCGCATATCGGCCTCGTCGCGGATGGCCGAGGTCCACATCCGCCGCGGCTCCGGGGGCTGGGCCGGCTCGGCGCTCGCCGCGTCGACCACCGCCGCCGAGGCATCGGTCATCGGCGCTGCGGCCACGACTGCGGCTGCGTCGACGACCAGGACCCGCGCCGGCTCGTCGTTGGGCTTCGCCCCGCCCTTGCACGCCGGGGCCAGGGCGATCGCCATCGCCGCGACCGCGCCCAGCACGCCGAACCCGACCCCGCTTGGCTTCATGCGGTCGACGCTACACCAGTTCAATCGCGGACGACGACGGTCTCGAAGATCACGCGCCCACCGCCGCTCACGACGCACGGCGCGCCGCTGTCGGCCTTCCACAGCGCGACGTGATGACTGCCGGGTCCCACCGCGACGTCGCGCCACCGGTACATGACCTTGAGTGAGCCCGCACACGGTCCCAGCGTCAGCTCACACGCCGCTACCAAGCCGGTGGCCCCGACGCAGGTGGTGTCGATCTGGAGCCACAGCTGGCCGAGGCCCGGCTCGCCGATCAGGATCACGTCGCTCAACGGGCCGCTGGTCTGGCTGGGGACGATGAACAGCGACCGCGCGCTCAGCACGTCGCTGCCGCACCGGCAGTACGCGAAACGTTGGTCGGCGTCGCAGCTCGCGATCGGCTCGTTGGAGCATGCGGTCTCCATCACGCCGTTGGTCCGGTAGCACTTCGCGGTGTCGTCACAGCCCGCGGCGTCGTGGCCCGCGGCGTCGTGGCCCGCGGCGTCGTCGTCAGCGTCGACGAGGCCGCTGGCATCGCCGCTCGCGTCGATCGCACCACCGTCGCGGCCCGACGGCGGGTCGAGGCTGAAGACCTGATTGCAGCCGACCCCAGCGACCAGCGCGAGGACCAGCGCGGCGCGGCCGGCATCGCTCATAAGAAGCACCCGGGCGGCGTCGCCGTGGTGGCGCGCACCGCGTTCTGGGCCATCACCCGTTCGCGCTCCCAGAAGCACAGGTCCTCGGCGAAGCGCAGGTAGCCATACTGGTAGATCGTGCGGTTGGCGCCCGGCATGATCAGGCGCGGATCGGGATCGTGGCGATCGGCGTGGCGACGGGTCACCGCAGCCCGGGCGTCGACGAACGCGGCGTCAGCGGCGGTCAACGCGGCCTCGCCGGCGGCGCGGTCGCCGCGCGCCCCGGCCAGCGCGGCCCGGTAGACCGCATGGATGAACTGAGCGCGGGCGCGGGCGACGACGATGCCGTCGACGACCTCGGCGATCCAGCGGCTCGGGTTGCCGATCGCCGGGGCGCGGCCCTCGATCGCGACCAGCTGATCGGCGAAGGCGCCGACCCGATCGACGACGTTGCTCTCGAGCAGGTCGCGCGCCGCCGGAGCCAGCCCGACCACGTCGTCGACGTCGATGCGATCGGGCGCGGCGATGATGCCAGCGCGCGCGCCCGCGTCGATGAGCGCGTCGCGACCGGCCAGGTACGCCGCCAGCCGCTCGACGATGAGGGCCTGATGCTGGGCCTCGGCCAGCTCCTCGATCCGCGCCGCCAGCTTGGGCGCGTCGGGACGGAACATATCGTCGAGGCGCTCGCGGTAGGTCGCCGTGCGCGCGAAGCTGTCGCGCAGCGCGGCCACGTCGTTCTGCCAGTAACCCCACTCCCAGCCCGACGAGAACAGCAGCTGCTCGTCGAGCGGCGGGTGGCCCTCGGTCCGGCCGTGGGCCGCGATGCGATCGACGTCGAACCAGCGCGAGCGCACGTACAGCGGCAGGTACGCCGGCACCGAGTTGTCAAACGCGACCCAGTACGCGGTCTCCGGCTTGTACTGCACGCGCAGCCCGGCCCGCAGCCGGTCGAAGAGGAACCCGCGATGCGCGTCGAGCTCGTCGTGGTGGTACGCGCCGCCGGCGTCCTCGAACAGGTTGTAGTACATGACCGAGTGAACCTGCGGGACGATGCGGGCGTCGGCGAACTTCACGAGGAAGTAGTAGATGAGGTCCTCGCCCAGGTACGTCACGTGCTGGTCGGGCGAGTCGCCCACGTGGATGACCGCGGTGACCTCGGCCTGCGGGCGGAGCGCATGGAGCTGGGCGTAGGTGTCGTCGATGGTCGCGATGAGCTCCTCGGGGCCGGCGCCAAAGAACTCGCCGAACGACAGCTCGTACAGATCGAAGGGCACGCCGTCGACGAGGCGGGGCAGCCGCTCGACGATCTGATCGTGGGCCGGGCGCTGCGCGTCGTCGACGAGGTCGTAGCCGGCCTGCAGGCTCGACGCGCCGAAGATCTGAAACGCCAGGCCGCACGTGAGGCCGCGGGCGTGGGCGGCCGCGAGCAGGGCCGCGGTGTCGGTGCGCCACTGCGCGCCGCGGGTCGGCTCGAGGATGTCGTCGAGGGCGACCCACTGCACCGTGTTGCCGCGGTTCTTCACGACCCAGTCGAAGATGCGGCGCGCTTTGTCGTCGCCGGGAAGCGGCTCCCACAGCGCGTAGAGCGGCTCGATGGGATGCAGCGTGTGCAGGTGCAGTCCGCGCACGCTCATCTCGGGCGCGTGGACCACACCGAGCTTGGCCACCGCCGCCGGGTCCGGCCTCGGCTGCGGCGGGACGTAGGTGTCGAAGGGATGGCGGAAACGGTAGCCCAGCAGCTCGAAGGCCTCGGCCACGCCGTACTGCGCGCCGAGCAGGTCACTGGCGTGGACGACCCAGGCGCGGGCGTCGCCACCCACCGCATCGACGCGGTAGCACTCGACGCAGCCCCCCAGATCGGTCGCGACGGTGACGCGATAGGTGGCGTCGGCGGCGGCCTCGGTCGTCGCCCGGACGACCAGGTGGGGCGTCGGAATGAAGGCGACGAACTCCTCGAGCGGCGCGACCAGCTCGGCGGGCGCGCTGATGGCGACCAGGGGCCGAACCGGATCGCCGCAACCCGCGACGAGCGCGACCGCGAGCGCGACCGCGAGCGCGACCGCGGGCCCGACGACCAAGAGCCGCGTCACTGGACGTTGATCGGAAACGTGAAGGCGAAGTTCTTCTTCTGGGTGGCCGGGAAGGTCACGCCCTTGGCGGCCTTGTCGATGCAACGGCCGGTCGGCGTGTCGGCGAAGTCGCCGGTCTGCTCGAAGGCGGTGATCGCGCCCGCGCCGTTCACGGTGTACGAGAGCTTGGCCCGACCCGGCACGCCGTAGTTGTCGAAGCAGTCCTTGGCCGCCGCGGTGACCGGGCGCATCGTGGCCTTGATGTCGCTGGGGGTGAGCATCGCGGGCAGGACGACCTTGGGGCCGGCGTCCACCACCTCGTCGACGACGTTCCCGCACGCGGCCTTGTCGGGCGCGACCGGCGCCGCGGTCGGGCTGGCCGAGACGATCGTGCCCTCGCACGGCTCGTAGACCCGGTAACCCAGGATCTCGAGGGCGAGGCCCTTGTGCCCGTCGCGCTCGAAGAGGCCGCCCGCGGCGTCGGCGATGCGCACGACGAACTGGCTCTTCGATGCGATCGCGCGCTTGGTCCATCGCGTCGCCTGACCCTCGTCGCCGAACGACCGCGTGGTCTGGTGGACGCTGGCCGCCACCGCGACCTCGCCGGTGAAGCTGGGCGCCGCCTTGTTCGAGACGATGTAGAGGCCGCCCACCGGCTGGTTGCACGCCACGCAGCCGGCCAGGTTGAGCGTGACGTCGGCGGTGTCGGCGCTGTACGCGCTGATCGAAAACGCGCCCGGCTCGGCGTTGACGAACCACGTGCCAGCGCGCAGCTCGGCGGCGCGGCGATCGCGCACGATCGTGCAGCGTCGGATCGCCGTCAGGTCACCCTGATCGCAGGGCGCCGTCAGCGACCACACCATGCCCGCAAGGTCGGCCGGGCTGAGCACCGCGGCCTTGGCCGCCAGCTCCTCGAAGGTCGCATCGGCGCGGGCCGCCGGTGCCAGGGCCACGAGGCCGATCGTCGTCGTAAGCACGAGTCCCCAAGTACGCATGCCCCGGGTCGTACCTCGGACGCCCCACCCGTTCAAGCGCAAGGTCGGCCTCCATCAGCCAGGACCGCCGCCGCCCGGGCCCCGCCCCGGGCTTATCGACACGCGACTACCTCCGCGGCCGCCGCGGAATTCTTCGCCGTCGCCAACCGTGCCGGTCGCGCGCCGGGCGCAGCAGCTCGGCCTGATCCAACGGACGCCGCAGGTTCGCCTCCTCAGCCCTGGCATTCGACGTTCACGACGATCGCGGGAAGCTGACGTCTTCTGGAGTCCGGGTGAGGCACGAGTAGACCTCTGCGCCATCCTCGATCACGTCGGTTCCGAGCGCCTCTACTTCGATCACGCCGATGAACCGCCACGACGCCGTCTCACCCGTGTCATTGAGATAGTCACATTCATCTTCGATCCCGATGCGCTCCGCGCTCGCCAATGCCTCCTTTTCGCTGACGGCCCGCACCAGGTGAATGTGCTCGTCGCTGAGCGCGTGGGATAATATTTGCCGTCGATCTGGCACCGAGTCAGCAGCTTCACCATGAACCAGCTCCCATGCCCCTTGTCGGGCGAGTCATTGTCATCAACATCCGCCATTGACACCTTCCTCCAACTTTCTCGAGCAGCGTTACTCGGGCTTCGCTGGCGCGACAACCCTTGAGCGTCTGCTTTCAACGTACACCTGATACTCTCGCTCGAGCAGTGGCCCGAAATGCTCACGCATACGGGAAACTTTCTCGCCGAAAGACTCAAAGTTTTCGAAAAAAGACACGTACAGCATCGTCAAAAAATAGTCCTTCCACCCATCCGCATCATCGACATCGGACAGCTCCGCAAGGACTTCCTCGATCGATCACAACGCCGGGCGCACGACGTTGTCGAGATCGACGGCCACGCCCTCAAGCTGCCACCGCTCGCGTCAGCCCGGAAGGCTGCGGTTCGTGCAGCGGATACAGAAGTAGCCGATGTTGTCGAAGCCCAACCTGGTTGAAATCCCCGCCCCTGAGGCGTTGTAGCCTTTGTGGATCACGCCTCGAAGAAGCCTCAACGGGTAGCCCGGGATCACCGGATCAGTCGATCAACGGCAATGCAGAGACTGAAACTGCCATTCAAGGGAAGGGGAAACCGAATGAGTGACATCTGGTCAACACAATGCGCGTCTATTCTGAGGAATGAGCATCTTGCCCAGATGCGGCAGATCAATCACGAAACCGGCCCGCTGATTGTCGAGCATAGGCACTATCGTGCCGCACGTGCGCCGAGCCGCTTCGTTGTCGAGGGAGCGGATGAGCTTGAAGCATACATTCGAAAGAATGGCCAGACGCTGCTCGTGCAGCGGATACATCACAGGCGCCCGCGCCCATGTTGTCTCGACGCTTGGTCTCGACGGAGGCGGGCGTCACGTCTCGTCGCCGTGGCCAGAGGTGCTCCGAGACTGC
>Ga0105044_10011367_pt1 | contig 12147 bp, 14 predicted proteins | sample MAT01_FD_78092 | JGI IMG/M metagenome (GOLD analysis project Ga0105044, IMG submission 78092) | Freshwater microbial communities from Lake Fryxell liftoff mats and glacier meltwater in Antarctica - MAT-01 | ecosystem: Environmental > Aquatic > Freshwater > Ice > Liftoff microbial mat | place...
CCCCCGTCGAAAACGATCCTCCGACCGTCGTCGAGCTCAGCTTTCAGCTCGGCAGCCACGACATCGCCCCGGCGGGCCCCGTGGGCCCGCTCGGCGGCCGGCGACGGGGGAACGAACGGGTAGGCGTAGATCTGACCGTGCGGATGATGGATGGTGGCACCGACCTCGGCGCCCCGACTCTCGAAGACCAACACGTACTCGACCTCGGGGCGGGCCAGCAGTGCCGCGGTCCGGTCGGCCCAGACATCGATCACCTTGCGGATCTGTGAGGCACCCAACGAGCCGAGCGACCCCTCGTGCTGTGGTGAGTACAGGACGACCTCCGCCGCTCCCCGGGCCGGGAAGACAGCACCAGCGCCTTGAATCTGGATCGGGTCGCCGGGCGCGAATGCGGGCCAGCGGTTCGGGAACCATCGGGTGTCGTAGGGCTCGGGGGCTTCGAGCCCACCCGGGCAGAACGGGCAACCGCCGACTGGCAGGTTCGGGCGGCCCTGACGGTTCCCGACGATGTTGACCCACTGCCCGGTGTGAGGGTCCAGTCGGAACTCACCGGCCATCAGCGTCGCAGCGCCATGAGAAGCGACCGCGCCGCGCGGCCACGGTGGGAAATGGCGTGCTTCTCTGCGCCCATCTGGGCGAACGTGGAACCATCACCCTCGAGCGGCTCGAAGATGGAGTCGTACCCGAATCCGCCGGTTCCTCGCTCAGCGTCGGTGATGATGCCCTCGACGACGCCATCGACCTCAACGACCGTGCCATCAGGTCGGGCCAACACGATCGAGGTCCGGAACCGAGCCGTCCGCTCGGCCCGGTCCACCCCGAGCAGTGCGTCCAACAAGGCCCGCCGATTGGCCGCGTCATCCGGCGGTTCGCCGGCAAATCGAGCGGAGTGCACACCGGGACGCCCATCGAGGGCGTCCACCTCCAGACCGGTGTCATCGGCCAGTGCGGTGGTGCCGGTGGCATCCCGAAGGGCGAACGCCTTGAGACGGGCGTTTCCGACCAGCGTGCCGGCGTCCTCGATCACCTCGGGGACATGATCCGGCCGTGGAAGTATTTCCATCTCGCCGCGGAGGATGTCGCTGAGTTCGGCCAGCTTGTGCGGATTGGCCGTGGCGGACACCACGGTCACTGTCATCGACCCAGAGGCCGGTTGGTCGGCGGCTCGGCGACCATCTCCGCTTGGAGCTTGACGATCTCGTCGATGCCGGCGGTCGCCAGGTCGAGCAACGAGTCCAACTCGACTCGACTGAACGTCGCGCCCTCGGCGGTGCCCTGCACCTCCACCAGCCCACCCGACCCGGTCATGACGACGTTCATGTCGACATCGGCAGCGGAGTCCTCCACATACGGCAGGTCGAGACGGGCCTCGCCATCGATGATCCCGACCGAGATGGCGGCCAGGTGATCCACGAGTGGATGCGCGGCCAGGACGCCGGCGGCCACGTGCCGAGTCAAGGCATCGTGCAAGGCGATCCAGGCACCACAGATCGATGCTGTTCGCGTTCCTCCGTCGGCCTGGAGCACATCGCAGTCCACCTGCACCTGACGCTCGCCGAGGACCACCATGTCGCAGACGCTGCGAAGGCTCCGTCCGATCAGCCGCTCGATCTCGTGCGTTCGACCCTTCGGGCCCTTGCGTTCGCGGTTGATTCGCTCAGGCGAGGACCCCGGGAGCATGGAGTACTCCGCCGTGACCCAACCCTTGCCGTTTCCCTTCATCCAGCGGGGAACGCCCGGATCGACCAACGCGGTGCACAGCACCCGGGTCTCACCGAACGTCACCAGAATCGACCCGTGGGCGGAGGTGGTGAAGTCGCGTTCGAAACTGATCGGGCGGAGTTCGTCGGGCTGGCGGCCATCTGGTCTCATGGGTGCCTCATGGGGTGAAGATCGCGCCGGGTGTGGCGAGGTGAACGGGCGCACCATAGGCCTCGGCCCCGGCCCTCAGATACTCCGACGAGTCAGCCCCGGGGATCAGGTGGGTCAGGACCAACTGGCTGACTCCCGCCGATCGACCCCGTTCGCCTGCCTCGGTGGCGGTGAGGTGGACTCCCCCCGCCCGCTCGGCGTCCAGGTAGGTGGCTTCGCAGATCGCCACGTCGATTCCGGATCCCAGCTCCTCGAATCCCCAACGCGGACCGGTGTCGGCACTGTAGGCCACCGACTGATCCCCCAGATCGACCCGGATGGACAGCGTCTCGGGCGGGTGATCGGTCCGGGAAGTACGCACGCGACACGGCCCGACCATCCGGTCCTCGTTATCGGTGATCACCGTCCACTCGAAGGTCGGCGCCAGCTCGCCCGCGCACAGTGGTTCGGCCAAGATGAGTGTCTCAGCGGTGCCGTAGACGGCGAGGCCTTCGATTCCGAGCACGTAGCGGAGAGCGTTACGCAGGACTGGCAGCTCCAGCCAGTGATCGGGGTGACTGTGACTGAGGACAATGGCGTCGAGGTCTGCGATGTCGATCTGACTCCCGAGCGCGGCCAGGGTTCCCGGCCCGCAGTCGAGGAGCATGCGAAAGCCGCCGGCCCGCACGAGGTAGCCGGAACAGGCGTTGCCCGGCGAGGCGTAGGTTCCCGAGCACCCGAGGACGCACAACGACAATCCGACGGAACCCACCGCCTCACGCTATCTGCGTCGAGCGGCCAAACTGTCAGGGTGAGACACATCCGCCGCCTGTCGATGGTGGTCGTTTTCGCGCTGGTGACGGGGGTGGGCTGGTGGATGCTCAGTCACACCGAGCAGTTGGGCGACGCCACCACCGACGACACGGCGAGGATCGGGGCGGAGGCAGCGACGAAAGACGCCCGACCCACCACCACGCTGCGCGACTCGACCGGCCGGTTGAACGAACCAGGGGGCCTCATCACCGGCCCCACGGGACTCCGCATCGCCACGGTCTCATCGACCATCGACAACCGGTTGTTCATGGTGGGCGACTCGGTGCTCCAGGGTTCCGGGCCGTATGTCCCCGACCTGCTCCCTGGCTGGTCAGTGATCTCCGACACGCGTGTGGGCCGCTTCATCGACGAGGCGGTCCGGGTCGTGAAGAAGCGGGCGACGAAGGACCTCGGCGAGATCGCCGTGCTGAACCTCGGTAACAACTACGGCCAGGACCCGGTGGCCTTCGCGGCGGATGTGGACACCATGATGGACCTGCTGGTCGGCGTCGAGCACGTGATCTGGGTCAACGCCGGCGAGTTCGAACCGGCGCAGGAAGAAGTCAACCGGGTACTCCGGGCCGCAGTGATGCGGCACCCGAACCTCACGCTCATCGACTGGAACGGCTACTGGGACGGCAATCCGAAACTCACCGTGTCCGATGACCTCCACTTGACGCCGGGCGGGAACGAGGCGTACGCCGGGCTGATCGCCGACGCCGTCACCCGCATCACGGACCTGGCCAAACAGAGTCCGAAGCCCAATCCCACCAAACCGCGATTCAGCACCAAGGGCGTCGTCCCGTCGGGGTCAACCAGGCGTGCCAGAACCACCTCGTCGACCGTCAAGCCGCCGATGGAATCCACGCCTGAGACGACCGGGCCGCCGCAGACGACCGGGCCGCCGCAGACGACCGGGCCGCCTGAGACGACCGGGCCGCCGCAGGCGACACTCCCACCCACGACTGCCCCCTGATGATCAGACCAGGTCGACCCGCACGGAGCGATCGAGCTCCGGGCCGAGCAGCCGGCCTCCCTGCTCGGTGAACCACCCCACGTCTCCCGTGGTCAAGAATCGGTGGATCGGCGTCGAGGTCTCGCCGACTCCGAGGAGGCGCCGCACCTCGAACGCAGTTTCATCGGCGCTCGACACCAGGGTGACGTCGTGGCCCATGACGTCGGCAATAGTGCGCGCCAGGTACGGATAGTGCGTGCAGCCCAAGAGCAGAGCGTCCACCTCCGCGCTCACCATGGGGGCCAGGAGTCGCTCGGCCAGCACATGCGCCTGGCCGCTGTCGGTCTCGCCGCGTTCGACGAACTCCACGAAGCCTGGACAGGACAACGGGACCAGCTCCACCTCGGGCGCCACGGCGGCGATCGAGCGTTGGTAGGCGCCGGAGTCGATCGTTCCCACGGTGCCTATGACCCCCACCCGTCCGGTCTCGGTGGTGCTCGCCACAGCCCGGACACCCGGTTCGATCACGCCGATGACGGGGATGGTGAGCCGGTCGGCCAGGTCGTCGAGGGCCGCGGCCGACGCGGTGTTGCACGCCACGACCAGCAAGGAGATGCCGTGATGTGCGACCAGGTGATCGGCGATCTGATGGGCGAATCCGGCCACTTCATCCAGCTGGCGCGGGCCGTACGGATAGCGAGCGGTGTCGCCGAGGTAGACGACATCGCTCCACGGCAACAGGTCGATGACCGCACGGGCCACGGTGAGGCCCCCGAAGCCGGAGTCGAAGATGCCGATGGGGCCCATCAGGTTCAATTCACTGCGCCGCGCCTGTCGGTGGCGCCACCTTCTCACGTGGGACGATCAGCACCGGGAAACTCCCGATCGGCGCCAGGCCTGTGCCGTCACAGCTCTTCAGCCAGCCTTGGTAGAAGTCGGTCCCCTCACACCACGGTGCCGCCAGCAGCGGTTCTGTGAGGTGACCGAGGGCAACGGCCAATTGGCTGTGTTCCCGATGCGATCGTGATTTCACGGTGCCGCGCAGGACTCGAAGGGTGAACACCAGTTGCCCGAATGCCGGTACACATTGCGCCCCGTCACTTGACCAGCGAGGCATCCGGTGCCACGGCGAACCAGTTGCCACCGGATCCCTGACCGTTGGTGTCACCGGCAGCCGAGTCCCCGGCGAACTGGTACAGCGGCCAATCGCCGGCCTTGAGCTGCTTGGTCCCGTCGGCCCGATCAACGATGGTGAAGGACCCCGAAGCAGGCAGGGTCGACAGATCGAACGAGGAATCGACGATGGCCGGCGGCCAGGCACCGGCGCATCCGTCGTTGCAGGTCGGGGTGCCGTCCGAGTCCATGGTGAAGCCGTACAGGGTCATGCCGTCGCTGGTCATGATCTTGCCGAGTGAGGAGTCGGCCAGGGCGATGACCGGACCGTCAGATGCGGTGGTTTTCTTGGCAGCGGTGGTCTCGGCCGAGTTGCCGTAGCCGTCTGCTACGGGAGTCGATGAGTCGTCCTTCGCGCAGGCCCCTAGGCCGATCAGCAGGGCGAACGGGACGGCGATGAGTCGTTTGGTGTTCATGGGTTGCTCCTTGATTCATGAGGGGACGGGGCCAGAGCGACAATCGCATCGAGTACGGCGGAGATCTCGGCGAACTCGACCGTCGGGTTCATCAGCGTCAGCTTGAGCACGACTCGACCGTTGACCCGGGTCCGGCCGATCAGGGCCGCTCCCCGATCGAACAGCTCGCGCTGCAACGCTATGTTCGCGGCGTCGACCTGGTCGTCATCGAGCCCAGCGGCGGTCCACCGGAAGAGGACCATGAAGGTGGACGGCGGGGCGACGAGCTCCAGCGACGGGTGCGCTTCGATCAGGCCGGCGACCTCGGCGGTGAGGTCGACCAGGTAGTCCAGCATCTGGCCCATCCGGAGCCGGCCGGTGCTGCGCAGACCGACGAGGACCTTGAGGGCGTCGAACCGGCGGGTCGTGTCGAGCGAACGGCCGACCAGGTTCAAGACGCCCTCGTCCTCTGGGCGGTCCAGGTAGTCGGAGTGCTCATGGATGGCCGCGAAGTCTGCGCCCCGAGCGAGGAGTAGAGCGCTGGAACTGATGGGTTGCCACCACATCTTGTGCAGGTCGACGGTCAGTGAGTCCGCCCGCCCGATCCCGGCCAGGCGCGGAGCCAACCGATCACTCAGGGCCAGGGCCCCGCCCACTGCCGCGTCGACGTGGAACCACGTCCCGATCGCGGCTGCGTGATCGGCCAGCAGATCGAGGGGGTCGATCGCACCGTGGTCAGTGGTGCCGGCGGTGCCGACCAGGACGATGACCTCGTTGCCGCCGGCCCGGATGCCGGCCAGGACACCGGCGATGGCATCGGGGTCCATCGACCCGTCGGACAGGGTGGGTACGCCGACGACCGCCCGACGACCCAGGCCCATGACCATGGCGGCGCGGGTCACGCTGAAGTGCGATAACTCGGAGGCGACGATCCGCCAGTTCGACGCTTCGGGGGGCAGCCCGTCGGCCGCTAGGTCGAATCCACGATCCCGGGCTGCCGCGCCGCGGGCGATGGCCAGCCCGAGCAGGTTCGAGGCGGTCCCGCCCGCGGTGAGCACTCCCGACGCCGTCGGGGGCAAGGCCATGAGTTGGGCGAGTCTGCGGACCAGCCGGTCCTCGACCAGGGTCCCGGAGGGGGACTGATCGAAGGAGTCCATGGACTGATTCATCAGTCCGATGATCAGTTCGGTGGCGGCCGAGTTCACCAGCGTCGGACAGTGGAGGTGCGCCAGGCAGGACGGATGTCCGACCAGTAAAGAGTTCGACAGGACCACCCGCTGGATTTCGTCGATGACCGTGGCAATGGGCAGACCCTCGTCCGGGAGTGGATCCAGCGCCTCGATAGCCCCGGCGAAGATTTCGGGATCGACTCCGCTCCACAGTGGACCGTCGGGCGGGAGAGCGGCTACCAGGAGGTCGACGACCTGTCCGACACGATCCAGGCCACCTGCGCCGTGAGCGAACAGATCGCCGAAGCGGCCTGCACCGGTCATCAGAAGTAGATGATCTGCTCGGCGTTGGACGCGGCCTCGTCGAGGTCCAGGGTGTAAGCCCCGGTGGACAGGTATTTCCAGCCGTAGTCGCAGACGATGAAGACGATGGTGCCGGATTCGATCTTCTTCGCCACCTTCACCGCTCCGGCCAGGGCGGCTCCGGAGCTGATACCGGCGAAGATGCCGAGACCGACCAGTTCACGCATCCATTGCAGCGATTCCATGGGGCGCACGATCGACTTGCCGTCGAGCAACTCGTACCCGCCCCATTTTTCGAACACCGGCGGGATGAACCCGTCCTCGAGCGAGCGGAGCCCTTCGACCCGCTCTCCCGACGGTGGTTCGACGGCCAGGACCTTGACCTCTGGGAGTCGTTCCTTCAGATAGGTGCCGACACCCATGAGCGTGCCCGAGGTGCCGAGCCCGGCCACGAAGTGGGTGATGTCCGGGGCGTCGGCCAGGATCTCGGGGCCGGTGGTCTCGTAGTGGGCCCGAGGGTTGGCCTCGTTGGCGTACTGGTAGAGGAAGACCCACTCGGGGTGCTCGTCGGCCAGGGCCAGGGCCCGGCGCACCGCACCGTTGGAGCCCTCCTCCCCCGGGGTGAGGATCATCTCGGCGCCGAAGACCTCGAGCATCTGACGTCGCTCGACCGAGACCGAGGACGGCATGAGGATCTTGAGGTGATAGCCGCGCTCGCGACAGATCATGGCCAGCGCAATGCCGGTGTTGCCGGAGCTGGGCTCCATGATCGTGACACCGGGGTAGAGCACCCCGTCGCGTTCAGCCTCGAGGATCATCTGGCGGGCGATGCGGTCCTTGACGGAGCCCCCCGGGTTCTGGCCCTCCATCTTGGCCAGGATCCTCACGTTCGGGTTGGGGCTGAGCCGCGACACGTCCACCAGGGGCGTGTTGCCGATCATGTCGAGAACGTTGGCGAATGTGGTCATGGCTACCTCGGTGGGTTGAAACCCGACCTACAGGGTAGGGATTCCCGTCAGGGATCGACCAGTACGGGTTCCTCGGTCACACCGCCGTCGATCAATCGGTAGCTCCGCAGGACCGGTTCACCTTGGCGAAGGGACACGATGACGTAGTGCCAGGAGGGTTCGGCCGCCTCGGCCACGTCGGTCGGCGAGGGGTAGGCCTCGGTGTGGGTGTGGCTGTGCATGACGGCCACGACCTCGACGCCGTCGTCGTCGGCCGCGTTGTAGATCCGGAACAGTTCCTTGGGATCGAAGGAGTAGCGGAGTGCCGAGGCGGATGCATTGGTGCAGGGGACGAACGTCGGCCCCGCTGCGTCGACGTCGCCGGCGAAGGCGCCGAGCAGCAGACCGCAGGCTTCGTCGGGCGCGCACCGGATGGCGTGGGCGAGCATGGCGAGGTGCGCCTCAGCGCTGATCCGGAGCATGGGATCACCACGCTATCCACGCCGTATCGTGGGCGGTCCCATGGCCAAGCGACCCGACGACGGCACCATCACGGTCGCCACCAACCGCGCCGTGCGGCACGAGTTCATGATCGAGGACACATACGAGGCCGGCATGATGCTGCGGGGCTCGGAGGTGAAGGCGTTGCGGGAGTCCAAAGCGCAGATCGGTGAGGCGTTCGCCATCCTGCGCAACGGCGAGATGTTCCTGCACAACCTGCACATCGCGCAGTATTCCCACGCCGCTCGACACAACGGGCACGAGCCGTTGCGCATCCGCAAGTTGCTGCTCAACCGGCGGGAGTTGGAGCGGATCGGGATGAAGATGCAACAGGAGCGCCTGTCGATCCTGCCCATGCGGATCTACTTCAAGGACGGCAAGGCCAAGGTGGAGATCGGTCTGGGCAAGGCGAAGCGCAAGGTCGACAAGCGCCAGGACCTGGCCAAGAAGGAAGCCGGCCGCGAGGCCGAGCGGGCACTGGGCCGTCAGCGCAAGCAGATGGAGTAATCAGGTGGTGATGGATCCCATGGCGTCCTGCAACCACGATGGGGTGCGGGCCGGTTTGCCGTCCATGTCCACCGCGCCGTGGCCGGTGATGGCCGTGCCGATGGGATCGTCGCCGCGCCGGAGCAGGTAGGTCATCTCCATGCTGACCCGGCGGGCCAACGAGACCCGGCAGTGGATGGTGACCACGTCGTCGAAGCGCAGCGGCGCCAGGTAGCGCACGTTCACCTCGGTGATGGTGAGGTGCAGTCCCTCGGCCACGATCGTCTCGTAGGGGTGACCGATGTGGCGCAGGTACGCGACCCGCGTCTCCTCGAGGTACGGCAGGTAGGCGGCGTGATGAACGATGCCCATGGCGTCGGTCTCGGCGAAGCGAACCCGGATGTCGTGGCCGAACGGGTAGTCGGCCGGGTCCAAGCTGGCGGTGGAGGTCAGGCGCACGGGCGAAACCTAGGCGCGGCTCTGCGGGGGGCGGCTTGTGCAGGCCGGCTTGGTTCAGGCGGCGAGGAGGGTGGCGACGAGGATGTCGAGGGCGTAGTGGGTCAGGGGGTCGGGTTCGCCGGGGCTGAGGGTGGTTCGTGGTGTGATGTGTGGTGGTGGGGGTGGGAGTTGGTTGATGTGAGCGAGGGTTGTTTCGGTGGGTGGCGGTCCGGGGGCGGGTCCGGGTGGGCCGGTTGATCCGAGGCAACGGTGGCCGTTCCAGAAGGTCATCTGTGTGCCGTTATGGGTGATGGTCCAGTGCTGTCGGTGTAGTTCGTGGTGGTGGTGGCTGCAGAGCAGGATGCCGTTGTCGAGGTCGGTCCGTCCGTGATCTTTGACCTGGTTGATGTGGTGGGCTTCGACCCAGCGTTGTTGTGTGCATCCGGGGAACTCGCATCCGCCGCCGCTGCGATGGTTCATGGCGCGGCGTTGGTGCCGGTTGAACAGTCGGACAGTTGTTCCTAGCCAGAGGGGGGCGCCATGGTGTTCGATGAGCAGTTGGAGTTCGGCATCGCACATCATGCGGGCCAGTTGGGTGTCGCTGAGGTGTTGGCCGGTGCGTGGCAGGTAGGCCCGTGAGCCGAGTCTGATGGGGTACCGGTCGTCGAGGTCGATGCCGAGTGCGTGGGCCAGGGTGACCAGATCGCAGGTGACTTGCACGGCGTACCGTTCGCCGCCACGGTCGGTGATCCCAGCCCGGTTCACGCTGTCAAGCGCCGCGGCGGCCAGCGCGGCGGTGACATCATCAGCCGACATTGGCCGAGCTGTGTCGTGGCTGGCTGTGTCGGCTTGGTTGCGTTGTGCGGCTTGGCGGGCCGCTTCACGGGCTTGGAGCAACAACGCGCCGGTGATCGGGTCGAGCGCCGCGTCGACACGGTGGCGGCCTTGCCGGTCGGTCCATTGGCGCCACCACACGTCGGCTTTCGCCGGCGACCCCTGGTCTGTCCCGCCAGGGGTTGGGGCGACGGTGCGATACGACGACAGGACCCGTAACGCTTGGGATGGGGTGCAACAGTTCACGATCTCAGCTACTGCTGTTTCGTTGGTGTCGTTCACGATCCGGGCCGCGGCTGCGACCAGGCCCAACGACACCTGTCCGGCCCGGGCGGCGGCCAGCAAGGCTGGTAACCGGTCGGCCTGGGCGACCACCGCCGCGAACCGTCGGGCGTCGCCGGGAGTGAACTTGGTGCGACGCGAGATCCACTGGGCGTGGGACTGCAAACCATCACCCTGCCAGCCCCCAGCAGCGTCATGATCTGCGAGCACGCCGACCAGTTCGGCTTCGAGCGCATGGATGTGTGCGGCCAGGATCCCGACCCGGTCCGACAGGACCCGGCGCTGCTGCTCGGTCCGATGGTGGCGTTGCACCGACAACCGGCGCACCTCGGCCCCCGCAGCTTGCTCGTCGTGTCCATCCATGAACCACATCATATCGAACAGCTGTTCGGCTGTCAACTGTTTTCGGGACATTTTCTCCGAGGCCATGGACCGGTGGCGAGGCCCCGCTCAGCCAAGGCCGACGCATGCTGGCAGCCGATGGCGGTACCATGGGCGGCGTACCACGGGGCTGACTGGTTTCGACGACGAGATCCGGAAGCTGCGGTGTGCGACCCGAGTGGCTCAGACTCGTTAAACGGGGCACCAACAGAACCGCCAACGAGCAGTTCGCTCTCGCCGCCTGATTTTTCAGACGGTATGAGAGAACCAGTGATCAGCAATGACGCACGGGGCCAGATCACCGCAGCCCGGCAACAGAAGCGGTGGTGGACAGCTTGGAGAGACTGCTGACGGCGAGAAAGACCGCTGACATCGGAGAAAGATCCGGCGGTGGGGTTTCGGCCCCCTCCCACCCGTGGGCGCAGTAGCCGTTGAGGCTGTAGTACGGGAATGGTCGTAGCGCATTCAGTGACCACTCGGCGGACGAGGGTTCGAATCCCTCCAGCTCCACAATGAGGTGTCCCGATGCCTCACCAAGGGTCAGAAAGGCCCAAATTCAGGGCACTTGTTGGTCACGGCGAACCGGCCGGTGCCGGGGTGTATCCTGAGCGTTGCTCCCCCGGTTGCTCCCCAATCGTAAGATCCGGGCAAGGGGGAGCAACCGCCTACCTCGGACGTGACCCACGCAATGAGAAAGCCCACGGGCAAGCAACTCCGCGATGCCTCCGGTGTCGTCGTCGGCGTGGCGAGCAAGGCCGCCAACGGCGGCGGCTCCGTGTACTTCGACGCGAGCAAGGGCCGCTATCGGGCGACGTTCATCGACCCCGAGGGACGCCGGCGCACCATCCTGGGAAAGACCCAAGCAGAAGCACTGTCGAGACGCGACGCCAAGGTCGACGAGATGGCCGCCCCACCTACGTCTGCGCTCGGACCCTCGCCGACGGTCCGGGACCTGGTCGAATGGTGGCTCACGCATTGCGCCGACGTCCGCCCGTCGACAATGGCCTCGTACACAAATCAAGGTCGTCTGATCAACGACCGCTTGGGGAAGGTGCAGCTCGCCGATCTCGGCGTCGAGCAGGTTCGCCTGTTCCTCACCGACATGCGAGGGGAATTCGCCCCGGACACCGTCCGCAACGTCCGCGCCCGCCTCCGCCAAGTGCTGGAGGAGGGCGTGGTCCTCGGCCACCTCTCGACCAATCCCGTCACCCGAGTCAAGGCGCCCAGGTCGGTCGTGAGCTCCACCCGCAAGCCGAAGCGGACCTTGACCGCGGCGGAATGCAGGCGGCTTGTCGAGGCTGCGGAGGGCCACCGTCTCGGTGCCGCCGTGGCCCTTCTGTTTCTGATGGGCAACCGCTCGAGCGAGGTGTTGGGGCTCGCGTGGTCCGACGTCGATCTCGACGCGGCGACCGCCGTCGTGCGACGGGGCTCGACGTTCGTCGGCGGTGGGGTCGGCCAAACCCTCGATGATCCCAAGACGGTGTCGACCGCTGGCGTCCACCATCTTCCGCCGACCGTGGTCCGGCTGTTGGGCCATCGTCGGCAAGTGCAAGCCGTTGAGATGCTCGAAGCGCGGGCCGCGTGGCAGACGACCATCTACCGCGGGAGCAACCTCGACA
>Ga0105044_10011368_pt1 | contig 12147 bp, 9 predicted proteins | sample MAT01_FD_78092 | JGI IMG/M metagenome (GOLD analysis project Ga0105044, IMG submission 78092) | Freshwater microbial communities from Lake Fryxell liftoff mats and glacier meltwater in Antarctica - MAT-01 | ecosystem: Environmental > Aquatic > Freshwater > Ice > Liftoff microbial mat | place...
CGTATCGGGATTTACGGCCGACTGAAGAGAATCCCCTGTGCGGTCAGGAGACATCGGGGCGGAAGCCCCGCGTAGCGGCGAAGCCGCCGAACGAGGGCGTGCGCGATTCATGAAAAGTCCGGGCTAGCTGGGTGCGGACAGATGTTCGACGATTCGCGGGCCCTTAGCAGCGCTATTGGCCAAGCAATGACGGCACGATTCACATCAAACTCTGGGGCCGCGAAGCAGATTTGCAGCCCGGCCGACTTAAGTCCCACAGGCTGCTGCCAGCGTGGCCGGCACTGCTGGCTGCGCAATTACGAGGTGTGGCGAGTGCGTAGCCCATCGGCATAGCTCGGAGGGGACTATCCCTACGGCGCAACAAACACTGCCGGTCTCTCACGATCTCGAATCTAGAATCTAGAATCTCGAGTCTCAGATCTCAGATCTCAGATCTCGGATCAAGATTCCCGAATCAAGGCAACGTCGTGCTCAATGCAAACCCCGCCCAATAAAACGGCAGCGCCTCCCTGCTGCGATCAGGTTGCCACCAGTGTTGATTACGGGCTTGCGCCAGCCATGCACGCTGAGTGTCGGCCAGCGCGGCTTCGGCGGATTGTCCGCCATGCAAGCGCGTGTGGAAGGCCAGCATCAGGCGTTCAGTGGCTGCGTCGTCGATGGCCCAAGTGCTGCCCAATACGCGGCGTGCGCCGGCCACATGCCAAGCGCGCGCAAGGCCCAGCAGCCCCTCGCCAGCGGCATTGGTTCCTTGACGGCTGGCGCAGCCGGCCAGCACGACCAGATCACGCAGCAGTTTTGGCGCAGTAGCGACCTCGCTGGCGTGCAGGCGGCCGTCGGCTCCGTCGCCAGCGGCAAGCAGGATGTAGGAATCGAGCGGGCGCAGCGGATCGAGCACCACGTGGGTTGCGAAGTGCAGGCGATCAGTACGCGCGGCCATCGCGGAAGCTTCCGACGCCTGTGCGCCGACTAACGCACGTGCGCTTCCGCCATACAGCGCTGCGAGCGCCACCGCTTCACGCCGTGCCGCCGGCAAAGCCGCTTCATCGCGACCGCGCAGGCGCGTTGGCAAGCTGCCTCCGCTGTCGGTTGTAGCGACCACGCGATCGCTCGCGCTGAGCACGGGGTCGCCCAGCGCCAACAGGCTTTGAGCGCGTGCAGTGTCCGTTGGCGCGGAGACGAACGGCTGAACCGCATAAGCCAGCGCATAGCGTTCAATGAGGTAGCGCGGCGCGGCGCTGGCTTCGTCGCCGTCGCTCACCAACGCCGCAAAAGGCAGCACGTGCAGGGCGTCGTCGGTCAACAGCAGCAGGCGTTGCACACCCGCTAGCTGCGCTGACCATGGCGCGATCAGTTGCTGATGCAGTCGCCGAGCGCGCTCAATGGCGGCGGTTTGCGAGATGCTTGAGGGCTCGGCCAGCCCGAGCAGCAGGGTAAGCGCGTCGACGGCTTCGCGCAGCTCGGTGCGACCAATCTTCAACTGCCGCACCTGTATCCCGTCGCGGCGTAAAAGCAGGCTCCAACTGCGCGTCTCGCCAACGACGTACAGCAGCGCGGCTTGATCAGGCGCTAGCCGTGCCGCCGCGGCAGCCACATCCAGCACGGCCGGGGTGGCAGGCGCGGGGACCGCCACTGCGTCCGCTTGCGCTAGCGCCAGCACAAGTTCGCGACCGCGAAAGCGCTGATCGAGCAGGAAGGCCTCTTCAAGGCGCGCATGCTCCAGCAGCAGATCCAGCGGCTCGCGATAGAAATCGGCATAGCTGGCGGTCCACAGCGCGCGCAGCTCGGCATTGTCGCTTTGCAGCCAGCGCTCGCGCTCCAATAGTTCGATGGCGCGATGGTAATGAGTCAGCGCGCCATCGAGCTCACCACGGGCGCGATCAAGTCGCCCCAGATAATGTTCGGCGGCAGCTTCGAGCACGCTGCCCGGGGCCAACTGCGCACGCAGCGCCAGCGCTTCGCTGAGGTCGGCAGAGGCGGCATCGAATTGGCCTAAGCGGCGATTGGCGTCACCACGCGCAAGTAAGGCCGAGGCCATCGGCAGACCACGCCGCTCGCGCGCCGCATAGGCTTGCAGTGCTTCATTCAGCGCGTTGATGCCGGCATTCAACTGCTGGTCAACGATCAGCGCCTGACCAAACGCGTTGAGCGTGTCGGCGCGCAGGGAATCTGGGCGCTCGCTTTCGAGTTTTTCCAGCAAGACGCGAAAGCCGGCCTGCGCCTCCTCGCGTCGCTCCATGCGTTGCAAGGTATTGGCCAGTTGATATTCAACTGCCAGCGTGTTGTAGGCCGCCGGCGCGCTGGCTTGGAGCCGCGGCAGCAGGGCGCGCAGGCTGGTTTCGGCCAGCGCCATCTGCCCGCGCGCGGTGTAAATGTCGGCCAACTGCGCCTGCGCCTGCAAATGCTCGGGGCCGTTGGGCTGGACATCGGCGAAGCGGTCGATGGCGGCCTCAATGTCGCGTTCGGCATCGGCCAATCGGCGCAACTCGGTGAGCGCCAACGCCCGGTTGTAGTGCACGCGGGCATCGAGGTAGCTGCGGGGTGCCGCCTGCGCTAGCAGCGCGAGTGCTTGCGCGTACGTGGTCAGCGCAGCGTCGGGATTGCCGCGCGCGACGTGCAGGGCGGCCAGATTGCTCAATGCGCCGGCCAGCAGCGGACTATCTGGTGCGATCTGCTCGATGTCCGTGATCGCCGCGCGATAGCGTTGCTCGGCGGCATCGTGCTTTGAAGTCAGATAGTCGAGCGCGCCGATTAACAGATCGAGTTGCGCGGCGATCAGACTGCGCTGCTTGCTCAAAACTTGGCTCGCACGCTCGGCGTCGGTCAGCGCGGAGGCCAGGTCACGCCGCAGCAGGCTGGCACGGCCGCGAATCGCCAGCGCGCGCGCCAGCGGCGGACCGCCATCGGACTCACGCAGATCAACCAGCTGTTTAGCGAGCAACCAACTGGATTCACGCTCAGGATCGGCCTCGAGCGCGGCGAGTGCCTGCTCCACCAACAGCGCTTGTTGCGCGGACGGCAATGCGCTCGCCAAGCTCTGCGTGGTGCTGAGCAAACGGCGGGCAGCCGCAAAATCGGCGCGGTTTGCCAGCGCTTGCAGCGCAAGCAACTGATGACTGACTCGCGCCGCGTTCGACTCACCTGCTTGCGCCAAAAAGAGGTCAGTGCGCCCGCCAAACAGCCGAGCCGTCTGCTCGCCGCCCGCCCGCTGCACGCGCAGCAACAAGGGCGCGTTCTGGCCGTCGCTGAGTTCGGCTTGTGCCAGATCCAGTCGGCTGCATAGCGAGTGCCACTGGCCTGACGCAGATTGCCAGGCACGCAAGACATCATCTGGGCGCAGTCCATCGGCTTGGCCGGCGATCAACGGTGCCACCGCAGTGACCCGCAAGGCCTCGCCCTCAACGCACTCGGCAGCCATCACATGGGTGCCGGCCGCACCTAGCAGCATCGCCAAGGAGGTCTCGAAAATCCCCGCTCGCCAGATCATGGCCGCACCGAGAACGCGTAAGGGCCGAGCACGCGATCACCGCATTCCGCAGTCCACAGAAACTCGCCGGCCTGCAAGCGTTGTTGCACAGCGTTGTCGAGGGACAATTGTCCCGCCTGCACGCTGCCAGAACGCAGCAGGAGGTTGGCACTGGCGTCGCGCAACACCACGCGACAGGTAACCCCTGCTGGAGTTTGCCAGCGCAATTCGCTCGGAGCCGTGCTCAACATCGCGCCGCTGACGGGCTGTACGCTGGGATCGCCGCCGCGAGTGACGCGCTGGCCATCGAAAAGTCCAAGGCCGGGGAGGATGGCAATTACAACCGCAGCGGCCGCCGCCAGCGGCAACCAGCGCGGCGTGCGCCAGCGCGGCGATGGCGAGTGGCGAGCCGTGATTGCATCGATAGACCCATTGGAAAAATCGCCCGCCATCTGCGTTGCTGCAGCACAACGGGCGCAAGTCGCGAGGATGGCCAACAGGACCTCGCGGCGTTCGCTCGGCAGTTCACCGCGCGCCGCAGCGGCGAGCTCGGCGGCATCTGGACAACCGTCGCTTTGCAACGGACAGGCATCCGTCGCCAGTCGATAGGCCTTGGCCAATTCGCCGGATTCGCTGGATTCGTTGGATTCGATCATCGCGCGAGTTCCGATGGTGCCTGCTGCCAAGTCACTCCCATTGTCCTTGCCTCAATCATCGCTCCATCCTTGCGCGCGCAACTGCACGCGCAGTTCGTCCAATCCGCGATAGACCAGGTTGCGCGCCGCTGCCTCGCTGATGCCGAGCAGCACGCCAATCTGCATCGTGCTAAAGCCCTGCAGATGCAGTTGCACCGGCCGCCGCCGGCGCTCAGGCAGCGTCGCTATGACGCCCATCACGGCACCGGCCGCCGCCGCGTTTTCAGCGACGCGCTGCGGGGTATCGCTGCCGCTGCTGGTGGTTCGGTGCGCAATTGCTTCGTACTCCTCGGCCGGGTCGCTATCGGGTCGCGCGCGACGTCGGCGCAGCAGGTCAACGATCACCGATAGCGTCACCTGATGCAGGTAGGACGCAGGGTGAACGATGACTTTCTCACTGGCCAGGACTTTCCACAGTCGGATCCGCACTTCCTGCTCAACGTCGTCGGCATCCAGCCCGAGCCGTGGCGGACAGCGCCGCGCGATCGTCGCCCGCAGCCGCGCACGGAACTCGCCAAGCAGGCGCTCCAGCACTGAATCAAGCGGCGGCTTGGGGGCAGACATGGCCGCGATCATCCCACTGTGTTGGGTGGGGGCATAGCCGGGACAGCTGCATTTCCATCGGTAGTCGCGGCACCTTGATGAACGTTGGGATCGCTCGCGCAGCGCATCTGCGCAGGTCGCTGCGCGCGCGTGAATGCTGTGATCGTCGAAGGCCGGTGGCTCGACGCATCCGCGTTTGGCAGCGTGCTTCCGCGGATTCGGCAGCGGCGTTCGATCTGCGCCTGCAGACCGACGCCAACGTGGAGCAGTCGGCGCATGCGCTGACCGCCACCCGTGACGCACGCCCCGTGCTTGCCTATGTGCGCGCCGAGTTTGCCGGTGGCCTGCAGCGTCCGGCCTACCGCTACCCGCTGCGCTGTTGTGTTGCCAGCAGCGCTGAAGTGTTTGACCTGGGCCTGCCATTCGGGTTGTCTCCGATGCAGGCCGTCGAGCAGATTCGACTGGTGTTGATCGACGACTCGCCCAGCGATGCGCGCATCGTGCTGCGTTACCGCAATGCCCCCGACCCGCACCAGCACGTGGTGTAGGCGAGGCGCACCCCCCGCTGTTTACCGATGGCTTTGAGGGCAGTGGCGCGCTGTGATGGCCGGCGCGCGACGTACGAGCCTGATCGCAACACACTTCAGTGGCGCGCCGGGGCATGCGCAGGAGCGTGGCGACGATACACAGCGCGCAAGGACGGGACAGCTCCTCCTCACAAAAGGATAGGAAATCCAACGCATTTTCCGTCCTGATGCCTACACCCACGGGCGGCCAAGCGCAGGCTACGCAGCATGGCCGAGGACCGATTCGCACGTGTGCTGGGCGTCTCAAACGGTCGCTACCGCTCGCCTCGACGGTAGCAAGCGCGAACAGCGACGCGATTGGCCAGGTCACAGCCGACCCGCAGAAAAGCGCGTTCCCACGGCGGCGACTTTGGAACACAAGCACCGCCAGTTATCCACGCGCTCATGGCGATACCCTGATTTCGGATCGACTGGGCGAACTTCTGTCGGCGCAATGCCGAGAATCCTATCGATGTCATCTGTGGACACCGTATCAGGGAAGATTCCTAGGGTCAGGAAGGTCTCAAGGCCGCGTCAGCTGCCTCGCAACACTTTGCTCCGGAAGTGGACCTGACCCGAATGGCACTTACTTAAGCGAAAGCGCCGAACAATCGTCATTCTGGCGAAGGCCGGAATCCAGCACTTCCGGCCAGTAGCAAAGCTTCAACAGCACTGGGTCCCGGCTTTTGCCGGCATGCCGAACCTTAAGCAAGTGCCGTTCGGACCTGACCCCGTTCTTGTCCACCTTGCTTCGCGTGGCCTAAGGCGGATTGCCGGTTCGCAACAGATTGGCGCGGCCGGTCGGCCAAGGCAGGCAATTGCTCTTCGCGCCAGGTACCGCGTAGACCAGCACTTGCCGCACGCCGCTGACGCCGTCCTTGAGATTGAGCACGATGTCGAGGGTTCCGTTGGCGTCGGCGTCTGCCAACGTGGGAACAGACATCACGCCGCGGTCCGGGAGGGGCAGGGTGTGTAGCCGATTGCCCTGTGCATCGATCACGAAGAGGTTGCTCTTGCCGGCATCCGGGGAATAGCTCGCGAACACGATCTCCGGGCGGCCATCGCCAGACAGATCGCCGATGGCCACGCCGGTGGTCAGGACGCGTGCGTCGGTGCTGTAGGTGTGCTGCCACATCGCTTGGCGGCTGGAGTCGACCGCATGGATGCGCCCGTCAAAGGCGGCGAACACGAACTCCGGTCCTGGTCGCGTCGGATCGATATCGGCGACCGCCGGCTGATTGGTTGCGGCGACCATGTTGGTGCCCGCGAAGTCCTGCAAGCCCGCCAGATAAACCGGCGCGTGATACGGGGCGACCCAAGCCGCTGGCCGCGTACCATTCGGGCGCATCACCCACAGGGCAACGCCGCGTTGACGGTCGGTCTGTGCGGCGTTCTGCACCGAGCCCAAGATCACCAGTTCACGCGTGCCGTCACCGTCGACATCGGCAAAGGTCGGCGCGGAGTTGGTGAAGTGGCCCTGGTTGTCGACCTGCTCGTTGTTGGCGAATCCCTGCTGCGCCAAGGCATAGTCGAGCATCGAGCGCACGCCCGAGATCTTGTCGCGATTGTTGAAGATCGATGCCGCGTCGAACGCGCGGCCGCGGCCGTCGTGCAGACTCAGATAGGCGTTGTCGTGGCCAGCAAACACTTCCAGCGCGGCATCCGCATCGACATTGCCCAAGGCCACGTTCTGGTCGAAGCCGCCGGTGACAAAACAGGTAGTGGTGCAGCCTGCCGCGCCGCTGGTGTTCGGTGGAAAGCCGACCACCGGCACGCCGTTATGATGAATCGCGTACAGCAGGTCGCGCTGGCCATTGGCTTCGAGGCGCTGGGTGGTGGTGACCACCAGTTCGAGATCGCCATCCGCGTCGATATCACCGGCAGCGATCGAGCGCAGCTCGTCGCGCCAGACGTGTGGGAAGCCGGGCAGGGGAGTGCCAGCGGCGTTCCAAGCATAAATCTGGCCGCGGGCAGCAACCGCGACTTCGAGTCCGGGTTGCGAGCTCACCAAGTCAGCAACAATCGGCGACGACCAGATGCGCCCCGTTACCGTGGCGCGAAAGACGATTTGGCCGTCCATATGCCAGCCCAACACCAGGCCGCTGCGCGCGGCCAGAATTTCCGGCGTGCCATCGCCCTGCAGATCGACCACCGCAGGCGAGCCTAGCCAGGACTCATGGAAGGAATCGTGCAACGTTGCCGCAAGCTGCGGTGTGGCAACCGTCGTGTTGCCAGGCGCGACCACGCTGCAAAGCGACACCGCAACCGCCTCGAAGCCGTTAGCAAACACCAACGGCTCAGGCGCGCCAGCAAGCGCCGGGAAGCCGGCGACGCAGAGCACACAACACGCCGTTGCGCGGAGGACGGTCACGGCAAGAGTCTAACGCTCGCGCCGGATCAATCCGCAGCATTAATCCGCAGCATCAATCCGCAGCATTCACTCCGTCGGCTGCTTCTTGACCCACTAACTGCGGCCAAGCAACGATCCGCTGCCTGCACATGCGCAGCATTGGTGCGTGCGAGTCGCCCCATTGGCGCGCTGCAAGACGCACCATCTGTGCGTGCAAGGCGCACCATTTTTCCTCGCAAGACGCACCCTACGAAGCTGATCGGGCAGGGCAGCCAACCCGAACGATCCAATGAAGCGATCTCGTAGGGTGCGTCTTGACGCACCAACCACGGCCAACCAGCAATCCGACGCCCGCAGCAAACGGGACCAGCAAACGGGACGGAGGCAATCAATAACTTCATCCGTCCCATTTTTCGCGTTCCATTTTGCGTGCGTGACAGCAACGAGACGATCCGATTAAAGCGACAACGCTCAAGCTACGGAAGTGAGCTTCGTCTTGAATTTGCGTCAGCTGCTTCGCGAGACTTTGAACCGGAAAAGTGGACCTGACCCCGTCCTCGCAGCACATCGGAAGGCCGGACTTCAGTGACCAAAGAGTTCTTCGACGGTCTACTTCGCCAACAACAACGCTCGCCACTTTGCGTTCAATGCCGAGGAGCGCTTCCTGCCGGTCTACCGCTTCGCCGATCGCGACAACAAGCCGATCACCCATCTGGACGATTTCGCCGACCGCTTCCTGCAAAAGTGCGAGCTAGGTCGAATGATTAGCCGCTACACGGTGCTGATCCAGAGCGAGCAGAAGCTGCTCATCATGCGGCCGTACCAAATCTATGCCGTGCAGGCCATCGTCAACTGTATCGAGAAGAACTGCGGCAACGGCTACATCTGGCACACCACCGGCAGCGGCAAGACGCTGACCTCGTTCAAGGCGTCCACGCTGCTCAAGGAAAACGAGCAAATCGACAAGTGCCTGTTCGTCGTCGACCGCAAAGATCCTGATCGACAGACGCGCGAAGAATTCAACCGTTTCCAGCAAGGCTGCGTCGAAGAAAACACCAACACCGAAACGCTGGTGCGTCGCCTGCTTTCGGACGACAAGTCCGACAAGGTGATCGTCACCACTATCTAAAAGCTCGGCCTCGCCCTCTCTGGGAACGCCGACGTCCACGTCGGCAATCGCGGAATGCGCAAGAGCTACCGTGAGCGCCTCGCGCCGCTGGCGTCTAAGCGCCTCGTCTTTATCTTCGACGAATGCCACCGCTCGCAGTTTGGCGACAACCATCAGGCCATCAAGGAGTTCTTTCCTCGCTCGCAGCTGTTCGGATTCACCGGCACGCCGATCTTTGAAGACAACGCCTCAAAGACGCAGATTGCCGGCGACCGAGCGTCGATGCGCACCACCGTGGATCTGTTTCAGCGCGAGCTAAACGCCTACACCATTACCCACGCCATCGAGGACAGAAACGTCCTGCGCTTCCATGTGGACTACTACAAGCCCGACGGCAAGAACGCGCCGAAGGCCGGCGAGACGCTGACCAAGCGCGCCATAGTCGACGCCATCCTCGACAAGCACGACGCTGCCACCCACGCGCGGCGCTTCAACGCGCTGTTCGCCACTGCGTCAATGGTGGATGCCATCGAATACCACGGCCTGTTCCAGAGCATTCAGGCCGAGCGTCTGGCCGCCGACCCGGACTTCGTCCCGCTGAAAGTCGCCTGCGTGTTTTCGCCGCCGGCACAGCTGGCGCAGACCGCCGACGAGAAGAAGGACATCGCCCAGCTCGCCGAAGACCTAGAGCAGGAGCGGGCCGACAACGAGAACGAGCCGGAGAAAAAGAAGGAGGCGCTAAAAGCCATCATCGCCGACTACAACACCCGCTACGGCACCAACCACAGCGTCGGCGAGTTCGATCTCTACTATCAGGACGTGCAGAAGCGCATCAAGGACCAGCAGTTCCCCAACGCCGATCTGCCGCGCAAGGGTGCGGAGAAGATCGACATCACCCTTGTTGTCGACATGCTGCTCACCGGCTTCGACTCGAGGTATCTGAACACGCTCTACGTCGACAAAAACCTCAAGCACCACGGCCTGATCCAGGCGTTCTCGCGCACCAACCGCGTGCTCAACGCCACCAAGCCGCACGGCCAGATCCTCGATTTTCGCGCCCAGCAGGACGCCGTCGATAGCGCCATCACGCTGTTCTCCGGCGTCAACAACGAAAGCAAAGCCCGCGAAATCTGGCTGGTCGATCCCGCGCCCGAGGTCGTCGAGAACCTGAAAGACGCGCTCGACAAGCTCGGCGAGTTCATGCAATCGCAGGGTCTTCCGGCCACGCCCGAAAGCGTGCCCCAACTCAAGGGCGACGACGCACGCGCCGCCTTCATCGAGCGCTTCCGCGAGGTGCAGCGCCTCAAGACGCAGCTCGACCAATACACCGATCTCGCGCCTGAGACCAAGGCCGAGGTGGAACACCTCCTGCCGCGCGACGACCTCAACGCCTTCCGCGGCGTGTACCTCGCCACCGCCCAGCGCCTCAAGGAACAGCAGGGCAAGAGCGGCGACAGGGCGCCCAGCCCGGCAGTCGAACAGCTCGACTTCGAGTTCGTGCTGTTCGCCTCCGCTGTCATGGAGTACGACTACATCATGACCCTGCTGGCCAACTTCTCGGCGAAGACGCCAGGCAAGCAGACGATGAACCGCGAGCAGCTGATTGGCCTGATCGAAGCTGACGCCAAGTTCCTCGACCAGCGCGAACTGATCACCGCCTACGTGCGATCGCTGGAGGCCGGGCAGGGTCTGGACGAGAAGGCCATCCGCGAAGGCTACCAGCGTTTCAAGAGCGAGCGGCATGCCGCCGAACTTTCCGCTATCGCGGACACCCACGGCCTCACGCCCGCGAGTCTTGAAGCTTTCTCCGACAAGATCCTGCAGCGCATGGTCTTCGACGGCGAACAGCTCACCGAACTGATGGAACCCTTGGGCCTCGGCTGGCGCGAACGCCGGGTGAAGGAACTCGCCTTGATGGACGCGCTCGTGCCCGTGCTCAAGAAGCGCGCCGCTGGTCGCGACATCTCCGGCCTGAGTGCTTACGAGTCATGAAAAACACCTCACCCCTAGGAGCGCCGGCGTCCTCGCCGGCCCTCGGCAAGCAGCCGACGAGGACGTCGGCGCTCCCAGTCCTCACGCCGAAGCTGCGTTTTCCGGAGTTTAGACAGGCGAAGGGGTGGACGGAAAAGCCGCTTCACGAAGTCGCGCAGATAAATTCCGGCAACGACGGCCTGCCGGAATCATTTGTCTATATCGACCTTGAGTCGGTTGAGGCGGGGAAGCTGCGAGCAAAGACACGAATACTGCGAAATGGCGCACCAAGTCGGGCCCAAAGGCTGTTGAAACGGGGCGACATCATTTATCAGATTGTTCGGCCATACCAACGCAACAACTGGTTCTGCGAGTTTGATGATGACGACACCTACGTCGCGTCGACAGGCTATGCCCAACTTAGGGCCAAAGGTAGTAATCACTTCTTATACCAAAGCGTTCACGCTGACCCTTTCGTTGAACGGGTTATAGCGAAATGCACCGGATCCAACTACCCCGCGATTAACTCTTCGGATTTGGCGCAGATTGAGTTGCCGCTGCCACCGACCCTGCCAGAAGAAGAGAAGATCGCCGAGTGCCTGAGCACACTGGACGAGCTGATCGGCGCCGAAAGCCAAAAACTCGACGCGCTCAAAACCCACAAGAAAGGGCTAATGCAGCAGCTCTTCCCCCGCGAAGGCGAAACCCTTCCCCGCCTCCGCTTCCCCGAGTTCCGAGACGCACCGGATTGGGAGCTTTCGAGCATTCAGAACCTGATTGAAGAAGGGCTCATCATCGGCCACCTCGACGGAAATCACGGTGAGCTGTATCCGCGAGCGGAGGATTTCTCGAGCTCTGGAGTCCCGTACATCACAGCAAATGACTTTGCCGATGGCCTTGTAGACTTCGCACGCTGCCGACACCTGCCCGAAGCCAGAGCGTCGAAGTTTAGGAAGGGCGTGGCAAAGGACGGAGACATCCTCTTCGCGCACAATGCAACGGTCGGACCAGTTGCGAAGCTATCCACTTCGCTCAACTTCGTGATCTTGAGCACCACGGCGACATACTTTCGATGCGATTTGTCGCGCTTAGACAATGACTTTTTAAAGTGCGCACTCACGAGTCCCGCGTTTGTGAATCAGTATTCTCGTGTGATGGCTCAATCTACGAGGAATCAGGTTCCCATCACTGCGCAAAGGAAGTTCTTCCTCCAAGCGCCCTCTGTTGCCGAGCAACTACACATCGCCTCCTGCTTCTCGTTGCTCGACGATCTAAGCGTGGCCCAGCACGAGAAACTCGAAGCACTCAAGACCCACAAGCGAGGTCTGATGCAGCAGCTCTTCCCTGCGATGGAGGCGGTCAGCGCATGAGCGCTCAGAATCTCATCGGCAAATCTCACCCGTATCGCCGAACCGCTCAGCCTGACGGCGCAATCCTCGTCCTGAGTAGCC
>Ga0105044_10011369_pt1 | contig 12145 bp, 12 predicted proteins | sample MAT01_FD_78092 | JGI IMG/M metagenome (GOLD analysis project Ga0105044, IMG submission 78092) | Freshwater microbial communities from Lake Fryxell liftoff mats and glacier meltwater in Antarctica - MAT-01 | ecosystem: Environmental > Aquatic > Freshwater > Ice > Liftoff microbial mat | place...
AAGAGGGCAACTTGTCAGACACGGGGTCTCCTTGAGCGTCGTCCGGGCGCCAGGCACCCGAGGGATGTTCGTGCAGGGGCCCAGGCGTACGGCCCCACACCGTGTCGGTCGCTTCCTGATGGTGACCCATCTGAACGCCAGTTGCGACGGCTCAAGTCTATCGCGGCGCGTCTGGGCCTGCGCGGTGCAATGCGGGTTCGGGATGCCCGATGCGGGTTCAGCTCGCGGCGCGCGTCAGCGGCCGCACGCGCGTGAGGTCGAGACTCTGGCGCGCGACCCACAGGTCGTGAGCATCTTGCATAGCCAGCCAGCTTTCGGCACTGCGGCCGACCGCTTTTGACAGGCGCAACGCCATTTCGGGCGTAACGCGGCTCGTTCCCTTGAGTACCCGGCTGAGGGTCGAGGGCGATACGTCGAGCTGCGCGGCAAGCTCGCGACCGCTCACGCCGAAAGGCTCGAGGTAGACCGCAGCAAGGAACTCACCGGGGTGCGGTGGGTTGTGCATGAAAGCCAGTTTGCTCATCAGTGGTAGTCCTCGTAATCCAGTACGTAAGCATTGCCGTCGCGAAACTCGAACGTCACTCTCCAGTTGCCGCTGACGGTGATCACCCACCGCCCTGCCATCCCGCCCTTGAGCGGGTGCAGTCGAAAGGACTTGATCACGCCGAAAGTGGAGCACGGTGCACAACACGCACCACGGGGTCTGCGACTCGGCCCCAAACCCGTTGGTAAGAACGGCCGTTCACGGCTCTCTGCACCCCCATGACGAGGCGTCTGACATGATGCCGCCATGTCTAAAGGCCCAGCGTTTGGTCTTCGCATCAATCTGCTGCGCCCCAGCGGGGGCGCGGCGGGCTCAGAGCGAGCAAACCGCGTTAACTTCATCGAGCTATTCTTTGACCTCGTTTTCGTTTTCGCCCTCACCCAGCTGAGCGATGTCATCGCCGAGATCGACTCGGTCGAGTCGGCGCTGGTCGCCGTGGTGCTTGTGCTGGCGATGTGGTGGCTGTGGATGAACACCGCGTGGGCCACCGACCTAGTTGACCCGCACCACCTCACGGTGCGAGTGGCACTAATTGTGCTCGCCTTCGCCGGCATCGTCGTCGCCGTGTCGCTGCAAGAAGCCGACGGCGCCCGTGCTCTCGCTTTCGCCATCGGCTACGTCGTGTTGCAGGTGGGACGTTCGCTCGCCATGGTCGCGGCGACAGCCCGCCACGATGCGTCGGCGGCGCAAGACTACCGACGCACCAGCGTCTGGTTTGCGGTGAGTGGGGTGTTGTGGATTACCGGGGCGCTGCTCGGCGGCGTGGGCCTGGTCATTCTGTGGCTCATCGCCATCACGCTCGACTACACCGCGGTGGCAGTCTCGTATCGCACACCCTTGCTCGGCCGCGGCAGCATCGAGCGGTGGGACCTCTCGGCGGCGCATATCGCCGAGCGGGCATCCCTTTTCGTCATCATCGCGCTTGGCGAAACCTTTCTCGTAACCGGCTTCGCCTTCGTCGCCGAAGACCTCACCCTCGGCAGTGCACTGGCCTTGGTGAGCGCGTTTCTCTCAGCCTCGGCCATGTGGTGGTTCTATTTCGACCACGGCGAATGGTGGGGTGAACGTCGTCTCAAAAGTGTGGCGAACCCGGGCGCGGTCGCGCGCTCGGCCTACGCCTACGGGCACGTCGTCATCATCGGCGGCATCATTGTGACCGGAGTCTCTAACAAGCTCATCGTCGGCACACCCGACACCTGGTCGACGATCGCCCTCGTCGCCGTCGTTGGGGGGCCCACGCTGTACCTGATCGGCTGCGCCGTTTTTCGCCGCCTTGTGGGCGCACCCGGTGTCGTCGTTGCGATTGTTGCCGCGTTCGGGATGCTCGCGCTGACTCCCCTCGCGCTGGTCACGTCACCCGTCATCGTGTCGTTGAGTTGCACCGCAGTGCTCATCGCGACCGCCACCACCGACACGGTCATTCGCAAGCGGCGCGGTGGGCAGTCGCGCGGCTGACGCGGCGTGCAGGTGAGAGCGTCAGGTGACAACCCGCACGAGGAATGCCCTGCGGCACAAATACCGCGCAATATGTACGTTCTGCTCTACACTAGCGAATATGACTGAGATCGCAATTACAGATGCGCGAGGACGACTCGCGTCGATCATCGACGCTGCGCGGCACGAACCGGTGTATCTGACTCGCAGAAATCGCCCGGTCGCGGCGATCATCGACTCCGACCAACTGAGTCGTCTGCTCGAGGACTCCGATGAACTCGCGGACATCCGAGCAGTCGATGCCGCATGGGAAGAAACCGAACGACTGAGTGAGACCCCCATCCCGTGGGAGGACGTGAAACGCGACCTCGGGCTGGCATGACGTATACGGTACAGATACTCCCCGTCGCAACAAGAGCGATCCGCAAGCTTCCGCCAGAAGCAAAACGTCGTGTGCAAGCAATGATCGAACTCCTTGCCGAGGATGCCCGGCCACCGTCTGCGACGAAGCTCACCGCCAGACCCGAATGGCGTGTGCGAAGTGGTGACTACCGCGTTCTATACCGCATCGAGGAGGCGGTGCTCACGATCATCATCGTTGATGCCGGCCACCGCCGCGAGATCTACCGATAAGCCGCGAGATCTATCGATAAGCCGCGAGATCTATCGATAAGCAGAGGCGTCTCGTGACACGTCAGGGTCTGGAATTGACTGCGAAAAGGTTCCGCATGTGTGTCAACCAGGTTTCATCTGGAATGAGTTCGATGGGGAGCAGTGTGGCTGGCCCTCCTCGTCGTATCTTCAAGATCACGAAACCCCGGCGCACCCATAAGTGCTCGTACGTGTCGTAGCGAACTGTGCTCTCTCCTTGTTGGCTCTTCATCCAGAAATGTTCAGGGCCGAATCGTGCGGCGAGCATCGACCCCACCGGCGCTTGTGCCGAGAATATGCGCCGCAGAGAGCGGAAGGCGATGAGCAAGAAGATAACGTAGAAAGCGGCGATGGCGGCTGGCGCCGCCCACCACCTGCGGCCGAACGGTAGCACGCCGAGCAGACCAAAAACGATGGACGCGCCTGTGAGGAGCGCGAACAGAATCACAAAGGCTGGTTTGCCAGCGCTGACACCGAGAACAGCTACCGCGGCTTGCCGCCGAAAATCAGTCGGAACCGCATTGTGCATCTCGTCAGTCGTGAGTTCTCGTTGCGGTCCACCCTCCTGCATCGTCCGATGGTAACCACTTGCGTTGCTAAACCACCGCTGTCAACAAACGTTGCAAATGCGGTTCTCTGTCTGCGGCAAGCGCACCTACTTGAGCGGCCGCACGGGCCGAATGCCTACCGCGCCTGAACCTGCGCCAGAAGACTCACCTGAGTGGCTGATTCAAGGCTGTTCGCGAACACGCCCAGAGCCACTGCGATCAGGAGCGCCTGGGCGCGCAAGAACACGACAGTGAGTCGTCGAAACAGACCCGCCTCACTCCACCGCTGCCGGACCATAGCGAGAGCATCTCACTGGTCGGTAGCGCAAGCCCGCTCCTTACGGCGTCTCCGCCTCAACGATGGCGATTGGCCGGGTGACCAACGGTACGCCGCGCGCCCGACGCCGCGCCTCCATGATGAGCAGGGCGACGATCGCGAGCCCGAGCGCCCCCGCCTCGACCCATGGCAGCACCGTGGTCGGAAAGCGGTCGAACAGCACACCGCCGATTGCGGCTCCGCCACCGATGCCGATGTTGAACGAGGTGGTCAACAGTGCGGCGCCCACGTCGCGCACGTTGGGTGAGGCCGTTTGGAGCAGCCGCGTCTGCAGCAGGGTCGGCAGACCACCGAAGGCGGCGCCCCAGACGACGAAGGCGATGACAACCACCACAGGAACCCCGGAGAAGAGCGCCAGAACGCTGACGGACAGGATGACCCCCGCAAGCATGCCGTAGAGACCGCCCCGCGGGTACCGGCTGCCGACCACGCCCGCCAGCACAAGGCCGATCGCGCCGGCACCGCCGTAGAGAAAGAGCAGCACGCTGAGAGACTCGGCCGGAAAGCCCGCGGTGTCGAGCACGTACGGCGCGATGTAGGTGTAGAAGACGTTGTGGCCCGTCACGATGATGACGACGAGCAGACACACAAAGAGCACGCCGGGCATGGTGGGGTCGCGCCGCACTGGCAGGCGAATTTCGCCCGTTGCGAGCGAGGGTCGATGGTCGACGGTCGGCAAAAACCTGATGACGAGGACGACGAGCACGACGACGATGGCGGCGATGACACCGAATGCCGCCCGCCAGCCGAGGGCAAGCCCGAGCGCGGTGCCGAGCGGCACCCCGAGCACGAACGCGGTGGTGCCGCCCGCGCTCGTGACGGCGACGGCCCGCGCGAGCTGGTGCCGCGGCACGAGGTGGCCGGCGTAGGCGCCGGCCACGGCCCAGAAGAGCCCGTGCGCGAGGCCACCCAGCACGCGCGCGCCGACGAGTAGTTCGTAGCTCGGCGCGATAGCAGCGAGCACGTTGGATAGCGCGAAAACGCCGAGCACCGCGAGGAGCAGGCTTTTGCGCGAATAGCGCCGAGTGAGTGCCGCAAGCGGCGCCGCCGAGACGACAACGGTACCCGCGAAGATCGTGATGAGAAGGCCGATCTGCGACTCGCTGACCTCCAGATCGAGTGACATGACACGCAGCAGGCCTGTCGGCAAGAACTCGCTCGTGACGAGTACGAAGATGGCGGCGGCGAGGGTAACAAGGCCCACCCACGGAAAAGGGCGGTCAGAAGACGACATGAGAAGAAGAATGCTTTCGCGGTCAGCGCAACGCCGCTGACAACTACGGGGACCCCGAGCCGGGCATCCACCTCTACGCTAACGCCTGCTGTCTGCGTGCCAGCACGCCCGTAGTCGAGCCGAGCACCAGCACGAGCCCAGCGAGCAGGCACGCGACCGTGACGACCGGCAGCGCGGCCACCGACCACGCGCCAATCACCATGCCGCCGAGCAACGCGCCGCCACCGATACCGATGTTGAACGCGACGGTAAGCCACGCCGCCGCGATGTCGCGCAGGGCGAGGGATGCTGTCTGCAGCAGGCGGGCCTGAAAGATGATCGGCACGCCGCCCAAAAACGCGCTCCACAGCGCCAGGAGAACGATGACGGCGAGCGGCTCGCCCGATAGCGCAGCGATTCCGGCTACCGAGACAATGACACCGGCCAGCAACACGGGCAGCAGCGCGCGCGGGTATCGGTCACCGAGCGTTCCGGCCACGACGACGCCGACTGTCCCCGCGGCTCCGAACAGCAGCAGCACTCCGGCCACGTCTCCCGCACCAAAGCCCGCGACATCGATGACCCACGCGGCGATGTAGGTATAGAACGTGGCGTGGCCCAGGGTGACGAGCACGACGGTGGCACACAACACCATGACGGGGGCGAAAGACGCATCACGTGCGGCGCGAACGGGGGAACGGGCGGGATCGGCCGCATGTGCCACCGCGTCCGCCGCCGCCTGCGCCACCACACCCGCCGCCCCACTCGTAGCCCGATGTTCGACCGGCGGCAACACCGCGATGATGAGCGCCGCGATCACGACGACGAGCACCGTGATGACTGCGAACGAGGCACGCCAGCCGACGGCAGAGCCAAGAAGGGCACCCAATGGAAGCCCAGCAACAGTCGCCATCGTGGCGCCCGAGGTGGCGACAGCGACCGCGCTGGACAACCGTTGTGGAGGTACCAGTCGAGCGGCGTACGGCGAGACAACGGCCCAGAAGACTCCGTGAGCTGCGCCACCGATGACTCGAGCCACGAGCAGCACGACATAGTCGGGTGCCACCGCCGCCACGAGGTTCGCCACCGCAAACACACCCAGCAGTACGACCAGTAGCGTCTTGCGCGGAACGCGCCGCGTGAGTTGAGTGAGCGGAGCAGTGGCGACGACGACGGTCGCGGCGAATACCGTGACCAGCATTCCGACCTGGGCTTCGGTGATGCCCAGTTCGTCTCGCAACTGCGGCAGCAAGCCGATCGGCAAGAACTCGCTCGTGACCGCGACGAAGATTCCCGCTGAGAGCAGCAGCAACGGGAACCAGGGTAGGCGCACGCGCTCAGCGTAGCGGCGGAGCCGGCGTGCGGCGGCGTACGGCGGCGTGGCTAATAGGCTGAGAGCGTGAGCCATTCTCCCCACCACTGGATCGTCACGCTCGTGTGCGACGACCGGCCGGGCATCGTGCACGCCGTGACGGGTGCGATCGTTGACGCCGATGGCAATATCACCGAACTGCAGCAGTTCTCTAGCCTCGGATCGGGCCGCTTCTTCATGCGCCTGCAGACCGAGACGCACGCCGATCGTGATCGACTTCTCGAGGCCCTCGCGCCCGTCGTCGAGCGCTACGGCATGGACTGCCGCGTCGACCTGGTGGGCAGACCTTTGCGCACGCTCGTGCTCGTCTCGAAGTCGGAACATTGCATCAACGACCTGCTGTTTCGCCAGCGCAGCGGGCACCTGCCCATCGAGATTCCGCTCGTGCTCGGCAACCACCCTGACCTCGGCGAGTTGGCCGCGTTCTACGACGTACCGTTTGAGTCACGCCTCGTCACGACCCCCGACGAGAAAGCTGCATTCGAGGCGCGCATTCTCGAAGTGGTCGAACAGCACGACATCGAACTGGTCGTGCTCGCCCGCTATATGCAGATTCTGTCGCCCGAACTATGCGCGGCGCTCGTGGGGCGGGCCATCAACATTCACCACTCGTTTTTGCCGGGGTTCAAAGGCGCCAATCCCTACGCCCGCGCGCACGCCCGCGGCGTGAAGCTCATCGGCGCCACGGCGCACTTTGTCACGAGCGACCTCGATGAGGGGCCGATCATCGAGCAAAACGTCGTGCGCGTCGACCACTCGCGCTCGGCCGATGAACTCGTCGTCATTGGGCGCGATGTCGAAAGCCGCACCCTCAGCCAGGCGGTGCGCTGGTTCGCCGAAGACCGCGTGCTGCTCGACGGGCAGCGCACCATCATCTTCACGTAGAAGGCCGGTCGTGACGACGCTGCTGCAGAACGCCAGCCTGCTCGATGCTGACGGCCGCCGCGATGGCTGGGTTCTACTCGATGGCGACCGCATCATCGCCACTGGAATGACGGGGGTGGATGCTCCGCCTCCCGCGACGACCGTGCTCGAATTGCCCGGCCGTACCGTGACGCCCGGCTTCATCGACCTGCACGGCCACGGCGGCGGCGGAGCCGCCTTCGACAACGGTGTAGACGAGATCGCCACGGCGCTCGCCGTGCACCGGGCACACGGCACGACACGGTCGGTGATCTCCCTCGTCGCCAACCCGCTTGCCCAAGTGCGGGCGTCGCTGCAACTCGTCGCTGGCCTCGCCGCGAGCGACCCCACGGTGGTCGGCGTGCACCTCGAGGGCCCCTACCTCGCCATCGGGCGCCGCGGCGCCCACGCGCCGGAGTTCTTGAGCGAACCCGACCCCGAAACCACCGAGTCGTTGCTCGAAGCCGGCGCTGGCTCGATTAGGCAAGTAACGATCGCGCCTGAACTGCCGGGAGCTCTCGCCGCCGTGCGGCGCTTCGCCGAATCCGGTGTCGTGGTGGCGGTCGGGCACACCGAAGCGGACGAGCACGTCGCGCGCGCCGCGTTCGACGCGGGGGCGACACTCGTGACGCACGTGTTCAACTCGATGCCGGGAATTCACCACCGCGACCCCGGACCGATCGCGGCGGCCTTCGATGACGATCGCGTAACCCTCGAGCTCGTGGTCGATGGTGTGCACGTGCACCCGGCCGTGGTGCAGATGACCTTTCGCGCTGCCCCGCACCGCGTCGCTCTTGTGACTGACGCGATGGCCGCGGCGGGCGGCGCAGATGGCTACTACCGGCTCGGTTCACTCAACGTCGAGGTGCGGGGCGGTATCGCGCACCTGGCCGGAACCTCGACAATCGCTGGGTCAACCCTGACGCAAGACACCGCCCTGCGCACTGCCGTGACGATCGCCGGCGTCGAAGAAGTAGCTGCCGTCGAAGCGCTCACGCTCACGCCCGCCCGCGTGCTCGGGCGCGAGCACGAGTGGGGGCGACTCGCTGCCGGATTCGCCGCCGACGTTGTCGTGCTCGACTCGACGTGGCAGGTTGAGCGCGTGTGGGCTGCGGGCGCAAAGGTCGCGCGCGCGCCTGGCTAACACCGTGATTTTGGCGCAACACCGTGCAAAACAATGCGCAGTATTGCGCCGAACTAGCAGTGTTGCGGCAGCGACGCCGCGAGTATCGGGCAAACCGGTCGCGCGAGCACAGCGAATACCCAACGAAGCCAGACAGGCTGAGCGAGCTAGCCTGGGCGCTGGCCGACCGCACGCTGTACGCCGGTCGTCGATGTGATGCGAACCGTCGCATCTCTCGCAGCCACGAGCCACACCGATCAGTTCAGAGGAGACCCGTTGACCCGCATGATGACCGGCAGCGCTCGCACGAGGGCCGCGCGCATTGCCGCACCGATTGGCGCGACCGCCGCCCTGCTCGGAACCTTGACCGGATGCTCCACGGCGACAGCTGACGCCGAGGTGCCCGTCGACGCGAGCTACCGCGATGGCACGTTCCAGGCGAACGGCACCTATGAGTCGCCGAACGGTAGCGAGAACATCATCGTGGCGCTCACCCTCGAGAACGACGTCGTTACTGACGTGCAGATCACGACTAACCCGAACAACCCGACCACGGCCAACTATCAAGGTCAGTTCGCCGATGGCATCGGCGAACTGGTGATTGGGGAAGACATCGACACGCTCAACGTCACCGTGGTCGCGGGTTCGTCTCTCACGAGCAACGGTTTTCGAGCGGCGCTGACTGCGATCAAGGCGGATGCAGTCGAGAGCTGACGCCGGCGTGCGCGCCACGGCGTTCGACGCCATTGGGGTGCCGTGGCACATCGGCGTGGGCGGCGCATCAACGCCGACGGCCTCGCGCGGCGAGGCACTCACGAACGATGACCGGGCGGCGGTGCTTGCGCGCATCGACCAGTTTGACCGTGACTGGTCGCGGTTTCGCGACGACTCTCTCGTCTCGCGCATCTCTCGCGAGCCGGGGTCGTGGCGCTTGCCCGCCGACGCCGACACCCTTCTTGCGCTCTACGAGCAACTGCACGCGCTGACGGATGCCCGCCTCAGCCCGCTCGTCGGCGCCTCTCTCGAGCGGCTCGGCTACGACGCCGCCTACCGCCTCACTCCCGTGGGCGACCCGCTGCCAGCCCCGCGCTGGACCGACGCCATCGCGCTACGCCGCGAGCCCGGAGGGCTGATGCTCGACACCGTCGCCCCGGTGCTACTCGACGTCGGGGCCGCGGGCAAAGGCTACCTCGTCGACCTCGTCGGCGACCTGCTCGCGGCCCGCGGTGTGACCGAAACACTCGTCGATGCCAGCGGTGACCTGCGCGTTCGGGGCGGGCGCAGCATCCGTGTTGCCCTCGAGAACCCGGCAGACCCCACCAAGGCGGTCGGCGTCGCAGACCTGCACAACGCCGCCTTGTGCGGCTCGGCGCCCAACCGTCGAACGTGGGGTGAGGGCCTGCACCACATCATCGACGCGGTCACAGGCCGCCCGGTCGCCGATGGAGTCATCGCCACGTGGGTGATCGCGGAGAGCGCGCTCGTCGCCGACGGGCTCGCGACGGCGGTGTTTCTCGTCGACCCGGCGCGTCTTTCCGGGAAATTCGCGTTCGAGTGGGTTCGACTGAGCATCGACGGTCGACTCGAGGCGAGCGCCGGTTTTCAAGGGGAGCTATTCGCATGAGAGCAAAAGTTGATGCACTGACCGGCCGAGTAAGTATGTACCGGCTGGCCACGATCACGCTCTCGATCGTGCTCGCGCAGGCGGTGATCTTCGCCTTTCTCGAGGTGATCGGCCCCGACCCCTACGCCATTCTCGGCACACTGGGCGTCGTCATCGTGGCCACCGTCGGAGCCAACGAGGTCGCCGCGCGCGCGGCGCGGGTGGTGCCGCACCGCGAGTCGAGCATCATCACCGCGCTCATCATCACCTGCATCGTGCAGCCAAGCCTCACGACCACAGGCCTCATCGCTGCGGCGGGCGCAGGCGTACTTGCCGCGCTCTCGAAGTACCTCATCGTGTGGCGCGGCCGTCACCTGCTGAACCCCGCGTCGACGGGCGTGCTGATCGCCAGCATCATCGGCTACTACTTCGGTCAGGGCGTCGGCTTCTGGTGGATCGCCACGCCCGCGCTGTTGCCCGTCGTTGCCGTGGGTGCCCTCCTGCTGCTCGACCGCACGCGCCGCCTCGATATCGGGCTGATCTTTATCGGCGTGACGATCATCGTGATCGGCGCGCGCCTGGTCGCGACCGGCACGGCGCCGCTCGGCGCGGTCACTACGGTGCTGCAGTTGTTCCCGGTCGTCTTTCTCGCGGGCTTCATGCTCAGCGAGCCGCTCACGCTGCCGCCGCGGCGCTGGCAGCAGTGGCTCACCGCGGCCGTCGTGGGGCTAGCGTTCTCGATACCCTTCGGATTCGGTCCGATCTACACCTCGCCCGAACTCGCTCTCGTCGTGGGCAACATCGTGGCGTTCGCCGTCTCGCGCCGCGGCGGGTTCTCAGTGCGCGTTGTCGATCGCGCCCCGCTCTCGCCCTACGCCACTGAGTTTCGGTTCGAGCCCTCGCGCCCGTTGCGGTTCGAGGCCGGCCAGTATCTTGAGCTGCACCTGCCCCACAAGGCCGACATCCGAGGCATGCGCCGCACCTTCACGATCGCCTCGGCTCCGGAACTCGCGACCGCAGAAGCAGCACCGCGGGTCGCCATCGGTATGCGTACTCCCGAGGGCGGTAGCTCGTTCAAGGCCGCCCTCGCCGCACTCGAGCCGGGCACCCGCATCGCCGCCACCCAGGTCGCTGGTGACTTTCTGCTACCGCGCGATGCGAGCATCCCGCTTGTGATGGTCGCCGGCGGTATTGGAGTGACTCCATTCGCGAGCCAGCTGGCGAGCCTCGGTGCGCGCGGTGAGCATCGCGATGTGGTCGTGATCGTCGTGTCGTCGAAACCAGGCGAGGTGCTGTATCGCGACAAGCTCGAGAGCGCGGGAGTACGTATCGTCGAACTGACGGCAGATCAGTTGACGACGGATGCCCTGCTCGAGGCCATCCCCGACCTCGCCGCCCGGCGCGGCTACGTCTCGGGGGCGCCGTCAATCGTGGCCGCGGCTCGCACGGCGCTACGTCGGGCCGGAGTTCGGCGCGTGCTCACCGACTACTTCGCCGGGTACTGAGCCGACTCAGGCGCAGCCTCGCGGCGGGCCTCTCGGCTTGGCGTCAGGGGTGCGTCAAGCCCCGGTACGGGGGCCGCTCCCGCGCGCACCGCGCGCAAAGCGCCGACAATCGCAATGAGGTCAACGACCTCCTGTAGCGCGGCGCCCGCGATCGCCGGAAGCAGGCCGACCGCTGCAACAAGCATGAGCCCGACCGAGATCACGATTCCGAGCCAAATACTTTGCAGCGCGATCTGCACCGTGCGGTGGCCAATCGCAACCGCGTGGGCCACACGGGAGATGTCGTCCAGCAGAATCACGATGTCAGCGGACTCGCTCGCCGCAGTAGAACCCTTGGCCCCCATCGCGATGCCGACATCGGCAACAGCGAGCACGGGAGCGTCGTTGACACCGTCGCCGACCATGATGACCGGCCGAGGAGTGGCCTCGCGCACGATGCGCACCTTGTCGTCGGGCAGGCACTCGGCGTGCAGTTCACTGATGCCGAGACCCTCGGCGATCGGGCGTGCGGTGGCCTCGACATCGCCGGTGACCATGAAGACACGGGTGACCCCCAGGGCCTCCAACGCATCGAGGGTGGCGCGCGCGTCCGGGCGCACCTCGTCACGCAAGCTCACACTGCCCGCAAAGCGCCCGTCGACGGATGCGTAGACCACAGCCTCTCCGCTGGCGGTCTCACGCCGCTGCAGATCGGGGGCGTACTCGGCCACGAACGCTGGCTTTCCGACCACAACCACGCGGCCGTCGACGGTCGCTCGAACGCCGTGCGTGGCAACCTCGTGCGCATCCGGTGCCTCGCCCAGACGCAGCCCGCGATCGAGCGCCGCCTGTTGCAGTGACGTGGCGAGCACGTGCGACGAGTACCGTTCGGCAGAGCCGATGAGGCGCAGCAGCTCGTTCTCATCGAGCCAC
>Ga0105044_10011374_pt1 | contig 12141 bp, 12 predicted proteins | sample MAT01_FD_78092 | JGI IMG/M metagenome (GOLD analysis project Ga0105044, IMG submission 78092) | Freshwater microbial communities from Lake Fryxell liftoff mats and glacier meltwater in Antarctica - MAT-01 | ecosystem: Environmental > Aquatic > Freshwater > Ice > Liftoff microbial mat | place...
AGCTCCGCGCGACGTCGAGGTCGTAGGCCATGATGTACGGCGGCTGCACGTGGTGCGCGGTCGGCACGACGTCGCTCCAGAAGATCGCTCCGTCGTCGCCGTCCTCGTCGAACGTCACGACGGCGACGCCATCGCTGTGTCCGCCGAGCACGTGCACGCGCACACCCGGCACGATCTCCGTCGTGCCCTCGAGCAACGTCAGGATCCCGGCGCGCTCGATCGGCTCGACGTCTTCGGCGCGATAGCTGGCCGCGCGCACCGCGTCGGCTGTGAGCGCGACTTCGCGCTCGATCCGCGGTAAGTAGTGCCGCGCGCGCGGAAACACGGGCGCGAGCTCGCCCTCGCGCTCCTCGACCCACGCGCCGACGTGATCCCAGTGCGCGTGCGTTCCGACGACGTGCGTGATCGAGTCCGCATCGACGCCCGCGACGCGCAACGACTCGCGCAACGTCGGCGAGCGCACGAGCCCGTAGATGCGCGCCAGCTTCGGCGACCAGCGATCGCCCACGCCGGGCTCGACGAGCAATTTCACTTCGCCGCGCTCGGCCAGGAACGGCCGCAGCGCTAGCAAGATCGTGTTGTCGTCCTCGGCCGGCGTCCACGCGCTCCACAGCGCTTTCGGCACGACACCCCACATCGATCCGCCGTCGAGGCGCAGCCATCCGTCGGACAGCGCGGTGATCGTCCAGGTCCCGGCCTGGATCCGGCGCGGACGCCACGCGGGCGGGACTCGAGACGCGGGTTGCAGTGCCATCCCGATGAAGAGACCGCGCTCCCGGCGCGCGCGCAAGCTCCCTGCAGTTCTTGCAACTTTACAGAAGAACATTCAGGTCGCGAGCACGCGCACGCCGATCGAATCCGTCGGTCATGAGCTTTCCCCAGGGCCCGAATCGCACCATTCCGCTGCCGCTCGCGCCGCTGATCCGCCCGCTCGTCCCGAGCGCGGACGCGAGGCCGACACCGCTGCTGCTCGACGGCCTACGAGTTCCCGCGGAGCGCGCCACTTTCGATCGGCGCAAGTTCCACCGCGTCGTGCACGTCCACGGCCCGGCCGTGCGCGTCGAGATCCGCAAGCCCGACGGCTCGCGACTCCACGGGACGGTCGAGGACTGCTGCTGGTCCGGCGCGGCCGTGCGCTTCGGCTGCACCTCGGATCCGCGCATCCGCGTCGATCAGGTCGGCGTCGTGATCGTCGTGTCGCTGCGCCTGCCCGATCTCACGCTGCGCGCGCGTGTCGCCAGCGCCGAGACGCTGCAGAGCGGCGGCACGCGCTACGGTCTGCAGTTCCTGGACGAGGAGGAGCTTCGTCGCCAGGTCACTCCCGATTGGCGTCGCTGGTTCAGCCGGCGGCGCACGCCGCGCTTCGAGCCGCGCGGCGAGCTCGCGGCCACGATGACGATCCAGTGGCGCGGCGGTCAGACCCGCGGGCGCGTGGTGGACGTGTCCATGAGCGGCGTGGGCCTCGAGCTCGACCTCGAGTCCGCGCGGTCCGCGGTCATTGCGCGCGAGGTCGGCGTGCTGCTCGCGTTCCCAGGCTCGGGCGGCACGATGCGCCTGCACGCGACGGTGCGCGGCGCGAAGCAGGGCGCGCCGAGCGTGCGCCTCGGGCTCGAGTTCGTGCGCGACACGATGTTCGAATCGTGCCGGCAGCGGCTCGAGGCGTGGGCGGAGCGGCTCCACCAGCAGACCGGGACGCGCGACTCCAACCCCGCGAGTTGATCCGTGCAACCTGACGCGATCCGTATCGTGATCGCGCCTCGAGTCCTGGGAGAAGCCGCAGTAGCACGCGGCCGACAACGGTGAGAGCGCGCGCCTCTCCCGCCGCTGGTCAGCCTCGCCCGGGCGCACCGCGCAACAAATTGCGCGCGATGATGATCCGCTGGATCTCGCTCGTCCCCTCGCCGATCACGCACAGCTTCGCGTCGCGCCACATGCGCTCGACCGGGTACTCGCGCGAGTACCCGTACCCGCCGTGGATCTGGATCGCGTCGTACGTGCAGCGCATCGCCGCTTCCGACGCGAGCAACTTCGCCATCGCCGCCTGCGGGCCGTACGCCAAGCCGGCGTCCTTCAAGCGCGCCGCGTGGTAGACGAGGTGTCGCGCCGCTTCGATGTCGAGCGCCATGTTCGCCAGCTTGAACTGCACCGCCTGCTGCTGGCTGAGCGTCTTGCCGAACGCTTCGCGCTCCTGCGCGTACTTCACGGACACGTCCAGCGCGCCTTGCGCGATGCCGAGGCTGAGCGCGCCGATCGAAATACGCCCGCCCTCGAGCGTCTTCATGAACGTCTTGAAGCCCTCGCCCTCGGGCCCGAGCAAGTGGTCGCGCGGGATCTTCGCGTCCTGGAACACGAGGCTGGCCCAGTCGCTGCCGCGCATCCCGAGCTTCTCCTCGCCCTTCTCGATTCCGAAGCCGGGCGTGTCGCGCGGAACGACGAAGGCGCTGATGCCCTTCGGTCCCAGTTCGGGGTGCGTCACCGCCGTGCAGATGAACGTGCCGGCGTGGTTCGCGTTCGTGATGAAGCACTTCGCGCCGTTCAGCACGTACTGGTCGCCGACGAGCCGCGCCGTCGTCTGCGTGCCGCCGGAGTCCGAGCCCGCGTTCGGCTCGGTCAATCCGTACGCGCCCATGTACTCGCCCGCGATGAGCTTCGGCACGTAGGCCTTGCGCAGCTTCTCGCTGCCCCACTTGTAGATGGGGAACGTGCCCAGCGACACGTGCGCCGCCAGCGTGAGGCCCGTCGAACCGCACACGCGGCTGATCTCCTCGACCGCGAGGCAGTACGCCAGCGTCCCGCCGTTGCTGCCGCCGTATTCCTCCGGGAACGGGATCCCGGGCAGGCCCATGTCGACGATCTTTCGCCACGTCTCGACCGGGAAACGGTGGTTCTCGTCGATCTCGTGGGCCAGGGGCTCGACCTCGGCGCGCGCGAACTCGCGCACGGTCTCCTGGATCATCTGCTGATCCTGGGTGAGGTCGAACCCGTGCTGGATCGCGGGCAGTGTGTAGGTGCTCTGAGTTTCGGTCTGCATGCTTGGAGAGTTCATCGTGGTGCTGCTCAGTCCTCGATCTGCCAGCCGGCCGTGCGGCGCACTCTCGTCCGCTCGGGGCTCCCGTTCTCCGGGAGCCGCGCGGCGCGCGGTGCGGGCATGATCTCTTCGTCCGAGACCTCGGGTTCGGATTCCTTGTAGAAGCGCCGGCTCTCGCCGCTGCCCACCCACGCGATCAGCGCGGCGCGCGAGAACTTCCACTCGCGCCCGATCTTGCGTGCGGGCAGGTCTTCGGAGTGCAGCACTTTGTTGAAGGTCTTGACGGACACGCCGAGCAGCTCGGCCGCCTCGTCGATGTTCAGGATCTCGCGTTCGGCCATGACTCAGACCTTCTGCGCGCGGCGCTTCGCCATCTCGGTCTCGATGTACACCCCGATATCGTCGGTGCGCGTGCCGGGCCCGAAGAGCTTCGCGTAGCCGCCGGCCTCGAGCTTGCGCATGTCGTCGTTCGGGATGATCCCGCCGCCGACGAGCAGCACGTGACCCATGCCGCGCTTCACGAGCTCGGCCCGCACGCGCGGGAAGAGCTCCATGTGCGCGCCCGACAGGATCGACAAGCCGACGACGTCGACGTCCTCCTGCGTCGCGGCCTCGGCGATCATCTCCGGCGTCTGGTGCAGTCCGGTGTAGATCACCTCCATGCCGCGGTCGCGCAGGATGGTGGCGACGGTCTTGGCGCCGCGGTCGTGGCCGTCGAGGCCCGGCTTCGCGACGAGCACGCGGATCTTGGGCGAGGACATGGGTGCCGGATGGGGTCGAGGGGCCGTCCGCCTCCGCGCGTCGCGCGCGGATTTCGGAGCCTGCCTATTTTGACGCGAGTCCCTCTTTTCACCAACAGGATCCGGCCAACTGCACCGGATCCGGCGTCAGTACCACGCAGGATCAGCCCGGCCGGCGCTCGACGATGACCCGCGCGCCGCGCTGCCGCGTCAGGAACAGCCAGCCCCAGTCGAACAGCACCGCCAGGCGGTTGCGGAACCCGATCAGGTAGTAGACGTGGACGAAAACCCACAGGAACCAGGCCCACAACCCGGCCGTGCGGATGCGTCCGATCGACGCGACCGCCGCCGTGCGCCCGATGGCGGCCAGGGAGCCCTTGTCATGGAAGCGGAACGGGGTCCGCGGCTCGCCGCGCAGCGCGCGGAGCACGTTGCGCGCCGCGTGCTCGCCCATCTGGATCGCCCCCGGACACATCCCCGGCACCGTGCCACCGTTCCAATCTACGGCGGCCGCGTCACCGACCACTGCGATCTCGGGATGGCCGGGCACGGTGAGGTCGGTAGCGACGAGCGCGCGCCCGGACTTGTCGAGCGGCGAGCCGATCGTCGCCACGATCGGTGTGACGCGCACTCCGGCCGCCCACAGGACGGTCGCGGAGGCGATGCGCTCGGCCCCGAGCTCCACGCCGGCCGCGTCGATCCTCGTCACACGCTGCGCGACGCGCACCGTGACGCCCATCTCGGTCAGCATCTCGGCCACGCGGCTCGAAAGCACATCGGGGAACGCCGCGAGGAGACGCGCGCCGGCCTCGACCAGCACGACGCGCGCCGACGCCGGATCGAAGTTGCGGAAGTCGCGCGCAAGAGTGAAGCGCGCGATCTCGGTCAACGCGCCGGCGAGCTCGACGCCGGTGGGCCCGCCTCCGATGACGACGAAGGTCAGGAGTCGCGCGCGCTCGACCGGATCGGTCGCGCGCTCCGCGGCCTCGAATGCAAGCAGAATGCGCGCGCGGATCGCCAGCGCGTCGTCGGCGTCCTTCAGCGCGACGGCGTGCTCGGCCCACGCGTCGTTCCCGAACCACGACGTCTCGACGCCCGTCGCGACGATCAGGTGGTCGTACGCGATCTCGCCGTCGTCGAGCAGCACGCGCTTCCCCGGCGCGTCGATGGCGGCCGCGTTGGCGAGTAGTACGGTCGTGTTCTGCTGCGCGCGCACGATCTGGCGCAGCGGCGAAGCGACGTCGGTCGTCGCGAGCGCGGCGGTCGCCACCTGGTAGAGCAACGGCTGGAACAGGTGGTGGTTGCGCCGGTCGACGAGCGTGACGCGCACGGGCGCATGCGCGAGAGCGCGCACGGCCTTCAGTCCACCGAAGCCTCCGCCGAGGACGACGACGTGCGGGCGGGGGTCTACGGCGGCCCGGTCTCGGTGTGGCGGGGACTCACTCATGGTCGGCGGGCATCATGAAGCGCGAGGATCGCGGTGGGAAGTGTTCCCGGGCGCGACTCGATGGGAGCCGGATCCCCGGAATTCGAACTCGCCGGAAGTGAGCCGGGCACCGGAGCGAGATGTTCTTGCGCACGGGTCGCCCAGAGCAGGTCGAACGTCCGGGAAATAGACGGCTTCGGATGGGCCGACTCGGCCGAGCGGGAGCTACGGTAGAGCCACACGAAGGACGCGGCCAGCAGCGCGTTGAAAAGGACGCCGATCGAGGCCTTGCCGATCCGAGTCGGGTCCGCCCCGTCGTTCAAGACGTGCACGAGGATCGCCAGGCAGATCAGCAGGGAGAGCGCCGCGAAGCCGATCATCCAGCGCCAGAACGTCGTGGTCACAGGATCTTGGGCTCGTGGTACTCGCCGAACGAGGCGCGCAACACGTCCGTGATCTCACCGAGCGTGCACTCCGCGTGCGCCGCGGCCACGAAGCGCGCCAGCAGGTTGTCCGTGCCCGCGCACGCGTCGCGCACGTCGTCGAGCGCGCGCTTCGCCTTCGCGGCGCCGCGCTTCTTGCGCACGTCCGCGAGACGCTCGTGCTGCTCGCGCTCGACCGCGGCGTCGATCTTGTGGATCTCGATCGTCGGGCCGCCGCTCTCGTCCTCCTCGAAGCAGTTCACGCCGACGATCTTCTTGCGACCTTGTTCCGTCGCGCGCTGGTAGGCGACCGCGGAGCGGTGAATTTCGCGCTGGATCCAGCCCGCTTCGGTCGCGGCCACGACGCCGCCGCGCTTGTCGATCTCGGCGAAGTAGCGCTCGGCATCCTGCTCCAACCGATTCGTCTGCGCCTCGACGAAGTAGCTGCCGGCGAGCGGATCCGCGACGTGCGCGATCTCGGTCTCCTCGGCCAGGATCTGCTGCGTGCGCAGCGCGATCTTCACGGCCTTCTCGGTCGGCAAGGACAGCGTCTCGTCCATCGAGTTCGTGTGCAGCGACTGCGTGCCACCGAGCACCGCCGCCAGCGCTTCGTAGGCCGTGCGCACGATGTTGTTCTCGGGCTGCTGCGCCGTCAGCGTCACGCCGGCCGTCTGCGTGTGGAAGCGCAGCATCCACGAGCGCGGATCCTTCGCGCCGAAGTCGTTGCGCATCTTGCGCGCCCAGATGCGGCGCGCGGCGCGGAACTTGGCGATCTCCTCGAAGAAGTCGATGTGGCTGTCGAAGAAGAACGACAAGCGCGGCGCGAAGCTGTCCACGTCGAGCCCGGCGGCGATGCCGCGCTTCACGTACTCGAATCCGTTCGCCAGCGTGAACGCCAGCTCTTGCGCCGCGGTCGAGCCCGCCTCGCGGATGTGGTACCCGCTGATCGAGATCGTGTTCCACTGCGGCACGTGCACGGCGCAGTGGCTCATCACGTCCGTGATCATGCGCAGCGCGGGTTCGGCCGGCACGAGCCACGCGTGCTGGGCCTGGTATTCCTTGAGGATGTCGTTCTGCACCGTGCCGCGCAGCTTCGACGGCGCCACGCCCTGCCGCTCGCCGCAGGCGATGTAGTAAGCGAGCAGGATCGGCGCCGGCCCGTTGATCGTCATCGACGTCGACACGTCGGCCATGGGGATCCCCGCCATCAGGGTCTCCATGTCACGCAGGCACGAGACGGCGACGCCGACTTGTCCGACCTCGCCGCGACTGCGCTCGTGGTCCGAGTCGTACCCCATGAGCGTCGGGAAGTCGAAAGCGGTCGAAAGCCCCGTCTGTCCGTGCGCGAGCAAGTACTTGAAGCGCTCGTTCGTCTGCTTCGCCGAGCCGAAGCCCGCGAACTGCCGCATCGTCCAGAGGCGACCGCGGTACATCGTCGGATGCACGCCGCGCGTGAACGGGAACTGTCCCGGCAAGCCCAAGTCGTTCTCAGGATCGAGCTGGACGTCGTCGGGCCCGTAGAGCGGCTCGAGCTTCGTGCCCGAGATCGTCGTGAACTCGGCGTCGCGCTTTTCACCCTTGTCGAATGCGCGCTGCCAGAGGGCAGTGGCGTCGGTGCGGATCACGTCCTGAGGGCTCATGCGGTTCGGGGCTCCGATCAGCCGACCGATGGGACCTGACGTGGGCACCTCGGATGGCTTCGACTTCGGAGTATACGGCGAGAGCGTTCCGATCGGCACGCGTGGTCCGTCCTGAGCCGTCCGACTGCGACGGAACGGTACCCGGCCGCGCGGATCGACGCAGCTTTGGTGCGATCACCCGGGCGAGCCGCGGCCGTGGAGCGACTCGAGCAGCGCGCTCGAGAGCTCGTCGACGACGTCGTACGGCGTGCGGCCCGCTTCGAGGAGCGCGCGCACGCGCTGGCCCTGACCGCCGGGCCCCCACAGCGCGGACGACAGCCGCTCGTGCAGCACGCGCTGCACTTGCGCCACGCGCTTCGAAGCGCGCACGGTCTCGAGGCCGAGACCGCGCAGATGCACGCGGTGCGTCTCCATCGCGGCGAGCACGTCCTCGATCCCCTGCGATTTCCCCGCGCTGCAGCCGACGACCGGCGGAACCCAGCGGCCTTGCCCGGCGTGACGGACGTGCGCGGCTTCCTCGAGGTCCATCAGGAGTCGATCACTGCCGGGCAGATCGACCTTGTTCACGACGAGCACGTCGGCGACCTCGAGGATGCCGGCTTTCATCGCCTGGATGCCGTCACCTGCGCCGGGGCACAGCACGACGAGCACCGTGTCCGTCGCCGACACGACGTCGTACTCGGCCTGGCCGACGCCGACGGTCTCGAGCAGCACCTCGTCGATCCCGAACGCGTCGATCACGTCGCACGCGTCCGAAGCAGCGCGCGAAAGTCCGCCGTGACTGCCGCGGCTCGCCATCGAGCGGATGTAGACGCCCGCGTCGCTCGTGCGCTCCTCCATGCGAATGCGGTCGCCGAGCAGCGCGCCGCCGGAGATCGGGCTGGACGGATCGACGGCCAGGATTCCGACGGTCTTCTGCTGCGCGCGCAAGACCCGCGCGAGCTCGTTGACGAGCGTGCTCTTCCCCGCGCCCGGCGGTCCCGTTATGCCCGTGCGCCACGCGCGCCCGACCGACGCGTACACGCCGCGCGCGAACTCCGCATACGCCGGATCGCCGTTCTCGGCCCACGAGATCGCGCGCGCCAGCGCCGACTTCTCACCGGCGCGGAACCGGGTCGCGAGCTCGGTGACGGAGCTCATCGGACGAACAGCGAAACCAAGTATGCGACGAAAAGGATCACGATCGCGGCGATCAGCGCGAACCGCGCGCGGCGCAACCACGGACGGCGCGTGAGCAGCGCCTGGCTCTGGCGGCGCATCTCCTCGAGACGCCGGCGCAGTTCCGGATCGAGGGACTGATGGACGATGCCGATCGACGTCGTGCGGATCGCGCTCATGGGTGTCGCCAAGTCGATGAACGAGCCTCGCTCGTTCATCGACTACGCAGTCACGGCCCGCGCGATCACGATGCGCTGGATGTCGGTGGCGCCTTCGTAGATCTCGGTGATCCGCGCGTCGCGGAACAGGCGCTCGACGATGAAGTGGTCGGTGTAGCCGGCGCCGCCGTGGATCTGCAGGCATTCGTCGGCGCAGAAGTTGGCGGTCTGGCTGGCGAACAGCTTGGCTTCGGCCGCTTCCTGCGAGCAGCGCTCACCGCGGTCGCGCATCCAGGCGGCCTTCTGCACGAGCAACCGCGACGCGTCGAGCCGCGTCGCCATGTCGGCGAGCTTCCACTGGATCGCCTGGAACTCGCCGATCGGCTTGCCGAACTGCTCGCGCTCCTTGCTGTACTTGATCGAGGCCTCGAGGCACGCGCGGCCGATGCCGACCGCCTGGCTGGCGATCCCGATGCGACCGCCGTCGAGCGTGTCCATCGCGATCTTGAAGCCGTCGTGCAGCGTCCCGAGCAGGTTCGCCTTCGGCACGCGCACGCCCGAGAACTCGATCTCGGTCGTCGAGCTGCCGCGGATGCCGCACTTCTTCTCCGCCTTGCCCACGCGGATGCCGGGCGAGTTCGCGGGGACGAGCAGCGCGCTGATGCCCTTCGCGCGCGTCGTGCCCGGCTCCGTGCGCACGTAGCACAGGAACATCCCGGCCCACCCGCCGTTCGTGACCCAGATCTTCGTGCCGTCCACGACGAAGTGGTCGCCGTCGAGCTTCGCTGTCGTGCGCAAGCTGGCGGCGTCCGATCCGGCGTTGGGCTCCGTCAGGCAGTACGCGCCGATCACTTCGCCCGTGGCGAGACGCGGCAGCCACTCGCGCTTCTGCGCCTCCGTGCCGAACTTCTGCAGCGGCGCGCCGATCAGGCTGTTGTGCACCGACAGCGTGACGCCCGTCGCAGCGCAGGCGCGGTTCACTTCCTCGAGCACGATCGCGAGCGCCTGGTTGCCCATGCCGGCGCCGCCGTAACTCTCGGGGATCGTGAGGCCCCACAGGCCGAGATCCTTCATCAACGCGAACACGTCGCGCTCGATCGTGCCCTGCCGGTCATGCTTCGTCGCGCGCGGCATGAGCTCCGTTTCCGCGAAGCTGCGAGCCATGTCGCGGACCAGCGTGAGTTCTTCGTCGAGACCGAAATCCATGCCGTTGCTTTCTCTCAGGCCTTCGCGGGAGCCGCGTCGTAGTCGTAGAAACCCTTGCCCGACTTCTTGCCGAGCCTTCCGGCAGCGACGTAGCGGCGCAGCAGGGGACAGGGGCGGTATTTGTCGTCGCCGAGGCCCGTGTGCAGCACCTCGAGGATGTCGAGGCACACGTCGAGCCCGATCAAGTCGGCCAGCGCCAGCGGTCCCATCGGGTGGTTCATCCCGAGCTTCATGACCGTGTCGATGCCTTCCTTCGTCGCGACGCCTTCCATGAGGCAGAAGACCGCCTCGTTGATCATCGGCATCAAGACACGGTTCGACACGAAGCCCGGATAATCGCTGGCCTCGACCGGCGTCTTGTCGAGCGATTGCGTGCAAGCGTGGATCGCCCGCATCGTGGCGTCGCTCGTCTCCTGGCCGCGGATGATCTCGACGAGCTTCATCAGCGGCACCGGGTTCATGAAGTGCATGCCGATGACGCGGTCGGCGCGCTTCGTAGCCGCAGCGATTTCGGTGATCGAGATCGAGCTCGTGTTCGTGGCGAGGATCGTGGCGGCCGGACACTGCGCGTCGAGCTGCGCGAACACCTTGCGCTTGATCTCGATGCGCTCGGACACGGCTTCGACGGCCAGCGCGACGTCGCGGACGTCCTCGAGGCGCGTGCTGGGCCGAAGACGCGCGCGGATCGCCTGCGCGTCGGCTTCGGGCAGCGTGCCCTTCTTGACGAAGCGCGCCAGCGAGCCCTCGACGGCCGCGACGCCCTTCTTCAGGCCGTCCTCGTTCACGTCCACGAGCAGCACTTCCGCGCCGAAGCTCGCGAACGTCTGCGCGATGCCGTTGCCCATCGTGCCCGCGCCGACGACGGCGACGCGCTCGTACGCGCACTTCGGCATCACATGCGCTCCACCGAAAGCGACACGGCGTTCCCGCCGCCGAGGCACAGCGAGGCCATGCCGGTCTTCGCGTCGCGCTGTTGCATCGCGTGGAGCAGCGTCGTCAACACGCGCGCGCCCGACGCGCCGATCGGGTGGCCGAGCGCCACCGCGCCGCCGTTCACGTTCACGCGCTCCGCGTCGAGGTCGAGCACGCGGATCAGCGCCAGGGAAGCGACCGAGAACGCTTCATTGATCTCGTGCAGGTCGAAATCGCGCGGCTTTTTGCCCTGTTTCGCCGCGAGCGCCCCGATGGACTTCTCCGGCGCCATCATGACCCACTCCGGCGCGCACCCGCCGGCCCCATAGCCCGTGATGCGCGCGAGCGGCTTGACGCCGTGCTTCTTCGCCGCCTCCGCGCTCATGATCACGAGCGCCGAAGCGCCGTCGTTGATCGAGCTCGCGTTCGCGGCCGTGACGGTGCCGGCCGGATCGAAGGCCGGCTTCAGCTTCGCGATCGCGTCGGCCGTCGTGTCGCCGCGCACGGTCTCGTCCGTGGTGAACGACACGGGATCGCCCTTCTTCTGCGGGATCTTCACCGCGAACTTCTCGGCGTCGAACTTGCCCGCGGCGGTCGCGGCGCCGGCGCGCTGGTGGCTCTGCGCGGCGAACTCGTCCTGCTGGCGCCGGCTGATCTCGTACTTCTTCGCGACGAGCTCGCCCGTCTGGCCCATGTGGAAGTCGTTGTAGATGTCCCACAGCCCGTCCCAGATCATCGAGTCGATCAGCTTGCCGTGACCGAGCCGCACGCCCGCGCGCGCTTCGGGCATCAAGTACGGCGCGTTCGTCATGCTCTCCTCACCGCCGGCCACGATCACTTCGGCGTCGCCCGCGCGGATCGCCTGAGCCGCGAGCATCACCGCCTTGAGCCCCGAGCCGCAGACCTTGTTGATCGTGTAGCTCGGCACCGTGTTCGGCACACCGGCCGCGATCGCAGCCTGGCGCGCCGGGTTCTGCCCGAGACCCGCGGCGAGCACGTTGCCCATGATCACTTCGTCGACGAGCTCAGGCGCGATCTTCGCGCGCACGAGAGCTTCGCGGATCGCGAGCGCGCCCAACTGCGGTGCCGTGAACCCGGCGAGCGAGCCTTGGAACTTGCCGATCGGGGTTCGGCAGGCGGCGGCGATGACGACGTCTCTCACGGGTGATGCTCCTCGATGTCCCTTCCTGCGCGCGCCGGTGTTGGCGGCACCTGAGTGAAGAGGGCGAACAGTCTAGGTCCCGAGCGCGCTGCGGCCTAGCAGCCCGTTGAACAAGTCGGGCCGCCCGACGCTACGTGCCCAAGCGCTGCGAGGAGGCCGACGGAACGACGGGGGAGACGGCCGTCCGGGCCGCTCGGCACGGCGTGACGAGGCCGACGACGCAGCGCGACGGCACGTTGCGTCAGGCGGCCTGACTCGTTCAGCGGGCGGCTAGGTGCGGCCGACCCAG
>Ga0105044_10011376_pt1 | contig 12141 bp, 9 predicted proteins | sample MAT01_FD_78092 | JGI IMG/M metagenome (GOLD analysis project Ga0105044, IMG submission 78092) | Freshwater microbial communities from Lake Fryxell liftoff mats and glacier meltwater in Antarctica - MAT-01 | ecosystem: Environmental > Aquatic > Freshwater > Ice > Liftoff microbial mat | place...
GCCCGAGCAGAGCTCGGGGATGATCACCACGTCGATGCCGTGGTTGAAGATGGCCCCGAACTGCGGCGGGCACCAGCGGATGCAGGTGTCGCAGTTGATGCAGATCGACATGTCGATGAGCAGTGGGACGTTGAGCCACTTGGGGTTGCGCTCGCGAGATGCGAGGCGATCGTCACGGGTCCCGGCCGACACGGGCGGCAGGGTACTCAGCCACGGCTGGTCCGGCCTCGCTTGACCGATCGGTCAAGTCGGCTAGTTTCACCGCCGCTCACGACCTTCACGACCGAGGAGTTCCCGGTGGCCAAGTACCCGTTCCTGTCCGACGCGTGGATGGAGGCCGCCAAGGCCATCCGTGACGAGTACGCCGACAAGGTCAGCGCGCCGGCTCACGCCATCCGCATGAACCAGGTCGTGACCGACGTGCCCTTCGGTGACGGGACGGTCAACGCCCACCTCGACACCTCCGGCGGCGAGGCCGTCATGGAGATCGGCCACCTCGAGAACCCCGACCTCACGGTCACCACCGACTGGGCCACGGCCAAGGCGATCACCGTGGACGGCGACGCTCAGGTCGGGATGCAGGCCTTCATGCAGGGCAAGGTCAAGGTGCAGGGCGACATGAGCAAGCTCATGCTCCTCCAGCAGGCCCCCACCGATCCGATCCAGACCGAGATCCAGGAGAAGGTCAAGGAGATCACCGAATAGCTTTCGACTGGCCTCGCTGCGCTCGGCAAGTCCGGCGTCGCCGTCGTGGAACGTCCTCGGCTGCTGCTCCGCTCCGACTGCGCAGCCTGACGAACTTCTTGCGGACGCTACGTGACCGCTGGTTCGACGGCGGTCGGGGGCTCCCGTAGGGAGCCCATCCGCGGGGTGGACTTCACGGCGATGGCGCAGGCGGTCCCGACGAGGGCGACGCCCGCGGCGGTGAGGAAGGCGTTGCTGAAGGCATCCACCTCCCCCACCGTGGTCTCGCGGCTGGTCTGGATGGTCTGCAGGATCTGGATGCCCGCGACGGCGCCCAACTGGGACACCATCTGCTGGGCCGCGCCGATGACCCCGAGGTCCCGGTCGTCGACCGCGTTGGCGATGCTGGACGCCATCGCGGGCAACGTCGCCCCGGCCCCGATGCCCGACAGGCCGAGCGCCACGACGATGAAGACGTCCGAGGTCTCCAGGGTGACCAGGGACATCCCGATCATCGATGACGCGATGGCGAGGGTGCCGAACGTGGCGGCCTTCCGCTCGCCTGTCCGCACCGTGAGGTAACCCGCCAGGGGCCCGGCGATCGAGAAGCACAACGGCCGGGCGATCGACAGCAGCCCGGCCTTGGTCTCGCCGTAGCCGAGGACCTGCTCCAGCAGCAGCGGGGTGAGGATGAAACCACCCATGTAGGCGAAGTTGTTGGTGAACTCGACGGCCAGGGGCAGGCGCACGTTGCGCTTCTGCAGGTAGCGCAGCGGCAGCAACGGATCGATGGCGCTCCGCTCCACCTTCACGAAGAGCAACATCAGCAACGGGGCGAGGAGGAAGCCGGCGATGACCACGGGGTTCGTCCAGCCCATCTCCGGACCGCGGTTGAGCCCGAACAGGGCACCGCCGACCGCACTGGCCAGCAGGAGCGTGCCCTTGAGGTCGAAGGGGGCGGGCTCCTCGCGCTCGGTGTCGGGCAGCAGGATGAAGGCGACGAACAGCCCGAGGAGGGCGATCGGCACCTGGGCCACGAAGATCAGCCGCCAACTCAGGTACTCCACCACCGGGCCGCCCACCACCACGCCGAGGACCGGCCCGCCCGCCATCACGAGGGTCCAGTAGCCCATGGCCTGGGCCCGCCGCTCCCGGGGGAAGGTGGTGTTGATGAGCGCCATGGAGGCCGGGCCGGTCGCGGCGCCGATGCTCGCCCCCAGGACCCGGAAGACGATGAGCGCCGGGGCACTCCACGCCAGGGCGGAGAGGGCCGCGAACACGGCACCGCCCGCCATGCCGATCAGGTAGATCCGGCGGTGGCCATTGCGGTCGCCCAGCTTGCCGACGGCCGGACCGACCACGGCGAAGGCCAGCAGTGGGCCGGTGATGACCCAGGTGAGCGTGGCCGCGCTGGTGTCCAGGTCCTCGGCGATGCCCGGGATCGACACGGCCAGGATCGTGATGGTGAAGGTGATCGTGAGGAGCCCGAACAGGGTCGTGGCCAGGACGATCCACGGGTACCAACCCTTGTCCTCGGCCTTGTTCGTGACCCGCTGGCCGAGCAGGAGGGGCCACGGGACCGAGCTCTCCTCGCTGACGCCGGGGGCCTCGACCGATAGGTCGGGCGGGCGTTCGGGGGTCACCGACCGGAGGCTAACGAGGGCCGAGATCGGCCCGGTCGGCGAACCGGGCCGGCTGGGGTGGCAACGTCGTGGCGGCTGGGGAGCGTCACGGCCGACACCACCCCAGCGGGCCCGGTTCGTGACGGAACGCTAGATACGCGGCGGGCGCCGGTGGTGGATGGTCGGCTCAGCCGTTGGGGCGGGTGAGGATGGTGACCGAGGTCCCGGGGGCCACGAAGGTGCCCGCCGCCGGGTCGGTGCCGGTGACGGCCCGCAGCGGCGAGCCATGGACCCCGGACACGCTGAGCCCGGCCGCCGCCAGCTCGTCGGCGGCATCGCCCACGTCGAGGCCGGAGACGTCCGGCACCTCGATCTGGGCCACCGCCACGTAGACGGTCACCGTGGAGTCCCGCGGCACCGTCGTCCCCGGGCCCGGCTCGATGCGGGTGACGGTGCCCTCGGCCTGGTCGAGGGTGGGCTCCTCCACCCGGACGACCTCGAGCGAGAGCTCGCCCAGCTCGGCGGCCACGTCGTCGTAGGGGCGGCCGACGGCGTCCTGGGGGACGGTCCGCGGCCGGGGCCCGAGGGACACCACGAGGTCAACGGCGCTGTTCCGGGGGACCTCGGCGAAGGCCGCGGGGATGGCCTGCACGGTGCCGGCCACCACCAGCTCGTTGAACTTCTCCGACACGAAGCCCACCCGCAGGTTGGCGGCCTCGAGGGTTTGGCGGGCCTGCTCCACCGTGCCATTGGTCAGATCGGCCGGGACCGCCACGAACTCGGGCCCGCGGTTCACCGTCACCGTGAGGGTCTGGCCCTCCCGGAGCATCTCGCCGGCCGCGGGGTCCTGGGCCAGGACAGTGCCCGCGGGGAGGCCCGTCCGTCGGTCGCCGACGAGCTGGACGTCGAAGCCGAGATCGCCCACGAGATCGTCGATGGCGCTGACACGCTGCTCGGCCAACTGCGGCACCTCGTGCTCGGGGAACACGACCAGATAGGCGGCCACGGCGCCGGCGGCGACCAGGACCAGACCGACGACGGCAAGCACGGCGACCCGGCCCCGACGGCGGCCGCCCGCCTCGTCCCGCGCCGCCCGCGCCGCCGCCCTGCGGTTCCGGCGCCGGGCCCGGCGCCCGGGGGTGGGATCGACCACGGCGGGCCCCTCGGCCTCGGGGAACACCGACGCGCCGGGCTCCGCCGGCTCGGGCAGCATCGTCGGGTCCCGGTCGATCTCGACGGCGGTGTCGGGCAGGACGATGGCGCCGGCCAGGGGCAGGGCGGCCGGCGGGTCCAACTGCTCGGTGGCCCGCAGGAACAACGTCGACAGCGCCGCGGCGTCGGGACGGTCCTCGGGCGCCACCTGCCCGGCGGCCTCGAGCACGGGCTGGAGGACCCCGAGCCGACTGGTGACCGGGATGGGCTCGGACACCCGGGCCATGAGCGTCCCGATCGTGGTGTCCAGGGAGAACGGGACGTGACCGGTGACGGCCTCGATGAGGACGAGAGCCAGCGAGTAGACGTCACTGCGACCCGACAGCGACCGCCCCTGGGCCTGCTCCGGGGAGGCGTACCGGGCGGTGCCCAGCACGGCCCCGGACGGCTCGGTCACCGCGGCATCCGCCAGGGCCCGGGCGAGGCCGAAATCGGCGATCCGGAGGCGGCCGTCGTCGCCGAAGAGGAGGTTGGCCGGCTTGAGGTCGCGGTGGACGAGGCCCTGGCGGTGGGCGTGATCCAGGCCCCGGGCGGCTTCGAGGCCCACCAGGGTGGCCTGGGCGATGCTCAGGCGGTGGCCCTGGTCGAGCATGGCCCGCAGCGACCCCCCGCCGATGAACTCGGTGACCAGGAACGGGACCTCGTCCTCGCCCCAGTCGAAGACGGCCAGCAGGTTGGGGTGGTTCAGGCCGGCCGCCGTCTGGGCTTCCGAACGGAAACGCCGGATGAACGCGGCGTCGTCCGCGTAGGACTCGTGCAGGAGCTTGATGGCGACCCGGCGCCGGAGGCGGGTGTCCTCGGCCAGGAAGACCTGGGCGGAGGCCCCTGCCCCGATCGGGGCCAGGAGCCGGTACCGACCCGCGAGGACACGACCGATCTGGTCGTTCATGCGGGTCATCGACACGCGGCCGAGGCTAAAGGCTGGGGTTCTCTCGGCCGCGGCACACCGTCGGCCGAGGCCAAGGGCTGGGCTCGGCGCGGCCGCGGCACACTGTCGGGGTGAGTCCCCTCGTGCGTCGGGCCCTGATCACCGTGGTCGTCATCGGCTGCCTGGCGGGCGTCGTGTTCGCCTTCAGCAAGGTCAGCCGGGACGACGGCACCAACGACATCGCCGTCACCGAGTCGGGTCCGGTCGAACAGCTCATCCCTCCCCGCAACAGCGAGATCCTGCGCCAGGACGTGACCGGCGTGGACCTGCGCCCGGGGTGGACCGGGGTGCTGATCGTCAACGACGTGGAGATCCCCGAGGACCAGGTTGACCTCGCCAACCTCGAGTCCCTCGGCCAGATCCTCTTCACGCCCGGCGACGACAAGGCGGTCGAGCAGTACGAGGCGGGCGAGAACTGCGTCACCGCCGTGGTCTGGCGGGTGGAGGAGTCCCGCGCCGACGCCCGCAACACCGACTGGTGCTTCAACGTCACCTAGGTCGGGAGCTCGCCGGTCTCCAGCAGGGCGACGAAGGCGGTTTCGTCGATGGTGGGGATGCCGAGCTCTTCGGCCTTGGTGGCCTTGGCCTGACCGGGGTCGCGACCGAGGACGACGGCGGTGGTCTTCTTGGAGACGCTGCCCGGGGCCTTGCCGCCGCGGGACTTGATGGCCTCCTCGATCTGCTCGCGGGTGAAGCCGTCGAGGGTGCCGGTGACCACCACCGACATCCCTTCCATGGTCTGGGGGACGTCGGGGCGCTCGGGGCCGTCGAAGTTCAGCCCGGCGGCCCGTAGCTTCTCCACGACCGCCCGGTTGGCGTCGCTCTGGAAGAACTCGTGGACGCTGCGGGCGATGATCGGCCCGACCCCGTCGACGGCGACCAACTCCTCCTCGGTGGCGTCCATGACGGCATCGAGGAGACCCAGGCCCATCGCCAGGATCTCCGACATGGTCCCGCCCAGGTGGCGGATGTTCAGGCCGACGAGGAGATTGGCGAGGGGCCGGTCCCTCGCGGCCTCGATGGCGTTCTGGAGGTTGCGCACGGCGATCTCGCCGAAGCCCTCCATGGCCGAGATGACGTCCCCGTCGATGGCGTAGATGTCGCCCACGTCGGTGATGAGGCGGGTGCCGGTGTCGGGGTCGAGGTGGGTGAAGAGTTGGGCCCGCTGCTCGCCGAAGCCCTCGATGTCCATCGCCCCCCGGGAGGCGAAGTGCTCGATGCGCCCGGCGATCTGGGCCGGGCAGTCGATGTTGGTGCAGAAGGTGTCGCTCTCGCCCTCCAGCCGGACCAACGGGCCGCGGCACACCGGGCACTCGGTCGGGAACTTCCACTTCCGGAGGCCCTTCTTGCGCAGGCCGAGCACCGGGCCGACGACCTCGGGGATGACGTCGCCCGCCTTGCGAACCGTCACCGTGTCGCCCGGGCGGACATCCTTGGCCGCCACCTGGTCCTGGTTGTGGAGGGTGGCCAGGCCGACGGTCGAGCCGCCGACGAAGACCGGCTCCATGACCGCGAAGGGCGTGGCCTTCCCGGTCCGCCCGATGGACACCATGATGTCCTCGAGCAGCGTCGTGCGCTCCTCGGGTGGGAACTTGTAGGCGATCGCCCAACGGGGCGCCTTGGCCGTCGAGCCGAGGCGGTCCCGCAGCGCCAGGTCGTCGACCTTCACCACGACGCCGTCGATCTCGTACTCGAGGTCGTGGCGGTTCTCCTGCCACCCTTCGCAGTAGCGGTGGATCTCCTCCAGGCCCGAGAGCACCTCGATCCGGGGGTTGACCGGCAGGCCGAGGGACCCGATGTAGTCGAGGGTCTCGTGGTGGGTGGTGAAGGGGGGCCCACCCTGGACCTGGCCCAGCTGGTAGGTCCACAACGCCAGGTTGCGGGTGGCGGTGACGGCCGCATCCTTCTGGCGCAGCGAGCCCGCCGCCGTGTTCCGGGGGTTCACGTAGCGGGCCAGGCCCTGGCGCTCCTGCTCCTCGTTGAGGGCGTGCCATTCGGCGATGGGCATGTAGATCTCGCCCCGGATCTCCAGCACGTCGGGGATGTCGCCGGTGAGCCGGTCCGGGACCTGGGCCAGGGTGGCCACATTGGGGGTGATGTCCTCGCCCACCCGTCCGTTGCCCCGGGTGGCGGCCTGGACGTAGCGGCCCTGCTCGTAGCGGATGGACACGGCCAGGCCGTCGATCTTCAACTCGCAGACGCAGTCCAGCGGGGCGTCCTCGGGCTGGCCGAGGCGACGCTGCAGCCGAGCCCCCCAGGCCAGCAGCTCCTCGAGCTCGAAGGCGTTGTCCAGGGACATCATCCGCACGGCGTGCTCGACCGGGGCGAAGGTGGTCGACGGGGCCCCCCCGACCTCCTGGGTGGGCGAGTCCGGCGTCGCCAACTCGGGGTACTCGGCCTCCAAGGCCTTCAGCTCGCGGACCAGGGCGTCGTAGTCGGCGTCGCTGATCAGCGGGTCGTCGAGGGTGTGGTACCGCTCGTTGTGGAAGCGGATCTGCTCGGCCAGCTCCCGGGCCCGATCGGCCGCGGCGAGGTCGTCGGCGGTGGGGTCGCTGGGCACCGTCAGAACCTACCGGCGCGCGGTGACGGCTTCAGTCGGTCAGGCCCCGACCTGCAGGCGCACCCCGATGGCCTGACCCAGGACCCGGCGGCCCAGCTCGCCGGCGAGGCGCAGGCGGTGCTCGGCCTGGCTGGCACCGTGGCCGGCCAGCCCGCAGGCGGGCGTGATCAGGGCCTGGCGGCGGAGGCGGCCGGCATCGCAGCCCTCCCGCACCAGCGCGCACCAGAGGTCCGACAGGCGGCGCCACAAGCCGTCGCCGGACTCACCGACCGGCTCGTCGGTGGGCACCGCACCCCAGGCGATCCAGCCGTCGCGCTCGAGGAAGCGGCCGAGAGTCCCGGCGTGACTGACCAGCGATGCGGTGACCGGCAGGGACAGGACCCGGGGCCCGGCTTGGGTGACCAGCGACCAGTCGGTGGCCCCGCAGCAGTGCACGCCGCTGACCGCGTCGAGCTCGACCGACGCCAGGGACTCGGACAGGAGCTGGACAACGGCCTCGTTGGCCAGTGGGAAGCGGGGGTGCTCGTTGCCGCTCAGGCCCGGCTCGTCCAGGAACACGAGGAGCGGCGCGGTGGGCAGGGCGTGGCGGGCGGCGGCCAGGAGGGCCTCGACCCGCTCCCGCACGGCCGCCCCGGCGACCGGGAAGGCCAGATCCGCAGGGGCCCCACCGTCGAGGAGCGCCCGACCGAGGGTCACGGGCCCGGTGAGCTGGAGCTTCACGGGACCGGGACGACCCTGCACCGCCCGGAGGAAGGTCTGGAGCGTGGCGAACGGCGGACCGCCGATCCCCGCCCCGTCCTCGGTGGCATAGGGGTGGTGGCGGTCCAGCTCTCCGGGCGTGACGCTCAGCGCGCCGTCGTCGCCCACCGCGACGCCCTTCATGCCCCAGGCGCCCTGGGCCAGCATCCCCTCGACGGGGTGCTCGGCGGGCAGGGAGGGGGCGGCGGGCAGGCGGGGCAGGGTGGAGAGGACCAGATCGACGGCCTGGTCGGCGTCAGCCAGGGGCAGGCTGCCGATGGCCGTGGCCGTGCCCGTGGCGACCAGGAACTCGGTGTCGCCGGCCGCTCCGGCGTCGGTTTCGGTCTCCCCCACACCGCGTGAATAGCCACCGACGGTCCTGATCGACAAATCTCCCTGGGTGCGACCTGGAGCCCTGAACCTGCTACGGCTCCTTTGGCTGTCCCTGCCGGTCACGGTGGGGCCCGCCGTGGAGGACGCCCTGGGCAGTGCGTCGGGTCCGGTGGCCTGGGTCGTGGGGGTCGAGCTGTGGCTGACCTGGGCCGCCGTCCTGCTCGCCCTGCTCGTGCCCCGGGCCGTGTCGCTGACCGTCCTGCGGGTCGGGGCGCCGGGGGTGGCGGCGGTGAGCGTCGTCGCCGCCCTACAGGGTGGGGTGGACGGCCTGGATCTGCTCGCCGTGGCGGTGGCCGCCCTGGTGCTGGTGGTGGCTGGGTGGCCCACCGTCGGCGCCGACCTGGTCGACGGCTCCTCCTACGGCCCCGAGCGGCGCCTGCCGCTCCGGGTACCGCCGAGCCTGGCCCTGGGCCCGGCCCCCCTGGCCGTGGCCGTGGTCCTCGTGGGTGCCGCGGCCGGACCCCTGCTCCTGGCGACGGAGCAGTGGGCACTCGGTGTCGTGGTCACCATCATCGGGGTCGGCCTGGCGTTCCTGGCGGCCCGGTCGTTGCACGCCCTGTCCCGCCGGTTCCTCGTCTTCGTCCCCGGCGGGGTCGTGGTCCATGACCCCTTGACCCTGGTCGACCCCGTCCTCCTGCCCAAGACCGGCCTGACCTCCGTGGGCCCGGCCCCGGCCGACACCGATGCCGAGGACCTGACCATGGGCGCCGGCGGCCTGGTGATGGAGCTGCGCCTCCAGCAGCCCTCCGACCTCGTCCGCCGCCGCCCCGGCCGCGCCCCTGACGAGGCGGTGAGCACCGCCGCCGTCCTCGTCGCCCCCACCCGCACCGCCGCCTTCCTGACCGACGCCGCCGAACGGAACCTCCCCTTGACGCGCTGACCGAGGTTCAATAGCGACGCCGAACACCGAGGCTGGGACGGGGACTCGGGCTGCGGGTCATCGTCGGCATGCCGGTCCTCCAGCTCCGATCGACAACCGACACCGATGGCAACGATGGGGGCGTGGGGTCGGGCTGCTGGTCGTCCCGGCACGCCGGTCCTCCGGCCCCGACCGACAACCGACACCGAAGGCACGGAGGAGGTCGGATGGCTGGTCGTCGGGTTCGATCCGGCGGAACCCCACGCGGCGCCTCGGTGTCGGTGTCGGTGTCGGTGGCTCAACGGGCGATGGCGCCGCCGAGGACCTCGTCCCCGTCGTAGAAGACGACGCTCTGGCCCGGGGCGACCCGCGGCTGGGCCTCGTCCCAGGTCAGGACCGAGCCGAGCAGCACCCCCGGCCGGGGGTCCCCATGGGCGCTGCACTGGACGAGCACGGGGCCCGCCACGGGGCCATCGGCCCACACGAGGTCGTCCAGGGCGACCTCCTCGTCGAGCAGGTCCTCCTTGCGGCCGATGGTCACCGTGGCCGTGCCGACGTCGACCGAGGTCACGAAGCTGGGCTCCTGCTGCTTGCGCAGGCCCAGCCCCCGGCGCTGGCCGACGGTGACCAGCTCGACGGCCTCCACCTCCCCCACCTGAAGACCGGTGGCATCGACGACGCGGCCGGGCGTGAGGTCGATGCGGTCGGCCAGGAAGCCCTGCCGGCCGGCGGCGGTCTGGATGAAGCAGACGTCCTGGCTGTCGGGCTTGGCGGCCGTGCGCAGCCCGAGGTCGGCGGCCCGCTCCCGCACCGCAGCCTTGGTCAGGTCCCCGACCGGCAGCAGGACCCGGGCCAGCGCGGCCTGGTCGAGCATGTGCAGCACGTAGGACTGGTCCTTGGGGCCGTCCGCGCCCCGGGCGACGCGGCGGGTGCCGTCGGGGCGCCCGACGACCCGGGCGTGGTGACCGGTGGCCACGGCGTCGAAGCCGAGGACCTCGGCCCGCTCCAGCAGGCGGTCGAACTTCAGGTGCCGGTTGCACTCGATGCAGGGGTTCGGGGTGCGGCCGGCCGCGTGGGCGGCGACATAGGGCTCGACGACGTGGCGGTCGAAGTCGGGGCCGAAGTTGAAGGTGTGATGATCCAGTCCGAGGTGGTCGGCCACCCGGCGGGCGTCCTCCACGTCGGCCACCGAGCAGCAACCCTGGTCGGCCTCGCCGCCCCAGAGGCGGAGGGTCACGCCGTGGACCTCGTGGCCCGCCTCCGCCAGGAGCGCGGCCGTGACCGACGAGTCCACGCCCCCGGACATGGCGCACAGGACCCTCACGCATCCACCCGCTTCCCCGCCCGCAGGCGGTGCACGGCCTCGGGCACGGCGGCCAGCGCCCGGTCCACGTCGGCCTCGGTGGTGGCCCAGCCCAGGGACAGGCGCAGCGAACCCCCGGCGTGCTCGCGGGGGACGCCCATGGCGGCCAGGACCGCGGACGGCTCGGCCGCCCCGCTGGCACAGGAGGACGCGGCCGAGGCGGCCACCCCGGCCTCGTCGAGCAGGAAGAGCAGGGCCTCGGCCTCCACGCCGGGGAAGCAGAGGTGACAGAGCCCGGCGGCCCGGCCGGACCGGTCGCCGGCGACGATCCCGGTCTCGATCGCGTCGGGGATCGCGGCGAGCACCCCATCGGCCAGGCGGTCCCGGAGGGCCGTGATGCGGTTGACGTCCTCGGCCCGGCGGTCGGCGGTGATCCGGGCGGCGGTCGCCATGGCCGCGATGCCGGCCACGTTCTGGGTGCCGCTGCGGCGCTCCCGCTCCTGGCCGCCACCGATCTGACGGGCGGCCAACGCCACGCCGGGGCGCACGACGAGGGCGCCGACCCCCTTGGGCCCGCCGAACTTGTGGGCGCTCACCGAGATCAGGTCGGCCGAGGCCGCGGCCCCGGCCACGTCGACCCACGACAGGGCCTGGACGGCATCGGTGTGCAGGACCGCCGCCGGGGTGTGACGCCGCACGACCTCGGCCACGGCCTCGAGGGGCTGGATCGCCCCGACCTCGTTGTTGACCAGCATCACCGAGACGAGCCGGACGTCCTCGAGGCCATCGAGCACGGTCGCCAGCCCGTCGAGATCGATGCGGCCCGTGCCGTCGACCGGGGCGACGTGGGCGCCGAGCCCGATCGCGGGATCACGGACCGCCGGATGCTCGACCGAGGAGATGACGACGCTCCCGCCGGCGGAGGCACCGAGCACGGCCAGGTTGTCGGCCTCGGTGCCCCCTCCCGTGAAGACGACGTCTCCCGGCCCCGCCCCCAGCACCTCGGCCATCACGTCCCGGGCGTCGTCCAGCACCCGACGGGCCGCCCGGGCCGCCGCGTGGGACCCCGACGGGTTCCCCGGCAACTCCGTCAGCACCCGGGTCAGCTCGGCCACCGCCTCCGGCCGTACCGGCATCGACGCCGCGCAGTCCAAGTAGGCCGTCGCAGTCACCCCCGCAGGCTACGGACGGCCACGGTGGGGCTGCGCCCCACCCCGCGATCGAGGCCAGCCACCTTGCCCGGCGGCGGAGGGCAGCAGACCAAGGACACGCCGACGACCCAGGACCATCTGGCGGCGAGGAGCGCAGCGAGTCGGTGGCCGGACCGTCGAAGCGCCGCAGCGCAGCGAGGACCGGCTTCGACGGAATCAGCAGGCGGCGGCGCCGGAGGCGCCACCAGGCGGTTCGGGCGTAGCCCGGAGGCGGAGCCTCAGGGCGCAGCCCCAGGGACGGAGCCCCGGTGCAACCGCTGGTAGGCGGCGGCGGCGCAGTGCAGGAAGGACTCCGGGGGCACGCCGGCGGGCGGGGTGTGGCGGAGCACCCCGGCCAGGGGACTGGCCAGCCGCACGGCGAGGTGTTGGCGGGCGGAGGGGGTCATCTCCGACGCCCGCAGCAGGTAGCCCCGGATGAGGCCGTACTGTTCGTCGGTCATGGCGGCGACATCCAGCGAGGCGGCGTAGGGCTCCCAGCCCGGCGGGGGGTAGAAGGTGTAGGCCGCCGAGGTGTTCGACGCCGCCGTTCGCTCCCGCAGCACCAGGGTGCCCGCCGCGAGGTCGCCCAGGCGCTGGCTGTCCCGGGTCAGCAGCACCGACAGGGTCGCGTCTAGGCCCAGCGTGAGGTAGA
>Ga0105044_10011377_pt1 | contig 12141 bp, 11 predicted proteins | sample MAT01_FD_78092 | JGI IMG/M metagenome (GOLD analysis project Ga0105044, IMG submission 78092) | Freshwater microbial communities from Lake Fryxell liftoff mats and glacier meltwater in Antarctica - MAT-01 | ecosystem: Environmental > Aquatic > Freshwater > Ice > Liftoff microbial mat | place...
GCGACATGGCCGGTGTGTACCGGTACCTCCGGGACAAGCCGTGAACGTCATCGACCAGCGGTGGAGGGACGCCGTGGCCGTGGCCCTCGACGCTGCGGTCCCCGGTTCGGTCGACCTGGGTGCGCTCGACTACGTGGAGCAGTTGCTCACCGCGTTGGACCACGAGCCACCGCGCATCTGGGCCGCGCCGGGCCGGTGGGACGGTCCCGTCGGCGCACCTGCTCCTGGCGCGCCGGCGTGGCTGGAGCTGGGGCCGTGGGAGCGACAGGCATGGCAGCGGCGTCTGGCCGAGTGGCAGGCGGCCTACGACCGGATCGCCGACGGCACCGCCGGCCAGGCCGACCTGCAGCTCGTCCACGGGCATGCGTGCGAGGCCACCTACGGTGATCCTGCGTACGGCGGCAACCGGGGTGGGGGCGGCTGGCAGCGGATCGGGTTCCCCGAACCCCTGCATCCACCGGCACGAGGGGTTCGATCGTGAGCACCGCCGACTGCGACGTCGTCATCATCGGTTCCGGGCCCGGCGGGGCCACCGCCGCGGAGGTGCTCTGCGACGCGGGCTGGTCGGTGGTGGTGCTCGAGAAGGGCCGCAACCACCTGATCGACCTGGATGCGCCGCACGAGCCGTTGCGTCACTTCGCCAACGACGAGCTCGCCGCCCACCGCCGCCACCTGCTGGGGCCGGACCCGCTGCTCGAGCCGCGCACCTACCGGCGGACCGAGGCCGACGGTGATCGGCTGCTGGTGGGCGAGGTGAACAACCTCCCCTCCACCGTCGGCGGCGGGGGAGTCCACGCAGACGCGAAGCTGCCCCGGTTCCGGGAGGAGGACTTCCGGTTGCGCAGCGAACGCGGGCCGGTCGAGGGAGCGTCGGTCGAGGACTGGCCGATCACCTACGACGACCTCGAGCCCCACTACTCGGCGGTCGAACGCCTCTTCGGCGTGGCCGGTGACGACGGCGCCAACCCGTTCGCCGCGCCCCGCAGCACCCCCTACCCGCTGCCACCCGGCGACGACATGCCGATGGCGGTCATCACCGCGGCGGCGGCCGAGCGAGCCGGCCTGCATCCCTACCGAGCGCCCACGGGGATCAACAGCATCGCCGCGGACGGTCGGCCCGCCTGCACCGACTGCGGGTTCTGCGGCGGCTACGGCTGCCCGGTGCAGGCCAAGAACGACCCGATCGCCGCACTGCAGCGTGCGCTGCGCTCGGGCCGCTGCGAGCTGCGCCCCGAGTCGTACGCGACCGAGCTGGTGCTCGACGCCTCCGGCCGCCGGGCGACGGGTGTGCGCTACCTGGACCTCACCGAGCACCCCGAGCCGACGACTCGCGAGGTGCGGGTCCGCCACGCGGTCGTGCTGGCCGGGGGCGCGTTCGAGACGCCCAGGTTCCTGTTGCGCCAGGGGCTGGGCGGCGACCTCGTCGGGCGGTTCCTGACGTTCCACCACCAGACCTTCACCGTGGGCATCTTCCCCGAGCACGGGTTCCCGCACGGCACGGGCGGCGAACGGGGCCGTTGCGTCACCCACCTCCACGACGATCTGTTGGTCGACACCGCTGACCTCCGCCGGGCGGCCGCAGCGGCCGGGCTGCCCTGGGTGCGCGGCGGCGTCGTGGAGCACGGCGCCGGGAACATGCCGGTGGAGGAGGCGGTCACCTACGGTCCCGGCCGACACCACCTGAGCTCCATGCGCGACAGTGCCCTGCGCCGCCGGATGTGGGTCTTCACGATGCAGGGCGAGGACCTGCCGCAGGCCGTCAACCGGGTCGACCTCGATCCCTCGGTGTGCGATGTGTGGGGGGCGCCGTCTGGCCGGGTCACCTACGCACCCCACCGCCACGAGCTGGTGGCATCCGCGTACGCCGTTCCGCTGCACGAGGGGATCATGCGAGACGCTGGTGCCGAGGCCGCCTTCAGCGCCGCCTCGCCGCCCCAGGGTGAGCTGGACCTGCACGCGACGGCGAACCCGCTGGGCATCGCGCCGGCCTCCCGCCACGTGATGGGGACCACGCGGATGGGAGCGGGTCCCGCTCGCTCGGTCGTGTCGCCCGAGCAGCGACTCTGGGACGTCGACAACGTCGTGGTCGGTGACTCGTCGGTCTTCGTGACCTCCACCGGTTACAACCCCACCCTGACCCTTGCCGCCCTGGCCCACCGGGCCGCCACCTTGCTCGTCGGGAGCTGCTGATGTCCACCGCCCGCCCCGTCCCGGGGATCCCCGAAACCATGACCGCCGCGGTGCTGGCCGGACCGGGCCGTCTGGAGGTCGGTCCGGTGCCCACTCCCCGGGTCGGGCCCGACGACGTGCTCGTCGCGGTCGACCTGTGCGGCATCTGTGGCAGCGACCTGCACCTGGTGCTCGAGGGCTGGGCCCGTCCGGGCACCTGGCAGGGCCACGAGTGGGTCGGCACGGTGGTCGCGGCGGGCGAGCAGGTGAGCCGCTGGGGTCCGGGGGACCGGGTCGTGGGTGGACCGACCGCCAGATGTGGCACGTGCCGTGCCTGTCAGGTCGGTCGCCCGGCGTTGTGCGAGGCCCGCGACGCCGCGGGCACCGGGGACCCCGACGGGGCCTTCGCGACCTACAAGTGCACCCCGTCCGACGAGCTGCTGGCGTTGCCCGAGGGGCTCGACCCACGCGCCGCGGCCCTGGCCGAGCCGCTCGCCGTCGCCCTGCACGCCGTGCACCGGGCCGGGATCGAGCCGGGCATGCGGGTCATGGTGCTCGGCGCAGGCCCGATCGGTGCGCTGGCACTGGCGGCGATGACGGTCATGGGGGTCCAGGATCTGGTCTGCGTGGAGCCCGCACCGCTGCGCCAGGAGCTCGCTCGTTCGGTCGGTGCTCGGGTGGTGCTCGTGCCCGACGATCTCGAGGTGCCCTCCATCGCCGAGCCGCAGCGGGTGGTCGACGGCGCGGTCGACGTGGTGCTCGAGTGCTCCGGCAAGGCGTCGGCCATGGAGGCCGGACTGGCCCAGCTCGTGCGGGGGGGCACCCTCGTGTTGGTGGGCGCCGGCATCGAGCCGCCCCGATTCGACCCCAACCGCATCCTGTTGAACGAGCTGGTGATCACCGGCGCGTTCACCTACGACGACGGCGGGTTCGACGAGGCGCTCGCGCTGTTGTCGTCGGGGCTGTTGCCCGTCGAGCGCCTCTTGGAACCAGGCGAGGTTCGCCTCGACGGCCTCCTCGACGCGATGAGCGACCTGGCCCGCGGCCGGCTCGCGGGAAAGGTGCTGGTGCGACCGTGACCGGACCGCCCTTCTCCCGACCACCCCGCTTCAACCACATCGCCGTGTCGGTGGCGCCGGACGAGCTCGACTCGGCCGGCAGGTCCGCCATCGTCGAGTTCTACGGCGACCTGCTCGGCACCACCGAGTACCCCGAGATGACCCGGGACCGAGCGCAGCTCGTGCTCGGTCTGCACACCCACGAGCAGTTCTTCTACATCGTCGCCGAGGACGACCCGATGCGGGCGCCGCGCATGGACCACGTCGGCGTGTCGGTGTCGACGCTGGAGGACTTCCACGAGGTGGCTCGGCGGGCGGCGACATGGAAGCAGCGGCTGCCCGACGAGGTGGAGCTGATCGAGCCGAGCGCCGAGGACTTCGCGGGGGTGCTGCGCCTCCACTCGTTCTATGTGCGCCACCGACTGCCGATCATGGTCGAGGTCCAGCACTTCGAGTTCTTCTCCTGACCCGTGATCGCGAGCCGGCGTTGCCCGACGGCATCGGCATCTCCTGAGATCCCTGACGGGGGCGATCGCGGTCAGCGGCGAGCGTCAACCGGTCGCGAGGCGGCCTCGGAGCTGAGCTGCCGGAACCGCTCGTAGCGCGCAGCGGTGGCGGCCTGCCACGCGGGATCCGGCTCCACCCGCCTGGAGGTCCGAGCCCACCTGCGTGCCTGGGTCATCGACCGCTCGAGCCCGGCGGTGCAGCGCGCCAGGAACGCCGCTCCCAACGCGGCGCCCTCGGGGACCTCGACCACGTCGACGGGAAGGCCGGTCGCATCCGCGAGCGCCTGCATCCACGGTGCGGAGCAGGCGCCGCCACCCGTGGCGACCAGTCGTTTCGGCCGGAGCCCCGCGGCCGACGCCAGATCCAGGTGGTGTCGGACCACGAACCCGGCCGCCTCGTACGCGGCCCGCCGGAGGTGTGCCGGTTCGTGGTGGAGCGCGGCATCGTGCAGCTCAGCTCGGAGATCTCGCCGGTGCAGGGGGGTGCGCTCGCCGCGCACGTAGGGGAGCCACACCGGCAGGTCTCCGGGCGGGAGCGACTCGAGCTCCGTCTCCGGTGCGATGCCCAGCCAGCGGTGGACCCGGTCGATGAACATGCCGCCCGCCGTGCTCGGTCCGCCGATCAGGGTCTTGCCGCGTGCGGTGTGGGGGACGGTCCAGAGCCCGGGTACGGTCTCCCAGTCGTCGATCACCGCCCACGTGATCAGGGTCGCTCCGCAGATGACCAGGACGTCCCCGGTCTCGTCGGCCCCTGCCACCAGTTGCTCGCCCAGCGCGTCGATGATGCCGCCACCGACCAGCGCACCCGCTCCGGGGAGTCCGGCGAGCACGGTCCCCGCCGGCTCCACGCCCGGCACCACGACGGGGAGCGCGCCGGGTGACGTGCCCGCCGCGGCTGCCTGTTCGACATCCCAACCCCGGAAGTCGAACAGCGGGACCGCCGTCATGGCCGTCGTGGAGTCGATCGCCCCCACACCGCACAGGGCGTGGTTGGCCACCGCCTGGGCGGGCCAGTAGCCGGCGGCATCGGGTGCGTGCTGCGTGAGCCAGTGCAGGAACGCGAGCATCTCGCCCGAGTCGCCGGCTTCATCGGGTTCGTTGCCATCGGTGACGCCTCGGTGGTCGCCGTAGAGCAGACCGGGCGAGCAACCGCGTCCGTCCCGGTCCACCGCTCCGAGCGAGGGCACCATCGCGGACACGTTGACCGCGGCCACCTCGAAACCGTCGGCCACTACGGCGAGCGCCGTCAGGACGTCATCACGCCAGGCCCGGTCGATCTCGTGCTCGAACGCTCCCGAGACCGGGCTCCGGAGGCGATGGGGGATCCGCGTCCGCGCCAGGACCTGCCCATCGTCATCGACCGCCACAGCCTTCACCGACGTCGTGCCGATGTCGATGCCGACCGTCACCCTGCAAGAACATGACATGAGTGTCAGAATAGGCCGTCGTCGCCGAGGGGAGAACGATGAAGGCACTGGTGTTCGGCACATCGACCCAGCCGTTCGATCCACCGCCGACCGCGCCGGCGTTGGTCCGGAACCTGGCCGTCACCCCGTGCGCACTGACCGAGGTGCCCGACGCCCGACCCCTGCGCCCCGACTGGTACGTCGTGCGGCCCCTGCTCACCGGCATCTGCGGGTCGGACGCGAAGCAGGTGCTGATGGACTTCGAGGGTGACACCGACAGTGCGATGAGCGCGTTCGTATCGTTCCCGCAGGTGCTGGGGCACGAGGTGGTCGGCGTGGTCGTCGAGGCCGGGCCGGAGGCCGTGGGATTCGACCTGGGCGATCGGGTGGTGCTGAACCCGTGGCTCTCGTGTGCCCCGAGGGGGATCTCCCCGGTCTGCCCGGCGTGCGAGAACGGCGACCTCAGCCTCTGCTGGAACTTCACCTCGGGCGAGCTGGCCAAGGGCATCCACACCGGAACCTCATCGGACGCGACCGGTGGCTATGCGGAGTTGCTGCCCGCCCACTCGTCGATGCTGTTCGCCGTGCCGGACGGCCTCGATGACCAGCGCGCCGTGCTGGCCGACCCGTTCGCGGTGTCCCTGCATTCGGTCACCCGGCACCCACCGCCACCCGGTGGCCGGGCGCTGGTCTGGGGAGCCGGCGCGTTGGGCTGCTCGGCGGTCGCTGCGCTGCGGGCGTTGTACCCGGACGTGGAGGTGGGCGTGGTGGCGCGCTTCGAGGCACAGGCCGAGCTGGTCCGGGCTCTGGGCGCGCATGCGGTCTTCGCCCCGACAGGCACCGCGGAGATGGTGGAGAAACTGGCTGAGTGGTCCGGTGGTGTGCTGCGGCCCACGATGGCGGGCCTGGATGCGATCCCCATGTGCCACCCCGGGTTCATCGACGTGGCGTACGACACGATCGCCAAGCCCGAGACGTTCGAGGTGGAGGTCCGGGTGCTCGCCGCTCGGGGCACGCTCGTCAAGAGCGGCGTGCACCCGCCGGCCCGTTGGGAGTGGAGCCCGCTGTACTTCAAGGAGATCGACCTGGTGGGCTCCAACGCCTTCGGGATCGAGGAGGTCCGCGGGGTGCGACGGCACGGGATCGAGCACTACTTGGACATGGCCCTCGAGGGCGAGATCGACCTGTCCGCGATGCTGACCCACGTGTTCGGCCTCACCCAGTGGCAGCAGGCCTTCGCGGCGATGGGGGACCAGGCGTCGAGCGGCGCGATCAAGGTGGCGATCGACCCGTCGCGCTGACGGACCCTCTCAGCTGTCGTCGTGGTCGAAGATGCGGGTGGCGACCAGCTCGACCGCGTCCTCTGGGATCCCCTCCCACGCGATCGAGCCGTGGTCGAGCAGCAGTGCCCGGTCGCAGAGCTCGAGCGCGTGCGTCAGCTGCTGCTCGACGATCAGCAGCGCGGTGCCTGCCTCGCGCAGGCGGCGCAGCTGCTCGTAGATGCTGTCCACGATGATCGGTGCCAGTCCGAGGGAGAGCTCGTCCGCGATCAGCAGCGTGGGCTTCTCGACCAGGACCCGAGCCATCGACAACATGCGCTGCTCGCCACCGGAGAGAGTCCCGGCGAGCTGTGAGCGACGTTTCGAGAGCACGGGGAACTGCTCGTACGCCGACTCGAGCGCGCCGCCGACCCCGCGACGTCCGAACGTCCGCCGGAACGAGAGGCGCAGGTTGTCCTCGACCGACAACGACGCGAAGACCGATCGGCCTTCCACGGCGTGCGCCACGCCGGCGCGGGCGAAGGCATGCGGTGCCGCACCGGTCAGGTCGTGGCCATCGGCCAGTACGGCGCCGCGCTCGGGCGCGACCAGCCCACTGGCGACGCGGGCGACGGTGGTCTTGCCGACCCCGTTGGCCCCGAGGAGCGCGACCGCCTGGCCGGGTTCGATGGTGAGGGACACGTCGAAGAGGGCGTGGAACGGCCCGTAGCCGGCCGACACGCTGCGGAGCTCCAGCACCGGCGTCACGGGGCGTCCGCCCCGATGCCCAGGTACGCCTGACGCACGGCGGGGTCCGCGAGCACCTCTGCGGTGGGTCCCTCTGCGATCACGGTGCCGAAGTCGAGCACGTAGGAGCGCTGGGTGAAGGTCGACACCAGCTCGACGTCGTGTTCGACCAGGAGGATCGCGAATCCCTGCTCCTGCTGGACCCGTTGCAGGGTCATCGCCATGTCCCGGGTCTCGGTGCGGTCCAGCCCCGAGGAGGGCTCGTCCAACAGCAGCAGCCGTGGTCGGGTCATGAGGGCGCGGCCGACCTCGACCAGTCGGCCCTGTCCGAGGCTGAGGTGCTCGACCGGCTCGTCGGCAAGGTCCAACAAGCCGAGCTGATCCAGCATCGCGTCGCACGCATCGAGCTCCTCGGCGGTTGGCCGCCCCTTGCCCAGCAGGTCCTTCCAGAGCCGTCCGGATCCGCGGCGCGTGCGCTCGGCGATGAGTAGGTGCTCGCGGACCGACGATCCCCCGAACAGCTCGATGCGCTGGAACGTCCGACCGATGCCCAGTCGTGCCCGCTCGTGCACCGGACGACCGGCGACGTCGACGCCGTCGATCGACACCGATCCGCGGTTCATCGGGGTGATCCCGAGGAGGCAGTTGAACAGGGTGGTCTTGCCGGCGCCGTTGGGCCCGATCAGGCCCACACGCTCGCCGTCGAGAACCTCGAGGCTGACGTAGGACAACGCGGCGATCCCCGAGAACGACTTGGTCACGTCTCGTGCGGTCAGCACCGGCGCGCTCATCCGACGGGTTCCTGGGTCGATGCTCGACTCGTCGCCGGCGCTGGGTCCGGCCCTCGGGAGGACGGTCCGGTCCACCGTTCGATCCGGGTGTACCAGCGCCGCTTGCCGCTCTCGATGAGACCCTCTGGATGGCGCGCGAAGCTGATGGTCGCAAGACCGAACAGCACGAATCGCCACTTGGGCGAGATGGGGAACACGCCCGGGAGGAGCTCCTCGCTGCGAAGGATCCAGGTCAGGAGCGCGCCCCGCAACACCAGGCGATCCATCAGCGCGAAGGTCGCCCCCGAGTAGCTGGCACCCTCGACGGTCCGTGCACCGAGCGACACCACCACCACCATCCAGAACAGCGCGGCGAACGGAGCGAAGTTCGTCGCGTAGTTGACGTTCTTCTGATGGATCGCCAGCATCGCCCCGCCCAGACCGGCGAGGAACCCGGAGATGGCGAACGCCGTGATTCGAGCACGGGTGGGGGAGATGCCGATGGACTGCGCCGCGACCTCACTGCCCCGCAACGCCTGGAGCGTCCGGCCGACCGTCCCACCGCGGAGCTGTTTGACCCCGACGGCAGCGACGACGAGGACGGCGAGCGCCACGGCCAGGAACAGCCGGTCGTCGGCCAGGTCCCACGGGCCGAGGACCGGGCGCGGCACTCGCGTGCCCTGCAGCAACGAGGTGCCGCCGCCGCCGAGGAACGGCATCCGGACCAGCACGGCATCGAAGAAGGCCGCGAAGGCCAACGTGGCGATCGCCACCCAGACCGTGCCGAGACGGACGAGGGGCACCGCCAGGAGCGCGGCGACGGTTGCGGCGATGACGGCGCCGATCAGTGCGCCGGTGAGCACCGGAAAGCCGAACCGGTCGGCCAGCTGGAACACGGCGAAGCCGCCGATCGCGGCGAACGCACCCTGGCACAGCGAGATCAGTCCGGCGAAGCCCGTGAGCACGGTTATCGACAGGAAGATGAGCGACATGATCACCGCCTGGGTGACCAGGAACAGCCAGGAGGCGTCGGAACGGGTGAACACCGCGAACCCGACCACGAGGAAGAAGCTGATGCCGAACACCACCGTGAGGCGGGTGAGCAGGGGGCTGCGCGTGAGCGCGGCCGGGGCGGGCAGGGGAGGGTCGACGCTGCGGAGAGGATCGACGTGCTCGCTCGTCGCTCGGAGCGCCGGCCACAGGGTGACGAGACCGAACAGCACGATGAAGGGCATCGCCGGGGTCAGGTTCTCCTGGATCGGCTCCAGCCAGGAGTAGGTGGTGGCCAGGTCGGGCAGGAACGTGTTGACCACCGAGATGAGCACACCGAGACCCAATCCGCCCAGAAGTGCACCCGGCAGGCTCACGAGCTTGCCGACGGCTGCGGCCGCCACCGCGACGACCACCAGGTTGAAGAAGTCCGGCGCGGCGAGCGTGTTGAAGCGGGGCGCGATGAGCACACCGGCGAGACCAGCGAAGGTGCTCGACAGCGCCCAGCTGAACGCCGAGACCCGCTCCGAGCGGATGCCGTTCAGCTCGGTCATCCGCGGGCTCTCGACCACGGCGCGCATCTGCAGGCCGATGTTGGTGAAGCGGAAGAGCGCGGCGAGCGCCGCAGTGCTGAGCAGCGCCGCCACCGCGGCCGTCAGTTCGTTGCGGCTGAAGGGGTACAGGCCCGTGGGGTCGTAGAAGACGCTTGCGCCATCGGACAGCAGCCCCTCGGGTGTGGCTCCCGCGACGGGTTCGAAGCCGACGACGATCTCGAACAGCGCCGGGATCGCCACCGACAGGCCGATGGCGATCACCAGCTTCGCGAGGGTCGAACCCGGTGGGAGGCGACGGAAGATGAGCCGTTCGAGCACCAGCCCCAGCGCAGGGGCGACGATCAGCACCGAGAGCACGAACGCCGGTGCGCTGGCCCAGCCCCACTCGTTGCGGGCCTGGAAGTAGAGGGCGGCCGAGACGTAGGCCTGTGCTCCGAACGCCAGGTTGAACACGCCCGAGGTCTTGTAGGCCAAGACGAAGCCGATGGCGATCAGCCCGTAGACGGCACCGGGTGGGAGCCCTTGCAGCACCCCGCGGATCAGGTCCTCCATCACATCACCACCGGTGGCGCTGGATCCGGTCGGTCATTCGAAGTCGGTCGGAGTCGGCTCGAAGGTCTCCCTCGACGCGTCGTCCCAGCAGAACCACGGTTCGGTGGCGGAGGTGAACGGCACGAACGTGCCGCCCTCGATCCGGACCATCGCCGCGCATGACGTTTCTGGCTGTGGGTTGTCCGCGGCGAACGGCTCATGGGCGACCGTCCAGTCGAGCGGGGTGATCAGTCCGTCGGCGGTCCAGTCATCGATGGCGTTGGTCGCCGCCGTCACGCTCTCGCGGTCGAACTCCGGACCAGCTTCGAGCAGCCCCTCGAAGGCGAGCGATGCGTTGATCCAACCGACCATCGCGAGCTCCGACGGGGCGCTGCCCCGCTCCCCCATCCACTTCTCGAACTCCGCGAGCGCGTTTCCTTCCGCCGATGCCTCGAGCGGTCGGAACTGGACGGACACGACGTCGCCCTCGAACAGGTCGCCGGACTCCTCGATGAAGGTCTGGTCGTAGCTGTTCGGGTGGTACAGGACGACGTCCTCCATGCCCTGTCGCTCCAGTTCCGTGGCAAGGGTCTTCATGCCGTTGAGGTCGATGCAGGTGGAGATGAAGTCCACGCCCGCCTCCTTCATCGCACTGACCTGGGCCCCGATGCCGTTGGGCAGTCCGAACTGGAGGTCACTGTTGGTGTAGACGACCTCGACGCCGCTCTGGTCCTGGTAGCGCTCGAACGCGGCAGCGACCGTTGCGGTGCACACCTTGGAGTTCTCGCTGACGCCGTAGCCGATGCTGGCGGCCTTGGTGGCTCCGCTCTGTGCCGCGACGTAGGGGACCGTCGGCTGGACGCAATCCGGGCAGCGCACCGCCAGGCTCGGGAAGTTGTGCACGCGGTTCGCGGAGTCGGCAGCGTGGATGCCCCAGGCGTAGTTCGGTACGCCGGCCGCGTCGAGGTCGCCCCAGCCTGCGGGGAGCAGCGTGGCGGAGAAGACACCGAAGACGTCCTCGCCGGAGATGACATCCAGTGCTCGCTGCTGGTTCTGGACGAGCTCGTCGTCGAGCACCTCACCGACGACCAGGTCACGGCCGTAGATGCCGCCCTCGCTGTTGCGATAGTCGAAGTAGGCCTCGATGCCCTCGACGTAGCAGTCCAGGATGCAGCTGCCGAGCGGGTTGCCCGTCTTCGTGCCGATGACCGCGTAGGAGATCTCCTCGTCGGTCACGCCGGGAACCCCGGGCCGAGCCACGAACTCGTCCCGGGTGGCATCACCGCCACCGCCACCGCCAACGCTGTCCGAACCGGCGGGCGCAGCAGTGGTGCTCGACGAGCTGGTGCTCCCCGAATTGCTGCAGCCGACGGCGATGAAGCACCCAGCCGCTACGACGGCAAGTGCCCGGATCACTGATCGAGTCACGGTTCCAGTTCCCCCCGGTCCGTTGTCCGACACCGGAGCCAAAGTTGACGCAGGTGTTCGATTTCTCGCCACAGTAGCTCCAGAACCCCGAGCGTGTGACCGCACTCGATCGGAGCTCGGGTCGCTCCCGGGGCCGGGGCGGTGGTGTCGTCGGGCCTCCGGCAGCCGTGCGTGCGAACCGCTCGGCACCGGTCCGACCGCCGACGTCGGGCGCGGCCGAGTTCGCTGCGGTGGGAGGCGGGTGTCACGATGCGGCGTGGACGAACGCTTCGAGGTCACGCTGGTCGACATCGACAAGGCCTCGGCCACGCTCCGGCTCGTCTTCGGGGACGGTCACGAGTGCCGGTTCGATCTGGCCGAGGTGCGGGCGAACTGCCCGTGCGCAGGGTGCCGGGGCGCGCGCGACCGAGGTCGACCGGTCGCGCCGGATCGACCCGAGGCCTCGGCGGTCGCCGACGCACGGCTCCATGGCGCCTGGGGCCTGAGCATCACCTGGGGCGACGGCCACCAAGCCGGCATCTTCCCGTGGGAAGCCATGCGGCGCTGGTGCGACGAGGGCGCGCCGAGCATCTCGAACGAGGGCCCGGCCGCAGCGCCGACCCCGACCAGTCCGACTCGTTCGTAGGGCGCGACTCACCCGGTTCTCGGCGGCCTTCCGTACGGTCCGGGCAGAGATGGAACCTCTGGTGGTGCACAGCGACGGCCGTGGCCACGGCCACGGCA
>Ga0105044_10011378_pt1 | contig 12139 bp, 10 predicted proteins | sample MAT01_FD_78092 | JGI IMG/M metagenome (GOLD analysis project Ga0105044, IMG submission 78092) | Freshwater microbial communities from Lake Fryxell liftoff mats and glacier meltwater in Antarctica - MAT-01 | ecosystem: Environmental > Aquatic > Freshwater > Ice > Liftoff microbial mat | place...
ATTTTGGTAGACGATGGAAAAATTGTTTTGCTAGTGAAAGATACCAACAAAGACGACGAAGTAATTGCTACAATTGTGCATGGTGGAATATTATCTTCCAAAAAAGGAGTTAATCTTCCTAACACCAAAGTATCCTTGCCATGTTTAACTAAGAAAGACTTGGAAGATTTAAAATTTGCCCTCGAAAATGATGTAGAGTGGATTGGCCTTTCTTTCGTGAGAAGAGCGAGTGATATTTTAGAACTGAAGCACATCATTCAAAAAAATAATAAAAATGCTAGGGTTGTTGCAAAAATCGAAAAGCCAGAAGCCATTGATGAGATTGATGAAATTATAAAAAATACAGATGCTTTAATGGTTGCTCGTGGAGATTTAGGTGTTGAGATTCCAATGGAAAATTTACCCTTGATTCAAAAAATGCTGGTTAAAAAGTGTTTAGAAGCATCTATTCCAATTATTATTGCCACGCAAATGATGGAGAGTATGATTACCAATTACAATGCTACCAGAGCCGAAGTAAATGATGTTGCAAACTCAGTAATGGACGGAGCAGATGCGGTAATGTTGAGCGGCGAAACTTCTGTAGGTGCTTTTCCCGTGCGCGTTATTGAAACCGTTCAAAAAATAATTTCAAGAGTAGAAGGTTTCGAAGGGATTTATCACAAACAACATAAAGCGAGCTCATCTAAAGTAAGAATGATTAGCGATGCAATCTGCTACAATGCCTGCACTATGGCTGAACAAACTAGTGCATCTGCAATAGTAGGTATGACGCACTCAGGTTACACAGCTTTTAGAATTTCTAGTTACAGACCGAAAGCTAATATTTTTATTTTTACTGGAAATAAAGCTTTACTCAACACTCTCAGTCTTATTTGGGGAGTAAAAGGTTTTCATTATGATAAATTGGTAAGTACAGATCATACCATTTCTGACATCAAAAATATTTTGAAGAAACAAGGTTTTATTGTAACAGACGATATTATAATTAATGTCGCAAGTATTCCTATGCATGAATTTGGTAAAGCGAATATGTTAAAAGTTAGTTTTGTAGAATAATCCAACTGTATTAAATGAACATTTCATTATTAAAGGAAATTTGCGAAACCCCTGGAGCTCCAGGTTATGAGCAAGAAATTAGAAAACTCGTTCTCAAAGAAACGAAAGGCTTAGGAGATACTATTTCTGTAGATAATATGGGAAATGTTACTGTTTTTAAACAGGGTAAAACCAATAAAAAAGTCATGATTGCCGCCCACATGGACGAAATTGGTTTCATGGTAACGTATATTGATGAAAATGGATTTATTCGCTTTACAACTTTAGGTGGTTTTGACCCTAAAACGCTTACAGCTCAAAGAGTTATAATTCACGGTTTAAAAAATATTATGGGTGTAATGGGTTCAAAACCCATTCATTTGATGTCTCCCGAAGAAAGAGAAAAACCGCCTAAAATTTCAGATTTTTTTATCGACACAGGTATGAAAGCTGCTGAAGTAAAAGATAATGTTAGTATTGGAAATACAATTACCAGAGAAAGGCAATTAATAGAAATGGGCGATTGTGTAAACTGTAAATCTTTAGACAATAGAATTTCTGTTTACATTCTCATTGAAGTTTTGAAAAGATTAACTCATGTTCCTTATGATGTATATGCAGTATTTACCGTTCAAGAAGAAGTTGGAATAAGAGGTGCCCAAGTGGCAACTTTAGCAATAAATCCTGATTTTGGTTTTGGTTTAGATACTACAATTGCTTACGATGTGCCTGGCTCAAAAGAGTACGAGCAAGTAACAAAATTAGGCAAAGGAGCTGGTATCAAGATTATGGACAGTTCTGTAATTTGTGACCCAAGAATGGTGAAATATATGAAGTACGTTGCCGAAACACATGCAATTAGCTGGCAAGCTGAAATTTTAACAGGAGGTGGCACAGATACTTCTGGAATTCAGCGCATGACTGCTGGAGGTGCAATTGCGGGAGCTGTAAGTATCCCTACACGACATATACATCAAGTAATTGAAATGGTGAATAAACAAGACGTAGAAGACTCTATAAATCTCTTAAAACACTGCATAGAAGAGATTGACCAATTTGATTGGGCGCATGTTTAAAGTTTCCAAATGTTTTTCAAAATTTCAAGTTATATTAATTTTGAATTATATTTGGCACATCATTTGAAAATAGCGCTTGCCCAAAAAATAAACTTTATGAAAAAATTCTTACTTCTACTTCTTGCATCCATCTCAATTTGTACTCCACTTTTTAGTCAAAATTCAAATCTGGTTTTTTTCGCTGAAAATGGTGAAAAATTTACGATTGTTATGAATGGTCTAAAATACAATGAAGCACCGGCTACCAATGTAAAATTAACAGACTTGGCTCCCGGCAATTACAAAGTAAAAGCAATATTTGATGATCCAACTTTAGGCATCGTTACCAGTACAATTCAGTTAGAACCCTTTTTAGAACGCACTTTTAACATTCGTCCCAAAAAGCAAACGGGCGTTGGGAAAACCCTTAATAAAATGGGTAACCAAGTTGCAAGAGATGCCAACTTAAGAGATTCCTCAGATGTGAAGACCGATGATAAAGAAAAATACGTTATGCGGTTACTATCAGAAGTTCCTTACGGGCAGCCTCAAATGCAAAGAGTTCAACAACAACCCGTTTACAATACACAACCTATTATCGTGCAACAACCAGGATCTGTAACGCAAACCACTACAACAACTACCCGCGGGAACGGTGTTTCACCAGGTGGAGCAAACGTTTCAGTAGGAGTGAATGATCCAAGCGTTGGTGTAAATTTTAATATGAATGTAGGCGTACCGGGAACAGTTGTAACAAATGGTTCTGTGCAACAAACTACAACGACTACAACTTACGGCACACCTCAAACTCAAGTTGTTCAACAACAACAGACTTATGTAATGCCTGGTTATAACGGTCCTGTTGGTTGTCCTTGGCCAATGGACAATGCAACCTTTAACAATGCAGTTACAACAATCAATAATCAATCTTTCGAAGACAACAAATTACAAGTTGCAAAGCAAGTTTTTACAACCAATTGCATGACATCTTCTCAAGTAGCTGAGTTACTTAAATCGTTTGACTTTGAACAATCTAGATTAGATTTTGCAAAATTTGCTTATGGACATACTTTCGATATAGGAAACTATTTTATGGTGAACAATGCTTTCGATTTTCCTTCTTCTGTTGATGAATTAAATGCTTACATCAGAGGAGGTAGATAGTTTTATAAAAAGTATAAATAGCAAAGAGCCAATCTGCAATATCAGGTTGGCTTTTTAGTTAAATATCCTTTTGATTGTTTTTAAAATTATTATAAAGTCAGCTTTAATCGATATTTTTTGCATGTAGATAAGATTAATTCTTAGCTTTTCTGGCATTACTTCTGAAATATAGGTTTGTTCAGGTTCACTTGATTTTGCAAGGATTTCATTCTCACTGAAAAATTGCAAGCTTGCATAATCTGTAATTCCAGGCAATAGCTTCAAGATGCTCAGTTGCTCTTTAGTGTAAAGTGAAACATATTTTCTAACTTCAGGTCTTGGCCCAACTAAACTCATACTGCCATTAATTACATTAAAGAGTTGAGGTAATTCATCTAATTTATATTTCCGTAAAACATGTCCAATGTTTGTGATTCTAACATCATTTCCTCCAATCGTCAATAAACCTTTTGTGTCTGAACCGATGCGCATTGTTCTAAACTTAAATAATGTGAAATCTTTATTGTTTTTACCCACTCTTTTTTGCAAATAAAATCCACCACCTTTTGAATCCAGAATAATCAGCAAGTAAATAAAAAGAAGCAAAGGGCTTAATATTATTACTCCTGGAAGGGTGAATAATAAATCAAAAATTCGCTTTTTCACTATTTACTAGAGATCAATTTGCTTACAGCTTCAATAACAGCATCTAAAACGAGGTTAACTTGCTCATCGCTTAAATCAACATAAACAGGCAATGAAATTTCCCGACTGTAGTTGTAATATGTAACAGGATAATTTGTGATAGAATGTCCTTGTTCTTTGTAAAATTTCATCATAGGTACTGGAATAAAATGAACGTTTACAGAAATATCTTTATCAAAAATAAGTTGCATAATTGCATCTCTTTCAGGTTCGCTTATTCCCATAATCCTTAGAGGATAAAGGTGATAGGAAGATGTTTTAATTTCGGTTTGGTATGGTGGAATTTCAGCCCAATCACAATTTTTCAATCTATTGGTATATAAATCAAAGATTTCCCTTCTGCGTTTCAACGTAAAAGATTCATATCGATCGAGCTCTACAAGTCCAATTGCAGCCATAATATCTGTCATGTTGCACTTGTACCCGGGTTCTATTATATCATATTTCCAATTTCCCTTTTGCATTTTAGCTAAAGCGTCTTTATTTTGACCATGAAGGGTTGCGATGCATAAATAATCATAGACTGCTTTATTATCAAAGGGTGTAGGTAAGTTTAATGCAATTGCACCACCTTCTGCGGTTGTTAAATTCTTCACAGCATGGAAAGAGAAAACAGAAATATCTGTCAAAGTTCCTGTCATCTTTCCGTTATACCTTGCGCCAATAGAATGGGCGGCATCAGACAAAACAAGAATTCTTCCTAGTTTTTCTTGATTTTCCCCTTTGGCAATGAAGCGTTGTTTTATTTCTGGTGAGCTTACCAAAGTATTTATTTCGTTGTAATCACAAGGAAAGCCGCCAAAATCAACAGGCATAATTACCTTCGTTTTGGAAGTAATAAGGTGTTGAATACAGCTCGGATTAATATTGAAATCCGCTAAGTTCGTATCGCAGAAAACCGGAGTGGCACCTGTATGCATTACCACGTTTGCAGTTGCAGAATAAGTGTACGCAGGAACAATTACTTCATCTCCAGGCCCAACACCAAACCACCTTAATATGATTTCTAATCCTGCAGTAGCTGAATTTAAACACAGTGTATTCGGATTTCCATTGTAAGCACTTAACAATTGTTCAAATTTCTTAGTGCGCGGCCCTGTGGTTATCCACCCAGATTTTAATGCCGCAACTACTTCATCTATAATTGCTTGGTCAATATGTGGAGGTGAAAATGGAAGCATAGAAGGCGTTTATTTAAAATTGGATTTTTTTTTATAATTTGAAAAACTCTTTTACGTGTAAACTGCATCAGATTCAAAACGTAAATGTATTACTTCTTGCAATTAGCTGATAAAATTGAACAATAAAAAAGAATTTTTATGATTAATTAATATTGATTAACATTTTATTTGTTCCATTGTTCTTTTAAAAAATTTGCTAAACCTGTTGCTATTTTATCTCTATCAAAAACTTGGGAAACGTACTCTCTTGCTTTAGTCCCGAGTTGTCTCACTAAATCAGGATGAATGGATAAGTCGTAAGCTGCAGTAGCTAAAGACGCGGCGTCTTCTGGTGTAAATGCTAGTCCACAATTTCCAGTCGTAATAAATAATTCTTTCGCTTCTCCTTCAACTCCTAGAAGTATAGGTTTTTTCATTGCAAGACATTCAAAAATTTTACTGGGAATTGCTCCTTTAAAAAGCTCTAAACGCTTAAGAGGAATTACCGCAACATCTGATGCTGCAACAATTGCTGGCATTTCCTTCTTGGAAACCGAATCAAAAAAGAAAACGTTAGTTAGGTTTAATTCGATTTGTAATTTAATGAGTTGCTCTTTTTCAGGTCCAGTTCCAACAATTACCCACTTAATTTGAGGATTGTTTTTTAGGATATTTGCAGCATTTAGAATGACTTCAAGTCCTTGTGCATGACCAATTATTCCTGCATATAGCGCAATAAAATCTGTACTAGAGAAACCATTTAGTTGCCTCCATTGTGTAAATTCTTTTTGAGGGTTATAATATTCTAAATCTACACCGTTAGGAAGCCAAAAAGTTTTTACATTCGGTTGTCTTTTATGAATATCATTTACAATACCATTTGTTTGTCCTGTTACAATCCACGATTTTCGGTATAAGAAAAGTTCCAATTTTTCGGCCGATTTTAATAAAAATCTATTTTTTACCAGCCCTAATTTTTCTGCACTCTCGGGCCATAAATCCGAAATATTCATAACTAACCGCGCTTTTTTCATCTTACTTAGCAAATAAGCAGAAATTCCCAAAAACAAAGGAGGACTTTCGCAAATAAGAATATCTTTTTTATTCAATTTTATTAATCCATACCAAAGTGAAGAGAAAACAAAAGAAAAATAATTCACTAACCTAGGAATCATTTTTTTGCTTTTGCTCACATAAATGAAAGCTCTGTTTACCCGAATTCCATCTATTTCTTCAAGAACATACCATTTATTTTTATAATTCGCATGTATTTCCATTTCTGGATAATTGGGCATTGCAGTAAGCACCTCAATTTCAAAACCTTTTTCAATTAATCTTAATGCTAATTCATGCAATCGATTTTGCGGCGCTCCAACTTCTGGGGGATAATACTGTGTTAGAATTAAAATTTTTAATTTCTTCATTTAAAAATAGTATTTAATTCTATTTTATTTGAAGTGTACCTTAAAAGCAAAAAATAGAAAAACATAAAGAAAACAACTCCTGCTTGGTTTTCTAAGGTAGATTCTACCAATCCATTTACACAGAAAATAACGATAAAATAATGTAGTATTCTATATTTTGGAGAAGAAAACGCCAATATAGGAAAAATTAGAAATAACAGAAGTAAGAGCGCAGATGGTATTCCGGTAGATAATGCTGTTTGAAGATATTGATTGTGTGCATTTAATCTTTTTTCTTTAATACCAGAATAGGAGCGATTTTCATATTCCTTTACTAATTCATTATTTACATCTCCAGTTCCTACACCAATTAATGGATGTTGAATTACTAAATTGCTAGCGGATTTCCAAATTAGAATTCTTGCTACATTGCTTTCCGTTTCGCTATTTACAATATTATTTGATGGGCTAATTGCGGTAAACCCAGCTTTGAAACGCTCTGTAATTGAAGTGTTAAAGTATAAGAACGCTGCAACGCAAAATAAAGACAATAAACTAATAATCAAGTATTTAAATTTGTTTTGTGAGGCTTTTAAATTGTGTATTAATTGAAATGTTAAAACAATAAATAAAACAGCTATATTTATTTTAGAAGATAGCAAGATTGTCCACAATATCAGGAATACAATTAATACATTTTTAAGGTATTTATTTTTGATAAGCATATTCCCGCTAAGTAAAAGAAGACTTAGGCAAAACAAAGCGTACATAGAGAGATATGTTGGATGAAAATTGGGACTTAAAAGTGTGTAGGTGAAATGATTTATTCCTTTTTGAAAATAAATTAAAGCTGCATTTCCAAGGGCGAATATCGCTGCGAAACAATTCCCAATAAGAAAAGAATAAAAGAGATATTTAATTTTAAGTTGTGATATTAGATTTTTATTGAGGAAAATTAATGGTATAATTAAAAAGGAAAGTTTTATTTCAAGGTGTTTTATTCCAGATGTAATATCAGAAGACCAAAGTAAACCCAAGATGCTGATTAAATAGAAAGAAATGGAGAGAATAAATGGCTTATAATAGTTGAATTGTTTATTCAGCTCTGTTTTGAAATTGAAGAGTGAAACAATTGAAATTATTACTAAAAAAAAAGGAACTAGTTTGGGGGCAATAGGAAATACAAAACACAAGGCCATTAAATTGTAGAACAACAACCTTGCATTTATTTCATTTGTCCCATTCATTTTAATAAGCTTTTTGAATAAAGGGTCAAGAATTGAGTCATAGTATTTTTACGCAAAGCCATTTTTTTAATAAGATTTTTATTGTACTGAGCACAATGTTCGTAATCAATTTTTAAAGCCTTCTCAAAAATGTTTTGATTAGGTTTAAATATTAGTCCATTTTCAGTGTCTTTTATCCATTCGTAACTCACGTTTATATCAGATACAATTGGTATACAACCCGCCAGCATAGCCTCTAAAAGACTAACAGATGTACCATCAGTTAATGGAATTGAAATGTAAATTTTAGATTTACCATACCACTCAGCATTTTTTTGAGGATCTAGCCAACCTATAAATTCATAATTTTCGGGGTTTAATAATTTTTCAGCTAAGCTTTTTAACTTTTTTGTTTCTTCTCCTTCCGCTGCTATTATTAACTTCCAATCAGGGTTGGAATCCGAAAATATCTTAAATTCCTCAATAATTAAATCAATTCTATAAAATTCTCGATGAATCCTATTGGAAAAAACATAATTTCCCTTTTCTAGCATTTCAATAGAATCAATTCCATATTGAATCCATTGGTATTTAATTTTACTTTTATGCAATTGTTGCATAGCTTCTATCATTTCTTTTGAATCTGCAGTAACATATTTAGATTTTTTTAAAACATAGGTTGTAATAGATCTGAAAACAAGATTCTTTTTAGGAATGATAAGTACATCACTTCCCCAAGCTGTAGATATTATTGGGATTCCAAGTTGTCTTGCGGCAATGCATACAAAGAATGCCAATCTATTAATTTGATGAATATGTATTAAATCTGGATTTAGTAATTTAATTTCTCTCTTTAATTTAAAGAATGATTTTATTAGCGAAAAAAAATTTAAACCTCTAAAATTAAAAATATAATGATTTTTATAAATAAGTCCTTTAATTGTATTTTCTGCAATAATCTCGTAATCTATTAATCTTTCGTCTAAAGCTTTACAGTACTTAATAAAATGCACAGATCCAGAACCGACTTCAATTATTTTCATGGATTAAATTAGCTATTAACGTATTTAATTTGTGTACTTGGTATTTTCTATGAAGTTGTTCCACTTCCTGCTTATTATTACAAAGTCCCTTTTTATCTTTCCACCAAAAATATGCTTTTTCAATTGCAACAGCAATTCTATTTATATCATCAAAATCGGCAATAAATCCTGCATTTAAAGAAGAAATTAATTCAGCTGCAACATCATCCGTATCAATTACGGCAATTATTGGTTTTCTTGCAGAAAGGTAGTCGAATATTTTACCTGAATACACCCCCTTTCGTTCTATTTTGGGCAAGATTAATAAATTACAATCTGCTTTAATAATGAGTGCTACAGCTTCTTTATTTTCAAGTTTAGGAATAAAAGTAACTGCGCTAATAAACTGTTTTGGTATGTCAAAATTCCTATTCGTTCCAATAAATTGAAGTTTAAATTCAACATTATTTTTCGCTGTAAAAATTTTTAATCCCCTAAAAAATGTATCTGGTTTAATGCTTCCGTAGAATATTCCAGCATAGCTGATTGTGAAGATATCGTTGTAATTTTCGGTTGGAATTAAATCATGGTCAAAACCATTTCTAATTTCTTCGAAATGCTGAATGGATGGCATTAATATTTTAAAATCATCTAAGATTGGTTTGCTCACTGTTGTTAATGCGTCTGCAGATGAATTGATATTATTTTCGATTTCAGAAAGTGCTTTTCTTTCTTTCTTTTTTAGGTGTAAATTTTTTGACATTTCATCGCGCATGTCAGCAATCCATCGTGTTTTTGGGTTATTTTTTTTGTAGCTAAGTGCAGCTAAATGTGCTTCTTTTGGCGCATATGAACTTATTAAAACATCAAATTTGTAAGACTTTAAAGTTTCATTTAAATGGTTTAACCAAACTTGATGTTTATTTTTTATGAATTTTGATAGCATAACATTCCAAAAAATTTTAGAAAAGTGTTTCAGCCTATTATCATTTTCATTTTCTTTAAATAGCAAACTATTGGAAGGATTTGTGATTCTTATTATTTTAAAATCTTCTGTATGCTCTTCATTTGTTTCATCTTTTACAGTAAATACAGTGAGATCATATTTTTGTTTATCAAGGTATTTTGCAAAAGCATTCATACGCAAAACGGCCACACCTTTTTGAGGTGGAAACCAATAGGCAATTAAACCAATTTTAATTTTTCCGTTCATTGAATTGCTCAAGTTTTCTGGTAAAAATCTTTAAATTATGTTCTTTTGAAAAATTCGTATAAGCAAATTCTATATTTTCATTATTTCTTTTTAACCCATTTTGATTTAATTTACTTACTATTTCATGAAATACAATTAAGTCATTTTTAGTTGTTGCAAAATAGCAATTCGGATGTTGAATACTCCACATGACTTCATTTCCCGCCCCCAATGCATCAATTACAGAAACAGAGTACCCATCGTGTTGAGGTAACCGAATGAAAATAGGAGTTTCCATTCTCATTTGCTCAAAATCTACTTTGTTTACCCAACCCAAGAAGTGAACATTTTTATAGTGTTTTAGATTTTTGCCAAATGTCCCCACAATTTTAAATTCTATTTCTGGATTATTTATCGCTAAATTTTCAAGGCGATTCCAACCGTAAAATGCTTCCTTCCCCTCAATCATATACGAATAGGCAGCAATTTTTGAGAAATTGGGAGATAAACTTTTATATTCTGTCCATTTAAAATGATTTATTTCACACGTTATCTTAATAGTTTTTAATTCTTCTAGAAGCCATTCGGCATCCGTGCTTTGGTATGATTTATTGATATATTTTAAATCTAAATTCCCCTCTTTTTTTCTTTTGATTGCATTTAGAACATCTGTTCCTTGCCATTGCATCCAAATTTTCTTTTTCAGTAAAATAGCCCAATCTAGGGAACCACTTTTATCGGTAACACCATTCATTGATATTACAATATCTGCGGATAAAAGAGAAAAGAAGAACTTCAATTTATCTAAAGTAGATTCGTACGTATTATAAAAGAAAAATGTGTGCTTTGTCTTTAAGGTGTTCAAGTCCTGAGCTAGTTTTTTGCCAAAAAAAGGTAAACCACTAATTACTACTTTCGTAATTTAATTTTATGATGTGAGTATACCAACCAATAAGCAAAGAGTAATAGATTGCCAGACATATAGAATAAGCAAGTAAAGTTGTTTTAAAATCATAATTTAAATAGTTCCCTGCAACAAGTACTAGAAAGCTCAACACATAGCCTACTATGCTAAATATATATGCTTTTTTCTGTTTGTTAAAGATTAGCGTACTCGTAGAAACTACAGAAGCAAGGAAATTCATGAAAATAGCCGGAACCATAATCTGCGCATAAACACCAGCTTCTCTCCATTTTTCGCCTAAATAAATTGAAAATAAATCAGGTCCCCAAATCAATACCACTCCTAAAAGAATGGTTGACACGATTGCTATTATTTTAAGCACCTTTTTAAATAAATGAAATACTTCCTCTTTATTCGCTTTATTGGCACTTGCTTCTTTGTAGTATAATTGACTTAAAGCAGAACTTATAATATTGATGGGAGCTCTTAAAAACCTGTTCATTAAAGCAAAAAGCCCTAAATATAGTGCACCATAATTCTTTGTGATTAACCAATATATAATGAATTGTGTGGCAAATATATCAGTAAATGCATGTAATGAATTAATTAACGGGAAATCTATGTGTTCCTTAGCTTGAATTAATGCTGATTTTTTGTTAAAATTTAAAGGAAATATTGTGTTCCTCGAAACGATAAAAATATAAATTGTTGGAATTATAATGCCTATTAACCAACCATAAACAAGTCCACTTTCTTTCCAACCTAAATAGCCAAGAAGTAAATAGGAACTGTTCTGTATCACATTTTGGAATATCCTGCTAAAGCTTAATATTTTTATTTTATTATTTCTAAGCAACCATTGCGATAAAATTGAATTAAGTGTGAGGAATAAAATAGCAGGTGCAATATAAATTAGCGTATTTTCTAATAAATTGTTCTTGTAAAAATTATTTATTCCCGTAGAAAAAAATGGAATAAACAATGCTATAAAAAATACAACACTTAATATAATTGCAGATACGGACAGCAATTGTTTTGCATCTTCATTTTTAGTGGGAAGCAAAAGTGCCAAGTCGTACCGTCCTGCGCCAACGATTGAAATCATTGAAACAATGGAAAGGAAATTCTCCTGAGTTGCAAAGTTTTGAGGTGAATATATTCTTGCAATAAAAAGTGCTAGTAAAAAAGGAATAAGTTGTCCAATAGAATTCCCTGTAAATAAAAGGGCGAAATTTTTATTGAAGGAATTATTCAGAAAGGTCATCACCTTGAGTTAAAATTAAATCGGGAA
>Ga0105044_10011379_pt1 | contig 12139 bp, 10 predicted proteins | sample MAT01_FD_78092 | JGI IMG/M metagenome (GOLD analysis project Ga0105044, IMG submission 78092) | Freshwater microbial communities from Lake Fryxell liftoff mats and glacier meltwater in Antarctica - MAT-01 | ecosystem: Environmental > Aquatic > Freshwater > Ice > Liftoff microbial mat | place...
CACGTTCACCTCAATCGTGCGCGCGATCGATGGCGATAACCCTGACCCCGGAATCATCGCGACGCAACGACGCGTGGCAACGACGGCCGGGGTGAAGGAGTCGATCGAGCTATGGTCGCGCTTGGGGCATCAGCTCGATGTCGAGATCCTCGTGAACATAACACCGGACTGCGCGCACCTTGATCTCATAAAACTCGGTTCGAACCCCGCGCTTGAGGCGCCCACGGCGCGGGTTTTGGACAGCACCGCAAGTTGGGCCAACAATGGAGTTCACGCGAGTATCGATGCGCACGGTGCGCGGGTGACGTACGACGGCGAGACGATCGAACTGCGGTGGATTCTGGCGTTACCCGCGAGAGGCAGCGCGAACATCGCGTGGGTCGTGACCGCGAACGACGATCAAGCGGTCGTCGCTGGAGACCGGTCGGTGGTGCCGTGGGCCGCCCCGACCGTCACGGGCGACGAGCGGCTCGAGCGCTGGGTGACCGCCGCCCTCAGCGACCTCGACGCGCTGCGTATGACGACGACGCAAGATCCAACACTCGGCTTTGTTGCGGCCGGTGCGCCCTGGTTCTTCACGCTGTTCGGGCGCGACTCGATTTGGACGGCCCGATTCATGCTGCCGCTTGGCACCGAGCTGGCCTGGGACACACTGCGAGTGCTCGCCGGGTTGCAAGGCTCCGCCATCGTGACAGACCGCGCGGAAGAGCCAGGCAAGATCATGCACGAGTTACGCCGAGGCGTCATGCACCTTGACGGCGACGCGGATTACCTGCCGCCCCTGTACTACGGCACCGTGGATGCCACAGCGCTCTGGGTGATCCTGCTCCACGACGCGTGGAAGTGGGGCCTGCCCGACGCGAATGTTGAATCCTTACTTTCGCACCTCGAGGAAGCGCTCACCTGGCTTCGCGACCACGCCGACGCTGACGGCGATGGGCTGCTCGAATACATCGACCTCTCTGGCCACGGTTTGGCGAATCAAGGTTGGAAAGATTCCGGAGACTCGGTGCAGTGGCGCGACGGTCACCTCGCGGAGGGCCCGATCGCCCTGTGCGAAGTACAGGCTTACGCGTACGAGGCGGCGATTGGCGGTGCGGCCATTCTCGAGCACTTCGGTCGCGACGGCTCTGCGTGGCGGGACTGGGCATCAGCCCTCAAGCAGAACTTTCGCGAAAGATTCTGGGTCAACGATGCCGATGGTGCATACCCCGCCATCGCTCTTGATGCCGAGAAGCGCCGCGTCGACTCGCTCACCAGCAACATCGGTCACCTCCTTGGCACCGGTCTAATCGACGCTGACGAGAGCGCCCTCATCGCGCGACGCTTGGTCTCACCTGAACTCAACAGCGGATTCGGGCTTCGCACGATGTCTACCGCAGCCGACGGGTATTGGCCGCTGAGTTACCACGGCGGAAGCGTCTGGACACACGACACCGCGATCGCGATAATGGGCCTGAGCAAGGCCGGGTTCCGCGATGAAGCCGGCCAGCTGATCGATGGACTGCTTGCCGCGGCATCCGCCTTCGATTATCGGATGCCGGAACTGCACTCTGGCGAATCGGCGGCGGCCACGAGTCGGCCAATCTCGTATCCCGCTGCGTGCCGACCGCAGGCTTGGTCGGCTGCGGCGGCCGTCGCCGTCGTCGCAAGCGTGCTCGGACTCAGCGCGGATGCCCAGAATGGCACGCTGACAGCGAGCGCGGCGGGTCACGACTCGCGGCTGAGCGTCGGAGGATTCCAAGACGGAGGCTTTCAAGATGGCGGGATCCAGGTCGACGGGATTCAGTTCGCCGGCGAGGCATACCTTGTCGACCGCAGCGGGGTCACGAAGCGCCAGTAAGGGACCCGGCGCGCGGTGGAGCGCGGCGCGCGCCTGCTGGGGGCTGCAGCTACCCGACCGGCGCGAAGCCGACCGGCACGTACAGGTCCTGCACACGGTCGCCGAGCGCGGTGTGGTCGTTCCTGGTGAAGATGCCACAGGCATCCACGCGGCAGTCGAAGTCTTTGCCTTCGGGGTCGCCAACCTCGAGGTAGGCGGTGAAGGTGCCGGCTCCAAGGTCGTCGTAGCTGCGAGCGCCGAACAGCCTCCAGGCCCAGTCGTCGTTGATCCAGTTGCTGGGTGCGTACTCGATCGTTCCGACCTCAACCTCGGTCTGGGTCTGCTCGGGGACCCCGCCGATGCACGGCCCCGGCTTGATGCTTGAGTCTGCCGGGATGACGCAGATCGCGACGTAGATCCCCTGTGATCCGTCAAAGCCGGCCCCCGTGACAATGAGGCGCTGGCCCACTTCGAGGGCCGACGTGTCAACCTCGGCGCCGGAGTCGTCGGTGACCGCGATGGTACGCACGCGTCCGTCATCGCCGTCGGCCGCGGCATCCTCGGGCCACTCGACCACGGCCTCCTCCTGATTGGAGACACCCTGGTTCTGGTGCAGAAGAATCGGCAGGCCGAGGACAGCGGCAGGGATGAGCACGAGCACCAGGATGCCCGCGACAATCCACGGCCATCGCCTGCGCCGAGCACCAGTGGAAGACATGAAGGAATTCTAGGTGCCCTTGCTGAGCCCACCGCGCCCGCTTGGAGTAGGCTCACCCCTCGTGTGGCGTGACTTGCTCGCCGTCATGGTCGGCGGCCTCGTGGGCACGGCGCTGCGGCTCGGCATCGACACCCTCCTCCCACACAGCGACTCGTCCATCCCCCTGTCGACGTTGCTGATCAACACGGCTGGAGCGTTTGTGCTCGCCCTGCTCGTGGGCCGCCTATGGTCGACGGCGCCGACGTGGCTGCGCGCCGGACTCGGCGCCGGCCTACTCGGCTCACTCACCACCTTCTCGGCGCTCGCGGTGTCGCTCGTGTCGCTCACCAGCGCGGGTGAATGGATGCTCGCCGCCAGCTACCTCGCAGCGACCCTGTTGCTGGGCTTCGGTGCTGCGGCGCTGGGGCTGCGGTTGGGTGCGCGCCGCGTCACCCCGATCGACTTGGTGGACGAGTGATTGCGGCCGCCGTCATCATCGCAGGCGCCCTGGGGGCGGTGCTGCGCTACCTCGTGGCGCGCGCATTCGCGTCGCGCGCCGGGTTTCCGTGGGCGGTGCTCATCGTCAATGTGGTGGGCTCCGCGATCGGAGGTGCCGTGCTCGGGCTCGCTGTCGTCGGTGGGGTTGATGCGGGCATCCGCCTCATTCTGCTCACAGGTCTGTGTGGCGGGCTGACAACCTTCAGCACGTTCAGCGTGGAGACGATTCAGTACCTGACAGAAGGAAAGTGGCGGGTCGCACTCGGTAGCGTCGCCGCCAACCTCGTGCTCGGGGTGGGGGCGGCGGCAGCCGCTTACGTAATCCTTTCTGGCACCTAGAAGGCGCTACTTGACAGCACCGCTCGTTACACCACTGATGATGCGACGCTGAGCGACCACGAATATTGCGATCATTGGCAAGCTCATCATGACGATGTACGCGAACACTAGATGCCAGTTGTTCTGGAAGAGCTGGGCGCTCGCGACCTGGAAGAGGTTGAGGGGAAGGGTTGCGAGGTTGCCGCCTCCGAGAATGAACGCTGCATAGAAAATGTCGCTCCACATGAAAAGTACGACCATGATGGTTGCCGTTGCTATGACGGGGCGCAGCAGCGGCAGAATCACCTGAAAGAAGGTTCGAACGGGTCCGGCCCCATCCATTCGGGCGGCCTCCTCAAGCTCGATCGGAATTAGCCTGACGAAGCCGGTCATCAGAAAGACCGTGAGCGGCAGATAGATGGCCACATAGGTGGCGACTAGGCCAGCCTGAGTATTGGCGAGGCCCATCGTTCGGAGCAAGAGGACGAGGGTCACCACTGCTGGTGGAAGTAGTAGGCCACTGATGACAAACGCATATGTCACGGAGTTGAGTCGGCCCGTTCGGCGGGCAAAAACCCACGCGGCCATGGCACCCAAGATCAGAATCAGCACGGTAGACGGCACCACCACGATGAGACTGTTGATTAGGCCCTGAAGAATACGGCCTTGGATGAACGCCTCGGTGTAATTCTCGATCGGCTGCCAGACGATGGGCAGATTTATGTTGGGCTTCTGCGCTTCTCCCTGGGGCTTCGCAGACGTAACCAGCACGAGCCAGAGGGGTACCCCAATGAAGAGTGCCGCAAGCACAAGGGCAGTGACCGGCTGCACAACCGACCGCCACCCGCGCGCGCTATTGGGGAATCTCACAGCACGTTCTCCCGTCGACGAAGGTAGACGATGAGAGGTACGGCAAGCACGACGACGACCAGGAAGAGTACGAGGCTTGTCACAGTCGCTTGCGCGAAGAGACCCTGACCGAAGATACGGAACATGTAGACATTGAAGATCTGGGTCGAGTCGGCCGGGCCGCCCTTGGTCGTTGCGAGCACGATGTCGAAGGAGTTCATGGCACCGATCACCGCAGTGGCGACATTGAACGTGACAGCGGGGGCGATGAGCGGAAACTTGATTGACCAGAAGCGTTGCCAGGCAGTCGTCCCATCGATGAGGGATGCCTCGACGACATCAGATGGCACAGACTTGAGGCCCGCAATGTAGATGATCATCGATAGGCCAACCCACTTCCACGTATGAATGAGGGTAACGACCACGATCGTCCATGTAGTGCTGCCCAGCCACGCTATTGCGACCTCCTGGCCGACGATCGCCGACACTGCAGAGTTCAGGGTGCCCGATGGCGAGAGTAGCGCTTGAAATATGTACCCAACGGCAAGCGCCGAGATCAGTACGGGAAGAAAGAACAACGCCCGCACGAGCCGATTGATGCGAGTGTCCCGCTCGAGAAGCACAGCTAGACCAAGCCCGAAGGCATTCTGAAACAGAGCCACAAGCACTGCGTAAATGAGGGCGGCCCGAAGAGTTACAAGCAGCGTGCCGTCTTTGAAAACGCTGGCGAAATTGTCGAATCCGACAAAGTTGATGTCCGGCTTGAATGCTGACCAATTCGTGAATGGGAACACGAAGTTCAGCGCGTTTGGCACGAGGAAGAAGATGGCCATTATCGCCACAGCAGGCAACGCGAACCACCAGGGGTAGTGGCTTCGTGTTCGGGTGTGCATGGTGTTGCATCCTCTCAGGAAGCTGGGCCCCGGTGAAACCGAGGCCCAGCTTCGGTGTAACTGAGTGAGGGCTAGAAGCCCGGGGCTCCTTGAGCCTTCGCGATCTGAATGAACTGATCCTCCATCGCCTGCCCAACTTGCTCCGGCGTCTTGGTGCCGAAGAGCATGTCGTTGAGGTAGAGGTGGATGTCCGGTGCGGTCAGCGCGTAGAGATACCACATGCCGGTCCCCGTCGCCAGCGACTCCGCCTGAGCGACGGTTACCTCCGGTAGCCCAGCCGGTGAAGGTACCGACGGCTGGATCGAAGGATAGTTGTTCGCTTCAATGAAGGCGGGGTAGTTTTCGCCGAGCCAGAAGCTGAGGAACTGCTTGGCCGCGGCCTCCCTCGCGCTGTCGCCTGTCTTGAAGGCCACGACCCCGTTGGTTTGGTCCGCTACGAACTGTGAGTTCGGGCCGCCTGATGCAATCGGGAACCAGCCGATCTGTTCATTGAGCTCGTCGACTGACAGGTTGGCTAGCAGCAAGCCAAGGATTGCATCGACCTGGAAGACCATAGCGGCCGATCCATCCGTGAGCGCTGCAGCCTGCTCCTCGAACGTGCCGGTCTGGTACGCGGCTTGAGAGAGACCACCTTCGATGATGTCGGCCTGATACTTGGCTACCGCATCAACGAATCGAGGATCAGTCCAGCTGGCCTCGTTCTTGTTGAGGTCGGCCCAGAAGGACTCGTCAAGCACACCAGACAGCAGCGAATGAAGGTGCCACTGCACGGGCCACTTGTCTCCACCGGCTTCGTAAAACGGCGCGACATCCGGGGTAGCTGCTTTGATCTGGGCGGCAACTTCGACCAGTTCGTCGTAGCTCTGGGGCATCTCCGTGATACCAGCGGCCTCGAAGGCAGCCTTGTTGTAGTAGACGCCCGAGATCGATGGGCTCTTCACAATTGCTGCGTAGCGCACCCCGTCAATGATTCCGAGGCCCTGCTCTGCGGGGCCAAGGTTCTCAACCCAGGGCTCGCCGTCTAGCGGCAAAAGGTTCGTCGCCGGCTGGATCACTGGCAGCGCGCTCACGGTCGGCTGATAGAAGGCCAGGTCGGGCTTCTCACCGGTAGCGAGGCGGGTAGGAATCGTGCCCTCGTAGGGGTCGGGGACGACGACTAGTTCAACTGTGGCCCCGGTGGCTTCTTCGAAGGCCGTCGCGGGCTGCTCGGCGAGGGTGGCGCTGGCCTGGGCCACCCACATTGTTAACGTCACGCCTGAGAGGTCGGTAGGGCCGTCGCTGTCAGCGGCGGGAGTCGTGCAGCCTGCGAGCGCGACTATCGCAGCCGAGGCGATGACTGCAGCAGTCCATCTTCTTTTCATGCTGTGGATCTCCAAACTTCGTTGTTGTGGTGGGGCCCACCGCATCTTGGGGCGCCTTCTGTGGACGATCGCTCGTCGGTGGGCTGTCTCTAGGGAATCGTATTTGTATGTAGTTGTCAATAGTCAAATCGCGAGGTTGTTCAGCGGAGAATGGTGATGGCGCAACGAAAACCGATCACCGATGACCTGTCCAATCCAGGGTGGAACAAGAGGAACTTGGCCGACCGGTCGGGCGCGAGCGGCCCCCGCTCGGCGTACCAATGAGAGTTCGCAGCAGCTAGATCCGAGCCGCCCTTCAGGATGGCAAACCGAGTATGACCATCGGTGTACTCGCTCTCCGTCCATTCCCACACGCGGCGCGAGCCATAGGACACCGTCGCCTCAGCCATTGCGACTTGCCACTCGTCTTCGGTAGGCAACCGAGTGCCTGCCCAACGGCAATATGCCCGGGCATCGGTCAAGTCAACCCATGTCACCGGGGCCGTGGGGTCGTCAGGTGTTCCCCCAATCCAGCTCCTAAGGAAGTTCTGGCTATCGGCTGGGCGATAGCCCGAGTCGCGCAGAAACTCGTCGTATTCCTCGTTCGACACCGGTGTCGGGGCGAGCGCAAATTCTTCGAAGTGGATGTTCCGTTCGACTGCGACGTCAGGCGAGAAGTCCGGTTCAACCGAGTCCTCCAGTCTCGCACGCTCGTAGTCGCCACATTCCCTCAGCCGGAAGGTCGAAGTGCAGGTGTAGTCACCTGCGCTTACCGCATGCCAGCCGTCGGGCGAAGACTTCGCGGTTGCCTGCAAGACAGAGACGCGCGCCGGGGGCGGCGCGGGTTGCCGCGGGCTTGGTGTCGGGGATGCAACTCGGCGCACTTCCTCAATCAGCTGATGGGCGGCATCCGCGGAGTCCCCTGCAAAGTTGATTGCACACGCGATTCCGCCCCCTGGAACTTCGATCGACGGCATCAACCCGTCGAGCTCTCGCCCGCTGAGCAAGTCAACCCAATGACTACCCGCACTCAGGGGTTCGCTAAGGGATGCATCCGACCGATTGGCGAAAGTCCACAAGAATATGTCGTTGAGATGCCAACTGCTGGCCGACAGCCCACCGTGGGAGGTCGGCACATAGGGATTCCAATCACCGTCGCTGAAGAACCGTGCCGCTGGTCTCTGTACCCGCCGCATGGTGCCGAGCAACGCTTTGTCCTCCAGCGACCACGGGTACCAAGACCCAAAGACGTTCTCCCAGACCACGACACCCGTGCCATTGATCCAGGCGGTGAGGAGCTCATCACGATGGCTCTCGTGCCACCGTCGCACCAGATGCTGCATTTGACGGGGTTCGAACCACTTGTTTCGCAGAAGGACATGCTGGTCGAGATTCTTCGGCCACTGCACCCAACTCAGCGCATGGTTCGCGACCTGATCGAGTGGAACATCCAACTCGGACTGCAGAGCGATGCCCGGAGACACAGCATCCAGAGCCGTCAACAGGGTGCCCTCGGCTCTTGCGAGCGTATCGAGGAAGATCGCGTCGGCTCCCGTGCGCTTCACGAGCTTCGCAAGAGCTTCTTCGTCTGGAGCACCCTCCGGCCGAGTGTCCGTGTCCCAGGGGTTGTAGTCAAGAACGGCGCGCACCCCTCGGCGATGAAGGCGGCCCACGATATCGGCAAGCGCATCGAGCCCCCCGGGGATACCACGGTAGAAGTCGAACTGGTTTCGGTCGTCGAATCCGATTCGGGGATATGCGTGCCATAGAATTAGCGCGTCAAGTCCGCCGTACTCGCGCTCTGCAACGTCCAAGAAGTCCTCGACCAGAAACTCTCCCGAGCTGGGATCGAAGAAGGCTTCCTCCCACAACATCACCAAGCCGCAAACAAAGGCTGACTGGGTCCATGTTGATTCCGGCAGGGCGTACCTTTTGCCCCCGTAACCGAGGGAAGTGCGGGCAGCGTCACGCCATCGACGAATCGCTCTGATCCAGCCAGCGTGCTCCGCTGCGACCGTAGGTGCGACCGAGAGCTCCTCAGTAAAATCGATCACTTTGCCGGCCCCCCCAAGGGACGCTTTAGCGTCGCGAGAGAAGCGAGGTCACCCTCAATAGCTTGCTGTTGATCCAGACATCGGAGTACTCGATCGGCCGACCGTCGCCCAGATACGTGACCTGTTCTAGGTACTGCACAGGTGAGCCCAACTCGAGCCCGAGGCTTGTCGCCACCCGTTCGGTTGCAATCTCCGCGCTGAACGTGCGCCGACCCGAGGCAATCTTCAGACCGTACCGCTGCTCGAGTATTCCGAACAGGCTGTGCTGTGTGAAATCGAGCGTCTCGATTGCCGGTGTCAAGTCTGTTCGAACGTAGTTGTCGAGAAGTGCAATCGGCCCGGATGTAGTCGATCGCAATCGCACAAGCCGAAGCACGTTGTGACCAGGTGCCACATCGAGCAGGCTGGCGATCGGCCGCGGAGCTTCGAGCAAGCCAACCTCGAGGACTACCGTTGTCGTCTCGATTCCTTGACTTGCCAGATCTTCTGACAGTGTCGAGAGCTTCTGCGCAATCGCCGGCTCGATCATTGTTGACGTGACGAAAGTTCCGCGTCCCTGTACTTGCTTGAGCATCCCCTCGTCGATAAGGGTTGCCAAGGCGCGACGAAGAGTGCCCCGACTCACCCCGAGCTCGGTCGCGAGATCGGGCTCGGACAGAAGCCGGTAGTTCGGCGGCCACTCCCCCGACGCAATCCGCAGCCGAATACTGTCGGAGATCTGAGAGTGAAGGGACCACGCGACGTCCCTCTTGAGTGGCTCGTGAAGCGTCGATGATCCCGGCGTTCCACTCATCAGGACCTCCGGTCATCGAAAAGCTGGGTTCTCCAGCTTGGTACTCTTCAGGCATATGTGCGGCCCAGCGCCTAGTAGCTCAGGGTACTGCTATCGCTGCTGTCAGTGACGATGGCGATGCCCGCACTCGTTCCTAGCAGAGCCGCGCCAGCGCCCAATAGCTCCCTTGCCTGGTCGACATTCTTGATAGAACCGGATGCCTTCACCAAAACCCCCTCTGGCGCGCGATCAACGAGAAACCCAATACTTGCGGCATTGGCAGTCTCAATTAGGCCGCTACTGGCGTTCTTGAGAAAGGCAACACCAGCCTCTAGCGAGAGCTCCACCGCCGCTTCCTTCTCTGCCTCGGTCAGCAGAGGTAACTCGAGCATGACCTTGATCGGAACCCCGGATGCTCGCACGACACCTGCGATGTCTTCACGAAACTCGTCATACATGCCGCTCTTCAACCAGCCGATCTGTACGCCAATGTCGATTTGGGTGGCTCCTTGTCGCACCAACTCGGCAGCTTCTGCGGCCTTGCCTGAGCTCGTCATCACCCCAACCGTCGGGAAGTCGAGCGCTGAAGCTATGCCGATCCCGGTTCCTGCGAGCACCTGGGCGGTGAGGGCAACCCAGGAGCCCGGAACCATCGCCGCGTTGAAGTTGTACTCGATCGCCTCATTGGCATGAGCGACCATCTCGTCTCGAGTGAGCCCCACCTCAATTCGAGTGTGTTGAATGAAGGGAGCTAGCTGGGCCGGCGTGAAGGCGTTAAACCGATCCATTAGTGATGATGTGCGCATTGTTCCGTTTCGTTCGCTTTGTAGAGTCAGGATTCGAGGGGGCCGAGGTCTCGGCGATACGGGAGTGCATCGACGACACCCGGGCGGGCAACCGCGAAGCTGCCCGCTTGGGCGGCCCACCGAGCCGCCGCGGCAGGGCTAGAGCCCTCGCAGATCGCAACAGCGAGTGCCGCCGAGAAGGCATCGCCAGCGCCGGTGGTATCAACGACGGCTGCGGGTGCGACCGAGGGAACGTGGGTGAGGGTGATGCCGTCGGCCACAATTGCGCCGTCGCCCCCCAAAGTCAGCACTACTATCGCCTCGGTCATCGAAAAGAGGTCGTTTGCGATGGCCTCGGGATCGTGGCTTGCTCGGCCTACAAGCTCTCGCGCCTCACCGAGATTCGGTGTGATGTAGTTCACTGATGACCAGAATCCGTGAGGCAGCGATCCCGCAGCAGGGGCGGGATTCAGCAACACCGACGTGTGTTCTTCAGCGGCGATCGCCATTACTCGATGGGCCACCGCAACAGGAATCTCTAGCGAGACTAGAACCAGGTCAGCCGCCGAGATCGATGGTCTAAATGTCTCTGCGTCATCCGGGACCAGCTCGTCTAGGGCGCCGGGCGCGATGGCGATCGAGTTGTTGCCGTCGGCATCCAACAGAATGAAGCCTGTCATGGTGGGTGCGTCCGTGGAAATCACTGAATCAGCGTCCACGGCTTCGCGGCGCCACAGCTCACGTGCGCTGTCGGCTTGCACGTCTCGCCCAAGCCCCGTGAATAGTGATACCTCTGCACCCAAGCGGGCTGCGCCAATGGCTTGATTTGAACCCTTGCCGCCTGGCCCCGAGGTAAGAACCCCACCGGATACGGTCTCGCCTGGCGCCGGGAATCGCGGAAGCGTCATCGTAAGGCCGACACCATAGCCACCGGCAACTGCGATCTTCATGCGACTCCATGTATGAGTACAACCCTGTACAAATATACTATGGGGCAGACGGTACCGATTCGTCAACACTTCTCACCGCAAACGGCACAAGCCGCTTGGCGCAGTTCAGCTCACGACCGCTTAGCGGCCTGCAGCTTGCTGAGCGTCGCGACGACCTGACGCGCGATCATCCTGCCGGCGCGGTTGGCGCCAATCGTCGAGGCTTGCGGTCCATACCCGGCGAAGAATACTCTCGGGTCGCGCACGGCGTTGCCGCTCGCAACAGACACGCCCCCTTCGGTTTCGCGAAGCTTGAGCGGCGCTAGGTGCCGAAGCTCAGGGCGGAACCCGGTTGACCAGATGATCGCATCCGCTTTCTGAAACGTGCCGTCCTCCCAACGAACCCCGTTCGGCTCAATCGAGTGGAACATCTTCTTGGCATCGAGGAGGCCGCGCTCGATTCCGGCCTGCACGCGACGAGTGCGTGGAACCCCTGTGCCCTTCACGATGCTCGGCAGGGCGCGTCCGGCGCGCGCTGCTTCGTCCTGCAGGCGAACCGCCTCGACCCTCGCCTCGAGGTTGGGCTCGCCATCCTCGAGAAAGTCGATCGGTCGGCGGCTGACCCACACCAGCTGACTGGCGACATTCTCCAGCTCGAGCAAGAACCCGATGGCCGAGGTGCCGCCCCCGACCACAACGACGCTCTGTCCCGCGAAATCTTCTGCCTTGCTGTACTCGCTCGTGTGAACGTGCCGCCCATCAAACGAGCGCAGCCCCGGGTACCAAGGGATGAACGGGGCACCCCACGTACCCGTTGCATTGACAACCGTCACCGTCGAGACCGTCTTCTGTTCGTCGTCGAGCATGAACGTCACTTTGAGGTCATCGCCGCTGTTGTCGACGAGCGTCACATCCACCGGTCGCACCACTTGGAACTTGTAGTGATCTTCATACTGCCGGTAGTAGTCCGCGACGACATCCTTGGCAGGAGCATGGTGATCGGCGGTCTCAAAACTGAGCCCGAGCGCATCAAGACCCGGCAGGTCATTGATGCGGTGGGCCGAGCCGATGCGCAGCGCTTCCCAGCGAAACTGCCACGCGCCGCCGGTCGATGGCCCGCGGTCGAGCACCACGAACTCATTGCCAGCGTCAAGACCGAGACGCTGCAAGTAGTACGACACC
>Ga0105044_10011384_pt1 | contig 12138 bp, 13 predicted proteins | sample MAT01_FD_78092 | JGI IMG/M metagenome (GOLD analysis project Ga0105044, IMG submission 78092) | Freshwater microbial communities from Lake Fryxell liftoff mats and glacier meltwater in Antarctica - MAT-01 | ecosystem: Environmental > Aquatic > Freshwater > Ice > Liftoff microbial mat | place...
CAACCCAACGGGCCTTTTAATCCTTTTACGTTTGGTAAAATATTTTCTTTAGGAACTTTTACATTATCAAAAACTAACTCGCCAGTTGCGCTGGCACGCAGGCTCCATTTGCCATGCGTGGTTGGCGTGCTGAAACCTTCCATGCCTCTTTCCACAATAATACCTCTAATGTCGCCGGCCTCATCTTTTGCCCAAACAACAGCAACCTGCGCAAAGGGTGCATTGCTGATCCACATTTTGGCACCGTTCAAAATTACATGATCTCCGTCATCTTTAAAATTGGTAAGCATACCTCCCGGATCGCTGCCATGGTCAGGCTCTGTTAAACCAAAACATCCCAGCCACTCGCCGCTGGCAAGCTTGGGTAAATATTTATTGCGCTGCTCTTCGCTGCCATATTGGTAAATAGGAAACATCACCAAACTGCCCTGGACACTTGCGGTAGAGCGAACACCACTATCGCCACGTTCCAGTTCCTGCATCATTAATCCGTAGCTGATATAATCCATTCCGCCGCCGCCATATTGCTCCGGCACGGTTGGGCCAAAGCAACCAAGGTCGCCCAGTTGCTTAATAATTTGTTGGGGAAATTCTGCACGCTGTGCATAATCTTCTATGATTGGCGAAATTTCTTTCTTTACATAATTGCGTACACTTTCACGAATGAGTTTGTGTTCATCAGTAAGCAATTCATCTACATTAAAATAATCAGGACTTTGAAAATTGTCGGTTTTAGCGGCCATATCGTTTGTTTGTTTTTTATTTTTTTTTGGTTCGAACTTCAGTACTGCTATTAAGCTTCCCTGGCAAGAATTCTTAGTTATTATTTCTTTTTTGTAAAAAGAAATAAATAGCCACTCTTGTACATTAAATCTTTATTGAGCGTTTATCTTATCGTAGCTTAACAGCAGTACAAAGATAAAGCATCTCGCTTTCATGTACATTTTTGTGAAACCAAATATTATATTTAGTTTCCGTAACTTTTAAACAAACAATAGCTCAAAAAAAGTATCTATGAAATTAATTACCAAAATACGTTTACTTATCCTGTTTTTTATGATTGCTTTAATCGTAAGCGGAGCTACTGCCATGCCTGCTGAAACCGGCTTGAATTGGCTGATGCAGTATAAAAATGTGATGCCAGTTAGGATGGGCAACTGGTTGCAAACCTGTTATTTGGCATTGGTTGATACCAATGCCAAATATCCTTTTCTTGCCTATGGCTACGACTGGCTTGCATTTGCACATTTTGTAATCGCCTTGTCTTTTATCGGTCCATTAAAAGATCCTGTAAAAAATATATGGATAATTGACTGGCAGATTCTCTGTTGCGTTGCTGTTTTTCCGCTGGCATTAATTGCCGGTCCAATCAGGCAAATACCCATCTTTCATATTGTAATTGATTGCTGTTTTGGATTGCTGGGAATAATACCTTTAGTAATTTGCAGGAGATGGATTAAAAAATTAGAAGCAGCATCATGACAAACTATTCTTATCTGGCATTGGGCGATAGCTACAGCATTGGTGAGCAAGTTCCGTTTGCAGAAAACTTACCCAACCAAACTGTACAACAGTTGCGTAAAACAGGCTTTGCATTTTATGCAGCAGAGATCATTGCCAAAACTGGCTGGACCACTGATGAGTTGAGCAATGCGATTGAAAGTACCAGCTTTCTTAAAAAATATGATATCGTTTCGTTGCTGATTGGCGTAAATAATCAATACCGTGGCCGCAGCGCTGCCGAATTTAAAATTGAATTTGAACAGCTTTTACAAAAAGCCATACTATTTGCTGATAATAAACCCGGTCGTGTTTTTGTGTTGAGTATTCCCGATTGGGGTGTTACACCATTTGCTGCCGGTAAAAACAGGAATCAGGTTACGAAAGAAATTGATGCCTTTAATACAGTATGCCATAAAGCGGCCACTGCATTTCAAACCCATTTTATCAATATCACTGATTCGCAAAGAGCAGATATAACAAAAGCCGAATTTCTTGCTCCGGATGGGTTGCATCCTTCTGCCATGGAGTATAATAAGTGGGCCGATAAACTTACCCATGCTATTTTAAAACAACTTTAATGGTGAAAATAATTAAGTTTAGTGAAGTGCAACGGTTTAAAATAAAGTGGGCCTGGCTTTCAGTAATTGCTTTTAATGTGCTTTTTATTTATGCCATGGTGCAGCAGGTAATTATGGGTAAAGTATTTGGCTCCAAACCTGCACCAGATTATGTTTTAATAATTATCGAATTAGCGCTTTTACTTTTATTGCTGTTTTTGTTTTCCATAAAATTGAAAACAAAAATTACCGACGCTGGCATTTACTTCCGGTTATACCCGTTTCAGTTTAAAGAAACTTTAATTGAGTGGCATGAATTGAGAGATGCCTACATCAGGCAATACAATTCTTTTCACGAATACGGCGGATGGGGCATACGGAAAGGGGGTAAAAATACCGGAGATGCAATTAATACTTCAGCCTCATCAAACAAAGGACTGCAACTTGAATTTAGTAATGGCAGACTTTTATTGATTGGCACTTCTAAGCCTGATGAAATAAAACTGATTGTTGAAGCTGTAATTGCTGCAGGAAAAATTAACAGGTCTATATAATATTTCAGTCAAGATAACCTGCCATTTCTGATTGATATTGCTGTGCAATTGCCCGGGCCTCGGTTGCAAAATCTTCTTTTTCTCCTGCATAGATGATTGCCCGGCTTGCGTTTACCAGTAGCCCGCAATCGCCATTCATGCCGTATTTGCTCACTTCCTTCAAACTTCCTCCCTGGAAACCAACACCCGGTACCAGTAAAAAATGATTGGGAATAATTTTACGTATTTCTTCCAGGTCGCTGGCCTTGGTAGCACCAATAACAAACATCAGGTTTTCATTGGTTCCCCAACTGCTCACTTTTTTTAAAACGGTTTCATAAAGAAATTCTTCGCCAATTTTCTGTTGCTCACCGCCTGGGTTCGTGTCTTCACGAACCAAACGAAGCTGTTCAAAATCCTTGCTGCCGGCATTGCTGGTTAAACCCAACACAATAGCCCATTTATTTTCAAATTCTAAAAATGGTTTCACACTATCCTCGCCCATATAAGGAGCCACGGTAATGGCATCAAAGTGCATCATTTCAAAAAATGCCTTGGCGTATTGAGAAGATGTATTACCAATATCGCCACGTTTGGCATCTGCAATGATGAATTGATCTTTAGGAATATAGTTCACAGTTTTTTCCATTGCTTCCCAGCCTTTTAAACCCATGGCTTCGTAAAATGCGGTGTTAATTTTATAAGCCACACAAAGATCCTGTGTGGCATCAATGATTTGTTTGTTGAATTCAAAAACTGCATCAGGGTGTGATTGCAGGTGCTTTGGTATTTTGGTAAGGTCGGTATCCAGACCAACGCAGAGATAAGATTTTTTTAATTGTATCTGATGTATAAGTTGTTTTCTTGTCATACTAATTAGAAATCGCTTTTATCAATACCTGCTTGTTTCAGGATGGCTAAGAGTGTCCCTTTTTTTATATCCTTACTTCCATGGACAGGTACAATAACAGTTATGTTTTCGTCTGAATTATAAAAAATTTGATGAGAACCTTTTGAACGTTTAAAAATAAAACCATGTTTTCCAACAGTTTAATTAAATGCTGTGGAGACTGGTTCATGCAGTTTCGAGATTAAGAGAGTATTCCAAAGTTTTACTGTTGTCGGGTATAGCTTCGCCTCTGGATTGAAGCTCTTCGATATACAATTCGATAGCTTCTTTTGCCATGGCCATTGCTTCATCTATTGTATCGCCCTGCGTAATACAACCCGGTAATGCCGGCACAGTTACCATATAGCCACCTTCTTCTTCTTTATTAAGTAATATTTTGTAATTGTATTGCATAGACTGAGATTCTTTACAAAAATAAAAAAATAAAATCAAACCGCACATTTCAAATTGCCGGTGTTTTTGCGGCCAGGGTCGAAAATTTATAGCCTTTCACTCATTTCTTCGGCGATCTTTCTTGAATTTTCATCTCCCCGTTTCATCAGTTGCTCAATAATATTTTTTTGAGACGCTTGATCCCTGTTCTGGCTTAGTTTAAATGTGTTTTCAAAACTTTCTACTTCAATGGTAAAACCTGCAATGGCTTTTACCATTCCATCAACATATGCCTGCGGTAATTTATCAAAAGAAGCGGCGCTTTCCGGACTTTCGTACTTGTTGGTAATGGCTTTAACTGCTTCGTAAGTTCCTTGTTCGTCTTTAAATCTTATTTTTCCTTTTGCATGAACTGTCATGTAATTCCAGGTGCTGCCCATTACGGGATTTGTGTACCAGCTTGCACTTACATGTGCATGAGGGCCATTAAAAATTACCAGTATATTTTCATTTTTTGTGAAAGCGATATGATGGTCCGTCTTCTTCATCAAATGTCCGCTTAAAAATATTTTGCCATCTTCAGTTGCTTCAACTTCAAGCGGAAGATGAGTTGCCGCAGGATAACGTTCGCCAAATCCGCTAACAATTGCGAACGAATTTTCTTTCATAAAGGCAATGACTTTTTCCTGATCTTTTTCTGTGTAATAATCGAATTTGTACATGTTTAATTGTTGATCTTTTCTAAAATCATTTTCTCAATTGCTTCATCCTGCCATTTATTTTCAATATCGGGTATTGCCATAATCTGTTGCATAATAGCTTCCTGCTTTTGTCCGTTTATCAGTGCATCGCTATATCTGATTTGCGGACTGAATGTTACCTGGCTGTATAGCGGAATCCATTTTTCGGGATACTTATTGCTGAAGGCTGCTTCAATTTTTTTCTGCAGCAGAAATTTTGGGTCTGCAACTTTGTCCCGCATTTCTATAAAATTATTAACGGCCAAATCGGCAATTGCATCCGCATCGGGTTTTCTCAATAGCTGATATTCCATTAAAATGGCCGACCAGTCTTCATCATATTTATCTATCAGGCGGTTTAAAACGCTGCAATCTTCAAACCCGCAGTTCATGCCCTGGCCGTAAAAGGGGACAATAGCATGGGCTGCATCACCAATTAAAGCAAACTTATCGTCTCTAATCCATGGGGCACATTTCACCGTCACCATCCCGGCGGTTGGATTTGTAAAAAAATCATCCAGTAAAGTTGGCATCAGCGGAACCGCATCTGCAAATTCAGTTTCAAAAAATACCTGTACTTTTTCTTTTGTATCCAGTGAGGCAAAACTTTTTTCACCTTCAAAAGGAAAAAATAGCGTGCAGGTAAAACTACCATCCATGTTAGGCAATGCAATCATCATATAATGGCCTCGTGGCCAGATATGCAGTGCATTTTTTTCAAGTAAGAATTCGCCGTCGTTGCCTGCGGGTATCGTCAATTCTTTATAACCAGCATCGATATAGTATTGGTTGTATTGAAACAGGTTGTGTTGCAACTGATGAGTTAGTCGGGAAGCTGCAAAAGCGCCATCGCTGCCAAATATAAGTTGACCGTTTATCGTTGTTCGATGTTCGGTTAACACATTTTCAAAAAGAATTTCATTTTTATTCCAGTCTATGCTTTCGCATTTTTCATTAAATTTAATTTCAACTCCATTTGCTTCCGCAAGGTCTATCAATTTTTTATTCAAATCTCCACGGGAAACAGAGTTGATGAACTGCCCTTCTTTACCATAAGGCTGATATGCGGTGGAGCCGTCGGCATTGTGCATAAAGCGGCCATGCATAGGAATGCATATTTTTCTGATCTCATCCATCAATCCAACTTCTTCCAGAGCATTAATACCCCTGTCACTTAAAGCCAGGTTGATGGAGCGTCCGGCAATCATTTCGGCTTTACGCATATCGCCCCGTCGTTCGTAAATTTTAACCGGATACCCTCGTTTTGACAGGTATATCGACAGCAGCGATCCAACCAAACCTGCACCTATTATAACTGTTTCTTTTTTTTTCATCAGCCTTTATTTAGAATCAATTTTACAATTTCTCCAAATTTCCACACATCTTCAAATGAATTGTATAATGGAACCGGTGCAATGCGTATTACATTCGGCTCACGCCAGTCGGCCAGCAAACCGTTTTGTTTCAATCCATCAAAAACTTCTTTGCCTTTTTGTAACATCAGCATAGATACCTGGCAACCTTTATTTTCTTTAGGTGTAATGATCTCGATCTTTTTTTCTGCCGAGCCTGCATTCAATTCTTCGATGATAAAAAACAAATAATCGCTTAACTGTTGTCCTTTGGTAATTAAGTTTTCAATACCGGCTTCTTCAAAAATATCCAATGAGGCTTTGTGAGCAGCCATACTTAAAACCGGTGCATTACTCAATTGCCAGCCTTCGGCTGTGGCGATGGGTTTAAAACCTTTCTCCATTTTAAAACGGGTTTCTTTTTCCTGTCCCCACCAACCAGCTAACCTTTTCAGTTCTTTATTACCGGTATGTTTTTTATTTATGAATGCACCTGCAACACCGCCCGGGCCACTGTTTAAATATTTGTAACTGCACCAGCAGGCAAAGTCAACATCCCAGTCGTGCAAATGCAATTCAATGTTACCTGCAGCATGTGCCAGGTCGAATCCACAGTATGCACCAGCAGTATGGGCGGCTTCGGTAATGGCTTTCATGTCAAACACCTGGCCATTATAATAGTTCACGCCACTAAAAATTACCAATGCAGTTTCGCCGGCATGTTTTTTTATGGTACTAAGAATGTCTTCTGTTCGGATAATATATTCACCTTCCCTCGGTGCTACTTCAATAATAACATCATCCGGATTTAATCCATGAAACATTGCCTGTGTTTCAAAAGCATATTGATCCGAAGGAAATGCTTTTGCTTCGCAGATGATCTTAAACCTTTCTTTTGTAGGTTGATAAAAACTCGCCATCAGCAAATGCAGGTTAACAGTCAGTTGGTTCATTACCACAATTTCTTCCGGCCATGCACCCACAATTTTTGTAAGCAATTGTGGAAACATTTCGTGGTAACTAAACCAGGGTTGCCTTGCATGGAAATGGCCCTCCACACCAAAACTGGCCCAGTCTTCCAGTTCGTTCAGCACGTAATCCTGCGTGGTTTTGGGTTGCAGGCCTAGAGAGTTACCGGTAAAGTAAATACATTCATTGCCATTGATGATGGGGATGTAGAATTTGTTTCTAAATTCTTTTAATGAATCATTGTCATCAAGTTTTTTTGCGAATTCAATTGTGTTTTCAAAATTCATAAAACTGTTTTAGGCTAAAGCCCTTTAATATTTTACATTTTAACTTCCGGCCTAAAGGCCGAAGCTATTGATTGAAAGCTGTGGTTATTGAACCAATCTTTCAATTGCTCCTCCTCTTTCATAATAAATCAACATATAACAAGGTTTTCAATTGCACCGCCCTTCAGGGCGGTGATATAATATAAACAGAACCGGGCTTTAGCCCAACGCCTAATCAACAGCAGCAATTACTTTTAATTCAATCGCTATGGGAGTTGGCAAACTTTTTACTTCTACGGTAGTGCGGCATGCCTGCACATCTTTAAAATACTCACCATAAATTTTGTTGTACAGCGGAAAATCTTTTTTCATGTTGGTTAAGAAAACAGTAACATCCACAATCTTATCCCAACTGCTGCCGCTGGCTTCCAGCACCGCTTTTACGTTTGCAAAACATTGATGGGTTTCTGCTTCAATATCGTACTTAACAATATTTCCATGGGCATCCATTTCTAATCCCGGAATGCTATTGTCTTTTGCACTCCTGCTGCCAATGCCGGAGAGGAATAAAAGATTTCCAACCTTTCTTGCATGTGGGTAGGCTCCTAAAGGTTTGGCAGCACTTTCAGTATTAATTATTTCATTCATTTTTTATTTTTGAATTGCTCAGAAATATTATAATCAAGATACATTCCTGCTCTATAAGTCAATCGCCATGCTTTGTTATCTTGTATCAGGCAAGGACAGGATGGAGAAATGGAAAAGCCCAAATGCAGTACAGTTTTACTTTCTGAAATAAAAGTAATTGTTCCTGTTTGATTACAAGATACTTTAACTGGACTTTGTTTAAATACTTCTTTGAAAAGAGCAATTTTTTCTGAATTAACTTCTGTAAAGCTAATACTATCAGAGCTATTTGGAATATGGTAAGTAATTAAAATCTTATTTACATTATCAGGTATAATTATAGAATTGGAACAGGAAGAAATTAAAAAAAGAATAGTTATCAGGCGTAACATAAATTAGAATTGAATACAAACATTTTTCGCCTCCGTAAAAAAACGTAACGCTTCCCAACCACCTTCTCTTCCCACACCGCTGTTTTTTACACCGCCGAAGGGCGTACGCAAATCCCTTACCAGCCAGCAGTTTACCCAAACAATACCGCATTGAACTTTTGCTGCAACACGATTTGCTTTGCCAATGTCTTGCGTCCAGATGGTAGCAGCTAAACCATAATTTGTTGCATTGGCCAATGCTATTGCTTCTTCCTCCGTATCAAAAGGCTGTATCGTAACTACCGGGCCAAAAATTTCTTGTTGGTTTGTTCTGCAGTTCTGATCAAGCCCTTCAATTATGGTGGGCTCTATAAAATATCCTTCAGCACATCTGCCTGTTAACTTTACAGCATTGCCACCGCACAAAATGGTGCCCCCTTCTTCTTTTGCAATGGCAATGCAGTTCATTACTTTTTCAAAATGCACTTTGCTTACAATAGCGCCTTGTTTACTTGTTGAATCCAGCGGATCGCCAACGGTTAATTTTTTTATAATGGGGATGAAATGCTTTTTAAAATTTTCGTAGGCGCTTCTTTCAAGCAATATCCTGCTGCCGCACAAACATATTTGCCCCATATTACCAAAAGAGGAGCGGATTGTTTCTGTCAGCATTTTCTCCCAGTTACAGTCATTAAAAATAATGTTTGGGTTTTTACCACCAAGCTCCAATGATAATTTTTTAAACATAGGCGCAGCAATATATGCAATGCGTTCGCCAGCTTTTGTGCTGCCTGTAAATGATATTGCTTTTATGTCGGGATGTTTTACAATGGCCTCGCCGCAATGCTGGCCAACACCGTGTACAATATTTAAAACACCATCGGGTAGCCCAGCTTCTTTACATATTTTTCCCAAAAGGAAAGCCGTAACCGGTGTTACTTCTGATGGTTTGGCTATAACACAATTTCCTGCGGCTAAAGCAGGGACAATCTTCCAGGTAAATAAATACAAAGGCAGGTTCCAGGGCGAGATACAACCAACAATACCAATGGGCTGCCGTAAAGTATAATTCACAGCTTTGTCTTCCATCTGGTGACTCTCGTTTGCAAAATGCATAATGCCTGTTGCAAAAAAACGAAAGTTGGATGATGCTCTTGGAATATCAACTTCTTTGCTTAACGACAAAGGCTTACCGTTATCGTTGGTTTCAGCGAGGGCAAGTTCTTCCAGGTTTTCTTCAATGAGTTCGGCAATTTTATTTAGGATGCGGAATCTTTTTTCAACCGGTAAAACACTCCAGGCGGGGAAAGCTTTTTTTGCAGCCTTAACGGCTACTTCAATATCTTTTTCATTGCTGTCCGGTATTTGTCCGTACATGGCACCGGTGGCTGGATTTACATTATCAATAAAACTGCCGCTGAGCGGACCAATAAAATTTCCGCCGATAAAATTTTCCAGATGATATGGTATATCAAGTTCCATTTTTCAAAAATACGGTATTTTTATTGGAGTAATAGTTGGACAAATTGGTAATCGGATTGCCAATTTGTCCAGAATAAAATATATATTTATGGCATGATTCAGCGTCAACAACAGGCAAAATTATTGTCATTGGCAAAGCAATTTCCGGTAATATCTATTATCGGCCCCCGGCAAAGCGGTAAAAGTACGCTGGTAAAACATTGTTTTCCTAAATACAATTATATCAGTTTTGAAGATATAGACAACCGCCGCAGAGCATTGCTTGATATGCGTGGATTTTTAGAGCAGTATGGAACAGGTGTTATATTTGATGAGGTGCAAAGGGTTCCTGAATTGTTTTCATATTTACAAACCCATGTTGATGCAAGTGGTAAGAAGGGCAGGTTTATCTTAACCGGCTCACATAATTATTTATTGCAGGAAAAAGTATCGCAATCGCTTGCCGGCAGAGTAGCCATGTTAAGGCTGCTGCCATTTAGTATGCAGGAGCTTGCAGATGCCGGAAAATTACCCGCAGATATTCACAAAATTTTATTTAAAGGATTTTATCCCCGCTTGTTCAGCAGCCGGGCAAAACCATCCGACTGGTATCCTGCTTACATTGAAACTTATATGCAACGCGATGTAAGAGAAATTAAAAATATACCCAACCTTAACTATTTTCAAAAATTTTTGCACCTGCTTGCGGGCAGGCATGGGCAGCAGCTAAACCTTACAAGCCTTGCAACAGAAGTGGGTGTGGTACACAATACCATTTCGTCGTGGATAAGTATTCTTGAAGCCAGCTATGTAATTTATTTATTGAAGCCGCATTTTAATAATTTTAACAAGCGTATTACAAAAACGCCTAAAATATATTTTTACGATAGCGGGCTGGTTTGTTCTTTACTGGGTATTGAAAAGGCAGAGCAGTTGCACACACATCATATCAAGGGTCCTTTATTTGAAGGGTTGATTATTACCGAACTTATAAAAGCGAGGTTCAATGCCGGGTTATCAAATAATTGTTTTTACTGGCGTGATAAAACGGGGAATGAAGTAGATTGTATTATTGATAAAGCAGGCAGCCTTACCGCTATAGAAATTAAATCGGGCAAAACAATTAACGGCGATTATTTTAATAACCTGAATTTTTGGAAAACCCTCAGCGGTAATACAAATAAAAGTTATCTTGTTTATGGAGGAACGGAAACTCAAAAAATAAAAAACAATATTGTTTTACCTTGGAAAAATACCTATTCAATTGTTTAGCAAGCTGGACAAATTGGTAATCCCATTGCCAATTTGTCCAGAATGTTCACTTTTAAAATATAACTATTATGGCAATTTTAGCAGCTTTTAATTTAAAAAAATGGATTGATGATAACCGGGATAAATTAAAACCACCGGTGGGTAATCAATGCATTTATAAAGACGCCGAGAATTTTATTGTAATGGTGGTTGGTGGGCCCAACAGCCGTAAAGATTACCATTTTAATGAAACTGAAGAATTGTACTACCAGGTGGAAGGGGATATTGTTTTAAAAATTATTGACGGCGGTGTGCCACGAGATATTCCGATTAATGAAGGCGATATATTTTTGCTTCCACCAAAAACACCACACTCGCCACAACGGGGAGCAGGAACTGTAGGATTGGTAATTGAAAAAGTAAGAGAAACCGAAGAGGATGGGTTTTTATGGTATTGCGAAAACTGTGGTAATAAATTGTATGAAGAATATAAAGTGATAACAGATATTGTAACGCAATTACCACCGGTTATGGAAGGATTTTATGCAGATGAACAAAAAAGAACCTGTAGTAAGTGCGGTTCTGTAATGGCACCACCGGTTAGAAAGGGCTGAAAATGTTTGTAGTTTGTGGTTAACCACAAACTACAAACTACAAACCACAAACTTTGAAAATGAAGATTGATATTCACACCCACATCATGCCCGATAAAATGCCCAACTGGGTACAAAAATTTGGCTATGGTGAATTTATACATCTGGAGCATCGCAATTGCAAGGCATGCATGATGAAGGGTGATAAACTTTTCAGAGAGGTGGAAGATAATTGTTTTGATGCAACGGTGCGGTTGAAAGAGATGAATGAAACATCCGTAACCATGCAGGTGCTCTCCACTATCCCTGTGTTATTTAATTATTGGGCAAAGCCAAAAGATGGTTATGAAACTTCCCGTTTTTTTAATGACCATATTGCTGATACAGTTGCAAAAAATCCGGAACGCTTTATTGGAATAGGAACGGTTCCCTTACAGGACATTGACCTGGCAATAAAAGAAATGGAACGCTGTGTTACAGAATTGAAAATGCCGGGATTGCAAATCGGCAGCAATATAATCGGGCTTAATTTAAGTGATTCAACCTTCTTTCCTTTTTACGAAGCTGCTGAAAAACTGGGCTGCGCCTTATTTGTGCATCCCTGGGAGATGATGGGGGAACCGCAGATGCAAA